>Ga0207426_1000076_pt1 | contig 320851 bp, 304 predicted proteins | sample AraplaMF_Cvi_mMS_FD_184265 | JGI IMG/M metagenome (GOLD analysis project Ga0207426, IMG submission 184265) | Arabidopsis root microbial communities from the University of North Carolina, USA - plate scrape MF_Cvi_mMS (SPAdes) (version 2) | ecosystem: Host-associated > Plants > Roots >...
CAGCGTGCTTGATCGCAGCGCGGATGCGTTGATAGGTGCCGCATCGGCAGACATTGCCGGACATGGCGGCGTCGATATCGTCATCCGTCGGCTTGGGCGTGTCCTTCAGCAGCGCAGCCGCCGACATCACCTGCCCGGACTGGCAGTAGCCGCACTGCACCACCTCCAGTTCCAGCCACGCTTTCTGCAAGGCCGCGCCCTGCGGAGTCTTGCCGATCGCCTCGATCGTCGTGATCGCACTGTTGCCGACGCTATCGACCGGCGTCTGGCAGGAGCGGACCGGCTGGCCATCGACATGCACGGTGCAGGCGCCGCAGAGCGCCTGGCCGCAGCCGAATTTGGTCCCGGTCATACCGAGTACGTCGCGAACCACCCACAAAAGCGCAATGTCGCCGTCGACATCAACCTCATGGGGTGTGCCGTTGATCTTTAACGTGAAAGCCATGCATGCCTCTTGCGCGCGTTGGGAGTCCCAGCTCATCCTCGGTGTTGCTCGATGAGATCTGCGACGGTGGTGCCCATTGATCGCAGCGCCGGACGAAATTTTCCAATAGCCGGTACGTATCGTTTCCATAGCAGCGGGGAATATTGCCGCGACGGTCCTCTCCACCATTCGCGCATCAAGACATGTGTAAAGGAAGCGACGGCATTGATTGTCGATAGAGCCATTGAGAGCAGCTTAGGCTCTCTTCAGAATAAGAACGTCGGTTTCGAGGTACGATGCGGCTCACGCCATTCCTCGCCACGGCGCCACGTCGCGCGGCGAAAAGCATTTCCTCCGGCCGAGATCGACGCACGGACCACGTTGCGAGATTTAAAAGTCGGGAGGGTCCCATGCAAAGCAACGACATAACGAAGAGGCCTCTCGTGCCCTCACGCGAGACACGGCCGCTGCAAATAGTCGAGCACGTGGAATATGCCCTTTGGGTCGGAACGGCGCGTTTGGTCCGGATTGATCTCCGAGTAGACGATGATGCCGTTTCGATCGATGACAAAGCGCGCCGGGATCGGCAGGGTCCAGCTTTCGTCGCCGTTGAATGTCGGCAAGTCGACGCCGCCCGATCTGTGTAAGCTTCGCATGAGCTCTGGTATCGCCCAGCGGACGCCGAACCGGACACTAACCTTGCCGCCCACATCTTCGAGAATCGGCAGCTCCACGCCGGCGAGGCTTCGCGCGCGACGGTTCTCGGCCGCCGTCTGCTGCGATATGGTGACAACTTCCGCGCCCCGAACCTTGATCGCCGGGCGCAGTCGGTCGACCGCAACGAGGTCGTGAGTGCATGAGGGGCACCACGTGCCGGAGTAGAACGTCAGAACAATTGGGCCGCCGCTCAGCAGATATTCCGAAGAGACCATCGCACCGTCTTGGTCGGCTAAACGGAAGGTGGGCGCGTGGCATCCGGCGCTCAGTGCGCGCTCGGCCTGCCGGGTCGCAATGAGATACTTCGCGCCCTCGCTGAGGGCGCGAAACTTGTTCGCTTCGATCGCCTTGCATGTCGCAAGACCGGAGTCCGATTTAGCCAACGTCAACGCCCTTCCAGAACGCAAAGTAGCCTTTGATGTTCGCGGCAGCTGTCGATGGGTCAGCGTAGTACCAGACCGCATCCTTGTTCGTCTTCCCCTCCACTTCCAAGGAATAATAGCTTGCCACGCCCTTCCATGGGCATCGGCTGGTAGTAGAGCTTCGGCGAAAGAAGTCCTTTTTGACAGAGCCGGGGGGAAAGTAGTGGTTTCCTTCGATCACGACCGTCTCGTCCGATTCCGCGATCTTCACACCATTCCAAGTCGCCGATGTCATTAGTTTTCCTTCTGTCGGCTCGCTGCCTTTCGTAGCACCCACGCCGCGCGACCTCGATCGCGGTTCAGTGGCCGGCCGGGCCTGGATGCGTTGCAACGTGGAACCTTGGTCCGAACGCCTCCTGCCCGGGTCTTGTTTTGCGTCTTCGAACCATCATTGCAGGCGATGTTCTACGGTTTCGCGCAAGGTCTGTAGGTCGTGTGCGAATACCCTTATTCCCTCGGCCAGTTTCTCGGTGGCCATGGGGTCCCCGTTCATGATCCACCTGAACGTGATTTCGTCCATCCGGTCGGAAGGCTGCGGGTGTTTGATGTCGACTGCGTTCTCGCTCACAAACCAGTGGCAGATCAAATCGGCCTCCTCCCGAAGCGCCGTCGGCGACACCGCGCCCGGGTCGAGCGAGCGGATAAGCTTTCCCTCGTCCGCTGAGAGCGCCTCGAGAAGCGCCGGCGCGATCGTGAGCCGGTCGCATCCGGCGAGCGCTTCGATCTCGCCGGTATTTCGAAACGACGCACCCATCACGATCGTCGCGATGCCGTTCGCCTTGTAGTGGTTGTATATATCACGCACGGAGCGGACGCCCGGGTCTTCCTCGGGTAGCAGGTCCCGTCCGGCGGATTTTTTGTGCCAATCGTAGATGCGGCCGACAAAAGGCGAGATCAGATAAGCTCCAGCCTCGGCGCTAGCGATTGCCTGAGCCCGATTGAGCAGCAGTGTCATGTTACACTTGATGCCATCGCGCTGCAGCACCTCGGCCGCCCGTATCCCCTCCCAGGTCGATGCGAGCTTGATCAGCACCCGGTCCCGATCGACACCGCGCTCCTTATAGTCCGCGATGATCTGGCGGGCCTTGGCGACAGACGCCGCGACGTTGAACGACAGTGTCGCGTCGACTTCGGTGGAGACATAACCCGGCACCAGGCGCAAAAGCTCGATGCCCACCGAGATCGCCAAGCGGTCAGCGGTCGCGGCTGCGATATATCGGGGGTTTCCGGTCTTTGCCCGTCCCCAAGCCAGAGCCTCTTCGACGACATGGCGGTATGCCTCGGTGGCAAGGGCCTTGAGCACGATGGTAGGGTTCGTGGTGCAGTCAGTAGGCTTGAATCGCGCTACGGCCTCGAGGTCGCCTGTGTCTGCGACAATGGTGGTCATAGCTCGCAATTGCTCCAGTTTAGAAGTCATGGCCTTCTCCTTTCAACTTCTTTCCGCTCGCGTGGGCCAACCGCAAGTCGCCGAGTGCACTTGCGCCGTGCTATTGAATCGCGCCCATCCGTTGCTCCTCCCCCGCGCGGTGCGTTTGGTTCAAACGGGCTTTCCCGACTGCTCCTCCTCGAAGGTCACAGCGACTGCCGCGTTCGCAGACAGGCGAACTTTCTGGTCTTCGACTTCGGCAACCAGGCCGAGATCGATGAAGTGGTTGTGGCCCTTATGCGCGCCTTCGCCGCTGTCGCGCTTGGTAAGCTTGATCCGGCCATCGGCGACCGCATCCACAGTGCCAACGTGAACCCCGTCCGCACCGATAACTTCCATGTTCGGGACGATTTTTTCGCCGCTCATGCTTCTCTCCTTTGATGGACTTTCGGGTCGGTCGTACCGCCCGCATATGCACTCAGACGTCCTCTGCCAGCCTCAGGCCGGAAAATTGCCACCGGGTGTGGCCTGGAAAGAAGTTCCGATAGCTGGCCCGCACGTGACCCGGTGGCGTGGCGCAAGAGCCGCCTCGCAGGACGAATTGCCCTGACATGAATTTGCCGTTGTATTCGCCAACGGCGCCTTCCACTGCTCGGAAGCGCGGATAGGGAGTGAACGGACTGCGGGTCCACTCCCAAACGTCGCCGAACATCTGTTGCAGTCCGGGGCGCGGCGCTGCAGGCTTCGGTCGTAGCCGGTTCGTATCGAGGACGTTGCCGTCGAGGTCGAGCCCGCGTGTGGCGATCTCCCACTCGCTTTCCGTGGGGAGGCGCTTGCCGGCCCAGGTCGCGTACGCGTCTGCCTCGAAGTAGCTGATGTGAGCGACTGGCGCGGTCGGATCCACCGGCTGGAACCCCCGCAGTGTCATCGTCCAGTACTGTCCGTCTCGCTTCTCCCAATATAAGGGCTGAGCCCAGTTGTCGGCAAGCGCTCGCGCCCAGCCCTCTGAAAGCCAAAGAAGCGTCTTGCTGTAACCGCCGTCTTCAATGAACGATATCCATTCCGCATTGGTCACGAGTCGGTCGGCGAGCCGGAAGGGCTCGATCAGGACTTGGTGGCGAGGGCCTTCGCTGTCGAAGGCAAATCCGGGGCCGCCGTGACCGACCTCGTGGATGCCTCCGTCGAAAGCGGTGAAGGAGAGCGGGGGCAACGCCTGCATATCGATAGCGACGGGCGCCGGATCGCGATAAGCAGGGTGGAGGGGATTTTGCGCGAAGAGGTGAAGAATGTCCGTGAGGAGGAGCTCCTGGTGCTGCTGCTCGTGGTGGCACCCGAGCTCGACGAGCTCCGCGACGTCCCGCGCTACGGGGGAAGAGAGCAGCCGGTCGACCGCGGCGTCGACGTACTTGCGGTAAGCGAGGATCTCGCTCAGCGAAGGACGGGTGATCATCCCGCGGCGGGGACGGGGCTGCCTTGCGCCGAGTGTCTCGTAGTAGGAGTTGAACAGGAAGCTGAATCCCGCGTCGTAAGCCAGGTAGCCTGGCAAGTGCGGCGTAAGCACCATCGCCTCGAAGAACCAGGTCGTATGCGCCAGGTGCCATTTCGACGGGCTCGCGTCGGGCATCGACTGCACTGTCGCGTCCGCGTCGGAGAGCGGCTCGCCGAGGATCTCGCTGGTGCCTCGCACCTTGCGAAAGAAGCGTTGCAAGTCATCGGCCGCAAGTATCGACTCGAACAAATGCATTGATTCCACGGGGAGACCTCTCGAATAATGGTTTCGTGTTGCTGATCGCGACGCAGAGCGCACACAAGCACACCAGGCAGGATCCAGAACCCATTTCAGCGCCCGATCGCCCCAAGGATGGATCACGACCGGTGGTGGGCGCCACCTGCTGTCCTCCATTTGAGCCTTAGAGATAAGAAGGCAGAGGCCGCCGGTCCAATGACCGATGGGAATTGAATCGATGCCATGGACGGAAGAGCGATACGATGGTTCGATGGGCCAACGGCCGAAATGCCGTAGCGAGGGAGTTGATCGCGATGGGAGGTGACAAATTCGAGCCGGCACTGGCGAACATACCCGAGGGGTACAGCGAAGGAGCGTTCATGGGCCGACGCTACGGTGTGACGGTTCGCCGTTCCAGGGATGGCAGGAGAACCAGCCTATTTGCGCGCGAACTCTGCGGCAAGGACATTGTAAGCTTTAACTTGTACCGAACCAAGTCGGGCAAAGTAGCCCTCAAGCCCTGCGAGATGTCGAGTGAAAAGGTCGTTGACTTTGTGAGTGGATTCACTCCCGAGAGCGCGTTGCGGCAATCGCACTGCGGCGCGAACGAGTGACTGCGCACCCGCTGGTCTGCCTCAGCTTTCCGCGGCGAGCCTGCGCACGGCCGCGAGGATCTCGATCGGTTCCTGCCTTATGGTGAAGTCCGGCTCTATGAAGGCGTTTTGGATTTGGCCGCTGCGATCGACGACATAGGTGGCCGGCAGTGGCAGCATCCACATGGATGACCCGTGCCTCTTCCCAAGATCGATGCCAAGGCTTGAGTAATAGGCCCGGGTTTCTTCGGGAACGGAAAAGAGGACGCCGTAGGACATAGCGACTCCATGGTCGACGTCGGCGAGGACTTGAAGGTCGAGGCCGAAGCTGCGCTTCATTTCGCGGGGGAAATCCCTGGTGTCCGGGCCGAGAACGACGAGGTTAGCTTTGAGGTCCTCGAACTCCCGTTTCGCCGCCTGGAGGGCGCACAGCTCGGCCGTGCAATAGGGGCACCATCCACCTCGGAAGAAACTGATGACAAGGGGTCCCTTGCGCCGCAGCTGCTCGGACGAAACCAAACGCCCATCGGCATCCGGCAGCAAGAAGTCCGGTGCAGTGTCGCCAACATTCAGGGCACGCGAAGCGAAGTCGTGCTCCCGGATCCAGTTGACGAGAAAGTTGTAGGCCTCCCAATCTGCGGGTCCGAACGCGGCAAGCAGATCACCCCTCAATTTGTCGTAGTTCATCTTGTCTTCGCCGACCATCAATTAGAAGGACTCATATGCAGAATTCAGAAAGATGAACGAATAGATGTCCTCAATCCGGTTTTTGCGAACAACGATAGGAGACTGCGCAGCGCCCCTAGTCCAATGACGCCTGGCTATCAAATCGATGCCATTTCGTTGGCGCGAACGGACATCCTGCGACACACGAACCGCTCTGGAAAATAAAGCGATTTCACGGTCGGAAGTCCGGTCCACCTTCCGCGTATCCACCAGCCAAGCTGATACTCGCAGCAGCCCTTTTACCTGAAAGACCGCGGCACCCCGACCATGCCGTTCGACTTCACCCACCACAGCGTCATCATCGGACCGGCGCACCTCGCGAGCCAGGTCGCTGAAACGCCGAACCCATGATTCCGGCGCGTCGTCTCGACTTCATTCCCCTTGGTTATCGATACAATATCTTTACCCAGCTCCCGCCAAAACCTAACGGTTCCTCATTGCGGCCGACTTCACGCAAGAACTCTCTCGCGGGCGACGCGCTGCCGCCTGCGACGAGTTGGCTGAAGACGCGGAGCGAGAGACGGGAGGGTCGGCCGCCGCGTGATCGGGCAAAACGGGTACTGACAGTGTGGACGAGACGAGCGGAGAACCAGATTGAATGGAGCAGGAAGAGCACGACATGCTCGCCGGCCACCCTGATGGGCGCGCCTGCGCAAGGCATCGCGTCAGGTTCCACGCTTCGTCGCCGACGACGACCAGAGCGCTGGCTCGCCCCGCTTCCATAAGGAGTTGGAGGAGTGCGTCAGCCAGTCAGGGGGATAAGTGGCAACATACATGATCCAGATGCCTCAGAGGCTCCTCGCGGAAGATCGCCAGGTCAAGCTGCGTGAGGCGGTGAAGACCGCGCACGCCTTGGTCACCGGTGCCATCTGGATGTCGACGAGGATCAGCATATCCTTAACCGCGACGCCCACCAAGGACGGGCAGGCGCTCGACGGAGACCGCTTGTTCGTGCACGGCTTCATCGAGAAAGATCCCTGGCGTCCGGTGACGGAGCGACTGCGCTTCGCGGTGCGGCGTGCCGTGGCGAATGCGACGGGCTTGGACACTGAGGGCGTGGTCGTGTGTGTCTGCGAACTGCCGGCGGGGGTCGGTCGGGACGGCGGGCTGCGATGAGGCGCGAGGCGTTTTTGAATCTAAAATGTCACGAGGTGAGAAGCGTGAGTGGCGTCACTCTCAAGAGACTGCCTGGCGATTACACTATCGCCCAACTTCCCGTCCTGTCGCCGATACCTCCGTGGTGCGACGGCGACGGCTTCGTCAGCGTGAGCCGCGGAGACAACGAGCTTTCGGTGATTTGCCTCAAGAACCGCGTTCCTGAAAGGGTAAAGAGCGAAGGAGACTGGGCGTGCTTCAAGCTGGTCGACCCGTCCTCGTTCAAGGAGGCGGGCATTGTGCTTTCCATCATGCGGCCGGTATCCGAGAACGGCATTGCGGTCTTCGTCGTGTCGACGTTCAGCGGTGACTACATTTTCATGCAGAACTGTGACGCTGCGGCTTCGATCAATTGCCTCGCTGCGGCTGGACACTACATCACTTAGCAGCTCGCGCCGCAGCAATCGCGACCAGGCGGCGGACGTTCCAGACGACGAAGTTTGTGGAGGAACGTTGCCTTTTATTCCAGGGACACGGCGTTAAACAAAAAGCTGACAGCAACTCTTTTGAGCGGAGACAATAAATGGACAAGCAGATTATTCGGGAAACGATGCTTTCGCTCGAAAAGAGTGCGCTCGAGAGTGCCCGCGAGAAGTATCTCGATTATGTCGCTGGTGCGCGACTCGACCGAAGTGAGCCGATTGAAGACGACGAACAGGCGCAGGCCGAGATAGCCAGCGATCTCTCCGAAGCGCTCGATGATACAGTCCACGACCACACTGACAAAATTGAGAAATTGGAAAAGATCGATTTTGGTCCGAAATCGAGTGTCCAGGAAGGTGCGCTCATAAAGCTCTCCGGTCGCTATTTTATCGTAGCCGTTTCAACCGGAAGGTTTTCCTGTGAAGGCCAAGAGATCATGGGTATCTCGACCATGTCGCCCATATTCGCTGAGCTTGAGGGTATGCTGGCAGGCGAAAGCCTGGATTTCAGCGGCAGGAAACTCGTCGTTGAGGAGATCGCCTGAGCGTGGCTTTCAGGCTAACGAAAAAGCGTCTATTGCGACGCCCGATTGTAATATTATCTACGGCGCTTCCGAGACATTTGCCCGAGTGTTCTCGTGAAGCGAAATAGATTTTTTTGTGCCTTTGACGGCCCGATCTTAAAAGCGCGGAATTCGATAGCAAAGGCCACCAGCGACAATCGCAGCGAACTATACGATGATGCTGTGGCTGTCGATCGGCCGCTTCATGAAGACCTCGGTGTGTTTGATCACGTCCGGAATGTCTCGGAACGGTGGGCAGGGTGTGAAGCCGAAAGCTTCGTACAGCGACACCGCGCTCTTCATATAAACCGTCGTATGAAGCAGCAGCATCGATCTCGACCCCTTGCTGGCTTCGGCCAAGATCGCCTGCAGGAGTGCCTTTCCGATTCCGCGCCCTCGAAAGGCTGAGTCTACATAAAACTTGTGGATTTCAGCCGCGCCCTCGTCGAACGGTGCAAGGGCAATGCACCCTGCTGGTTCGCCATGCCATCGAGCCAGCAGGAGCGGAGCGTCCGCCTGACTGTACTTTGCTGCCAACGCCTCGTCGTCCTCACTATGGAAAAATGTCGCTACCACCTCCGACGGGATGTCATAGGCTCGGCATGCCTCTGCATCCCAAGCGCCAAACGACCTGCACAACTCGCCACCAATGGTGAAATCCTCGGCAGTACACGCCCTCGAAATCGACAGCATTCGCATGTCTCCTGAGCCAGGCTGACCTTCATACACATTCTCTAATATTCCGGACAGGTGTCCACGTCTCTATTGCTGGTGGCATTGGCTACAGAAAACCGTAAAAGCGTCGACCATTCGGTCGCCGTGGACCAGCCGATTATATCGCAATGAGAGCTTGCGGGCATCACGATGCTTTTCTCGAGATGATCTGGATTGTGCTGCTACCCAAGAAAGAAGGGGGGAATTTTGCCCCGGTTGCTTCGCCTCCCGCAAAATTGGCGTCCTTTTAGCGGGGTCGCCCTTTCCGCACCAACCCGAAGGATAACGGAATGAAAACGATAACTAGCCGGCATTTCTAATGCGCTCGGCAGAAGCCTAGTTTGTCCAGGCGCCATATTCAATTCCCTGAAGGTAGCTGCGCGGGCTGAAGGTAGCCTCAACAACTGCCAGTGGTTTCGGCGGTGCAAATACGATCAGTTTCTGTCAATCGCTAGGAGGACTCTAGCCATGTCGTTTCGCTTCATCACCAAGAGCATTCACGCTTACCTCATCGACTACCCTGTTGCAGTCGTTCTGCTGGTTGCGCCGTTCGCACTGAAGCTTGACCAGAGCGGCCAGGTTGCCATGTGGCTTTCTGTGATCACCGGCGTTGCCGCGCTCATCCTCCCGTTGCTGACCGATCATCCTACAGGCCTCATCAAGATCATTCCCTATTCCGTTCATCTGTGGGTCGATCGGGCAGTTGGAATTGTGTTTCTCGCGGCGCTGTTCGCTTTCGGCTTTTCTGGCATTGCTGCTTGGTACTACGGCGTTCTCGGTGTGGCTGTACTTCTGACCACCTCCGTATTCAATGCCCCTGGGCAGCCGGCGTCACTGCAAAACGGAATGGGGACCCGCGACGCAGTCTGATCCGCGGCTGCCGCCAAGACCCGGCGACTGATGCTCGCCGGGACTCTCCTTCATCGATTGCTTCCCCCGCACGCCCTATCGACTTCCTGGTTATTTGCCTGGCGCTTGATTTCAGAGATCGCCGCGGATTGATCATTGTTTTTCCGGGACGCGTTTACGCCTTGTCCGTGCCGCCCAGCCGACCATTAGCCTTGCCTGATTAACAAGCCGATGACCTATGGCCGAGGTGTGTTCGCTGAAAACTGAAAGGATCCGTATATGCCAGCCGATCTCGCAGCAAATACCTCCGAGCTTCCTCGAGCGCGCGACGCACGCCTTAGAAAGCTCGCCGATTGCATTCGAGCTCTTTCCATGGATGCCGTTCAGCACGCCAATAGCGGACATGCTGGTATGCCAATGGGTATGGCGGACGTCGCAACCGTCCTTTTCAGCGAGTTTTTGAAATTTGATCCTGAGAACCCCTCCTGGCCCGATCGAGACCGATTTGTGATCTCAAACGGACATGGCTGCATGTTGCTATATTCGCTTCTCTTCCTCACCGGATATGACGGCATCGATATCGACGAGATTAAAAAATTTCGACGGATCGGAAGCAAGACAGCTGGCCATCCTGAGTACTGGCACATCCCTGGTATCGAGACGACCACGGGACCTTTGGCACAAGGCCTCGCGAATTCCGTAGGATTTGCGCTTGCAGAGAGACTTTTGAATGCAAGCTTTACCGATGATCTCGTCGATCACCATACATACGTATTCATGGGTGACGGTTGCCTCATGGAGGGGATCAGTCACGAGGCCGTTTCGCTCGCAGGCCATCTGGGGCTCGGAAAGCTGATCGCCTTTTTCGATAACAATTTGGTGACCATCGATGGGCCAACCAGTCTGGCGGTTTCGGACAATCAAGCTGCGCGCTTCCGCGCCTCGAATTGGCACGTCCAAGAAATCGATGGGCACGATACCGATGCGATACGGGCGGCCATCAAGTCTGCGCACGAAGTGAAGGACCGGCCGTCTCTTATCTCCTGCAAGACGATAATTGGCTTTGGCTTTCCGACCATCTCAGGGACGCGGAAGGCACACAGCGATGCCCCGGGCGAGGACGAGGTCGCTGGCGCCCGCAAAAATCTGAATTGGGGCTCTCCTCCCTTTGAAATCCCGGACCACTTGCTGCAGGAGTGGCGTGCGATTGGCAGAAGAAGTCGACTCCCGCGTGCGGATTGGGAAGACCGGCTAGCCAATATTCCCGTACCTATGCGGATGGAGTTCGAGCGGCGTCAGCTTGGTGTGCTGCCTTCTGATTGGAAATCTGCGATTTCACGTGCGAAAGCCGAGCTTGGTGCGTTGAAGGAGAACGTCGCAACGCGAAAGGCAAGCGGCCTCGTTCTTGAACACTTAACGGCGGTGATACCGGAGATGATCGGGGGGTCGGCCGACCTCACCCCTTCGAACAACGTGAAGACAAAAAACCAAGCAGAGGTCGTCCCGCAGAATTTCTCGGCAAAATACATTCACTACGGTGTGCGTGAGCACGGCATGGCCGCGGCCATGAACGGAATAGCTCTGCATGGAGGCTTTCGGCCCTATGGAGGAACGTTCCTGACTTTTTCGGACTATTGCAGGCCAGCCATCCGACTTGCCGCAATGATGAGTGCTCGGACGATCTTCGTGATGACCCATGACTCGATCGGGGTCGGCGAAGATGGTCCTACACATCAGCCCGTTGAGCATCTGTCTGCTCTACGTGCGATGCCCAATCTAGCGGTTTTTCGCCCGGGCGATTCGATCGAGACTGCAGAATGCTGGGAGGCTATCTTTGAGCGGTCGGAGGGTCCCTCACTCATCGCGTTATCCCGGCAGTCGATCCCACGCCTCCGTATCGAGCAAGGCGGCCCAAACAAGTCATCTCTCGGGGGCTATACGCTGTTGCAAGCTGATGGGAACGAGCCAAAAGTCGTGATAATGGCCGCCGGCTCGGAGCTTCATTTGGCGGTAGCCGCAAGACAGGTCCTGCAGGAAGAGGGCGTTGCGACTTCTGTTGTCTCGATGCCCTGCAGATACTTGTTCGATCAACAGCCTCTTGCGTATCGGCGATCTGTCCTGGGAAATGGAGCGATAAGAATTGCCGTGGAAGCCGGCGTTCGCGATTCCTGGGAGCGATATCTTGGCGACGACGGCTATTTTCTCGGAATGCAAAGCTTCGGTGCATCGGGCAAAGCCGAGGATGTATTTGAAGCATTCGGCATTACTACCACCGAAGTTGTCAAAATGGCTCGGCGCGCGCTGGCAATGCACCAGATATCCGCCTAAGCGACGGGTTGTTAGGAAGGAGTCGGCCGAGCAGCACAGAGCCGGCCGACTGTCGGCACCATTTGTCCCCTGTCTCTTACGGGCGAACCCGAATGATCGTCTTTCCCGTGCGCCGCTCGATGACGTTGAAGGCAGCGACGGCGTCGTTGAGGGTCGAGACAGTGCCGATGTTCGTCCGCAGTCGCCCGTCTCGCACCCGTTCGACTATCTCCATCAGTTGGGCACGATCGGGCTCCACCACGAAGTCAACCGCCAGGCCGTCGGCGGGTCGCGCCTCGACCGGCCCGACAACCGTCACCAATGTTCCTCCGGTTCGAATCAGAGCGGCGGACCGCTTCTGGATTTCGCCGCCGATGACATCAAAAACCAGGTCGACGCCGCCGATGTCTTCGAGAGTGTCATTCTCAAGATCTACGAACTCCTGCGCGCCATAGTCGAGCACCGCCTGACGGTGGGCGGCGCGCCCGGTACCAATGACGTAGGCCCCGGCCTCCCGCGCAAGCTGGGTTACCATCGTCCCAACCGCGCCGGCTGCGCCATGCACGAGGACGCTCTGGCCCGCCTGAAGGCGGCCATGCTTGAATAGACCCTGCCATGCGGTCAGTCCGGAGATCGGCAGGCTGGCACCCACCGTGAAGTCGACGTCGCCCGGCAGAGGCGCGAGGTTGCGTGCCTCGATTGCCATATACTCGGCCAGAGTGCCGTCACGATACCAGTCCGTGAGGCCGAACACCCGCTGTCCCACGGACAGACCCGTTGTGCCATATCCCAGTGCGGCGACCACTCCGGCCAGTTCGTGCCCGGGAATCGACGGCGTGCGGTCACGGTCGACGCGATCGGTCCACGTCGAGGGCCACGTCAACTCGGTCCCGACGAATCCCGATGCATGAACCTGAACAACGACGTCGTTTATCGCTGCCTGCGGCTCGGGCCGCTCCACCAGCTTCATTCCCGCTGTTCCTGCGGACCGGTCTGTTACGACAATCGCTTTCATTTTCCACCTCCTTGTGTGGTATGCCGTCATTTGCAGAGCAATGAGACTATGATCGCGAAACTCGATCGTCTAATGACCCGTGGCTATGGAATCGATGCCATCGACGTACCGCGCGAAACTCAAAGGACGGTGCGAGGTTGAGCGTGATGAGGACAAGACGGGCCGGACAAATCCATAATCGCTAGTGCTTGCGCGGTATCCCGCGTCTTTCATAACCTGCGGCTATCGAGTTCATGGCGTGACGTCATTTCCCATTCGCCGCGAGGCGTCCGATCGTCCGACGGCACCGTGCCCATTCGGCGTCTAAAACCTGTCTTGTGCGGAGAGATCAGCGCGCCTGGCCGGGGCACTTCGATATCGAGATCGATTACGTCACAGCACTCTAGGAGCGAGATACGACCATGTTTTCAGTGATTTTCGAGGTCCTCCCCAATCAAGGGAAATGGGATGATTACCTCGACAATGCCAAGATGCTTCGCCCCGAGCTGGAGCAGGTCGAGGGCTTCGTCGATAACATCCGCTACAGGAGCCTGACACGGGAGGGCTGGATCCTTTCGCTTTCGAACTGGCGGGACGAGAAATCGCTCGTGCGCTGGCGCACTCATAGGCGCCATCACGAGGCCCAGCAGAAGGGCCGCGACGAAATCCTCGCCGACTACCATCTGCGCGTCGGCCAGATCACTGCCGACAATCAGGTGCCTGCGGGATACGCCCTCAACGAGCAGCGGCTCGACGAGACCGAAGTCGGCAATGGAACGACGGTCACGCTGATCAACGCGACTCGTCCCGCGGAATGGAAGCAGACCAACAACCCGTATGATTGCGCTGAATGGCTCGACCTGAACCCGTGGGCCGCCGACAGCACCTCCTGGGACATCTTCGACGCCGTGCTCACGCCCGGCGACCTGATTCTGCTCATATCCTGGAAGAACGCCGCCGCGGCGCAGGCCTACGAGGATGCTTCGGCGCCGAATGACAAGGCGAGAGCCCGGACAGTGCGGATCGTGCGCGACTACGGGAAATATGACCGTCGCGAGGCGCCTCAGTATTACCCGGACGCCAAGGACGGCGAGAGCCTCCACGCCTGACCCTGCACGAGCGCCACCGTCACTTTGGCCTGCTACATCGAATCGGTAAAGGCTATAAGTCACCTAAGAGATCCGTTTTTGGTCACCTTGCGAAGCGCCTCATCCAGTTCCTGACTTCGTCTGGGGCTACAGGCCATCAAGCTGGTCGATATTGGCGTGTTAGGTGCCGCCGGCGGGAGAGGTGAGACAGGAGGATCATCTCGTCGCCGCGCCTGGCTCGGTTCTCGCCTGTTCGCACTCTTTCGGCTCATTATCCCGCTGCCGCAAGGTCAGAGTTGATATTGTGCGCTCCTACGAGGAACCTAACCGCTCCCAGCGCAGGACCGGACGGCACGTCCGGATGCCCTTCAGACATCAATAAGATAACGAGAGGGAATTTCCGCTGCGCCCCGCAGATTGATAGCCTTCCTCATCGAATTCATCCGTTCGCAACCCCAGGCGCCAATCGGCCTAACGACCCGAGGCCGGCGCGTGCCAGCGGGCGACCCTCAAATGCAAAGGCTCTCAAATGCAGCAGAATTTCACGATCGCCGAAAGGACAATCGGTTCACGCATGTCGCTTATCCTGCTCCGTATCGCGCTCATCGTCGTATTCGTCTGGTTCGGCTGCATGAAATTCACCGCCTACGAGGCTAACGGCAACGCGGGACTGATCGCAAACAGCCCGTTTATGAGCTGGATGAACGTAGCGTTCGGCATACAAGGCGCAAGCTACGTGATCGGCGTGATCGAGCTGTCGACCGCCGCGGCGCTGATCGCCGGCGCGTTCGTACCCCTCTTCTCCGCGCTGGGTGCCGCGATGTCGACGATGACGTTTTGCATCACACTGACGTTTTTCCTCAGCACGCCCGGCGTCGCGGAGCCGACGGCAGGCGGCTTCCCAGCAATCTCGGCGCCAATTGGGCAGTTTCTGCTGAAGGACCTTGTTCTGTTCGCCGCGTCGCTGAATCTCTTGTTTGGGTCCATCGAGGATTACGCATTCGCCCGCAAGTCCGCTTCCGCGACTCGGTAGTTGCCCGCGTGCTCTCGGAACAATGCGCCCCGACCGGCACCGAAGTGATGCCGCGGAAGCCATCGAGCAATGGCCGCCAACTTCGGACGCGAAGGCGCCAGCCTGCTCCGCACAGGTGAAGTCACGAGATTGATTGTTAGAGCCTGGTCGCCATCGCGACCCATGCCCCTCAGCGGAGTGATTGGCTGCAAATGCACAGGTGAGATCGATGTTGAACATCAAAACTGAGAGAGTGGCTGAGAGCCGTGTTGAGAGCGAGAGCGTCCACGTCTACGTGCGCACCCACAGGCTAAGCGCGTCGGAAGAGCGCGAGTTGAAGCTGCTTTTTGGCGAACACGCGACAAAGCAGGAGATTGCATCGAATACCCGGCGGCGATCACGCACACGGTGAAGAAGGAATTCCCAATGACCGAACCGCGTGCAGGTTCGATGGACGACGGTGACCGCGATGACTTCAGAAGGAATGAGGCAATGACTTTCAGTGTCTTCGACACCATTATCCCCGGCATGGCGCACGGGTTTGCCGTGCTGGATACTTATCTCGACCACGGCAAGGCGTTTGAGGAAGAAAAAGGCCTCCAGTCCGGCGACGTGTTGCGCGCGCGTCTCGCGCCTGACATGCTGACCTTCGGAGAGCAGTTTAGCGTTGTCGCCAATAAAGCGGAACGACACGTGTCGTTCCTCATCGGCCAGGATCCCACTGTCTCCCCAAACGTGGAGCAGACTTATACGGCCCTCAAGGCCCGCGTGACAGGCGTTCGCTCATTCCTGCAGTCGATAACGCCTGAGCAGCTCGCTGGTGCGGAATCTCGTACATACCAGCTTACGCCGCCTATTGTACGTGGCTGGTTCGGCGGTGCCGAATACATTTTTTACCTCGTGATCCCTGACTTCTACTTTCATGTCGCCACGGCGCACGACATCCTCCGGCACCTCGGCGCGCGCGTGGGCAAGCGAGACTACCTCGGATGGCTTAATATGGAGAATCCGGGCGGATACTCTTGAGCGCAAACGGCAATCATCGGCGCCGAATGTCGGTAAGACGAACGGCCAGTCCTGGCACCGCTCCCGGCGAAGGGATGCGTGGCACAGCGAGATCTTCGCCTAAACGAACAAGGGGGGACCGACGACGAAAGATGACGCGAACCCCATCCTCTCATTGCACCACACAGCGCAGGGCGCTCTATGACGTGGCGGTCTGGACATCAGCCTGGCCACGCTCGAGGTTTTCGTCCGTTTACGATCGATCGAGGACGTGCCGCGGCCGGCGCAATCACGGACCGCCCGAGGGCGGCAGCACGGTAGACCAGGTGCGAGAACAAACGAGCTTATCAAAGGAGGCGTCAATGACCCCGTCACACAATGAGAAGACAACCTTCCTTGTGTTGTTCCACTCCGATATCAATCGGGGACATATGTGTAACTACAACGACATCCAGCGAGAGCTCGAGCGGCTCGGGGAAGACGTGGTTGAGTTTCGGACCAACACCTGGTTCTTCGAATCTCGACTGAGCGCTGGCGAGATCAACACACAGTTGCGGGATAACCTCAGTGGTGCCGAGAGCCTGTTCGTTGCCGCGCTCGGGTTGGACGTCGCCTTTTTCGGTATCCTGCCCGAGAGGATCGCCGCGGTTGCGCGCCTGTCCACTGAGGCGAAGCCGCGCGTCTAGGCGTGGCCGGCGCTGTAACGTTGCCGGGTTGTTCATTCCCGCCGTTTGGTTTGGGCGATTGAAACCGATCGTCCGCGATCCGATTTACCGCAATCACCATATTGCTCGCGCCGTTTGGCTCTACGATCGCTTCCCTTTGAGCCTTCGTAGGGTCGAGGACCTGATGGCAGAGCATGGCGTGATTGTTTCTCATCAAACGATCAGGATCTGGATCGAAAAGCTTGGCCAGATATAATGGCCATCAGTTGCGTTCCTGATCCCGGCTCGAGTAGCAGGCTTGTGGTGCTCGATCCGCATTCTCAGGATTTAAACTGCTCTTGTACAGACGCCTAGGTGCGATCACTGGCGCGATCTCGTTCGAGCCCGGCGAGTGGCGCGACTATCGACTTGATTTGCACTACATTTGCCGCTCCGAATGCGATAGAGCATTCCGCATGAAAGCGATTTCCGGCACCAATCTCGAGCAGGCCAAGTCACACAACAGGCGTGTCGTGATTGAGGCTATCCGCACCAACGGCCCGCTGTCGCGCGCCGCGATCGCCCGCATGACGGCGCTGACGGCGCAGACTGTCTCCAACATCGTCGAAGAACTACAGCGCTCGCACCTGCTTGTGGCTGCGAAAGCGCAGAAGCTTGCGCGCGGCCAGCCTATCATTCCCTATTCGATCAACCCGCATGGTGCCTATTCCATTGGACTTGAACTTGGCCGTCAGCGCGCCAGCGGCGTGCTGACCGATCTTTCTGGCGCCGTCTGTGCGCGCATCGAGCGCCACGTCGAACACCCCGATCCTGAACGGGCCATGCCGGTGCTCGGTTCTATTGTCGAGGACCTGCAGCAGGCCTTTTCCTTCGACCGCAACAGGTTGCTCGGCATCGGCATGGCCCTGCCCGGCCGCTATGCGGACGGCGGTGTCACGTCGCTCAGCCCGCAGAATCTGCCCGGCTGGCAGGACTTTCCCGTCGGCTATGAGCTGGAACGCCGCATCAAAGTGCCGGTTCTGGTCGAGAATGACGCGACGGCAGCAGCCATCGGCGAGCGACTGTATGGCGTTGCTCGCGGCTTCAGCAGCTTCGTCTATCTCTTCCTTGCCGGTGGTGGCGGTATCGGCGCCGGCATGTTCCTCGACGGGCATCTCTACAAGGGGAGCCGGCACAATGCCGGCGAGATCGGCCACATCATCGTTGAGCCGCACGGACGGCTCTGCAGCTGCGGCAAGCGCGGCTGTCTGGATCGTTATGTTTCCCCGACCGTTGCCTATGAGTTCATGGACATCACCGATGCCGAGGAGCTTTCGCCTGACGATCTCGACGCGCGTATTGCCATGAGCAGCGAGGGTCTTGGCGCGTGGCTGGATCAGGCAGTCCAGCCACTGCGGCAGACGATCGATTTCCTCGAGCTTGCTTTCGATCCGCAGACCATCGTGCTCGGTGGCAGCATCTCGAGCACCTTGATGCGCCGGCTTGCGGAGCGGCTCGAGCCGCTGCACATTCCGATTGATCCCTCTGAGGAGAGAACCATTCCCCGCGTAATGATCGGCAGCACCGGCAAGGACACCGCCATTCTCGGCGCCGCTGCCCTGCCGATCTTCTCGGAAACAAATCCGCGCTTCGACGTGCTGCAAAAGCCGGTCGGCTAGTCCGCGCCCCGTTTTGAGACCAAGACCAACCTATCTCAATAGGCAGCCCGTTAGGATTGCTGCAATCCGTAAAGCAGCGGCATCAACCCTGCAAGCGCCTTGAAGCGCTCCCAGGATTTGGAAGCTGGTTTCGTCCAGCCGGTTTCGGCAAGTGCCGAAAGACGCGGGAAGACGAGGCGGTCGAAGACGGCGCGATCCGTCATCGGCTCGGACCAGATGCAGGCCTGAACGCCGCGAAGCCTCTGCTTCTCAGTTTCCTTCCAACCGCCGACTGGATCGAAGGTGTAGATCTTCTCGGCATCTGAAGTGCCGGCCCAGCTGGCGCCCGGTTCATCCCAGTCTGGCCGCAGCGCCATGTCCAGGTAGTAGACTTGCCCCGGGCAGACCACAATCTCGTAGCCGCGATCGGCAAGTTCGGCTGCGACTTCGACATTGCGCCAGCTGCAGAGGTAGCCCTTCGATTTGTCGATGACATCACCATGTGCCGCTTCTTCCCAACCGCCGGTAATGCAACCCTTGGAGGCCAGGAAACTCTGAATCCGCCTGAGGAATTCGGCCTGCAGGATGGCCGCACCCGAGCCATGGATATCGTCGGCACCATGCGTGTTGGTGATAACGTTTAAGCGCTTGGCATGTGCATCGGCAACCTCGTTGCTGGCGAGGGAACGCAGCCTTGCGAGCGCCTCCGGCGAACCAGACCATGCGCCGAGCGGTACTTCGTCGGCCCCGATATGGATGGTCTTGAAGGGGAAAAGCTCGATGAGTTCCGAAAAGATGGTTTCGATGACCTCATAGGTCTTCTCCCGCGCGGGGTTGATGCAATTGTCCGGGAAGCCCTGAACGGAGTAATAGCTGCCGGCCTCTTGCGGATCGCGCAGCTCCGGTATGGCCTGCAGCATGGCGTAGCAATGGCCGGGTATGTCGATTTCCGGCACGATTTCGATGCCCAACTCTCCTGCGTAGGCGACAATCTCGCGGATAGCGGCCTTGGTGTAATAGCCACCCGTGCGCGCCGGGCTCGAACCGAGCAGCGGCGGCAACGCTAGGCCGTGGCCCCGCCACGCGCCGATTTCGGTGAGATTGGGATAGGCATCGATCTCCACGCGCCAGGCTTCGTCATCTGAGAGATGCCAATGGAAACGGTTGAGCTTGTTCCAGGCGAGGACCGCCATCAATTTTTTGATTTCCGCCTCGCCGTAGAACTGGCGGGCGACATCGAGATGCAGGCCGCGCCAGCCCATAGACGGTTCATCGACGATCTCGCCGGAAGCCGGAAATTGGAAGGTCTGCGGATGCAGGCGCGCACCGCGCCAAATCTGGCCTAGCGTCACGAGACCATAGAGGAAGCCCGTGCGGCCGCTCGCCGCGACGGTGATCGCCTCCCCTTCGAAGCTCACCCGATAAGCCTCGGGGCCCAAGCCGGCAACCTTCTTCAAGCTGACAGTTGCGGCGCCTTCCGCGGCCGAGCGGACAATACCCTCGACACTGAAGAGATGGTCGACCAGCGCCTTGAACCCATCGGATGCCGCTTTTGCGTCCGCATCCTCGGCCTGCAGCGTAAAGCCTGCCGGCAAGGGTCGCCGTGAGGCGACCGCCACATGGTTCGGCCAGGGGATGATCGAGACCCGCACCGGCACAGTGGCCGGCACGGGAAAGATTTCTGCACCACGCTTCAATGGAGCATTACTGGCGGAGGAGCGGGTCGGTTCGATCTCGAGCGAAATGGTGCCGCCATCGGCAAATGCGAGATAGGCGTTTGTCGCGCCATCCGTCCAATGACGGAACTGCCAGCTCAAGGCATGGACGGATATCGTCCAGGTTTCGCCCTTGCCAAGAAGGAAACCTTCCGGCGGTTGGAATTCAGTGAAGTTCGAAAGCCTCCTGGAAACCGTCGCGCCGTCGACGCGTCCGGCGGGATCGACCCGCCCCGGGCCGCTGATGCAAAGGCTAAAGCCGGAAAGCGGCTCGGCAGCGAGATTCTTGAGCAGCAGGACATAGGAGAAGTCCTTGCCGTCTGCCGGCGGATTCCAAAGGGTTTCGAGCCGCAAGGCCGAAGGTCGTGGTGCGGACATTGTCGTTTCTTTCTGTTCGAACTGTCGAAATCAGGTCTTGAGCATGCCGGCATAGATGCCGGGGGCTGAATCGGGGATGGGAATGGCGCCGACCGCTTTCTCGTAAAAGGCGGATGGGCCGACATCGCCGATGATGGCATAGCCGTAGCCCATGGCTTTCAGATCGTTTAGGCTGGCAAAAAGCAGCGCCCTGCCGATGCCGAGCCCACGAAGGCTCTCGTCGACACCGGTCGGACCGAAGAAATCCGGCGCGGTCGCCTCATGGCAGGAAAAGCCGACGAGCTTGCCTTCGCGCGTCGCAATGAAGCAGGTCGGCGGCTGGCGCGTTATCGCAACCGTCGCCTCGCTCGCCCAGGCTTCGCCGAAATGCTCGTCGATCCAGCGGATAATCAGCTTCAGTTCGGGCGGCAATGCCCGGCGGATAGTGACTCCAGCATTCGCCATGGCGCTGGGTGATTTTGTGTCCTGCGGAAGGGTCGACAGGTTGACGAGATAATCCATGAAGACTTCCTCTTAGCTTTGCGCGCCGAGCGCACGCATGAAGTGATTGGGACCGATCTGCTCGATGACAGCGGAGTCGGGCCGACTGAGCGAACGGACGCGTTCTGCCTGCTCCAGGAAGCGTGCACTGCCGCCTGTCACGAAAGGCCGCCCGCCATCGGGCACCGCCGAAAGGAGCAGCTGGGTATAGGGATGGTTCGGATTTGAGAGCACCGTTGCGGTGTCGCCCCATTCGACCATCTGGCCGGCAAACATCACCACGATCTCTTCTGCGACATGCGCCGCGGTCGCGATATCGTGGGTAATGTAAAGCATCGCCAGCTCGTTCTCCCGCTTCACACGGGCGAGCAGGTCGAGGATGTCCTTGCGGATGGATACGTCGAGCATCGAGGTGGGCTCATCTGCCACCAGCACGCTGGGCGCCACCGCAAGCGCGCGTGCAATGTTGACGCGCTGTCGCTGGCCACCGGATAGCTCATGCGGAAACTTCTGCTTCGACATCGCCGGGTCCAGACCGACGCTTGTCAGCAATCCGGCAATGCCGCCCTCAAGGGCGGTCCGCGATGTGTTCTGGCTATGAAGCTGCAGCGGCCGAGACAGATGATGGCTGACTGTGAAGGCGGGGTTGAGCGACGAAAACGGATCCTGAAAGACCATCTGCACGGCCTTGCGATAAAGTCGCTCGTCTTTTGCCGCCGCGTGCGCGGTCAGATCCTGCCCGCGAAGGAACAACTTGCCGCTCGTTGGCTTGTCGAGGCGCGCGATGATGCGGGCACAGGTCGTCTTGCCACAGCCGGATTCGCCGACAAGCGCCAGCGCGCGGCCGGGAAAGAGCGAAAAGGATACGCCCTTCAGCGCATGGACCTGGCCGAACTGACGCCTGATGTCTTCAAGCCGTATGACGGGTGCGACCGGGGAAGGATGTGCCTCGGGCTTCATGCCAATGCTCCTGAAAGACGGGGCTTGCTCGGAAGCTCGGGAATGGCGTTCCAGAGCTTGCGAGTATAATCGTGCAGCGGCGCCAGACTGACCTGGCGCACGTCGCCGACCTCGACGAGTTCGCCCATCAGCATGACGCCGATGCGCTGGCAGAGCTGCGCCATCAGATGCAGGTCATGGGTGATGAACAGCACCGAAAAGCCGTAGGTCCGCTGCAGATCGACGACCTGTTCGAGGATCTCCCGCTGCACCACCACATCGAGCGCCGTCGTCGGCTCGTCCATGATGATGAGCTCCGGCCGCAGCGCCAGGCAGATGGCAATGACAATGCGCTGGCGCATTCCGCCGGAAAACTGATGCGGATAATCGCTGATGCGATGCGGCGGTATGCCCACGAGCTTGAACATTTCCTCAGCGCGGGCTCGGGATTCCTGCCGGGAGCACCGGGTATGGCGGTGCAGGACGTCATGAAACTGCGCTTCTACCCGCATCAGCGGGTTGAGCGAATTCATGGCGCTCTGGAATACCATGCCGATCCGCTTCCAACGGATCTTCTGCAGCTCGTTCTCCGGCATCCGCAGCAGATCCTGTCCATCAAGGCGGATGCTTCCGCCGCTGACCCAGGCCGGGGCCTTGGAAAGGCGGGTTATGGCGTAGGCAATGGTGCTCTTGCCGCAGCCGGACTCACCGGCGAGACCGAAGATCTCGCCACGTCCGATATTGAAGGAGACATTCTTCACGGCCCGGAAGTCGCCCTTGTCGACCAGATAGTCGATGTTCAGGTTTTCAATCTCCAGCAGATTGTCGCTCATTGGCCAGCCCTCATCATGCGGTTGCGGGCTCGGGCCAAGCGGAACCAACGGGTCAGTGCCGGTCCTGAGCGCAATTGTGGATTGGCGATCTCGTCGAAGGTGAAGTTGATCAACGCAAGGCCGAGGCCCGTAAGGGCGATACCGGCGGCGGGGACCGCAACGTCCCACCATGCGCCGACCATGATGGCCGAGGCATTCTGGGCATTGTAAAGCATCGTTCCCCAGGAGACTTTCAGCGGATCGCCGAAGCCGAGATATTCAAGCGTTGTCTGCGCGACGATGGCATAGATGATGCTGCCGACCAGGTTGATACCGATCAATGGCGTGAGATTGGGCAGGATTTCGACGAAGATGATGCGCCACGCCGGCTCGCCGATCATCTTGGCTGCGGTGACGAACTCGCGATTGCGCAGCGCCATCGTCTGCGATCGCGTCATGCGGGCACCCCATGGCCATGACGTCAAGGCAATGATCATCATGATCGTCATCGGTCCGACCGTGCCTGCGAAGGAGGCTAGCAGAATGAGCAGCGGCATATTCGGTATGACAAGCACCGCGTTGGTCGCGAGATCGAGCACAGCATCCGTCTTACCGCCGGCATAGCCTGCGATAAGGCCGATGGCAGTCCCGATAACCGTAATGGCGATGCCGGTTGCAAACCCGATCGAAAGCGAGCTTCTGGCACCCCAGACGAACTGCCGATAGACGTCGCGGCCCATCTTGGTGGTACCGAAGACATGTTCAATTGAGGGTGCCTGGTGCGAACGACCGACGCGTGCACCGGGCTCGCCGGGGGCGATAATCGGTGCAAAAATTGCCATCAGGCATAGGGCGGCAACGATGATGAGGCCGACGACAGCCTTTTTCTGGCTGAGCATGGATCGCAAGGCGAAACTCATCGTGCCCCCTCCCTCAATCTTGGATCGACGAGGCCGTAGATGATATCGACCAGGAAATTGGCGCCAAGGGTCGCCATCGTCATCAGAAGCAACTGGCCCTGAATGACGGGATAATCGCGGGCCACGCTGGCGGTGAACAGCGTCAGGCCGAGGCCCGGATAATTGAAGACGATTTCCGTGACGATCGAGCCGCCGAAGACCGCACCAAGCATCAGTGCCAGGTTGGTCAGCACCGGCAGGAGAGCATTGCGCGCACCATAGCTGAACATGACGGCGAGATTGCTCAGCCCCTTCGCCCGCCCCATGGTCACATAGTCTTCCCCCAGGACGACGATCATGGAGGAGCGCATGGTCGTCTGGAATTCACCGATGAGGAACGGCGAGAGCGTCAGGACCGGCAGGATAGCATGCATGAAGACGCTGCCGGCAAATATGAAGTTGAAGCCAGGATCGAGATCGGGATCATAGGCATAACCAACCGGGAACCAGCGCAGCGATACCGCAAAGACGAACAGGATCGTCAGGGCTATGATCACGGGTGGTATTGAGAACATGATCACGGACAAAGGCGATACGACCGTGTCAAACCGCCCGCCGCGCCGCCATGCAGAGATCGCTCCGAGCATGACGCCGACACACAACGAAAAGATGAGCGCCGTCACGACCAGGAAGACCGTCCACAATGTGGCCCGGCTCAGCACCTGCACCACCGTCTGCGGATAATATTTCACCGAAACGCCAAGATCGAGCGTCGCAAGGCCTTTGAGATAGTCGACAAACTGCATCATGATCGGCTGATCGATCTCGCCGAACCGCGCCTTGATCGCCTCAACGGCAGCGGGCGTTGCCCGTGCGCCGAGCTGGGCGACCATGGCATCGACGGGGGTCCCCGGCATGAGCCGGGGAAGAATGAAGTTCATCACGATGGCGAACGCCAAGGCGACCGCGTAGACGCCAAGGCGCCGTCCGGAAACACGCATGTCCCTGCCCTCGCCGGTCTTATTGGACCGGCTTCAGGCGCAGGAGATGCATCAGGCGCATCCGGTTGTTGTCATGGTCTTCCGGGTTCATGACCGGATCCTTGTCGGTCACCCAGCCGGTGAAGCGCTTGCTGGAAAACTGATACCAGGTCGGCCCGTTGAATACCGGCACGACCGGAAAGTCGTCGGCGATCAGCACCTGAATATCGTTGAAGATCTTCTTGTGATCGTCGTCGGAGGACGATTTCAGATACTGATCGAACATCGCATCGAGTTTCGGGTTGGAGTAGCGCGGCGCAGAGACGGTGAGCCGGCCGGCATAGGCCGTCGACAGGCTCTGATAATAGCCCTGGAACGGTGTCGCGCTGTCGGCGCGGGAATTCATGACGACTTCGAAGCTGCCATCGAGAAGCTGCTTGCGCCATTGCTCGTATTCAGGCGTGGCAACGGAGGCATTGATGCCGGCGGAACGCAGCCCCTCGACCGCGATCTGCACGGCGTCGATCCAGTCCGTCCAGCCATTCGGCACGATGATCGGGAAAGCGATCGGCTTGCCGCTCGGTGTCGTGCGGAAGCCGTCGGCGCCCTTCTTGTAGCCGGCATCGTCCAGAATCCTGTTCGCCTTGTCGGTGTCGTAGCCCATGAAGGCATCCTTGTCGCCTTCGGCAGCCTTGTTGCGCCAGCTCTCGAAACGCGGCGGCAGGCCGCTGGCGTGGAGGTTGACGACCGGATAGCCGAAGCCGGCAATATCGACCATCGACTTGCGGTCCATCGCCAGGCTGAAGGCATGGCGGAAGTTGAGGTCTTTGAAGGCTTCGAGGTTGCCGGCATTCGTCGACTTGAAGTTCATCTCGAAGGCCACGGTTTCAGCCGGCGGCTGCCAGTAACCGTTATGCTGCGGGTCGAGTGCCACGAAGGTCTTGTCGATCTGCGGCAGGAACGAGCCGATCCAGTCGACGCTGCCTTCCGGCAGCAGCGCCAGCATCTGGTCGTTACCGGAGATCTGCGGCAGGCGCAGGCAATCCACATGCAGCGACGCTGCATCCCAGTAGTTGGGATTGCGGCACTGTTCGTAGACCTGCGGCGTAAAACGGCGCACTTCCGTCATCGGCCCGGATCCGACGGGCTTTTCATTCTTGAAAGCAACCGGATCGGCAATGTCCTTCCAGACATGCTGCGGCACCACTGCAAGGTCGGCCAGAGATTCAGGGAATTCCGAATTCACTGCCTTGAGGTTGATCTTCACCTGGGTCGGCGAAGGTGCCTCAACGGAAGTAACGGTCTGGCCAACGCCGACGGTGTCGACAGCTGGATTCTTCAGCATCAGGTCGATCGTATATTTCACGTCGGCTGAGGTGAGCTTCTGGCCGTCCGACCACTTCACGTCGGGACGCAGATCATAGGTGATCGACTTCAGGTCATCGGAGAACTTGTAGCTGGTCGCTAACCGCCAGACGGGCTTGCCGCCATCATTGGCGTTGAAGATGACCAGTGGCTCGTAGATGAAATCCATCGTGCTCTGGCGACGGCCGGCAAGATCAAACGGATTGAAATTTTGTACCCAGCTCGACTGCTCCTCGATATGCATCGTTAGCACGGTTTCGGCGGCCCAGGCGGCCGATGCGCCAAACGCCATGACCGCCGTCAGGGCGGTTGCTACCGCCGAGCCGGCACGCGCGGAAACACTGCGGATTACCCTCTTATCCAGTCCCATTTTTAGGTTCCCTTAGATTGTTTTTGGCATCAATCAAATTGATTTAATATCCGTAGCGAATGCTTGATGAGAATGTCAATCGCCTATCTCTGGGGTCTTTCAACAGGGAGATTCGCGTTATAGGGGTAGCGTCGCCTCAACATTTTTGGTGGTAGTGATCGGCATGAGCGCGCCCCGACCAACCGAAATCACGACGCATCGTTACAAACGCCACCGTTGTCCTGGCCGAGATCATCGCCCATGCGATTTGGCTCTGCTTCCATTTCGGCTGAGCCTGTGTCGCGTACGAGGACCTGTTGGTCGAGCCGGCCATTGAAGTTTCGTTCCCGACCTTATCGGAATGTGCGTCGAAGTTCGGCCGGGAATTTGCCTGGTCCCGTTCGACGGCGCTCCAGAGGCAGCTTTTCCGATCAGTGGTCGTCGACGAAATGATCGTTGCCCTCAAGGGGAAAGCTGTGGCGCGCCGTCAGTCGGGTGCTCAGCCGGCCGTCTTGCCGCCGTCGGCGGTGACGATCTGACCCGTGATAAAAGACGCTTTGTCGGAGACCAGGAAGGCGATCGCTTCGGCGATTTCCGCTGGCTGGCCGACTCGGCCAAGCGGCACACCGGATGCGAGACGGGCCTTGATCTCGGCCGTGCCGGTGAAGCGGTCGAGCATGCCGGTATCGGTCGGACCGGGGGCGATCGCATTGACGCGAACGCCGGAGGCCGCCGCTTCAAGAGCGGCTGACTTGGTCATGCCTTCGACAGCATGCTTGCTGCCTGCATACACGGACGCGCCGGCCGCCCCTTCATGGCCATAGGTCGACGAAATGTTGACGATACTGCCCTTGCCCTGTTCCTGCATGACGCGAAGCTCATGCTTCATGCAAAGAAGTGTGCCGAGTACGTTGGTATCGAAAGTGGCACCATAGGTTTCCGCCGTCTGCTCGGTAACAGGACCTGGCGTGCCTTCGGTGCCGGCATTGTTGATCGCAGCGTCGAGCCGGCCGAAACGCTGGACCGTGCGATCGACGAGGTTGCGGACATCCTCATCACGGCGGACGTCGGCTTTGACGAATTCCGCCTCGGCGCCGAGAGAGCGAAGCTCTTCCGCCAGGGCATGCCCCTTCTCTTCATTACGGCCGGAGACGACCACGCGGTCACCATTCTTTGCAACCGCGATTGCGGCGGCGCGGCCGATGCCGGTAAGGGCGCCGGTGATCAGTACGACAGATGCAGACATAGCGGGTAATCCTCTGATGATATTGATGATACGGATGGTTTTTCTGCGGAAAGCCAGGTCTTCCGTCATTGCGCCGGAAGGATTTTGTTCGGTTCCGTTGGGCAATGATTTAGGCGCTACTTGTGCCGACGAAAAAGACTTTGTAGGCTTGGCTCCATGCCTAGAAAGTATGGGTAGCCCTATGGAGCTGAGACATCTCCGCTATTTTATCGCCGTCGCGGAGGAAGGCAGCCTTACCGTTGCCGCAGAACGTCGGCTGCATACCGCACAACCTTCGCTCAGCCGGCAGATCCGGGATCTGGAACAGGAGCTCGGCGTTGCTTTGCTGTTAAGAAGCGCACGTGGGGTGGAGTTGACAGAGGCTGGCAAGGTCTTTCTGGATCACGCCCGTCTTGCCGTCGCCCAAGTGGAAGCCGGCCGCGAGGCGGCCCGGCGCGCGGCCAGGCCACTCAAACCCATCTTCGCCGTCGGTTTCCTGAGCGGCCAGGAGGTCAATTGGCTCGCCGAAACCACGCGTCTTCTCGGAGCGGAACTTAGGAACATCGAAATGACGGTGTCGAGCGAGAACTCCCCGGAACTTGCGGACGGGTTATCTGCCGGGCGTCTCGATATCGCTTTTCTGAGGCATGAACCCAACCATCCAGAACTCGACTATATAACCGTCGGGACAGAGCATTTCGTCGTTTTGATGCCAAGCGACCACCGGCTTGCCCATCAGGAGAAGGTCGACGTGCGAGAACTTGCGAAGGAGACCTTCATCGGCGGATCGAACCTCGCAGGGCCAATGCGCCAGGCGATCGAGGATTATCTGGCGGCCAACGGCCTGACCATCGAACCAGCCCATCGTGTTCACAACCTGACCATGGCGATGTCGCTGATCGCTTCGACGCGCGGAGTGGCGCTGTTGCCGGCCTATGCGGAAAACTTTCTTCCCTGGTCGGTAACCAGTCGCCCGCTCAAGGGCGAACCGCCTACCATCGATCTTGCGGTTGGATATAAACGATCGAACAACTCACCAACCCTTGCCCTGTTCCTCTCCCGACTAAAGCAACAGGCAAAGGCAACTGCAGGGCGTTGAGGCGGAAAAGATCCTGAACATCGTTCGCCCTGAGGTGGTATCGAACCACAGATCCACGACGCATGTAGAGCCGCGCAGCTCGTGCTCTTGACTGGATCAGAGCCTGCGACCACCTGTCGCCAACTGTCTGAAATCCCGCGCCTTCGACTTGCTCTTTCGAATTTTGTCCGAGTGTTACATCGGCGAAGCGATGGGCCTCTGTTACCAGCTTCGCAACCGCATCTCATGCGGAAGATGCCCTGTCGAAACATACGCCGTCTGCGGCTCGACAAGCAGCTCCATAAGCACTCTGCGATTCAGGCGAAAAGGATGGCGGCAGTCAAAACCTGGCGGATCATAGGTCGCTTACCTTATCGGCTGAACGGGATGTTTCCTCCTAAGGGGTCGAAAGCCCCTTGAGACCGGTGTGTGGATGCGAGCCGGCGATCAGCTTCATGGCAGCTGCCAACATTAAGATGGAAACGAGCAGGACCAGCGTGCCATTGCAGCATCTGATCCGTCTCAGCCACGAGCGTGGCAAAATGGACCACCAAGTAAAGGATGATCATCTGAATAAGAAATTTTTGAGCTCGGGCACGCTGTCGATTATCATCCAGCCGGGCAGCGCTGCGCGCCGCTGAGGCGATAGATCGATAAGAAGCCAAGGGAAATGGCGCATCCGAAGATCACCAGAACCATGGCGAACAGAGGCTTGTCCGTCGCTCGCATGACCGCGGCGATAACAGCAAGGTCCGGATCCGTCCTCACATAGGCGAAGGCATGCCGTAGCGTGAGTAGTCCTTCCCAGAACCTCAAAACTGCAGCCGCGATAACACCTAAAGATGCGAGCGCCATTAGAAAGCGTAACTTCAGCAAGATATTTATCATTGTCTCTCCGATCGAGCTGCAAGCTTCCGGATCAGACAGGCCATAGATTAGAGTCCGCCCGTTGCATTCTTGATGAGGCGAAGCCTTTCGATGGGCGCTTGCCAATGCACCAGATGCAAGCGCGTCCATTCCTAGCGGGACTTGCTGATTTTAACGACTAGCAGTAGCATTCGGCAATTGCCGTTGATCTGATGACTGCTTCCATGCGCTTGAGTTGAGAAATTATCTCGGTTCTGTTGGAGACTAGTCGATGAAAGCGCGACGTCGAGTTCCACCGGCCTACCTATTGACCTTTCTCGCAGCTTTGATGTCTGCACCGCCGAGCGCGGTGGCGCAAGCTGGCCCGTCCGTCGGCGTCATCAGCGTCTCGGTCGAAGACGTCTCGCCGAAACACGAATTCGTCGGACGCGTGGAGGCGGTCAATGCCGTCGATATCCGTTCCCGCATCGAAGGTTTCCTCGACAAACGTCTCTTCGACGAAGGGCAGATCGTCAAGAAGGATCAGGATCTCTTCCTGATCGACCCGCGATCGCTCGAAATATCCCTGGCGGATGCCAAGGCAGCGCTTGAAAGCGCACAGGCAAGCTTGGCGGACGCCCAACGCCAGCTCGCACGCAATCAATCACTGAGCAGCCAGACCGTTCCGCGCGCAACATTGGAGCAGAGCCAAACGGCTGTCGAAACCGGGCAGGCAAACCTGTCGTCGGCGCAGGCGCGCGTGAGCCAGGCTGAACTTAACCTCAGCTACAGTCGGATAACCTCGCCGATCGAGGGACGTATCGGGCCATCAGAATTGTCGGTCGGAAGCTTCATCAATGGCAGTTCGCAGATACTGGCCCGCATCGTCGAAATGGATCCTATCCGCGTCGTATTCTCTGTCAGCGATCGGTCGATCCTCGATCTCCGTGCGGCGGCCGGCGATATCGGCAAAGAGGATCTTGCCAAGCGATATCAGCCCACTCTCCGGCTATCGAACGGTCAGGAATATGCGGAGCCCGGCAAAATCGAGTTTTTCGGAAACGAAATCGATGAGGCAACGGGAACGCTTGCCATTCGGACGCTGTTTCTCAATCCGCAGTCACTGCTCATTCCGGGCCAGTTCGTAACGGTCATCATAGCGGAGACCGAAAAGAAGATGCGGCCGATCGTGCCGTTGGGCGCCGTCCAACAAGATCGCGAGGGCAAGTTCGTCCTGCTGGTCAACGAAAAGAACGTGGTCGAGCTGCAGCGAATAAAAGTATCCGAGCAGTTCGGTGGAAACTGGGCAGTCGATGAGGGATTGAAAGGCGGCGAAAGGCTGATCGTCGAAGGTCTGCAAAATGTGACTGAGGGCTCGGTTGTCAATGTCACGCAGGCATCACCTGCCGACAACAGCGTGACTTCCCTCGCTCCGGCGGCATCACAACCCGGTTCAGTGCAATGAATATATCCGCGCACTTCATTGCGAGGCCAAGGTTCGCGATGGTCATTGCGATCGTGATGATGATCGCGGGAGCGGTCTCTCTCCTGTTGATCCCGGTCGCCCAATTTCCGCAGATCACGCCACCCGAAGTCCAGGTCACGGCGAGCTATCCCGGCGCCAACGCCAGCGTCATGACCGAAAGCGTGGGAGCGCCGATAGAGGATCAGGTTAATGGCGTCGAAGACATGCTCTATATGTCGTCTTCGAGCACCAACAACGGGACCTACAGCCTGACGGTGACGTTTGCGGCGGGGACGGATCCGGCCATCGCCCAGGTCAACGTGCAAAATCGAATCGCGCTGGCGACGCCAAGGCTTCCTGCTGCCGTAACCCAGACAGGCGTGTCGGTCAGAACTCGTTCATCCAGCATGTTGCTCGGCTTTGCCGTCTATTCGCCCAAGGGCACCAGGGACGACGTTTTCATCAGCAACTATGCGATGATCAATATCCGGGACGCTATCGCCCGCCTGCCGGGCGTCGGGGAAGCAAGCGTATTTGGCCCAGCCTACAGCATGCGCATCTGGATGGACCCCGACCGTATGCAGGCCCTTGGGGTGACCGCCTCCGACCTGACCGCAGCGATCCAAGCCCAGAACGCCCAGGCATCCGCCGGCCAGATAGGCTCTCCGCCATCGGCCTCGGGCCAGCAACTGCAATTGACCGTTCAGGCGAGAGGACGGCTTGCGAACGCATCGGAGTTCGGCGACATCATCATTCGCACCAACAGGGATGGAGCGATCGTACGGCTTCGCGACGTTGCCCGAGCAGAACTCGGTGCGGAATCTTACGATACGACGTCAACCCTGAACGGACAGCCCAGTGCAACGGTTGTCGTTTATCAATCGACGGACGCCAACGCGCTTGCGGTATCGAACGCTGTTCTTGGCGAGCTTAAAACCTTGTCGAAACAGTTTCCCGACGATATCGCATACACGGTCGTTTTTGATACGACCGCTTTCGTGCGGCAGACCATTCATGAGATTTTCGTCACGCTGGCGATCACGTTCGTTCTTGTCGTGGCGGTCGTCTTCTTCTTCTTGCAAGACTGGCGCGCAACAATCATCCCCACCCTGACGATACCCGTCTCCCTGGTGGGCGGCTTCGCCGTGCTTTACCTTATGGGATATTCAGCAAACACAATCACGCTTTTCGCGATGATACTGGCCATCAGTCTGGTCGTGGATGACGCAATCATCGTGGTGGAAAACGTCCAGCGCATTATGAGCGAGGCTGGCGTGGATGTGCGCGAGGCAACGCTCCGCACCATGAGCCAGGTCACAGGTCCAATCGTCGCCACCACCCTGGTGTTGGCCGCCCTCTTCGTGCCGGTTGCCTTCCTGGCGGGCATAACCGGTGAGCTCTATCGGCAGTTCGCGGTTACCATTCTGATTACGATTACCTTCTCTACGATCAATGCTCTGACGCTCAGTCCGGCGCTTTGCGTCCTCATACTTCGGCCGGCAAAGGAGAACCGCTGGGCGCTTTTCAGCCGGGTAAATCAAGGCCTTGATGCTTCAAGACGCTTTTACCTGCACCTTTTGGATTTCTTTGCTCGCAGGATTGCTCTCAGCGCGCTGGTCCTCGTGGTGATTGTGTGCGGTATCTACGGCTTCTACCGTGTGCTCCCGATCGGGTTTATTCCGTCGGAGGACCAGGGCTACCTGTTCGTCAACGTACAATTGCCGGATTCCGCCTCGCTTGACCGCACGCAGCAGACAATTGCGACGGTCACCTCCCTGCTTCAACGAACGCCCGGGGTAGCAAATACCATCGGGATTGCCGGATCGAGCATGGTGGGCGCTGGAGGCTCCAACTCAGGAATGATCATCTCGGCCCTGAAGCCTTGGAACGAACGCGGAGCCGATCAAAATGCCTTTGCTCTCATGAACCGGCTACGCGCTCAGTTCGGTGCGATTTCCACGGCCTCCATCGTAGCCTTCAATCCGCCAGCGATTCCTGGTCTCGGCACGACCGGCGGCTTTGATTTTCGTCTTCAGGCTCGCGCTGGGCAAAGCCAGGAAGAACTCGCTGAAGTGATGCGCGGCCTGATCATCGCGGCAAACCATACGCCGAGCCTGGCGAGTGTCTTCAGCACGTTTTCAGCGGACGCCCCGCAGATCTATCTCGATATCGACAGGAGGCGCGCGGAACTCTACGGCGTTTCGCCGGCGGCGATTTTCAGCACGCTGCAAGCCCACCTCGGATCATCCTATGTGGACGACTTCAATATTTTTTCGCGCGTGTACCAGGTTCGCATTCAGGATGAACCGAACTTCCGGATGCGCACCGAGGACATCCGCCGACTAAGAGTACGAAGCCAGTCCGGGGATCTCGTTCCGTTGCAAGGACTGCTCTCCATTTCAACCGTCTATGGACCCAATTCCGTCAACGGCTACAACCTCTTCCCGTCCGCGGCGATCAACGGACAACCTGCTGCAGGCGCGAGCACAGGTGAAGCCTTGAACGCCATGGAAACACTCGCTGCCGAGAAGCTTCCACCGGGCTTCGGATACGAATGGACAGGCCTGGCTCTTCAGGAAAAGCAGGCCGGTGGCCAGACAATCATCATTCTGATCATGGGGATCGTTTTCACCTACCTCTTCCTCGTCGCCCAGTATGAAAGTTGGAGCGTCCCACTCGCCGTGATGATATCTGTGACCGTGGCTGTGCTGGGAGCATTGGGCGGCCTCGTGATCGGCGGCATCGATCTCAACATCTACGCGCAAATTGGTCTGCTGCTGTTAATAGGACTTGCCGCGAAGAACGCCATCCTCATCGTGGAGTTTGCCAGCGAGCGCCGGGAAGAAGGTCTCGGCATCATGGAAGCGGCAACCGATGGAACGTCACAGCGCTTCAGGCCGGTGCTGATGACGGCCATGGCATCCGTGCTTGGCGTGGTGCCATTGGTCGTGGCAACGGGTGCGGGAGCAGGCAGTCGGCAGGCGATCGGTGTGACCGTTCTCGGAGGACTGCTGGTTGGAACGGTCGTTGGCCTCCTCATCATCCCATTGCTGTATATATTCGTTCAAACGGTCCGGGAGGCCGTCAAACGGCGGATTTTCGGTGCCCATCGTGTCGCCTCAAGTCACAAGTCCAAGGCAGCTCCGGACTAGGGCGGGTTTGCTGGAGCGAGCATGAGTGTGAGCACGACGGCGAAGAGGAAATCGGGGTGCTTTTGCTGTTTTCAGTAAAGAATCCGGTCGGTTCGCGAGCCTGCGGCTCGTTTAGGCGCCAACGGCCAGCCTTGTACATGGTAGCGCTCAGAACGGAAAATGGGTTAGCGAAGTGCGGTGGCGCCCGTATTCTGGACTGAGATCAATGGAGGAGCGATCTATGAATATTGGATGGATAGCTGCAGCTGCCTGACGTCAAACGGAAATGGCCGTCACGCTCGTTTGGCGGCCGATCTTCTAGATCGAACGTCTTGGCGGCGAGCGTTTCAGTTGGGGCGGCGGAACTCTTGCCGATGTCGGTGAACTGCGCACTCGTTACATCGCGGCCCTTCGCGCGGCTGACAATCATGATACGACGCCGCTGCTGGAATTCGCGCGCACCTGACAGGCGCCGCCTCTTTCCGCATCGTTCGCCTTGAAACGGTTCGAACCGTCGGCGTGCCATTGGATCGGGTTCCGCGATCTGCAAATTCATGCACATGGCGAAGGCCAACGAGCCCTTCAGGTCCGGGCGAGCACCGCGGCCCACCTCCTCGCGCCAATCTTCAGACCGAATTCCGAGGGTTATGAGGGAAAAATCAGGGCATGCAGGGGTCGACGGTCAGAAAGGTGGCGTTAACGGACGCCTACCTAATTGGGACCTTGCTTGCTCCTCGAACAGATCGTACTCGCCGGGTCAGGCGACACCGATGCGTTGTGGGCATCTGGGGTCGTCGACCCCTGAAGTCACAATCGCGAATTCGCGTGCCTCCCTGGAAAGCGTTTCCTGTGCGGCCCTATAACCGTCGCGGATCTACCCCATGCCGAAAGAGGACGATGGAACACCTCTTTGGGACCCTAAGAACCACCGGATATTGTAGGACATTCCTTCGATCTGGCTTAAGGAATAGAATACATGCCCCATATCGCTCGCGATACCGGCGTTGCCAAAGAGATCGGCAGCCTGGAGACCGATACACTGCGCCCCGCCACGGCGGAGGATGCCGAGACGTGTGGACGCATCTGTTACGATGCGTTTTGTGCGATCAACGATCAGCACCGGTTCCCACACGATTTTCGCTCTGTCGACGACGCCATCGAATTGGTCAGCACATTGATCAACCACCCGGGCTTCTACAGTCTGGTCGCTGAACGCGACGGTCGGATTATCGGCAGCAACTTCCTCGACGAACGAGCAAAGGTCGTCGGTGTTGGGCCGATATCAGTCGATCCCGCCATACAGAATCAGGGTGTCGGGCGCCGGCTGATGCAGGCGGTAATCGACCGGGCCGCCAAGCGTGGCGCGCCCAGTGTGCGTCTGTGCCAATCTACATTCCATCGTCGATCACTGTGTCTTTACACCACCCTAGGCTTTCGCACGCGCGAGTTACTGTCATGTATGAATGGGTCCCCACTGATGCAGGCGCTTCCAGGGTACGATGTGCGGGCAGCTGCGCCAGCGGACCTCTCGGCGTGTAACGCCGTATGCCTCGATGTACATGGGTTCGAGCGCGGCGGTGAGCTTGCCGAGGCGATCGATCGGGGCACGGCGAAAGTGGTCGAGCGCGACGGCCGGATCACCGGCTACGCCACCGAGATTGACTTTCTTGCCCACAGCGTGGCTAAGAGCAACGGTGATCTGATCGCACTGATCGCCGCCGCCGCCGAGATTACAGGGCCGGGTTTCTTGCTACCGACCGGCAACCAGGAAGTGTTCGCGTGGTGCCTTGCCAATGGGTTGCGGCTCCAATACCCAATGACTTACATGACCACAGGTCTATACAGCGAACCGGTCGGCGCTTATCTCCCGGGCGTCCTGTACTGATCCAACAGCCAGCGGGCAATTGCCCAGGTTTGTCCGTCTATCCCGCGAGAAGGTTGGAGGGTAGCGGAGCTGGATGTCGGTGTGGAGCTCATCGTCCCCCGGATTTCTCGCTTTTTTGGTACGACGTGCAAACGCGGATCACTACATCGCCTTTCCGCGATGTGCTCCAACTTCCGCGTGGAAGTCGATTTGAACGCTCCGATCAGCCGGCGGTCCTCTGCTGTGACTGAAAGTCGTGGTCTGTATCCGCGCGATACGCTTCTGACGAAGAAGTTCGAAGAAGAGCTCTAGGGCCTCCTCCTCCCGGCGGTCCCCCTCCGGAGATCCGGAGAGCCAACGCCGCTCGCGTGCTTGGACTATGACGGCCAAGCGATCATCGCTCGGCCGATGATCTTCTGAAGTTGTGCTCTGCTCGCACCGGCTTGCGCGTCAAGAGCCAATCCCGAACCAAATACAAGCACATATCGAGCGAGCTCGTCCACGTCTGAGTCTTGGGGTAGATCTCCTTTCATGATCGCCTCCTCGAACCGGGCTCTCAATCGTCCTCGGCGGGCCGTGCGGAGTTCGGTCTGCCTTTTCTCGAGCGCCTCCGTAGTCTGCGATCCTGACATTGCACATTTGATCGCCAAACAGCCTAAAGGATGCGACGGGTCGGTGTAAATATCTGCGAGCCGGGTCAGCATGCCTTCTACGACGCGCCGTGCCGTTGGCTCTTTCAAAGCTTTTTCGGCGGCACCCAGATAAGTCTCGTAGTAGCGATCGAGGACAATCCGAAACAATCCGTCCTTGCTGCCAAAGGCGAAATAGAAGCTCGGTGGCTTGCAGCCGATGGTCCGGGTAAGGTCCGCCAGCGAGGTTCGATCGTATCCATTCTGCCAAAATAACGTCATCGCTTTCGCAACTGCCTCGTCGATATCGAATTCTCTTGCCCGCGCCATTCGCGCCCATCCTATCAGCCATACAGAACCGTATCGCTCACCAAATAAAATTCCTGACCTTTCCAGTCGCCGAAATATAGCGATTGCTATGAAAATGGCCCTGGTCTGAGAAGGCGAGCGAGAGTCTAGCGCCGGAACTCATAAGTGAGCTTGGAGATCACGTCTGTTCGGCACGCGGTCACGTCTTGTCTCCTTGCCCCTTGCATGAACTCGAGCGGCGCTCTCCAGAAACTGGGCGAAAGCATTCGGTGATATCCCGTCGGCATTAAGCATTACGTGAATCAGTGGATCGTCGATGATTTCAGAGATTGTCAAGTCAGACATAGAAGCACTCCTTTGGCGCGCGGTGAGAACGCTTACCGTTCCCTGAGGTTATCTTTGCCGTCGGACGACACTCCCGCCCACGATCCCCATTAATTGCGTTGGTGTCGCGAAGAGGTTGTCGTGAAACGGGCGGGATAGCTGGCTCGACAAGCAATATTCGTTCGACCATGTGGCGTCCTCGAGAGCTTATTCGAACCGAGACGATCGCCACGGCGCGTACAGGCAAGCTATAGGCACCTTCTGTAGCCGTGTGAAATGTTGGAAGGTTATGGAGTGAATGCCGAAATCTTATCGCGCTCAGGAAGTGGCCAGGTGTTCTTCCCCATGAAGGCGCCAAACGTGCTGAAAAATGAGAGGTTACTCGCCTCCTGTCGTTTTTCGAGTTCCCGGACAATGGCTACACAACTGTCCCTACCTCCGTCGCAGAATAGCGCCGTGAGCTTGTTTGGCATGTCGATTAGACATCGTGTCCGCATGCAAACTCCCTTCGCCATCAGTGACGTTCTCCCGCGAGAGCGTAAAAGCCCTCGAAATAAGGGCTGTCATAGCTCCGCGCCGAAATGTATCCGATGTTAGATATGACGTCACAGGCATGCTTAGGTGCGCAAGCAGGTCATCGCGCACTTCCGGTCCACCCACTCGGGGTCCGCCGCGATCATCCTGAAAGACGATGCCGGAGTCGGCTGGATTTTCCAGCCGACTCCATTCGCCCCAGCGAGTTCTCGAAACTTCTTGCCCCGTCGGGTGCGTAGTCGCAAACAGCTTTGCTGCTATGGTGCACCATGGCATCGAGACAGATCAGCGAGTGAATCCGCACGAAGTTCCGGGTGCCTCGTTCGTCACAGCGACGGATGCAGCTTGCGGACCGGGCTCATTTCTTCGAGGCGCGAGGCAGCGTCGAACATCTTCGATTCTGCAAACCACGAGGCGACGATCTGGACGCCGATCGGCAGACCGCTCTTGCTGGTGCCGAACCGGATCGTCATGGCCGGATTGCCCGTGAGGCTGAAGATCGAGGTTGCGTTCATGACCTGAAACGGCGAGTACGCCTGCCCGTCGATCACGACATCTTCAAGACCGTGCTTGGTGGCCGGGAACGGGGTGACCGGGCAAAGCAGGATATCGTAGTTCTTGAAGTACTCGGCGAAGGTGTCGCGAAGCCGCTCTTGGACCTGCTCGCCTGCGACGAAATCCTCGATCGATGTGTCCGGCGTGCCCAAGATCGCTTTGACGTGATGGAAAACCTGGTCTTCGTGCCCGGCGGTCACCTTCTCGAAGACTGAGCGGGTTTCCATCTGCTGGATCTGCCAGAAGATGCTGACGCCGTCGGTTTCCCTCAGGATCGGCAGCTTGACCTCTTCAACCTGAACGCCGGCGCCGGCTAATGCCTTTGCCGCTTCCTTCACGGTTGCGGCGACTTCCGGATCGAGCGGGCCGAAGAAATCCGTCAGCCAGCCGACGCGCAGCGGACGGCTCCAGGGGCCGATCCCGGTGTCGACAGCCGGAGCGGTAGTCGAGAACCCGTCGGCCCCGTCGGGACCAGCGAGCAACGAATAGGCAAGCGCTACATCACGGACACTGCGGGCCATCGGGCCGATATGCCAGAAGCGGCGCGGAGCCCGCGGCCAGTGACCGGTCGCCGGGACGCGGCCGTGGGTCGCCTTGAGGCCGACGATGCCGGTGTGCGCTGCCGGACCACGGGTCGAGATGGCAACGTCGCTGCCGAGGCCAAGCGGGGACATGCCTACCGCGATCGCCGCAGATTCGCCGCCGCTCGATCCGCCCGGAGTGTAGTCGAGGTTCCAGGGGTTGTTGGTGCGACCGGTCAACAGGTTGTCGCTTTCGACCGAGTATGCGAATTCCGGCAGGTTTGTTTTTGCCAGCAGGACGCCGCCGGCAGCCTTGATCCTCGCGACCGCCGTCGCGTCGGTATCGGGAACGTGCCCCTTGAAGATCGGCGATCCGCGCTGCGTAAGGACACCCGCCGTGTCGATGCTGTCCTTGACGGTGAACGGAACGCCATGGAGGGCGCCAAGCTCCTGGCCAGACATGACCGCTGCTTCCGCCTTCTTTGCAGCTTCAAGCGCGCCCTCTGCCAGCGTGACGATGGCATTCACCTTCGGATTGACCGCCTCGATGCGATCGAGGTGCGCTTTTACGACCTCGATGGGGGAGATCTGCTTGGTGCGGATGAGCTCGGCCAGCTTCGTGGCGTCGGTATAGTAGAGTTTATCTTGTTGCATTTTTCGCTCCATAACCTAACTAACGTTAGCTAGTCACAAATAGAAGCGAAGTTTCCCTTGGTCAAGCCGGTTTTTTCGATTAACTGGGGCCGTCCAGAAAGGCCGTCAAATGAGTAAGAATGCGCGTGAAGACATCCTTGAAGTCGCAAAGAAGGCAGCCCAGGCGCGTGGCTACGGCGGCCTCAGCATGCGTGATCTCGCTGCTGAGGTGGGGATCAAGGCAGCAAGTCTCTATTATCATTTCCCGAGCAAGGCTGATTTGGCGTCAGCGGTCGCGAAGCGCTACTGGGAAGATGCCGCCGCTGATCTGGAGAAAATATGGGACGAGTATTCCGATCCCGCCGAGCGGTTGCGCTTTTTCCCAGTAACTTTTCGCAGGGCTCTGGAAAACGAGAACCGCATGTGCCTCTGCAGCTTCATGGGTGCCGAGTACGACGACCTGCCGGACCCGGTGAAAAAGGAAGTACAGGTCTTTGCCGACGTCAATGTTGCATGGCTGGAGAAGGCGCTAGTTGCCACGGGTGCCGTTGAGCCGGACGCGAGTGAGGCCCGCGCCAAAGCCGTCTTTGCCGCCGTAGCGGGTGCTCAGCTCATGGCGAGAAGCCGTGCGGACATTTCACTCTACGACACGCTGATCGAGAGCTATCGGACGGCAGGGCTTCTGCCCGCCTAAAGCGCACGGTCAAGATCGCTTGCCCCTCGCGCCCGATCGTGACCCCGCCCCAAATCGAGCAAATCTTGGAGGTTCAGACTGAATTCTACCCTTAATCATCCTTGCATTCATGGATCGTTTCTCCAGATTTGCAAGGAAAAGAGTTCATAGTGATACTATTCAAACGGTCTTCAGTGCCGCCTGTCCGCATAACACCTATTTCGACTGCTTCCCGTAAATGACAAGAAATGCCTCGACCGAGGCATCGGCATGTCGTTCAAGTTCCGCATTTGAACGAGGCCTGCTGCCGTTAATGCCGCTGATGGGCATTCAGAAGATAGGGATGTGCGCGGCACCAAAACACGATGCAAAGCAAAAGCTAACTTCGATAGAAGACAAAGTATCCTCGCAATCTTTGGCCTATCGGTAGCAACTGCGGGACGAACGATGATCTGACCCGCTAGTTTGCGCTCGAAGACTGAGCGTGATCGCCTTGAAAGGGTTCGAACCCTAAGCCGGTTATTTAGCCTTCTTCGCCGACCGCCCAAGACAGCATCTGTTCGAACAGCGCCTTGTAGCCGTTCCAGGCGATGAACTCGGGCGGCAGCCAATGCGGACCGACATCCGATGTCCAGGCGACGGTGCGACCCGCTCCAAAGGTGCCTGTCACCAGCAGGGGCAAGGAGCCGTAGTCGGATGAGACGGTCGCCAGCACCGTTGCATCCGGCTTCACCGTCACCTCGTTAAAGCCGAGCAGCACGGGCCACGCTGTTCCAAGACCACGCAAGATGGGATGTGTGCTTTCGCCGCTGACGACAGGGGCAAAGCCTTCCGGCACCTCGACGCGATCGTCGATGGAGAGACACGTCACCGGCAAGACATCTTCGACAGGCGTCTTTCGATAACGTGCGCCGCCATTGATGCCCTGAAAACTGTAATAGCCGCCGAACATCAGAAGACCGCCACCATTGCTGACATAGTCGCGCAACAGGCGCAGCCGGTTCGGCGTCGTCTTCGAGTGGATCCAGGTATCGGGATGCAGAAGCAGCGTATTGGCGCCGATATCCGACAGCACCACGGCATCAAAGATCGACAGGGCCTCGATCGTTTGCGGGAAATCTCGCTGCGCTTCGTGCGACGGCATGAAGGTGACCTCGAAGGCGCTTTCCTTCAACGCCGACAGCAGCTCGTCTGCGCCGGTATGGTAGGTGACGGTCGGAAACTGATCGAAGCCCTTGATGTGCGTGGCGGTCGAAACCCAGGATTCACCGGCAAGAAGAACTCTTTTCTTCGTCATAGTCATTCCTTCAAAAATCAGTCGCGTGGATCCAGACGATCCCGCAGGCCATCACCGAAAAGGTTGAATCCGAGAACGGTCAGGAAGATCGCGGCTCCTGGAAACCAGGCAAGCCATGTTGCCTGGTCGATGAAGCTGATTGCATCCTTGAGCATGTTGCCCCATGTCGGCGTCGGCGGCTGAACCCCCAAGCCGAGGAACGAAAGATAGGACTCCGTGATGATCGAGGAGGCTAGCATCAGGGAGGCCTGCACCAACACAGGCGACAGCGTGTTCGGAAGCACGCAACGCAGCATGATGGTCATGTCGCCGAAACCGAGCGCCCGGTTTGCCTTCACGTAGTCGAGACGGCTGACGAGCATGGCTTGCGCCCGCGCTACCCGTGCGATAGTCGGCGTGTTGATGACGGCGATCGCGATAATGGTATTGACCAAGGAGGCGCCGAGGGCCGCCGCAATCCCCAATGCCAGAAGAATGCCGGGAAAGGCCAGCAGAACGTCCATGCAGCGCATTAACACCGCATCCGTCCTTTTGCCCCGATAGCCGGCGACAAGACCGATCGGCACACCCACGACAAGCGCGCAACCGACACTCGCCACGGCCACGAGCAGCGACACGCGGGCACCTGCGAGGATGCGGGACAGCACGTCCCGCCCGAGATCGTCGGTACCGAGAAGATGTGCGGATGACGGTGGTGCGAGCGTGGCCAGGAAATCCGCCGTGTCAGGGCCATAGGGAGACAGCATGGGGCCAAAGATGGCAGCGGCCACCAGAATGGCGACCAGGGCCATGCCCATGGCGCTGCGGCTGTCCTCGATCAGGCGACGCAGGAGGGAGGGCGAAGCGGCGGCGGAGCTCATAGGCGCCTCCTCAATCGCGGATCAAGCGTCGCATAGAGCAGATCCGTTATCAGGTTGATGACCACGAACAGCACGGCGGATGCAAGGATCGCGCCTTGGACAACCGGGAAGTCCCGGGCGAAAATGGCGTCGACCGTCAGCTTGCCAATGCCCGGCCAGGCAAAGACCGTTTCCGTGACGACGACACCGCCCATCAGTTGGCCAAGCTGCAAGCCGACAAGCGTGGTCACCGGAATGAGCGCATTGCGCAGAGCATGGCGCCAGATAACGCCGCGCCGGGGCAGACCCTTGGCGCGGGCAGTGCGGATATAATCCGTATTCAAGACATCGAGCATCGCCGCACGCGTCATTCGCATGGTGGCGGCTGCCATGGCGACGCCGAGCGTGATCCCCGGCAGGGCGATATGCTGGATTGCTGCGACTGGGTCTTCAAGAAAGGGGACATAACCAGAGGAGGGAAATATCTGCAGCCGAATCGACAAGAACAGGATGAGCAGGATGGCAAGCCAGAAGCTCGGCAGCGACAGGCCGGCCAAGGAAATCAGCGAAACGCTGTAGTCGGCTATGCTGTTGCGCTTTGATGCCGAGATGACGCCGGCGGGAATGGCAATGAGCAAGGATACGATCAATGCCACAAGGCCAAGCTCCATTGTCGGTATCAGCGCTGTCAACACCATGTTCAGCACCGGCCGTCCGGTCTGGATCGAACGCCCGAGATCGCCGGTCAGCAAATGGCCGAACCAGGAGATGAAGCGGATCGGCAAAGGCTGGCCGAGGGCAAACTTCGTCCTTAGTGCTGCTGCGGCCTGCGGATCGGCGTCCAGCCCCAGCATTGCGGTCACGGGATCGCCGGGGATCATGGCAAGCAGCATGAAGGAGAGGACGCAAAGGCCGAACAGCACAGGAATGATGGACAGGATGCGAGATAGAAGCATTTTCATGTTCGCGGCCCCTCTGCATCACCGCTTCGTGCCTCGCGGTCGCGCGCCCGGCGGTAGGCCGCGACTCTAAGCGCCGCCGGCGTGTGCGCAGCGCTCGATTGCGCTTCGGCAAATGGCGGAAGATCTCTGGCAAAGACGCAGGCCGAGAGATGCGCCGGCACAACCGCGCTCAATGGCGGCTGGTCGCCTGCCGTGCACGAGGGCTGGGCATGCGGGCAGCGGCCGGCGAAGCGGCAACCTGGAGCCGGATTTGCCGGATCCGGCGGCTCGCCGGCGAGAAGCGCGTGCCCCTTGGCACCTACATCGATCCGTGGCGCTGCCGCAAGCAGAGCGCGCGTGTACGGATGGTATGGATTGCCGAACAGCTCCGATGTCACGGCCCGCTCGACCACCCTGCCCGCATACATGACCGCCACGTCATGGGCGAGATGCCGCACGACGGCCAGATCATGGGAAATGAAGATGAAGGCGACACCGGTTTCGCGCTGCAGATCCTGCAGCAGATTGACGACTTGCGCCTGAACCGAAACGTCGAGTGCCGACACCGGCTCGTCGCAGATGATCAGATCCGGTTGCACTGAAAGTGCCCGCGCGATTGCAATGCGCTGCCGCTGGCCACCACTGAACTGGTGCGGAAAGCGCTCGAGCTGGGTTGCAGACAGGCCGACCGCGTCCATCAGTTCCGCCGCACGCTTCAAGGCAGTCGCCCGGTCGCAGAGCCCATGCAGCAGCATCGGCCGGACCAGCACATCGCGGATGCGCTCGCGCGGATCGAGCGACGCAAAAGGGTCCTGAAACACCACCTGCACGCGACGGCGAAAGCGACGAAGACCGGCGCGGTCGAGCGCCAATGCATCCTCCCCGTCCAGCAGGATACGGCCTGAATCGGCATCCTGAAGACGAAGAAGCAGGCTGCCGACAGTGCTTTTGCCGCAGCCGGATTCGCCCACGACCGCGAGCGTCTTGCCGCGGTCGACGCTGAGGCTGACACCATCGACAGCGCGAAAACGTGCCTGGTTTCCGCCACCCGAAACGGGAAAGGATTTGACGAGATCGTTTGCAATGAGAAGCGGCTTACTCATGCAAGGCCCTCCACCGGCGCGCGCCAGCAGGCGACATCATGGCGATCACCGACGGCGCGTAAGGGCGGCTGCTCCGAGCAGATCGCGTCGGCGAAGGGACAGCGCGGCGCGAAACGACAGCCCGCCGTTGCCTCCCAGGGCGGGGGCATACGCCCCGGAATTGGCTCCAGCCGTTCGGCATGTCCGTCGAGATGCGGCATCGCTGCGAGAAGAGCCAGCGTGTAGGGATGCTGGGCATCGGCAAAAAGCGTGGCGGCCGGCGCCCGCTCGACGATCCGACCGGCATACATGACCGCGACGTCATCGGCGATTTCGGCGACGACACCGAGATTGTGGGTGATGAACAGGATGCCCATACCGGTACGGTCGCGCAGCTCTGCCAGCAAAGCGAGGATCTGCGCTTGAATGGTCACGTCCAACGCCGTCGTCGGCTCGTCGGCAATCAGCAGTGATGGCTCGCAGGCAAGCGCCATGGCGATCATCACGCGCTGCCGCATTCCGCCGGACAGTTCGTGCGGATAGGAATCGAGCCGCCGTTCTGCCGCGGGAATGTGAACCTGTTTAAGTGCCGCCAGCGCCTTTTGTCGCCCCGCCTGAGACGAGAGGCCTTGATGAAGCCTGACGGCTTCGGCGATCTGGTCGCCGATCGTGAAGACCGGATTGAGGCTTGTCATCGGCTCTTGAAAGATCATGGCCATCTTGCCGCCGCGCAGACGCAGCATGTCGCGCTCACTGAGATCCGTCAGCTCTTCCCCTTCCAATCTGGCGTGATCCGCGGAGATCACGCAGATATCTTCGGAGATGAGCCGCATCAGCGACATGGCAAAAACGCTCTTGCCCGAGCCCGATTCACCGACGACACAAAGGATTCGACCGCGGTCGATCGTAACCGACAGTCTGTCGACGACGGTCACGCGGCGCCCGGCCGGCCCGAGAGCCACCGACATGGCCCCGATATCGAGAAGCGGGTTGGCGACATCAATCGTCATCTCAATGCCTTTCATTTCCCGAAAAAATGGCCGCGAGTTCCTGCCTGCTCGGCAAGGCGGTATAGGCGCCCGCCCGTGTTGCCGTGATCGCCGCCGCCCGTTGGGCCAGATCGATCGCATTGTCGATCGTTCGACCGATCGTCAACGCTGCGGCGAGAACGCCGCAGAATGTATCGCCGCAGCCGGTGGTGTCCTTCACATCGACCGGCCTCGCCCGGTAGTGCGCAATCGTCGTGCCCTGCCGCACCAGGCAGCCTTCCGCCCCGAGGGTAATGATAGCGATCGACACGCCTTGTTGCCGAAGCGCGGCAGCTGCGTTCGCGGGATCGGCCACACCTGTAATCGCCTCGGCCTCGCCCCTGTTCGCGACGACAATCGTCGAGAAGGGCAGAAGCGGTCCTACTTCCCACCATAGCGGCGCCGGATTGAGCAGCGTCGTGACGCCGCGATCCGAAGCAGCCTTGAGGGCTGCAAGCGTTGCTTCCTGTGTAAGGTTTCCTTGAAGGACGACAACATCGCCGGCTTCCGCAGTGACAGCGAAGTCTGTCGCTGCGGAAGCAGAAAACGACGTCGCGCAGGGACCGCCGCTGACAATGCTGTTTTCGCCATCCGGCATCACCATCAGCAGGGAGAAATCGCTGGGGTGATCCAGGGGAGCTGGATCGAACTCAAGCGACGCCTCGACCGAAAGCGCCGACCGGATTTCTGCTGCCTGCGCATCCCGCCCAACCGGAGCATGGAATCGCGTCAAGATACCCGTTCTAGCGGCGGTCACGGCTTGATTGAGCCCCTTGCCGCCCGGCGCTTGACTGACACCGTCGCCAAGCAGGGTCTCGCCGCGCTCGGGCAAGCGCGGGACGGCGAGGCTGATATCAAGGCCGGCATTGCCGAGAACGAGGACGCGAGCCATGACGCTATCAGCTCCTGGCTTTGTTCACGGCCTGCATGAAGATGTTCATGCGCTCGGGATCAACCGGATTCCACCACACGCCGTCACGCTTCAGATAGCTTGCGACGATCACGGCATCGGCAACCGTGAAGATATCGCCGATATTGTCCGGGGTAACGCCGGAGCCGACGATGACGGGAAGCGCAGTGCCTGCAGCGATCGTCTGCAGTTCTTCCATCGTGGCGGAGTCACCCGTGCGCTGACCGGTCGCAATCGCTGCATCGGCATCGAAGAACTCGTTGTCGCGCGCCAGCTCCTGAATGGTGCGGTCGCCTGTTATGGCGTGGGCGCCGTGCTTCACATGGACGTCGGCAAAAACGCGCACCGATTTGGCGCGCAGCCAGGCGCGATACCGCATAGCCTCGCCGGCGGGGCCATCCATCAGGCCTTCATTGGCGACATAGGCATTGGACCACTGGTTGACACGCACGAAGGCGGCACCAGCCGCCTTGGCGACGGCGAGCGCCTGAACGGCACCATTGGCGAGAACGTTGACGCCAACGGGCAGACCGCTCTGGCGACGTACGGCATCGGTCATGACCGCCATGCAGGCCGCGGTCTCCGGGCCGAGACGATCTGGCTTGGCAAAGGGGATATCGCCGTGGTTTTCGACGATCAAGCCGTCGGCGCCGCCGTCTCGGTAACGTCCGGCTTCGGCGATGGCGAAATCAACGATCTCGTCCATTGGCTGCCCGTCATAGTCCGGCGAGCCAGGAAGCGGAAGAGAGTGGATGACGGCGATGATCGCCTTGCGCCGGCCGAAAATCTGTTCGATCGCATTCGGCTTCTGACGGAATACGGCCTTTGCCCGTGGTGTTTCGCTCATGATGTCTGCCCTTTTTGAAAGCTTATCTGTTCTTCTTGTGCCGTCGCGACGCGATGAAGCGCGACGCGGCGACGGTTCTTGATGTGCGGTCTTGCCCCACCCTTGAAATCAATGCTCCAGCCAGGCGTCGCCGAGGCGGAATGCATTGTCCGGATAGGGTGTCCAATGAAGTTTCTTCGATGCGCCCTGCAGCGTCGAATCAAAGTGCAGGAACAGCATCGGCGCATCATCGGAAATCATCTGCTGTGCCTGCCGGTACATTTTTGCACGATCGTTCTGATTGGAACTGGCTCGTGCCTTGCGCAACAGGTCATCGACCTCACCACTGTCGTAGCCGGCAAAATTGTTCTGCCCGGTCTTGGTGAAGTAATTGAACATGTTGCCGTCCGGATCCGGCCTGCCGCTCCAGGGGGAGTAACAGATATCGAAGTCACGCTTCTGCAACACGGTGATCAGGCTGGTGGCATCGACCTGTTTGACCGAGACCTTGAAGCCGGCTTCCTGAGCCTGAGCCTGGATGATCTGGGCGATGCGAAGCTGCAGCGGCGAGGCGACGACCGTGATCGAGAAAGCCACGCCATCGGCATGGCCGGCCTCGGCGAGCAGCTGCTTGGCCTTGGCAATATCGCGCTTGTAAGGCTTGAAACTTGGATCGAAGGCCCAGCTCACCGGCGGCGGGATCGGTCCATAGGAGGGAGCCCCGGTATTGAAGAAGGCCACCTTGTTCACGACATCCCTGTCGACGGAATACATCAGCGCCTGGCGAACTTTCTTGTCATTGAATGGCGCGCGCGTGGTGTTGAGCGAGAAGGCATTGAATCCGAGACCGGCGAGATCGGCAACATCGACGCCACCGCCGGCCTTGGCCGATGCGATGCTCTGTGGCGGAACGGTATCGGTCAGCTGCACATCGCCGCTCTTCAGGCTTGCCGTGCGTAGCGTCTCGTCGGGCAGCGGCCTGATGACGATCTTGTCGAGCGGCGGCTTGCCCTTGAAGTAGCCGTCGAAGGCCGAAAGCACGAGCTGGCCGTTCTTGGTCCAGCTATCGACCTTGAACGGCCCCGCTCCGACACCCTTGGCGGCGAAATCAGCCCCAAGCTTCTGCAATGCCGTCGGCGAGGCGAACAGACCGGCGCGATTGGTCATGACCAGCGGAAACTGCGCGTAGGGCTGGGTGAATTTGACGGTGAAGCTCAACGGTCCCGTGACATCGACCGAGGATACCGGGCCGAGATCGCCTCGGCGCGGCGAACCGACCTTCGGGTCAAGCATGCGGTCGAGATTGAATTTCGCCGCCGCTGCGTCGTAGGGCGTCCCGTCCTGGAAGGTGACGCCTGGCTTTATGTCGAAACTGTAGGTGAGGTCATCCACCTGCCTGTAGCTCGCGATACCGGGAACGACCTTCAAATCGGGCGTCATCGTCAGGAGCGGCTCATAGACGAGGTACTGAGCATAAAGCTCGAAATAGGAGGCGAAGAAAGCGGGGTCGAGCGTGACCGGATCCGAGACGACACCAATATTCAGCGTCCCACCCTTTTGCGGCGCAGTCTCGGCGGACGCAGCAAGCGGCAGAAGCGGAAGGCATAATGCGGTTAAGGCAAAGAGCGAAGCTCTGAACTTTTTCAATTGCTTGTTCCTTCTCTGGTTGTTTTTGCTTTATTTTTATTGGCAAATTTTCGGCACAACGCTCCCTCGGCAGGATTGCTCCCACCGCGACAGGACGTATTCACACTGGTCGGATCCGTCAGGTGCGGCTTACAGTCGAAGACACCTGCCGGCTTAACTCACGACAATTCGCCGTGAGGCATTATCTGGTCGAACGGCGGAACGCCGTCATTGCTGCGCCAGCTTCACATGGAAGCTATAGCGATCGGCAAGGTAGTGCAGGACAACATGCTCGACGGGCTGCTTGCCGGCCGCCCAGGATGTCCTGTGACAGACAAGCACGGCAGCCGGCTGCCTGACGCCGAGGTCTCGCGCGGTCTGCGCATCGGCAAGCGCGCCTTCGATACGCTCGTCGCCGCCTGCAAAGAAAACGCCGGCGTTGCGAAGCCACGTGTAGAGCGAGCCGCGATCCAGCTCATCAATGGTCGGCATGCCGGACGCTTCGAAGAGCGACGGCAGAAGATAAGTCATCGAGGTCGCCATCGGCGTGCCGTCCGCCAGGAGAATGCGGTCGATTTCAACAACATTGGCATTCGATTCGACCTTCAGTTCCGTCGCCACCGTCGGACCGGCCGGGGCCAGCCTGATCGACTTTGTCCGGTACGTCGGCTTCAATCCGCGTAATCGCATGTCTTCCGAGAACGACGACAATCTGTTCAAGGAGCGCTCCACGCGCGGCTCGATCACGATTGAGCCAAGGCCGGAACGGCGCTTGATCAGGCCCTCGGTCTCGAGATGATCGAGGGCAGCGCGCGAAGTGCTGCGGCTGACGCCGAAGCGCTTGTTGATCTCGGCTTCGCCGGGCAGCGCGTCGCCCGGCTTGAAGGTGCCATCCTCAATTGCCCTGCGCAGGCGGTCCGCGATCTGCGACCACATCGGTAAGGGGCCTTCATCCAAATTCACGTCATCCCATCTCATGAGAAAAGAGTATAACGTCATGACATTTAAATCAAGCTATTTTCTGGGCATAAATTTCGTTGCCTGAAAATTAATCCTCATCGAGCCAGGGCTGATTTCCAAACGCATGTGGCCGCTCCGATATCGGAACGGCCACCTCAAATCGAAGCCTTGGGGCGATCGATCCTACATGCAGTCGGCCTTGTATTCATACTTCTCGGCCGTTGCCGTATCGCCAGCCTTGATGCTGACGATGTCGGTCATCGTCGTCTTCGGCAGGGTTTCACCCTTGATCAGCTTGGCTGCCACTTCCATGGCGACCTCGCCTTCCTGCTTCGGATCCTGGGCAATCAACGCATGGATCTGGCCGTTCTTGAACGCGTTGACCTCGGCCGTTGCGGCATCATAGGCGATGACCTTGATCTTGCCGGCCACACCCGCCTGCTTGAGGCCGGTAATGGCGCCGATGGCACCTTGATCGTTGGTGGAGAAGATGCCGGCAAGATCTGGATGCGCCGACAGCGCCGAGGTGACGATTTCCGCAGCCTTCTGCGGGTCATCGCTCTGATACTGCGGCCCAAGATATTCGATGCCGGCATAGGTCTTGATCTGCTCTTCGAAGCCGGTGACGCGGGCGTCCTGTGCTGCAGAACCCGGCGGCTGGGTGATGACGAGAACCTTGCCCTTGCCGCCGAGCAGGTCGTTCATGTCCGTCGCGGCCATTTTGCCGCCGGCCTCGTTGTCCGTCAGGATCTGTGTTTGGACAAAGGATGTATCGTTGATCGTCTGATCGACGGTGACGACCTTGGTGCCCATGTCGGAAAGCTGCTTCATCGGCGCGACCAGCGCCTGCGTATCGGTCGGCACGATGGCGGCAACGGCAGGCTTGGTGGCGGTCACGGCATTGACGACCGGGATCTGGCTGTCGGCAGCAAACTGATCCGGAGCGGACACCGTCAGGGTAAGGCCGAGTTCCTTGGCCTTTGCCTGCGCGCCGCATTGCAGTGCCTGATAGAAGGGGCTGCCCTTGACGCCGAGCACCAGCGCGACGTTGCCGCCGGACTGAGCATGGGCCTCCGCGGCGACTAGGAGCGGCAGAATGGAAATGGCGGAAAGAAGCGTTCTCGTTTTCATTGTCTGTTCCTCTGGTTGGTTTTTCTTTGGTATTTTCTCAGCCGCGTTCTTGTGCGCGGCGTTTGAGCTGGTCGACCCATACGGCGAAGATCAGGACAGCGCCCATGGCGACCGTCTGCCAAAAGGGTGGGATGCCGAGGATCACGAAGCCGTTGAGAAGGATGATCGGAATGAAGACGCCGATGACCGTGCCGGCGATACTGCCAAGACCGCCGAAGAGGCTGGTGCCGCCAAGGACGACGGCGGAGATGGTCGTCAGGTTGTCCATGGCGTGCCCGCCGATGGTCGTCGTCGAGAAGCGGGCATTCGACATGACCGCCGCAAGGCCAGCCAGCATGCCCGAGATCATGTAGATCCGGATAAGCTGCGCCTTGATATTGATCCCCGATCGGCGCGCGGCTTCGGCATTCGAGCCGATCGCGAAGATGCGCAGTCCAAAGCGCGTCAAATGCAGCACGACGGCGGCTATCACGGTCGCGACGATAGCGATGAAAACGAGGCTGGGGATGCCGAGGATGGAACCGCCGCCGATTTCGGAAACCAGCAGCTCCGGCATGGCGCGGACATCGATGCCGCCGGTGATGATCTGCGCGAAGCCGAGCGACATGCCGAGCGTTCCAAGCGTGACGATCAGCGCAGGAATCCGCGCGAAAGAGACAAGCCAGCCGTTGATGGCACCCCAGATCCCGCCGGCGGCCAGCGAAACCAAGGTTCCGATCGCGATGATCCCCCAGCCCGCATCCGTTGTGCCAAAGGTGCTGCCGGGATCGCCCGATAACCACAGCATCGCTTTCGCCGAAACAACCGAGCAGAAGACCAGCACAGCGCCGATCGACAGGTCGATGCCGGCGGCAATAATGACGTAGGTCTGGCCAATCGACAGGACCAGCAAAATGGCCGCGTTGATCGCGAGCTGGGAGAGATTGTAGGAAGAGCTGAACTGTGCTGGACGCAGCACCGAGAAGATGACGATCAGCGCGATAAGCAACAGGAAGATCCATCCGCCGCCAAGGATCCGTGCTACACGCTCCCGCGCCGTTTCCATCTCAGCCTCGGGGAGACCGTCCTTTTCCGCTGCAACGCTCATTGGGCGTCCTTCCCTGTCTTCGCTACACCGCTGGTCATGGCGGCGACAAGGCTTTCGACACTTGCCTCTCCGGCCTTGAATTCCGCCACGTTCTGCCCGAGGCGCAGCACGACGATGCGGTCGGCGATCTCAAGCACCTGCGGCATATTGTGACTGATCAACACCACGGAAATTCCAGCTCTCTTGACCTGCCGGATGAGTTCCAGCACGCGCTCCGTCTGGACAACGCCGAGCGCCGCCGTCGGCTCGTCCATGAAGATCACCTTGTCGGCCCACATCGCCGCACGCGCTATGGCAACCGACTGCCTCTGACCGCCCGACAGCGATGAAACCGGGACTTTGGCGGAGCGCAGCTTCACGCCGAGCCGGGCGAATTGCTCGGCCGCACGGCGGCGCATTTCCGCGCGATCCAGAATGCCGAACCGTCCGAGCAGGCCGGGCCGGAGCATTTCGCTACCGAGAAACAGGTTATCGGAAGGCGTCAGTTCGGGCGCCAGCGCCAAGTCCTGGTAGACGGTGGCGATACCGTGCTGCTGAGCCTGCCCCGGAGAGGAGAAAGAGACGCGCTTGCCAGCAATGCTGAGCTCTCCCTTGGTCGGCTTTTCCGCTCCCGACAATATCTTCACCAGCGTCGACTTGCCGGCGCCGTTGTCGCCGATCAGGGCGCAGATTTCCGCTGGATAAACGGCGAAATCGATGCCTTTCAGCACGTGAGCATGGCCGAAGCGCTTGTGAATATCCGATGCTGCCAGAAGCGGTACCGTCATGAGTGGCCTTCCTGAAGGGCGATGCCGACATTGTTGGAGAAGGCGAAGAGCTCGTTGTAGCCTGCCGACGTCAGCCGCGCCCAGTGATCGAAGGCGGCCTCGGGGCTTGCAAATTGCCAGATGTCGACGGTCTGGAAATCGTGCTGGCCGCGAACGTGGTAGCTGCCGACGCGGGTGGCGCCGGCGTCGATCGATGCCTTTTCGACCAACGCCCAGCCTGCCTTCTTTTCAGCCTGTTGCTCGGCGGTCAGCCTGTACCAATGGGGCCGCGGGCGCGAATAGTGAATCCAGATGCTTTCGGACATGGCGAAACCTTATGCTGCAATGAGCTCGTGAAGCGGACGGACGCGACCCATGAAGTGGCGCGAGGTGGTGAAGATGAAATCGGCAACATCTTCGTGGCCGGTGATGGCTTGATCGATCGCCTCTGGCGAGACCGCCTCCCAGGCGCCGAGATGATGCCAGCCATGTGCCCAGTCCAGGCGGTGACGGCCGGCGATATTGATGTCGAGCGCCAGGTCGCCCTTGAAGGCGATATCGCATTCCAGGTCATATTCAGCGCGCTGCTCTGGGGTGGCGGCCGACCAGGCATCGTTCCATTCCCAGAGTGCCAGGAAGCCCCAGGGACGCTCGATCTCGCCGCCGGTGCCTTTAACGGGCGCGAATTCACGCGGCCCGATCAGCCATTCGGTCGCAAACAGCCGCGCCCATCCAGCCCTCTCCAGCCGCACCGTTCCTTCAATAGCCGCGGAAATCGTCGGCGCCTCGAAGACACCGGCAACATCGACAGAGTGGGTGAAGCCGGTGTCGAGCGCTGCCGCCTGGTTGTTTGCCGCCGGATCGAACATCGAACGGATGGACAGCAGCCAGCCCTCTTTCTTGAGTTCGTCGAGCACGGCGGCGATCGCAGCCTGTTCCTTCGCGCCGAAAATATCCGACACGCCGCCCTCGCGTTTTGCCAGGAACATCACGACGCATCGCTTAGATGTTCCCGCAGACGAAAAGACATCGGTTTCACCTGTCAGAAGGGTCATTTGGTCCTCATCTTTGAAACGGCATTCATCAGCGTTTCGACGCGATGCGGATCGACCGGGTTCCACCAGCGGCCGTCCTGTTTCAACCACTGGCCGATGATGGCGCCGTCAGCGACCTTGAAGAGGTCAGGCACCTGTTCCGGCGCGAGGCCCGAACCGACGACGATCGGCAGGTTGGTGCCGGCGCGAACCTCTTCGACTTCGCGGGGTTCGGTCGGCGAGCCGGTGCGGGTGCCGGTCGCTATCAGCACATCGGCATCGAACCATTCCGCATCGGTCGCCTGTTCGGCGATGCTCCGGTCGGCCGTGATGGCATGCGCGCCAAACTTTACGTGAACGTCGGCAAAGATCGCCACATCGCGCGCGCCGATCATAGAGCGGTAGCGCATGGCGGCCGGCGCCGGGCCGTTCAGGAAACCCTCATTGGCAACATAGGCATTGACCCACTGATTGACGCGCACCCAGCGCGCGCCTACGGCTTTGGCGATGGCGAGGGCCGGGATCGCACCGTTGGCAACACAGGTGATGCCGATCGGCACGTCAACAGCGGAGCGGACCTCGAGGCAGGCGGCCGTCAACGCCGCAACCGTTTCCGGGCCGATATCGTCCGGCCGCGCAAACGGCAGATCGCTGGCATTCTCGACAATGATACCGTCAATGCCGCCGCTTGCCAGCGTACGGGCATCCTCGACCGCGGCAGCATAGATCTCCCGCACATCCTGGCCGTCATAGCGAGGTGCGCCGGGAAGCGGTTTCAGGTGGATGACGCCAATCACCGGCTTTTTCACCGGGAAGAGTTTTTCGAGCGTGTTTCCCTTGTCGGGCAATACCTTGGGGGCGGTCATGCTTCCTCATTCTTGGTTTTGGGCACCGGTAATCCTTGCTTTAGGACGGCTGCCACTTCAGTTTGGTTTGGGTAGGAATCCTGTGCGCCAAGTGCCTGGCAGCTGAGCGTCGCAGCGACCACAGCCGCCTTCAGAGCAGCTTCCGCCGTCAGGCCGGCGATGGTTTCGCCGATGAACCAGCCCGCCAGGCAATCACCGGCGCCTGTGGTATCGATGACACTCGCAAGCTTTGGGGCGGAAACGGCGAATGTCTGGTCGGCGGCGTTGAATTGTGCACCGATAGGTCCCAAGGTCCGAATGACGGCCTTTGCACCGAGAGCGAGCAGCATGGCAACCGGATCGCCCCCAATAGCCGCTGCTGCCCGGTCATTGCAGAAAATGATAGAAGCGCCGTCGATCATATCCACCAGCGTCTGAACGCCGGAGGGGAACGATGCCGGCTCCAGATCCAGCGACCATGAAACACCGGCATGGCGGCATTTTTCCACAAGCAGCCGGGCGGCATCACCATAGACGGCCGTGTGAACCCAGCCGATGTCGGCAAGATCCACGCGTTCTATCGCAGCATGCCCAGGATACATGGAGACGCCTGGATCGAGCAGCAGCCGCTTCTCGCCGTGCGGCTCGATGATAACCACAACACGGCAGGTTCGCCCAGGCACGATGTCGAACTCCACATCGACACCTCGTTCTCGCAATCCGGCTGCGGCGACATCGGCGGCCGCGTCGTCCCCCATCTGCAACAAGGCCTTGACGGAAGCGCCTGTACGCGCGCAAGCCACAGCGGCGTTTGCGACAACGCCTCCCGGCGCCTCGGACGCGTGATCGACGTGAACCTTTTCATCGGGTGCGGGCAGGTGATCCGCAACCATCGTCAGGTCCAGGCTCACATCCCCTACAAACAGCGCGATCTTACTCATTCGCGCACCAAATCGATGGTAAAGCGATAACGATCAGCGCGGTAGTAGACGACGGCATATTCGATCGGGCGCTGGTCCTGTCCATGCGAGCGCCGGCGTGCGACGAGCACCGCCGAACCGAGAGGCACATCGAGCTGCTGCGAAAGGCGCGGATCGGTGACGGCAGCCTCGATCATCTCAGTTCCGGCGACGATGCGCGCGGCGAGATTTGTTTCGAGCCAGTCGTAAAGCGATCGGTTATCAAGGTCCGTGGCATTGGGAACTGCGGCACTACCGAGAATGTCCGGATTGATCCACGAATGAGACATGCCCATCGGGAGACCGTCCGCCTTCAACAATCGCGTAATATGGACGGCCTTGCGGCCCTCTTCGATGTTTAATGCTGAGGCGACCTCGGAAGGTGCGACATCCATCGCGACACGATAAGTCGCATAGCTGGCACTCAAGCCACGCTGTCGCATGTCCTCCGCAAAGCTCGAAAGACGGCTCAGCGGCTGTTCGACTTTCGGATCGAGAACGACGGACCCTTTTCCAGCCCGACGCAGGATCAGACCCTCCTGCTCCAGCCGGTCCAGAGCCGCTCGCGCCGTTGTCCGGCTGACGCCGAACGCCTCGTTCAACTGGGCCTCCGACGGCAGGACATCTCCTGCCTTGAACTCGCCATGCTCGATAGCGCGCCGAAGGCGATCTGAGATTTGCCACCAGAGGGGTAGCGGTCCGGGAGAAAGTTCGGTGTCGTTCCACATATTGTCATGACAATCAAATGTCATGACAGGTGTCAAGTGTATTTTCTCGATCGGTGTCGCTTGGCAGCCAATCGTGAGGACCCAATTGCACTCGATATCGGGCTGACCCACCGTAAGATGAGCGCCCAACAGGCCCATTGCTGGGCATCGCCAGCGCCGTAGTGCCGCCGCATCATCCCGGGGCCTTCATTGCGCTTTCGAGCAGATTGTCACCGGCGTACCCGCCTGAGCAACTATGGCGCGAAATGCGCCATGCATGTAATGAAGACCACCCTCCATCGCGGAGCGCACGCCACCCGAATGGCAAGAGAGGAAGCTTCCTCGAGCGGGGCCGGTGACTGACGCTATCTCTGCCCGTGCAATTTGTGATCGTAAAAAAGCAGGACGCTGCTGACGGTGGCGGCAAAAACAACCAGGATAAGCGTGATCGCCATGATCAGATCGATATTGTGTAAGCCGATTGCATTCATCAAAAGGAAACCGAGTCCGCTCTGGGACGCGAACATTTCACCAAGCAGTGTACCGATGAGTGTCAGCGAAAAGCCCACACGAAGGCCGGTGAATATTTCCGGCAGGGCAGCGGGAAACAGGATCGTGCGCACCATGTCGGCCTGGCTGAGCTGCATTACCTTGCCCGTTTTGATCAACACCGGACGAACATTGCGAACGGCGTTCATGGTGAAAAGCGCGATCGGGATAATGCCGTGGATCGTGCCGAACGCCACCTTCGCCGATATTCCAAGCCCGAAAATCAGGAGCAGTATCGGATAAAGCGTGATCTTGGGGATCGAATAGAATGCAACGAGGATGGGTTCGAAGGTCTGTGCGGCCGAACGGCTGTAGCCCAGGGTAAACCCGATCGTCAGGCCCGAGACGATTGCCAGGATCAAGGCCATCACGAAGGCGCGCATGGTTTCCCACAGATGCGGCCAGATCATATCGCCGACGAGCAGCGTGCCGACATAGCTCAGCGTTTGTGCCGGCGAGCGCAGCGCAATATCGCCGACATCCCAGTAAAGCAGCTGCCAGCAGATGAGGACGAGCAGAATGAGGATTGCGGCATTTCGGAGTGCCGTTTGCGAACCAGACATTATCCCTGTCCTCTCCGCCGCATGAGCCGTTTCTCCCAATAGGCAAGAATGGTGTTCACGCTGATCGAAACGAACAGGATCAGGATGATCAACGGGTACATGGTGGCGTTATCGAAATTGTTGTAGGCAAAGCTGATTTCATAACCCATGCCGCCGCGCGACATGATGAACTCGGCACCGATGATGCCAATCAGCGAATAGGCGACCGCGAGTTTGGCGCCGGTCAGAACATAGGGTGCCGCGGACGGCAGCATGATTTTTGCCGCGGTCTCGACCGGTCCCATGTGATTGACCCTCGCCGTCTTGAGAAGGACGCGGGGTACACGATCCAGGCCATTCAATGTGTTCACGATGACCGCCACCACCGCCAGCATGAAGCCCAGCAATATCTGCGGTGCATCTCCGAGGCCCAGAACGATGATGAGCAATGGATAGAAGGCAAAAACGGGAATGGCATAATAGGTCGCGAACAGGGGATCGAGCACATCGCGCGCCAAGCGGAACCGGTAGAGAACGACCGCGGTCATGACGCCGACAACGAGCGCCAGCACAAAGGCAATTGCAGCGTTGGACAGCGTTTTGGCGATCGCCGCGTTGAGACTGCCAGACGACAGCATGGCGAATAGATCCATGATCATGCGATGCGGCGGCTGCATGGTTATGACGTCGATCGTCCCCGTCAGGCACAGGACTTCGAGTAGGGCAACGAAACCGAGGATGATCACCAGACGATAGATCGCGGGGCGGCTCATCATGCAGCTCCCGCCTTCCCCATGGACTTCATCGACTCTGTTCGCAGCGACCGCCAAAGCCGCGCCGTGATCTCGCCGAAGCGGTTGTCCTCGACGATGCGACTGTCGCGATCCTTGGGCCAACCGGTTTCCACGATGTCGAGCAGCCTTCCCGGCCGAGCCGACATCACACCGATACGGTCGGCAAGCATCGCCGCCTCGTCCAAGGCATGGGTGATGAGAAAGACGGTGGCGCCGGTGTGCCGCCAAAGACGCAGGAGCTCGTCGCCCATCAGCAAGCGGGTCTGCTGATCGAGCGCTCCGAAGGGTTCGTCGAGGAGGATCAGACGTGGTTGGGTGACCAGCGTGCGCGCTATGCAGACGCGCTGACGCATGCCGCCGGAGAGCTGCGCGGGGTAGCTCTCGGCAAAAGCGGACAGGCCCATCATGTTAAGGGCGCGCGAAACGCGCCCTTCCCTTTCTTCCCGGCTGAGCTTCGTTCGACGCAATCCGAATTCGATATTGTTCCGCACGGTCATCCAGGGGAAGGATGCATCCTCCTGGAAGACCACGCCGACGCCATCGGGGATGCGATTGCCGATGGCATTGCCTTCGAATTCGACGCCGCCCTTGCTTGCCGTCGTCAATCCGGCGATCAGTTCGAGCATGGTCGACTTACCGCATCCGGAGGGTCCTACGACCGCAAAGAATTCACCTTTGCGCAAATCGAGGTCGATCGGCCCCATTGCATGCACGATTTCCTTGCTGCCCGGGCGTTGGAATGATTTCTCCGCCGCCCGAAGCGTGACATGTGCTGCTGATGTCATTGGATGCCCTTGATATCGTCCGGCAGGAAGCTGGTGTCGATCATTTTCGACACGTCGGCATCGCCCGAGATCGCCCCTACCGACTTTTGCAGTTCGATCATGCGCTGTAGACCTGCCATATGCACGGTACCCGGTCCCCAATAGGGCATGCCCTGGGTTCTGCTGGTCGTCAGGTTGGTAACGGCGGCGCGACCGACTGCAGGATCGAGATTATAGGCCTTGGCGACGATATCGCCTGCCTCGTCCGGATGCTGGATCATGAAGTCCACTGCCTTGCGGCGTGCACGAATGACGGCGCGAATGAAATCGCCCTTTGCCTTGGCCTGGGATTGCGAGACGACGCCGACAACGTTTTCAAGTGGCGGCAGGATATCGGTCGCTTTGGCGATAGGCCGATACTTATCCTTGAATTTCGACCAAAGCGGTTCCGGAATGGGCGCGATGTCGACGAGGTCGGTGTCAAGGGCGGCAACGCCTTCACCAAACCCACCGGTCTTCACGAGTTCCGCATCTTCGGTCTTGAGGCCACCGGACTGCAGCAGAAGCGTCGCAAGCGCCTGGCTGGTCGAACGCGGGTTGGTATAGGCGATCTTCTTGCCCTTCAGATCCTTGACTGTCTTGATCGGCGAGTCCGGCTTTACCGCCCAGACGAATTCGGCGACCGTGCTGACATTGTCGCTGACGATCTTGATGTCGGCGCCCTTCTGGATCGCAGCCACAACGACGCTGGGATTGACTTCGCCATAGGGCACGTCGCCGGCCAGCATGTTGCGAAGTGTGGTACCACCGCCGTCGGATGTTACGATACCGGTGACGTTCGCGCCTTCATCCTTGAAATAACCTTTGGCCATGGCGACTGCGAACGGCATGCCGTTGGCGGAAACCCCATAATTGCTGACGACCAGCTGCTCAGCGCCTGCAGGTGCGGCGAGCATCAGGCCGGCGACCAGAGCGATCGCTGAGCGCGACAGACATTGAAAATTCAAACTTGGCATGCACTTTCCTCCCATTGTATTCGATTGAGCACGATCTTTCCTGTGCGCTGAATGAAACTCTCCTCCTTCAATCACAGGCATTGCTTTCAAAAACAGCCGGCCTTCAGCCACCCTGTCCGAATTCTGTTTCGATGCTCCGCCATTTCGTCAAGTTGACGGCTGCATCCAAAATCTCGCGCGCTTGTCCGATGCCTTCGAACGGCTGCAAGCGTGTCTCGCCACGCCCATGCTTGCGCAGATCCTCAAGGCCAGCACGCATCGCCGCGACGGAACGAAGAAGAAGGCTGACCGGGAAAGAAACCTGACTGAAGCCCATCTCGCCGAGCACAGAGGGCGCAAGCCACGGTGTATTGCCGCCTTCAAACATTGCCGCCGACATGAAGGAGCCTTTGAACGTCTTGCCGACACGCTCGTAATCGGCCTCCGTCCGCAAGCCGGCAATAAAAATGCCGTCTACGCCGAGCGATAAGAAACGCTCAGCCCGGCGCATCGCCGCGTCGAGCCCATAGACGCCATAGGCATCTGTACGTCCGATGATGAAGGTCTCCGGATTGTTACGCGTGGCGAGTGCTGCGCGAAGCTTCGCCTCGATGACGGCTTCATCCGCTACGGCAGCCGCCTTGTCCGCCCGTTGCTGCTTGCGGTCGCGTTCCTGATCCTCGATGAGCATGCCGCCCACACCGATCGCTTCGTAGGCCAGTACCGTCCGGACGGTACTCTTGACGTCTCCATAGCCATCATCGGCATCCGTCAGGAATGGCAAGGCGGAGGCATCGGCTATGTCCTTAATGCCCTGCGCCATATCGGTAAGCCCGATCAGGCCGATATCCGGATATGCATGACGCGCGGCCAGCAAGGCCGAGCCGCCGATGGTGAAGGCCTTGAAGCCAGCCTCTTCGATCAGGCGCGCGGAAAGGGCATCGTGAGCAAGAGGGGTGATGAGTGGCCGCTCGGAGCCGAGCGCCTGTCGGAAGGATTGTCTAGTCACGTTGATACCTTGGATGTGAGCGGAGCATGAAGCCAGGGATAGTTGGCAAGCCCCTCGGCATGAAATGCAGCGATGTCGTCTGCATAGCGAAGAGTGAGACCGATCTCGTCATCGCCGCGTATGAGCGCGTCACGACGGGAGGCGGCTATGCGAAAGCGCGTCTGGCGCCCATTCGCGTGGGTCAGCGTGCCGTTCAGAAGATCGACTGCGAAAACCGGATCGCCGCCCTCTTCGCCGGAAAGGGCAATACAGGCTTCCAGGTCGGATCTGTCGATGATGCCGGCGACTAGGCCATTGCGGAAGGCATTCTCGTAAAAGATATCGGCAAAGCTCGGCGCAAAGACGCATTTGATGCCGAACTGTACCAACGCCCAGACCGCAGCCTCTCGCGAACTGCCGCAGCCGAAATTCTCGCCGCCGAGCAAGATCGACGCGGAGCGGAACTGCTGCTGGTTCAGGATGAATTCCGGACGTTCCTTGCCGGCGTCGTCGTATCGCTGCACGGCAAAAAGGCCTTTTCCGAGGTCGGCATGGGCGGTGCGCATCCAGGGTATCGGAATGATGGCATCCGTGTTGATATTGGCTGCCGGCATAGCCGCCGTTATGCCTGAGAAATTGACGAAACCCTCACTCATGACGCCATCACCTTACGCACATCCGAAATTTTGCCGGTAATGGCCGCCGCGGCCACCATTGCGGGACTGGCGAGATGTGTCCGGCTGCGCGGGCCCTGCCTGTTTTCGAAATTGCGATTTGAGGTCGCAATACAACGGCTTCCCGGCGGAACGACGTCCTCGTTCATGCTCACGCACATCGAGCAGCCGGCATCCCGCCACTCGAAACCGGCTTCCTGAAATATGGTGTGAAGGCCTTTGGCTTCGGCCGCGCGCTTGACGCTCATCGAGCCGGGAACGACCATGGCGCGAACGCCATCGGCAACCTTGCGGCCTCGCGCCACCGCCGCAGCATCCTCGAGATCCGAGAGGCGGGCGTTCGTGCACGATCCGATGAAGGCGATATCGATCGGCAATCCTTCCAGCGGCATGCCAGGAGAAAGGTCCATGTACCGCATGGCATCGCTCGCCAATTCGCGCCGCGTCGCCTCATTGAAGCTGGCGGGATCGGGAACGCGCTCGCCAATGCCGACAACGTCCTGCTGCGTCGTTCCCCAGGTCACCTGCGGCGCGATCATGGTGGAATCGATGGCAAGATCCTTGTCGAAATTCGTCCCGGCATCGGTGACCAATCCACGCCAATGCGCGATTGCTCTCTCAAGCATATCGCCGCGGGGCGCGTATTCACGGCCAGTGACATAGGCGATCGTCGCCTCGTCCGGAGCGATCAGACCGAGGCGCGCGCCGATCTCGATCGACATGTTGCAGATCGTCAGCCGCGCCTCGATCGGCAACGCTTCAATTGTGTCGCCGGCATATTCGACGGCGTGTCCCTGCCCCGCCGCGATACCGAACTTACCGATCGCGTGCAGGATCATGTCTTTCGCAGTCACGCCGGCAGGCAACCGGCCGGAAAAGACGATCCGCATGGTTCGCGGCTTGACGAGGGCCAGCGTCTGCGTCGCAAGGACATGTTCGACCTCGCTCGTGCCGATACCGATGCCGAGCGCACCCAATCCGCCGGCCGTCGACGTGTGGCTGTCGCCGCAAACCAGGATCGCGCCGGGCAAAGCCAAGCCGAGTTCGGGACCGATGACATGGACGATGCCCTGGCGTGGATCTTCGACGCCGAAATGCCGAATCCGGTTTGCGAAGGCGTTTGCCCGCATCAGGGTCAGCAGCTCGCGACCCTGCGGGTTCGTGGTTTCGGTGCGTCCCGGCTCCGTCGAGATGATATGGTCCTGGGTGGCAACGCTGAGTTCGGGATGCAGGACCGGACGCATCTTACGCACTAGCCCCTCGAAGGCACGGGCGCTGGTCGTTTCCTGCAGGACATGGCGGTCGATAAAAAGCAGGTCGCGTCCGTCGTCAAAATGCCGAATGAGATGGGACTGCCAGATTTTTTCAAAAAGACTTTGAGCGGGCTTATTCATTTATATGCCAGGGGGACAGCCGCATTGCCGCGCCTTGCGCCGACATGCGATTTGCTTCGCTCTCCCCGCCTCCTCCCAAGGTTCGGATTAATATTCCGGCATTTCACCGGCTTGGCATATCCTGATTTTCTTGCATATGAGGATCGCTGTCAGTTACATAAACATGAGAAATCTCGGCTCGATAGCCAGAATTTAATCATAGTGACCCTAGAAAAAGTCATGGCACAATGACCTTACGCCTTCCGCCTCTGAACGCTTTGCGCGCATTTGAAGCCGCGGCCCGCAACGGCAGTCTCACGCAAGCCGCGCGGGAACTATCGGTAACGCAGGGAGCCGTGAGCCGGCATGTTTCCCAGCTCGAACAATGGCTGGGCGTGCCGCTCTTCGTCAGAACCCGACGCGGGAGCGAACTGACGCCGGAGGGCGACAGCTATTACCGTGGTATCAGCCCGGTCTTTAAAGAGATCGACCTCCAGACCAAACAGCTGACCAAGAAGCCCGACGCCAACATGCTCAAGCTGAAGCTTCCGCCGACCTTCGCCATTCGCTGGCTCGTGCCGCGGCTTGCCCGCTTTCATGCGCTCAACAGACATATCGATGTGCAGATTACGACATCACATCAGCCGGCTGATTTCGCGATCGAGGATATCGATGTCGCGATCCAATCGGGCTACGTCCCAAGCCCGAATGTCAAGCACCACCGGCTGTTTGGCGAGGTATTGCTGCCGGTTTGCAGTCCGGGATTGTTCAAGATGTTCCCCAGGCCGCAGCAGCCTTCTGACCTTGCGCATCATGTGCTTCTGTGCTCGATGCACCGGCCGAATGACTGGCCGGACTGGCTGAGCGCGGCGAACCTGCCGCATATCGATGGAAACAGCGGCCTGAAATTTGAAAACAGCGCCTTGGCATACCAGGCTGCCACCGATGAGCTCGGTATCGTCATGGCGCAATATGCTTTTGTGAAAGACGACCTGCGAACAGGGCGGCTGATAGAGCCTTTCCAACTTAGAGTGCCAACTGGCCAAGCATACTACATCACCTACACCAACCCACGACCGCCGCCGAAAATCACCACTTTCGAGAGCTGGATCACCGCCTTGGCACGGGAAGAGGAAGGGGACACGGCCTGAGTGGGGTTGAACAAGCTCGAACACTCGCCCCCAATTCGGGTTTCAATCAGCCGAGCAATTGATCGCGGATCACGACAGTGAAAGGCTTCTGGCAGTGCCTTGATCGTATCACCGCGACGCGCCTCTATTCCGTCAGCGCCTCAAGCCTTGCCTTGAACTTAGCTGCCGAATAGCAGGACGTTCCAAGTCGTCCGCCCCGACACGCAGAGGCGATCCCTTTGGACGCTCGAAGCGGCTGCTCGTCGACAATCCCGCCGTGCTTTGACGGCGGACCTCAGTGACAAGATGTTCGGCGAGTCTGATGGCAAAGGCGACGGCAGGAAGCGTGGGGTTAGCTTGTCCGGACGTAGTGAAAACGGAGCTTCCGGCGAGATAGAGGTTACCGATGTCGAAGACGCGACAGTTGTCGTTGACGATGGCATGGTTGCGGTCGACGCCCATTCTGGTCAACCCGATCTGATGGTAGCCATCTTTGGCTTGCGCGGCGATATGCTCTTCAAGATCTTCGGGGGCTGCGTCGAATATCAGCTTGCCCATCTTGCGCTCCTTGAGCCAGCGATCAAGGGCGAGATGTGCTTGGAGCGTCCCGCTAAAATCCTGAGGCAAATACCGGAATGAGACCTCGAGCTTGAACTGGCCGTCCGCATCTTGCTCGGGCTTGAGGAAGGCACGGTTTGAACTGCTTGGAATTTGCTCCCCATGATAGCGAAGGCCGTATCTCCTGTCTGGCCTGCGCAGCAGAACATATGGTTCGGCCAAGCCATATTTTTGGCGAACCAGCGCCAGCGCGGAATAGGCCGCGCCAAAGGGATTGCGCAGTACACTCTGCAGCAAATTATAGTAACGGGATCGGTCGGCTTCGCCCCATGTCGCCTTGTGCACGACGGTCTTGCGACTGTTCCAGAGATATAGTAGCGAGAGCGCCGCGTCGGCCTCACCGAAAGCGGCCCTCCGGTTCGTCGGCCAAAAGGCGATATTCGGCAGTTCGAGTGCCCGTTGCAGCTTGGGGGAGGGTTGAAACCGATTGCACACGAAGGTTCCGGTGGATGTGCGCTTAAAAAGATACCGGTCGGCATGCTCCTTGGTGGCGAATTCGATCTGCGCGATCTGTCCCGCCAAGTGTCCCATGTAGAAGCGCCCGAGCGGCCCATCGCTTCCGCCGAACAATTGCGGAAACGCGACCTGAAGGTTCAGCAGCAGCCGGGTATTGCCTCTGCCGCCACAGGCTAGCACATAGTGATCGGCGCACACGTTGTAAGAACCACCGCGGCAGGCAATCGAAATGGAATGTACCCGTCCTTCCACGGGGTCGAACGCCAAAGCCTTGACCCTCGCGTCCAGGGCAACAAAGAGGTTCTGCGAAGAAGCAAGCTCAGCCCTATTGGCTCTGGCTGTGTTGCGTATTCGCGTCCAGCTTTCCCGGGATATTGGAAAATCGGTCTCCGGTTCCGGCTCTGATCGCTCACCGCTGACATTGCTGCTCAAGAGAGCCCGCGCCCGTTGATAGAAAGGCGAAATCTTTTCGTGGGCAATGGGCCAACCGGAGTGTGCGACATAATCTCTTGCTTCGAAGTCTATATCGTCCAGCTCAACGCATTGCCCACCCCATCGTTCGGACGTGCCACCGAGTCCGGTGGCCGAAGTCACTCGGTCCGCGGCGTGATGGATATCGTCTCCTATGTCGAAGCCTGTTTCGTTTCGTTGCGGTCGTTTCGATTGTTTCGGTCCGGCCTCGATGAGCACCGCTCGCATGCCGCGCCTGCTCAATTCCAGCGCAACGGCAATGCCGACCGGGCCTGCGCCCACGACGCACACGTCGAACCCCTGTTGAAACACCTCTGGACCCACAAACATCCTCACCCCCCACTTTTGAGCTAACGTCCTTATGGCAGTAGCCGCAATCACCCATCCCCTTGGCACTACGGATTGGTCTTGGCGCGATCGTCAGCGAATTGAGTGGAGGCGCAGACCTAGTGAGCACGCTAATGCTTCACTATTCACAGAACAATTTCGCATAAAGTAGAATGAAAATTGCTCGTCACTCGAGCAAAAGGATTAGTGACAGCCCTGCACGCTCTACAATCCCGTTCATCTTCCAGCCGAACAATAGGGATCCGTGATGGCAGCCGAAGAGGGACGTTGCCAGAAACAAAGCATCCTGTTCAATTTGATCCTCCCAACATCGCGGTCACGGTATTGGTTCCGTTTTCGCGAAAGGCGCGAGACGATGTCAGAGATCTGAACGTGAAATAGGATATGCACGCAATGCCGATACGGCTCCCAAGCCTTTGGCGTTTGCACGGCAATTTGGCGGGAAGAAGATATCACCCGTGGCCTAGTCGATCATACGAAGATCACTATTTTTCTAGGCGATAAGGTTTGCGCAAAGCACGGTTTAGGTCGAGCGCTGGATTGGCGCTGCCCACGATCGACCGGCATCAGCGATCGCAAGGCCGCCCGAGTTTCACTAGGTCTCAGACCCGGACACCATCACACCCATCAACGCGCGGCAACAGCCGGGCGGTTACTGCGATCCGCAGCTGGGTCAAAACCGCTTACGCCGAAACCGCCGCATTCTCACGTTTAACCAGCAAGCGACAGGGCCTCAATTGCGTCGACCCGCTCTCCACAGGCGATGAGACGAATTTTCTTCGTAGCCGAGCTTATCGAAACTTGCGATTTCAAGAATTAGCCCCCACGGTGCCCGAAAGTAGATCCAGTTGAAGCCCGCCAAAGGGCCTGATTCTACCAGGTTGGGGCCGTCGAGCATCTCGATACCTTGCGCACGCAGTCGCTCCGCAGAGGCATGTACATCTTCGACCTCAAAGCACAGGTGCATCCCGCCGACTTCCGACGACCGCCTGGGTCGTGAGGCTTCCTCACCGCGATATTCGAAAAGCTCGACACTCGTTCCCTCGCCACATCGGAGAAAAACCAGGTCGCGAATGGTTGATTGCGCCGATGCGCCGAGCTTGTTCTTCATGAAATCCTGATCGACATCGAACGGCCCGGTGCGAAAGACCTCGATGGCACCGAAGACAGCTTGGAAGAACGCAATGCCCTCTTCGATGTCTGGTACCGTGATGCCAATATGATGCATGCCGTAGATCTTGTTCGCCATGTTGCAGTCCTCATCACAATGCGGTTAAATGATTGAAACTTTGAGGTTTGTGGCGAAATTCAACCAGAATGATTTCTTCAGCGCCTGGAAGAAAAGAGATCGGGTCGAGCATATGCCACGAACGTCTGATCTATCGGGAGGCCTCTCGTCTGCGCACCGCCGAGTAGATGAGCGCGGCGACGACAATCAGGACGCCCTGGAAGAGATACTGGTAAGTCTGTGTAAGCCCCAGGAAGGTCACGGCGTTCAGAACCTCGGTGAGCAGGACGGCGCCAAGTATCGTTCCAATGAACGTCCCGCGCCCACCCGTTAGGCTAGTTCCGCCAAGAACCACAGCCGTGATGCTCGAAAGCGTGTAGTTGATGCCCTGACGAGGGTCGCCGACACCAATCTGGGTCATCAGCATTATCGCGCCGAGGCTCGTCAGCAACGAGCAGGCAATGTACCCCGTGATGAAGGTCAGATCGACCCGAATGCCCGTTCTGCGGGAGGAGTGCTCATCCGAGCCGATTGCCCTCAAGCGCCAGCCTGCCTTCGTTCGGCGCAATACATATTCCCCAACCACGGCAACAGCCACAAGCGCGAGGAAAGCGACAGGGAACGGACCCCATTGCCAGTTGACCCAATCCGTAACGGCAGAGCTTATGTAGCCATCCGGGTTGTCGCGTAGAAGGAAGCTGAAGCCTTGTATGGCGATGTACATGGCGAGCGTCGCTGCGATGGGCGTAAAGTTCGCGAAACGTATCAGGAACCCGTTAATTGTCCCGGTAATGAATGCGCCCGCGAACATCAGCAGGAATCCTGCCAGCATCATCCCCGCAGACTTGTCGTCATTGATGAAGAAGGACGCGACGACGACGAGGAAGCCGGCAAGCGGGCCGACAGAGAGATCGATGCCGCCCATTAGCAATGCTACCGTCTGCCCCATCGCGATGAAGCCGAGTGCCGTTGCGAGGAGGAAAATGTTGTAGATATTATAGACCGAAAGGAAGTTTTCGTTCTGGCCGTACACATAAAGCCCGAGAAGGACTGTGACGAGAGCCAAGGGGACGGCCGGCGCATTGTCGGACTGCAGGAAATGCGCGATCCAACTTGTTTTCGCCGCCTTGACCCTCGAAGCGCTTCCGCCGCCGTGCGTTTCTGCCTTGACGGCTGCCGCTACTATGCGCCCTTCCGTGACGTCGTGACCGACTAAAGTCTCGACGAGATGTCCTCTCGACATCACGATCACCTTGTCGCAGAGCCCCTCGAGTTCGACCGCATCGGAGGAATTCACTATAACGGGTGTCCCCGAAGCCGACACTTCCCGGAGAATGCGGTAGATCTCAAAGCGCGCCCCAACATCCACGCCCTGCGTTGGTTCATCGGCAATGATGAGGCCCGGCTCCGACAAAAGCGCTCGGGACATGACTACTTTCTGTTGGTTTCCGCCGGATAGCGACAGAATTGGCGCTTCCATGCCCGGAGTTTTTACCGCCAATTCACCGAAGATGGCCTCGACTTGGGCGAGTTCCTTTTTTCGGCTAATGATTCCCCCGACCGCAAACTTCTCAAGCGCCGAAAACGTCGCGTTCTCGCGAACAGTCAAGCCGCTTGCGACGCCTTCAATGTGCCGGTCGGAAGGCATGAAGGCGGCTTCGCGCAGCAATTCGTGCTGATTGAGCACGCGACCGCGCAGAGAAATCGTACCCTCCGTCGGCTGTAACCCGGCGAGCACGCGCATAAGCTCCGGCTGCCCGTTACCCGCCACGCCGGCAACGCCGACGATCTGACCGCGGGGCACATCAAAGCTCACATCCGTTAGATCCTTTGAGTTCGCGCCGGCGATGGAAAAGCTTATCTCTTCGGAAGCCCGTTGTGACTTCGGCGGAAAAGCCGCCTTGAGCGTGCGCCCGACGATGAGGTTCACGAGATCTGTATCGCTGATGTTCCGTACCAGCTCTGCGCCGCGGACGCGTCCATCGCGCAACACCGTGACGCGGTGGGCGATCTGTCGAAGCTCAGCAAGACGATGTGTAATGTAGATGACGGATGTCCCGGCCCCGACAATCTCACGGATTCGACCAAACAACATGTCTGTCGATTCCTGATCGAGAGAGGCGGTTGGCTCGTCAAGAATGAGAACCTTCGGCTTGAGTGCGAGCGCTTTTGCGATTTCGAGCAAATGCTTCTGCGCCACCGTCAGGCTATCGGCGCGCATGCGCAGCGGCACCCGCAGCCCAACCGTATCCAGGACCTGCTGCACGACCTCTTGCGGCGGCTGGCCCGAAAAAACGGATGCGGGCAAGGCCACGCGCAGATTTTCAAGGATCGAGAGGTCTTCGAGAATGGCAGGATGCTGAAAGCAGATGCCGATGCCGTGAGACTTCGCCACCTCAGGAGTCATTTGATGGACTGGCCGCCCTTCGAAACTGATCTCTCCTTGCGTCGGCTGAAGTGTGCCCGAGATAATATTCATCAGCGTCGACTTGCCGGCGCCGTTCTCGCCGAGAATCGCATGCACCTCGCCGGGGTAGAACTCGACGCTCACATCGCTGAGTGCCGGGACGACCGAGAAATACTTGTAGATGCCAGCTAGACGGATGATCACGTCTCCCGTTCCCGCCTCGATCTCTTTAACCCCTAATTCCGCCATATCCTGTCATCCGTCTTGGGAAGCCTACCCGGAGGGTTTTCCCTCCGGGGGATTCATGCTTGTCTTTCGATCACTGACCGACGGCCTTGGCCTGATCCTCGGCCGGGAGTTCAGAGGACATGTAGATCGCGCCGGGCAAATCCTTGCGGCACAGAACCGCATTCGGCTTGCCCGATACCGAGTCCTCAAAAGCCGGTGCCTTGAAGATCGCGTCCTTCGGTTTTTCGCCGCCCGTTGCAAGTGCGACGGCCCATTGTACAGCGAGCCTCACATTGTCATTGCCAGTCGCGACCGTGAACAGCTTGAAATCCGGATTGCTTGCCTGGTTGTCATGCCAGAAGCAGCCTAGCGAATTGCCGTCGGAGGTCGCGAGCGCGGGGATCGACTTGCCCTGCTTGGTGAATGTGGGCAACGCGCCAACCAATGACGGGCCGAAGTCGGAGACGATGACGTCGATCTTGGCATTCTTGGCAATTTCCGCCGTCAGGACTTTCTGGGTCAGCGCCGGATCCCAGTTGGTGACATCGAAAGGTTGCGCATTGACGAAAACATATTCCGGACCCAAGACGCTCTTCAAACCCTTGAGTTCATCCAATCCCTGGCTGTTACCCGCCGGTCCGCTGAGGAACAGCACGTTTCCACCCTTCGGAAGCACGCTCTTGATCCATTTGCCCCAGGTCGCCCCGTCGTTTTCGAAGGACGAGCCAATGAACTTGGAGTAGTTCACGCCCTCCTTGCCGCCGACTGCCACACGATAGGGCACGATGATCTTGCCCGACTTAAAGACACTGGTTATCGCCGGAAGCACCGCGGGGCCGGCATCACCGAACACCACGAGCGAATCGACGCCCTTCGCCGCCATGCTCTTGATGTCCGAGATGGACTTCTGTGTGTCGCCCTGACCGTCCGCGTATTCGTACTTGGTAATGCTGGGGCAGAGCTCTACCGTCTGTTTACCAGAGGCCGTCGTCACCTGCCGCCAGCTGTTACCGCCATAACCGTCGAGCAGCGCCAGCGTTGCTTTCTTTGGTCCGCACCAGGAAGGCACCTCGGCTTTGGCAAGGTTGGCGCTGCCGAGTGCCATAACCGCCGCCCCAAGGGAGATGGCTAAGCCCTTTGCAAAATTAGAATATTTCATTTCTTCTCCTCCACATTTTTTGTTCCAGCCGTTTGTCTTACGTTTACGCTCCAACGGAGTGAGTAAACACCGATGCCAAAACCCAGAGCCAAGGCCTGAATGATGGTTTGAGCCGAAAACGGAACCCCGACTGAGAGTGCGAATTGGCTCAATTGGTTAAGGAAGAACGCCGCGATCACCGTCGAGATCGGATAGCCTCGCCCACCGAGGAGCGAGGTCCCGCCAAGAACCACGACCGCAACGGATGGCAGCAGTAAGCTGTCACCCTGAAAGGCAGTCGGCTCCCGCGTGATGCCAGCGATCAGAATGCCGGCCAGGCAATAAAGAAGCTGCGCGTAAACATAAGCCATCATCTGATGGAGACGCACACGAAGCCCGGCGGCTCGCCCCGCTAATGGATTGGCACCAATCGCCTCGAACCTGCGCCCGACCACTGTCTTCTTGAGCAAAAACGAGACGATGGCGGTGGCACCAAGTACGAAGTAGACTGAGTTCGGAAGCCCCAATGTCTCGCCGCCAGCAATCTCTGCGAGAAGGTTCGTGGTGATCGAGGGAACACCACCGGATGTCGCGAACACTGCTCCATAAAGCAGGGCATTGGTACCGATCGTCGCGATAATAGCATTCAGCCGAAAGAAGCTCACGAGGATGCCGTTCAGGAAGCCCGCAACGAGGGCGAAAGCGATCGCAAGCAGCACGGCTTGATAGAGCAGCCCATCATCCTGATGCGGATGATGGGTCGAAACAACCACAGCGAGCGAAACAGCTCCCGGAAGCGACAGATCGAAACCACCCTGTTGCACAACCAGCAACTGCCCCAAGCCAACGATGGCAATGGTCGCCGCAAAAGGCAGACTTCCCGATAGCGCGCCCCAGGAAACGCTCGAAGGCGCGAAGAGCAGGCACACGACGAGAAGAACGAGTGTCGAGAAAACGACTGTCACGAAGCTGCGAGCCAACGGCGTTGACAATATTGTCTCCCTGGGAAGTGCATTTGAAGCAATAGGGGTAGCGTTCGTCATCCAAGCCCGCCTTTCACACTGATGTTCACGGCAACACCGTCGAGCCCTCGACGCAAAGGCCGCGCAGCACGTTCGGTAAACGCCAAAAGAGATCTCAGACCGGTGTCAGAGTTTGCGGTTGCTAGCTGGCCAATCTGCAGTCGATTCGGCACTTTCTGACCGATCACACCGTCGACGAGGCAACAGTTTTACGCGAGCCTTTGGCGCTTCCGCGTGGTCAAAATAGTATCCGCTACAGGCACTTCCTGCTTCTGCCAGCCAATTGCGAATACTGTCCCAGTTGAGTGTGCCTACCGCTTTCATGTTCCCTCCTCCTCAGGAAATCGGCTGCTGCAGAGACGCAGACCGTCCGATTGCCGTCGCTCTATTCGCGACCGCCGATCGTTGGTCGCCATTCGTAGATGCTGATACTCGAATAGACCTCGTGGAGGACAAAAGGATCCTCCGCACTGAACCGACGCATCTCTTCGAGCGAAACGACATCCGCTACGACAACTCCCCCGCTGCCTTCGCCGGCCTCGTCGAGGATCGGTCCGGATTGGACGATGCAGAGCCGGCCCGACCGCAGATGGCGCTTGTGATCCTCCAGATAAGCCGCGCGTGCCGCCGCCTTTTCGGGATTGGAAATAGCGACGCGAACTGCAAGCATGACTTCTAGCTCCTCACCAGCCAAATCGTCCTTCCGTCTCCCCTCCGACATGCGGACATTCCGAATATCGCAATACTGATGGTAGACGGAGTAAAGCTAAAGAAAACAACCGAATTATCCATTTTGGACTTCTGGATAACTGCACGGTTTTCCACCGAAATTCGCCAGGGCGCCGCCGATCGACAGCGCCCCGCCATAGCTCATGCGGCCCTTGGCGCGTCTCCACGGAATGCGCGTTCGAGCAAGTCGGTCAACGCGCGCTTTTCCAAGGCGCGGGGGTTCCAATAGGCGTTCGACACCGCCTGATCGACGGCAGCCGCGACACTGTCATCGGGCATTCCAAGATCCTTCAACGACATCGTCGCGCCGAGCCCTCTGGCAAGGTCGAAAAGCCCGGCGGCCGGATCGGCAATGCCGAGAGCCCGGCCCAGCCGGGCCATGGCCGCCGGCGTCGCGTCGGCGTTGTAGGCCACCGCATGCGGCAGGACCGCCGTGTGCATCTGCGCATGCGGCAGATTGAACATGCCCCCGAGCGTATGACAAAGCTTGTGGTGCAATGCCATGCCGACGGAGCCGAGACAGACGCCGCAAAGCCAGGCGCCGTAAAGCGCATCCGCGCGGGCGTCCTCGTCTCTCGGGCTCAAATGGATGCGCGGCAAAGCGCGGGCGATTGCCCCGATCCCCTCTTCCGCCATGAGCGAGATGATCGGATTGGCCTCCCTCGCATAAAGCGCCTCGACGGCGTGGGCGATCGCATTGATGCCGCTGGTCACGGAAAGACAAACGGGCAACGTCAGCGTCAGATCGACGTCGTAGACGATGACTTCCGGAAGAATACGCGGATCCGACTTGGTGACCTTGCGGCCGCCCTCGGTCTCGCCGAGGATCGGCGTTACTTCCGAGCCCGCATAGGTGGTGGGCACGACGATCTGCGGCAGATCGGTGCGAAAGGCGATGGCCTTGCCGAGACCGGTCGTCGACCCGCCTCCAATGGACAGCAGCGCATCGACGGCATGTTGGTCCACAAATCGCATGGCATCGGCCGTCACCTCGACGGGAGTATGCATCTGCGCCTTGGAATAGGTCGCGACGACGCTGGATCCCATATGCCGCGCGATATCGGCCGCCTGCTCGGCTTGCTCGGGCGTGGAGAGCACAAGGATGCGCCGCGCCTTCAGCCGTTCGGCCTCTTCGGGAAGGCGGGTCACCGTGCCGCGCCCGAAGATGACCCGGCCGGGATTTCCGTTGTAGACGAAGTTTTCCAATTCCCCGCTCCTACCGTGTCTGACCGGGCCGTGCGAGCACGAAGTCATAGTCCGAGCGCCAGAGCGTGTTGCCGCTCTCGACACTTGTGAACGGCGCGACAAGCGTCTTCTTGACCCCGAACACCGTATCGGAATTCAGATAGGGATCGCCGCCGACGAAGGTGTGCGTCACCAGCTTCTGGAACCCTTCCGCGCGAACCATGTAGTGCATGTGGGCCGGCCGATACGGGTGGCGGCCGAGGCTGTTCAGCATCTTGCCAACCGGCCCGTCATCGGGAATTGGATAGGAGACGGGCTTGATGCCGACGAAGCTGTAGCGTCCATCCGCGCCTGTCACGAAGACGCCCCTGTTGTTCCACTTCGGCTGGATATCGGGCTGCTGGACGTCGTAGTAGCCTTCCGCGTTGTCGGACCAGACGTCGATCTTGGCTCCTGCGACCGGATTGCCATCGAGATCGAGCACGCGTCCGATGAAGAGACAGCTTTCCCCCTTGCCGTCCAGACAGATCTGATCGCCCATCTGGCGAACCGGGCAGCCCTCAACATGGAAGGGGCCGAAGACCGTGTTCTCGGTGGCGCCGGACGGACGCCGGTTATTGATCGCATCAACCAGCATTGACAGGCCGAGCGTATCGGACAGAAGGATGAACTCCTGCCGCTCCTGCGTGCAGATCTGCCCGGTCCGCGTCAGAAAATCGATGCCGAAGTCCCATTCATCCTGGGTCAAGTTGATTTCGCGCGCGAAGTTGTGGAGATGCTTGACGAGGCAAGCCATCACCTCTGCGAGGCGCGGATCCACATCCCTGCCCATTCGGGCGTTGACGGTCGCAACCGAGTTCTCCTCGGTGAAAAAGCCGGATGGCGAGGTGCTCGCGCTCGGTTGCTCGGACATATGCTGCACTCCTGACATCCTAAGGTATGATCCGATCCGCTCGCAGCCGATCGAACGCGTCTGTGAACGAGCTTGTCGTGTCCTGATAGTCGAGAAAGCCGAGCTTGCGGCTGCGGCCCATGTCGTTGAACGTCTCGATCTGGCGACCGAGATCTGCATCCGAATGCCAGAATGAGGCCACGCGGGAGAGCGCGTTCGGCTGGAGATCGAACTTCTTGACCATCTCGTCCCAGATCGGCTCTGCGCCGGCCATCTGCTCTTCCAGCGGCGTGGGTACTCCCGAGTAAGGCGCAGCTTCGAGACCGAAGTAGTTCGCAAGGCGCGGCCAAAGCCATTTCCAACGAAACACTTCGCCGTTGACGACATTGAACGCGAGGTTGGCGGCTGTCTTCGTCGTCGCCGCCCATTTGAGATGTTTCGCTAGCAACCTGGCATCGGTAACGTCCGTTGCCGCCTGCCATTGCTCGGGCGAACCGGGGAAGACGAAAGACCGGCCGGTTTCCCGGCAGATGGAGGCGTAGACTGCAAGTGTGGCAGCCATGTTCATCGCGTTTCCGACCGCATAACCGATCAGCGTATGCGGGCGATGAATGGACCAGGTAAAGCCGTCCCTCGCAGCGGCCGCAAAGATCTCGTCTTCCTGCACATAGTAGAAGTTCTCTCCCGGCAGGCGTTCCTGCTCCTCGCGGAACGGCGTCTCGGGCTGCGTCTTGGCGTAGGATTCGAAGGGGCCGAGGTAGTGTTTCGTGCCCGTCGTCAGGGCAACATGCTCGACACCTCGCCCTTGCAAGGCGTCCAGCACGTTGCGGACGATTGCGCCGTTGACCTCGCAATTCTTCGCCTCGGTTTCCTGACGCGACCAGGCCGTGACGAACACATGGCTCGGTCGGGCTTCCGTCAGTGCCGCGCGAACGGAATTGGCGTCGACGAGATCGCAGCTCAAGGTCTTGACGCCTGTGATCGGGCTTTGCGATCGGGACAGGCCCGACACCGTCCAGCCGTCTTCAGCCAGGAGATTTTCGGCGAGGTTGCTTCCGGTGATCCCGGTCGCGCCAACTATGAGTGCGTGTTTGTTCATTGCTCAACCATTCAGCAGTGTGATTTTGATGCTCTTCGTCGGATCCTGACCAAATGAGAAGGCGTTGACCGCATCGGTCAGCGCGAAATCATGGGTCTGGATCGGCGACAGATCGAGACCCGTCCGCTCCAGAAAGCGAATGGCGGCTGGCCAAACGCCAGGAGACCCGATGCAGCCGCGCACGGTCAGGTTCTTCATCTGTATCTGGCCGATCACGACAGGCACTTTGCGTCCGATGTTGATACCGACCATCGACATCCGGCCCTCTTCACGGGCATAGTCGAATGCCGCCGCAAGCGATGCGTCGTGGCCGGATGCCTCGATTACCAGATCGGCACCATGTCCTCCGGTCAGTCCACGAATTTTCTCGGCGGCTCCTCCATCCGAGGGGTCAATGGCGTCATCCGCTCCGAGGCGCTTTGCCACCTCGCGGCGCGATGCAAGCGGATCGACGACGATGACGCGAGCGCCCATGCCGATCGCTGCTGCAGCCGAAACCAGGCCGATCGTACCGCCGCCGGAAACGACGACGGTTTCGCTGGCATTCGTGCCGCCTGACCGCAGCACGGCGTAGAAGCCGCAGGTAAAGGGCTCGATCAGCGCGGCCTTCTTGTCATCGACGGCATCGGGCAGCTTGTGCAGCCATTCCGGATTGACGGCGAAGAATTCGCGATCCGCGCCGCTCATGGAAAAGCCGAAATGATGCAGCCGCTCCGGCGTGCGCACCACACATTCCCCGACCACGCGGTCGCCCTTCTTGAAGCCGGTCACATTGCGGCCAACCTCGACGATTTCACCGCTCCATTCGTGGCCGGGCGTCACCGGATAGGAGATCGGGATAATGTAACGTCCGGCCAGCAACTCGTAATCGGAGTGGCAGATGCCGACTGCCTTTGTGTGAACCAGGACCTCGTTGGGCGACAGGTCGGGCATGCCCATGTCGACGATTACGGGCTTTTCCGGGGCTTCGAAAACCAGAGCTTTCACGTCTTCCTCCTCAGACCTCTACCAGCGCGCCGCTCTGCGCAGAGCGCACGATGGCTTCCAGCAGCGCAATGTTGTTGATCATATCCTCGCCGGTGATCGGATAGTCGGCCTCGCCGCGAACAGCGCGGGCAAAGGCTCTCAGGTTGTCGCGAACCGGTTCGGCGGGTGACACCTCGCGGACCGTGATCGGCTGGTTCTTCCAGCCTTCGGTCACGACCCAGCCGTCGGGCGCTTCGACATGTGCCTTGTCGCGCACTTCCATCCATCCATCCGTGCCGAAGACGGCGAAACGCGAGACGAAGGGCGTGGCGAGTGTCGCCGAGACGTAGGCCGTGCCTCCGCCGGCAAAGCGGATATGCGCGCTCATCGTGTCGCCCTGCGGAATGCTGGAGGCGAGGTTCTCGCACACGACGCGGACATCGGCGGCGCGGCCCATCAGCTTCACGGCAAGGTCCGTCAGATGAATCCCGGTCGCCGTCATGCCGCCGGCCGGTGCCTGTTCGGCCTTCAGCCGCCAGTTCGACGGGTCAAGGCCGAGAAACTTGTCGTGGCTGAAATTCGCTTCGATCTGCAGCAGCCGACCCAGTTTTCCGAGCTTGGCCGCCTCCAGAATTTCGGCGATCGGAGGCTCGAAACGACGCTCATGGCCCATGCCAAGCACAAGGCCAGCCTTTCGGCACAAAGCGACGGACGCTTCCGCTCCGGCTCTGCTGAGGTCGAGCGGCTTCTCGCAGAAAACGTGTTTCCCGGCCGCGACCACGCGGGCGATCTGCTCCCGGTGCAGCGAATGCGGCGTGGCAAGCACGACCGCCTCGATCGTCGGATCGTTCAACGCTTCAGCTATATCCGGCGAATATTGCAGACCCATCTGGCCGGCAAACGCGGCCGCATCAGGGCTCGGATCGACACCGCGTACGAAATGCATCCGCGCGCCGCCAGCATTGACGAGGCTCGCCATCTTGCGGCCCCACCAGCCGAGACCGACCAGGGCGGCCGTGACCGGGTTTTCCTCGATCATGGTCATCGATTGTCCACCCGCTTGTTGAAGGGATGGATGTTGACGGCCTTCCACACACCGGCTTTGGTGAAAGGATCAGCCTTGTTGAATGCGACGATCTCTTCCTTGGTGTCGGCCTCGAAGACGAAGAGAGAGCCGATCATGGTTTCGTTGTCGTCCGCCAGAAGCGGACCGGAGATCACCGTCTTGGTCTTGCCGGTGGAGAGATAGGCCTTGTGGGCATCGTAATTGGCGAGCCGCTTCTCGACGGCGCCCTCGTGGTCGAGGCAATGAACAGCGTAATACATGTAAAATTCCTTTCGAATTCAAGCGATGGAATAGCCACCGTCGACCATCAGCAATTGGCCGGTCATGCCGCTCGCCGCATCGGAGAGCAGGAAGGCGACGGTGGAAGCAATTTCCTCGGGTTTGATCAGGCGATTGATCGGCGTGTCGTCCAACCATTTCTGCATGACGGCGGGTTGGGCGCGGCCGACCTCCGCCAGCATGACGGTATCGGTGTAGCCGGGGCCGACGGCGTTGACGCGCACACCCGACCTTGCCCATTCGGCCGCCAGAACCCGGCACATATGGGCGACGCCCGCCTTCGAGACGTCATAGCCGACATGGAGTTCCGGCCGAACGGCTTTGACGCCGGCGATCGACGCCGTCATCACGATGGCCCCTCGCCCCGCCTCGATCATGGATCTTCCGAAGGCCTGCACAGTCCAGAAGACGCCGTCGAGATTGACCGACATGACGGTGCGCCAGTCGGCCTCGCTGTGGTCCAGCGCCGTGCGCTCATAGGACATGCCGGCATTGGCGAAGATGCCGTCTAGAGGACCGAAGCGCTCGGCAACCTTTGCTGCCGCGGCCTCGACCGATGCCTTGTCAGTGACGTTGAAGATGACGGCTTCCGCCGTTCCTCCCGCCGCACGAATGTCGTCGCGGGTCTTCTCCACCGTAGCATCGCGATCGGCAGCAACGATCGTTGCGCCGAGTGAGGCCAGGTACCGGCAGGTGGTGCTGCCGATACCGCCCGCCGCGCCTGTGACCAGAAAGCTTCGCCCGCTGAGATCCATCGGATTCGTCATGATCAGGCCTTCATATCGACGAGAATCTTCATGTGGGTGGCCTTGGGATCGAGCAGCGCTTCGAAGCCTTTTTCGACGACGTCTTCCGGCGCGATTTGCGCCGTGACCACTTTTTCGACCGGGAAGATGCCGGCACCGATCATCGAAGCAATACGGGGCCATATCTGCACGGGGTAGCACCACGTTGCCTCGACGGTGATATCCTTCAGTGCCCAGAGCATCGCATCGACCGAGGCCGGCCGCACATGCAGGCCGACCTGCACGACGGTGCCGCGGCGGCGCACGGCCTTGGCGCAAAGATTGAGCGACGCATCGGCGCCGACGCATTCGAGCGCGACGTCGACCCCGACACCCTCCTCCGTCTGCTCCCGGAACAACTTGTCCGTATCCGTTTCGCGCGGATCGAAGACGATCGCCTCCGGAACGAGTTGTTGCGCCAGGGCGCGACGGTTCGGGTTGAGCTCGGACACGAAGATCTTCGTCGCGCCGGCCGCCTTGGCCGCCAGCAGGACAAGCGCGCCGATCGGGCCGACGCCAGAAACGAGGACGCTGCTGCCGCTGGTCACCCCGCCGCGATCGACGCCGTAGAGCGCGACGGCGGCCGGCTCGATCATGGCTGCCTGAACGTCCGAGACCGTGTCCGGCACGGGAATGGCGTTGTAGCCATTGATGACGGCGCGTTCCCCCATGCCGCCCCAATCCCAGGACAACCCGACGACCGCCATGTTTTCGCTGAGATGGAAGAGGCCGCGACGGCCGTAGTAATCGTCGCGGGGCGAGATGAGCGGCTGGATGGAAACGCGCGAGCCTGGGGAAACGTGCGTAACTTTCTTGCCCACGTCCAACACCCTGGCGGAAAATTCATGGCCGAGGATCTGTGGCAGGGTCGCGCCGGAATAGACGTTGGGGGTAGCGGGCGTCACGATCGGTCCCGCGATGTATTCGTGCAAGTCAGTTCCGCAAATGCCGCAGACCAATGGCTCGATCAGCACCATGTCGTCGCCCAGCGGACCGCTTGGCGCGGGTACGTCTTCGACGCGGATGTCTTTCTTCGAATAATATCGTACAGCTTTCATTGTCATGCCTTTCATGATTATTGTGCTGTGTAGCCGCCGTCGCAGACCATGCTGCTGCGCATCCCTAAACGGGCTTCGCCGGAAGCGCGGGAAAGGACGAGATAATGATCCCGGCCGATATTCGGAGCGGCGTCTTCCTCGCCGATGCTGGCGATGATTGGGACCCTGTTGCTCAGCGGCCTCATGGTGTCCTCCTCAGATCAGTACCATGCCGCCATCGACCATGACGGTCTGGCCGGTGACATAGTCCGACGCATCGGATGCCAGGAACGTGGTGACGCCCGCAATGTCCTTCGGTAAAGAGACACGGCCGAGCAGGATTGATTGCGAGAACTCGTTGATCGCCTGTTCCGGCTTTTCCGTCAGCCCTCTTTCCATGAATTCGCGGTCAAGTTGCTCCCAAAGCTCCGTCTTCACGACGCCTGGCCCGAAGCAGTTGACGGTGATCTTGTGCTCGGCCAGTGCACGGGCTGCTGCCTGGGTGATCGCAACGACAGCGAACTTGGAGGCGCAATAATGCGCAAACAGCGGATAACCTTGTTTGCCTGCCACCGAGGCGGTATTGATGATCTTGCCGCCATGGCCCTGCGCGATCATCTGCTTTGCAGCCTCCTGGGTTCCGATCAGAACGCCAAGGCCGTTGATCTTCATAATCCGGTCGAAGTCCTCTTCCGTGACCTCGAGAAATGGGCAGGTCTGGCTGATGCCGGCATTGTTGAACATGACGTCCAGCCGGCCGAAGCGGGATACTGTCTCGTCGATCAGGGCCTTGACACTCGCGCGGCTGGAAACGTCTACGGCAACGGCGATCGCGTTGTTGCCGCCCGAGGAAATTTTCGACGCCGTCTGCCGCGCAGCGTCGGCATTCAGGTCGGCGATGACGACATGAGCACCTTTTTCGGCAAGGTCCGCGGCAATGCCAGCGCCGATGCCGCGTGCTGCTCCGGTAACAATGACAACTTTGTTGTTGACCAACCCACTCATGGCAATTTCTCTTATTGAACGAGCGTTATGCGGGCATGCAGATCCAAGCCCACGCCCAGTGACGCAGGAAGATCGAACCCAGCGACGCGACACGAGCGGCGCAATTCATTCGGCAGATGACGAGGAGTTGCGGGCGTCACCGGTGCCGCGGACGCAGCGGTCGAATGCTGTCCGAGCGATAACTGCGCCAAAGGTTTGATGCCGCCGATCGCCTTACATCTCATCTCAATTCCTCCTCCGATGAAATGATTAAACCGCTGGCAACAAAGTATCGCTTGCGGAGACACTTCGCATCCGCAGCATTTATATTTTGTTGACGGCCTTTATTCCTCCCACAGGAACCGCCGTGCGATCCCAAAACAAAGCTAGAGGATGAACATGTGCTTCGACAAACCTTTAATTATCCGAAATGGATATTTTCGGTGAAGCAATCGATCTGATTCAGACGCTAAGATTTCTCCTGGGAGGAAGCGGCACTTGCGTCGAACGTGGAAATTATTTCAGTTCATGCGCTCCTCCGTGAAAAAGCGGCATTGAATATTTCTGGCCAGCGATCGCCGCCAGGGAAGGAAGGTTGTGCATGACTGAGACGTTGAGAGTGGGCTGGGCCGGGATCGGAAAGATGGGCGCCCCGATGAGCAGGCGCGTCCTTGAAAACGGATATCCTCTGTCCGTCTACGAGCCCCTTCCCGAAAACCGTGCTTCCGTCGTCGCCCAGGGCGCGAATGTGGCGCATTCGCTTGAAGATCTCGTCGAGGCGTCGGACGTGGTGATGCTCACCATCCCGAACGATGCCGTTCTGCGCCAGCTAACATTGGCGCCATCCGCCCTCGTCGATCTCTTGAAACCCGGCCAAATTCTGGTCGAGATGAGCACCGTTTCCCCGGAAATCTCTGCTGAAATCGCCGAGGCTCTGGGGCGCAAGGGCGTGGCCTATTTGCGCGCACCCGTCTCGGGAAGCACAATCACCGCATCATCCGGCATGCTTTCCGTCATGGTCTCCGGGCCGGAGGCGGCCTATCGCAAGATCGAGCCCATCCTTTCGAGTTTCTCGTCGAAGCGATTCTATCTCGGCGACGGCGAGGAAGCGCGCTATCTTAAACTGGTGCTGAATGCGCTGGTGGGGGCGACGGCTGCCCTGCTCGGAGAAGCGCTGACGCTCGGACTGAAGGGAAACCTCTCGGTCGAGACCATGCTCAACGTCATCTGCGAAAGCGCGGTCGCCTCACCACTGATTGCTTACAAGCGCGATCTCCTGGTCAGCCGCAATTTCGATCCGGCATTCTCCGTCTCGCAGATGATGAAGGATTTCGATCTTATCCTCGGCGCGGCGAAATCCGATCACGTGCCGATGTATCTCGCTTCCATGATCCGGCAGCAATACGAGGCAGCATTCGCCGACGGGCTTGCCGAGAAGGACTTCTTCGTTCTTTTCGAACAGTACGAACGGCTGGCGGGGATGACCCGAGACAAGACCGCCGCATCAGAGACGCTAAAAGCCATCTGAGCGGGCTGGCGAAAGGAAAAATTGCCAGCTAGTCTGATCGTCCATAGCGCGACGGTTGGGAGGCCGACGTGAACGAATATGAAATGCTGCGCGTCATCGATTTCATCGAGAAAACGCGCCGCCCATTCAGGGAGGTGGTCGCAGCCGCCGATGACGATGCGATTTGGCTGATCGTCACCTTCCTGATCAAATCGCATATATTAAGCCAGACTGTCTCGATCTCGACGCTCGGACAGGAATCCGGTCTCCCTTATGCGACCTCGATGAGACTGATCAACCGTCTCATCGATAGCGGCTATATTCTCAAAGTCGCCAAGGGTTCGACTGGCAAGAGCTTCGCGCTGCAGCCGAGCGAGCAGTTGCTTCGTTCGTTCGAAACCTATGCCCGCAAGACGAAATCGCTCCTTGCGCAGACCTTGGGGCTGCGCGCCGGCGAGGAGGAAGACGAATATTATTTCGGCGGGACGCCGCTCGGTTCGCAGATCATTCCGCCGATGAGGCTTGTCCAGAAGCGTGCCGAATCGCAGATCGAGCTTCGCTTTCTCTTGAACGACGATAACTACTTCTCCGCAATGCGGAACATGTGGGCCGACTTCCGCAACAATCTCGCTTCACGCAAAAATTTTGACCTTTTGCCGCTTCCCGATCTGTATCGGCGTGCGCGTGAAAACGGCGCAAAACCACTGTCCGACTATGACGTCATCGCCATCAACATGCCATGGCTCGGAGAGTTCGCGGAAAGCGGCGTAATCCGGCCGATCGATCAGTATATTCAGAAGACCGGCATCAATCCGCTTGATTTCCACCCATCCATCTGGTCATCGGCAACCTGGGAAGGAAGAGACTACGGCGTTCCGGGCTACTGTACCGTCGAACTGCTGGCGGCGAGGAGGGATCTTTTTTCCGACGCGGGCCTCTCCTTTCCCAAGACCTTCGATGATGTCATCAGCGCCGGTCGCAAGTTTCATGCTCCGGACGAAGGCATGTTCGGAGCCGTCTGGGATGGCGCGCGGGGCATGCCGATCGCGTCGAGCTTTCTATTCTTCATGGGCGCCTGCGGGCAGCCGGCGATCTCCCTGCGCAAGACGCGTTCCGGCTTCACGCTCGAAGGCGCAAACCTGGAAGAATTGAGCTGCACCATCTTGTCGGATGCCGGATTCGGCGCCCTCGATTACATGCGCAGGCTGATGGAAATTTCGCCGCCAAGGATTCTGGAGATGGCCTGGGATCAAACCCTGGAAGTCTTCCTGAAGGGAAAAGCGAGCTTGGGTTATTTTTGGACGATGCGCGCAGCCCGCTTCGAATATGACGTCCAGTCGGTCGTGAAGCGGCGGGTCGAATATCTGCCGCAGCCATACGGTCCCGGCGGCACGCGCGCCTCTCCGATCGGCGGCTTTCTTTTCTGCATTCCGACCAATCTGCCAGAGGAAAGAGTAGAGCTGGCGGCGGATGCGATCGCATGGATGGCTTCCAGGGAAGCTATGAAGGCGCATGTGAAGAACGGATTTCCGGTCGCGCCGCGCTTTTCGGTCAGCGCCGATCCGGAAGCTGCCGCAAGCTCTCCGATCGTCCGCTTTGTGGACCAGCTGGCGAAGAAGAACCTGCTGCACACCTGGCAGCGCCCCAAGATCCCGCAATACACGACGATCGAGAAGGTTCTTGGTGAGGAGATCCATGACGCGCTGCTTGGTCATAAATCGCCGAGGCTAGCCCTGGAGCACGCAGCCGCACAGATCGAGGCCAGCCTGAAATCCACTCATAAGACGTGGGCAAGGCAGAGCGTGGTTTAGCGGAGATGGATAGAGCGCTTCCGGACGCAAAGCCGCGTTACACTTTTGCTGGAACTGCCCGAAGCGGCGGTTCAGTCGAACCGCCGCTCACTCGTATTCGGTCCCGGCTACGCCGATCGGTCGGCATAGCGCGGAGAACTCACTTGATGATGCCGAGCTTGCTTCGGTCCGTGGTCAGCGCGACCGCCACCAATGCCGTCAGGCCGAAGACGATATTCTGGGCCGTCGGCTGGACGCCGATGATAACCGTCACAATGCGCAGCCACGACGTGATCAGGCCGCCCACGACCGCGGGAAGCAGTCCGCCGACACCGCCCGAAATCGCCGTGCCGCCCAAGACCACGCCCACGATAGAGAGCAGCAGCAGATTGCCGGCAAGCGTCGGCGAACTGAACGCCGTTATCGAGATCAGGAAGAGGCCTGCGATCGCGGCGCAGCCGGCGGAAATCGCAAAGATGAGCGTCCGCACGGCGACGACGTTCACGGCAGACATGATTGCGGCCCGCTCGCCGGTGCCCAGCGCATAGATATCTCGCCCGAGACGAAGATAGCGAAGCATCAGTCCCAGCACCGCGATGATGACGATAAGTGCTATGACGGTATTCGGGATATCGCCGGTGCTGTCGGAGAGATAGGTCACGAAGAGATCATTGTCCGGAATGGGTTCCGCCGTCGCGTTCGACAGCAACAGCGCCAGACCCGAAAGCATGCTCAACGTGCCGAGCGTGACGATGAAGGACGGCAGTTGCAGCCACGAGTGCAGCAGACCCTGTGTCGCGCCGAACGCCATCGCGATGAGGATGACGACGACGGACGTCCACGGGCCGAAAATCGGATTGAGTGCGACGACGAGCACCCCGGTCAGCGACGCGACACCGGCAACAGACAGATCGATGCTGCCCGCCAGAATGGGGAGCGTACCGCCGATGACCAGCGCGATGATCGGCGCGGCATCGGACAAGAAGCTGACGAGGGAGTCCACCTCCACTACCCCTGGTGCGATGACGGCACTGATCGCCACGAGCGCGATCAGAACCGCCAAGGGGCCAAGCCCTCGCAACAGGGTCGATTGGCGTCCCCGAAGAGCGGCGATCAATGTGCTGTCCAGTGCATTACCCATGGTCGTTCTTCCCTTATTCCAAATTCAGCTTCGAAGCGAAGCCTGGCCAACCCGCGTCAGACCATGGCCGCGACGACTTCCTCTTCCTTCGGCATTGCTCCATCCGTCAGGTCGAAACGGGCGGTGATCTCGCCGTCCCGCATCACGACGATCCGGTCGGAAAGCTCCAACAACTCGGAGATCGTGTCGCCGACGAAGACGATCGACAGGCCTTTGTCCGCCTGCTCCCGGATGACGGCAAAGAGATCGTCCCGCGCGCCGGGATCCAGCCCGCGGCTCGGATGGTCGAGCAGGAGGACCTTGAGTTTCCTGGCCATCAGCCATTTCGCAAGCACAGTCTTCTGCTGGTTGCCGCCGCTGAGGCTGGAGATGGGCGCATAGGGCGTGTGCATCTTCACCTTTAGACGCTTCATCCATTCGAGTGCGACCGGCCGTTCCTTGCCGCGCCGCAAAACGAGGGAGCGCCAGCCATAGTCCAGCCCGAATGTGAGAACGGCATTCTCGAACAGCGATCGGCTCGGAAGCATTCCTTCGGCGCGGCGGTCGGCCGGAAGATATCCGATACCCTGCCGAACCGCGGTCCGCGGGCTGGCCGGATTTGCCGCCCTGCCCTCGATCGCGATCTTTCCCGCATCGACGCGTTCGGCGCCAAAGACTGCCCGGCAAACTTCCTCGGCCCCGGAGCCGAGCACGCCGGCGATGCCGAGGATTTCGCCGCGCCGAAGTTCGAAGTTGACGTTGCGAAAATGCTGGCCGCTGCTCAGCCGCTCGATCTTGAGAACCGGCGTCGAGGCCTGCCCTGCAGGCTTCCGATCCGATCTGGCATCGGTAACCCGCTGCCGACCGACCATCAGTTCATAGAGTTCATTGCGGTCAACCGAACCGCTGTCTCTCTCGGCCACCTTGCGGCCGTCGGTCATGACGACGATGCGGTCGCTGATTTCCAAGACCTCTTCCAGACGGTGCGACACGAAGACGATCGTCGCGTTGCCGCGCAATCTGTTGATCTGCTTGAAAAGAAGCTTGATCTCATCCGGCGTCAAAACCGAGGTCGGCTCGTCGAACAGGATGATTGGCGGTCTGTCGACGAGTTCCTCGATCGCCAGAACCTTGGCAAGTTCGACCTGCTGACGCTCGGCAAACCGCAAATCCTCGACAAGCGCGCGGGTCGGCAGCTCGACCGAGATCTTATGCAGCTGCGCCTGTGCGGCCCTGTTCAGAGCGCCCCATCGGTAGAGGCCGTTTCTCTTGGCAGGGTGCGGCTTATCGAGGAAGATGTTTTCCGCAACGGTCAGATTGGGGATCAGGGACTGCTCCTGATGCACCATGCCGATGCCGTAGCGACTAGCTGTCGCGGCCGAATCCAGGACGATCGGCTGCCCGTCGAGAATGATCTCACCTTGATCCGGCGCCGCCAGCCCCGCCAATATCTTCAGCAGTGTGGACTTGCCTGAGCCGTTTTGGCCGATCAGCCCGAGCACCTGGCCCGCGGGAATTTCCAAATCGATGCCTTCGAGCGCAACGACGCTGCCGTAGGTCTTGCGGACCCCTTTGAGAACGAGCGAGCCTGTCATTTTACGACCCTCAGTTTGCGGCGGCGATGCCAGCCGCCTGCGGCCACGGCGATCACGATGACCGCGCCGCTGATGATGTGGCGGGTGTAGGGACCGGCGCCGATCTGGATGAGGCCATTGTTCAGCACCTCCAGGATCAAGGCACCGAGCGCGGATTGAACCGCGCCGCCGCGCCCGCCCGTCAGCACGGTGCCGCCAAGAACGGCGGCACTGATGGCCGGAAACAGAAGTCCACTGCCGATATTCGCGTTCCCGGTGCTGAGCTGTGCGGACAGCAGTATGCCGCACATGCCGGCCAGCAGACCGCAAATCGAGAAGGCGGCGATCTTGACCCATCGAATACGCAGGCCAGAAGCCACGAGCAGGCCTTCGTCGCCGCCGATCGCGTAGATCATGCGCCCGAGCCTCGTGAAGTTCAGGACCAACTGGCTGACGACGATGACGGCGAGCGCGATGTAGACGACCAGGCTCAAATCGAAGAGCCGGAGGCGGGCGAGGTTGAGAATGAGCGGATCGTTGATCTGCGGGACACGGGCAGGAAACAGGACTGCCGCGATGCCCAGCCCGACGAACCAGGTTCCGAGCGTCACGATCAGGGACGGCATCTGCAGCACCGCATTGAGGACGGCGTTGAAGAGGCCGAAGGCGAGGCCGACGGCCAGCGCCGCCAGCAATCCGACCATGCCGTAATCGTTGCCGTTGACCCCGTTTGCGACGAGAAGGGCAACGATCATGCTCGTCGTCGCCATGGTGCCTTCCAGCGAGAGATCGATGGATCCCATGATGACGACGAAGCTGATGGCAGCGGCGAGAATTGCGGGAACCGCCGCTGCCTCTATCACGGATTTGAGATTGTCGATCGTAAAGAAGCTACCGCTGACCAGCTGGAAGCCCACGGACAGCACGATGAGCGCCACAACGGGGCCCGCAAACTGGGTCCATGACGATTTGCTTCTGATCTCGCCAAAAAGCGTCAGCGAGCGAGCGACCGTTTTGGAGTTCATACTGGTAGTGGCGTCCATCGACCCCTCCTTCCGATTACTTGTTCTCGTTTGCGCCTTCCGGAATCTGACCTGCCGAGTCCTTCCAGAAGTCCTTCTTGATTTCGTCGTAGGTGTATTTCGGCGCGTTCTTCTTCAGGTCGAGATACTTGTCGACATTGTCCTTGGTCACGACATCCTGCTTGATGTAGAAGTCGCGCTGCGCATGGGTGAGCTTCTCGGCATCGATGTCGCCGACGGCGGCCGCATAGGCAAGCGACATGGAAACTGCGCCCTGCAGGACGGGATCGTTCCAGACGGTCGCCAGCATGTCGCCGTTCTTGACCATTTCGAGCCCGATATTCGAACCGTCAGAACCGGTGACCAGAACCTTGCCGTTCAGTCCCTTTTCCTTCAGCGCGGCGACAGCGCCGCGGCCCATGGCATCGTTGGATGCGAAGATGCCCTGCAGCTGCTCTCCATAGCGCGCAAGCCAGGTGCGGGTGATATTCTGCGCCTTGGTTTCCTGCCAGTCGCCGACCTGCGTGTCGACGAGCTCAAGGCCGGGGCATTCCTTCAGGCCCTTTTTCAGGCCGGCGATGCGCTGATAGGCCGGCGGGGTGGACGGCACGCCTTCGATCGCGGCGATTTTGCCCTTGCCGTTCAGCGCCTTGCAAAGCGCCATGACCTGATAATAGCCCGACATCACACCATCGAAGGAGGTGTGGGCGACCCAATATTTGGAATCCGTATCCCAGGGATGGATGTCCTCGGGCCGATTCCAGATCGTGACGACATGGACCTTCGCCTTGGCCGACCGGTTGACCACAGCCTTGACGAACGCATTCGACGACGGATCGGTGGCAAGAGCGCACTGATTGCAGCCAGCGGAATAGGTCGCCCCGAGCTGCGCGAGCAGCTGATCGCCCTGATAGTTGCTGGTGAGCACGGTCGGATCCTTGCCGAGCGACTCGCCAATGTCCTTCACGCCCTGCAGATATTCCGACCAATATTCGGAAGCCGTCTCGTCGATGCCGACGATTAGCTTGCCACCCTTCGCCTCGCCGGCGTTCGCATGCGCGGCCGGTAGTGCGATGCTCGCGCAGACCGCTGCGGACGTCAGAAGCCATCGCGCGATGGCGCCGAATTTCAGATGTGATTTCATGCCATTCTCCTCCTCAGGTTAAAAGTTGATGCTTCGCCTGCCGCCCGACCGCCGCGACTTATCGACGGTCGGCCACGGCCCGGTATGTTTCGATCATTAGGGCCGCATTCTCTGGTCGCGCTTCGATCCGGCCGGCCTCGATATCGTAGGCGACCTCCATAACGCGCTGATTTACCGGCGCTTTCTGCCCATGGGCACGAAGGATATCGACGACCCATCCGTTGACCTCCTGCACCTCGGCGCGGCGCCCCTTGCGCCAGTCCTGCAGCGACGTCGTCAGCGTGTCGGCCTGCGAGAAGGTCTTCAGCACTTCCTCGAAGATCTGATCGACGTAGCGCTCCGGATGGTTCGTCGTGACCGGCGGCATGCCGATGATCGGGACGATCTTTGCGCCGTCCGCCAATGCTGCCTGCATTGCCTCGTATCCCGCCGCCCGCATGACCTCGAGCATGCCGGGTGCGCGTGCAGCATCCGCCAGCGGCAGGTTGATGATCGCCGATGGGATGAGCTCGGCGGCATTGACGACGAGCTTCATCCACTTTGCGGAACGAATGTCTTCCATCACTTCGACCGTGCCGGAATTGCGCAGCAGATCGGCAACGTCTTCCACCCGCTCCTGCGTCTTGGGGTCGAGCGCGCCGAGTGCGAACCACGACGTGTCATGATCGTTCTGCCGGTTCGTGACGCCGGGAACGAACATGTTGGAAGCGATCTCGATCACAGCACCGATCGTCCGCTCGCGACCAACCACGGCGGCGATGTCTTCATGCGTCATGCCATTCTGAAGCCCGACGATCACTCCGTCCGGAGCAAGGCAGGGTTCTATGAGCTGGCATGCCCACTTGGTGTCGTAGGCCTTGACCACGAGAAAAACGACGTCGAACGGCTCCTTGATTTCCGCCACCTGGCAGAGATGCAGCGCCGGGACCTTCGCATTGATGGTGCGGCTCGGCAGGTTGACGGTGATCCCGTGCTCGCGGATGGCCATGACATGGTCAGGCCACTGCTCGATGAAGGTGACGTCGAGCCCGGCCAATACGAAGTCGGCCCCGATGGACGCGCCTTGTGCCCCTGTTCCCAGAAATGCGATCCGCGGGCCGCGCGCCTTATCCCAACCCATATGACTCTCCTTCTCCGATGGCGTGCGGCTCGTGCACGCATTGTTTCAGTCAATCCTGTCCGGTTTCCCGGACCCTTGAACCTCAGTTCGCAAGCGCCTTGTCACGCCGCAAAGAGGGAACTGTTCGTCACTTGCGCCGTCAGACTTCCTTGCTCGATCGAGCGGGCGATCTCGACGATCCGGCGGTTGACCGGAGCGCCCTGCCCCGCTCTTTCGAGCGTCTCCACGACATGTCCGTTGATATCCAGGACCTCTCCACGCCGACCCTTGCGCCAGTCCTGAAGGACGGTCGTCAGCGTATCCGGCATCATGAAGGTCTTGAGCACTTCGTCGAAGATCTCGTCGACATAGCGCTCGGGATCATTGGTCGTCGTCGGAGGCATACCAAGGATCGGAACAATGCTTGCACCGTCAGCCTGCGCCGCGCGCATCGCCTCGTAACCGGCTGTTCGCATCACCTTTGCCATCCCGGGCACCCTGACCGCCTCTGCAAACGGCAGATTGAGGATCGCGGACGGAACCAGTTGCGCTGCATTAACGATCAGCTTCATCCACTTGGCCGAGCCGATATCGTCGGTAACCTCGACGCGTCCGCTCAGCCGCAGCAATTCGGCAACTCTTTCCACACGCTCGCGATTTGCCGGATCTAGCGCGCCGAGCGCAAACCAGGACGTATCGTGGTCATTCTGCCGGTTAGTCACGCCGGGCGTGAACATGTTGGAGGCCATGTCGAATACGGCCCCGACCGTTCGCTCAGCGCCGACCACGGACGCGATCGCATGCTGCGTCATTCCGTTCTGGACACCGACGACGAGGCCGTCGGACGCAAGAACCGGCTCGACCAGCTGACATGTCCAGCGGGTGTCATAAGCCTTGACCACGAGGAATATGACATCGAACCGCTCCCGCAATTCGGCCACCTGGCAAAGATGTTTTGCGCGAACGTTTGCATTAATGGACCGCATAGGCATGGTGACGGTGATGCCGCGCTTGTTCATTGCGTCGACATGCTCTGGCCATTGTTCGATGAACGTCACGTCGAGACCCGCAAGCGCAAAGTCGGCGCCGATCGACGCGCCCTGCGCGCCGGTGCCGACGAATGCAATCTTCAAATTGCGCTCAGATTCCCAGGACATCGTGCGCTCTCTCCATTTCCGGCACCGCACTGTGCCGTTCCATCCGCAGGCATGGTTAGAGAGCATAGCCGATAGAGTCAAGTGCAAACGTTTGCTCAAATATTTGCAAATATACGCCCAGAAAATATGCTCTTTATAGATTTTTGTAAATTATCCAACCGCTTATGAAAATTTTAAACGAGAGCAACCGTTTGTCTAAAATTAAAAAAAATTCTCCGACAGTGTCGCGCTTTCGAAAAAACAGGCCGGAAAAATGACCCGCTCAGAGCTTGCCGACTGAACCGGCGCTTACTAAAAGAGGAATTAAGAACGACATCCAAAATCAACGATTGCATAGATGCAAATAACTCATTCGCCCGGGCTGGTCGTAAATCAGCCGCCGGCACTCCATTACCCACCTTGTGTGCAAAGGTTTGATCGCATATTTTCCCAGTTAATCGAATCCGAAGGTTAAAGTAACCGGCACCGAATGAGCGATACCCCGCAACGTCACCAAAGCAAGCGCCCGCGCGTCACCATCGTCGACGTCGCCAACGGCGCCGGCGTGCATGTGTCGACGGCGTCGCGTGCGTTGAATCCAGGGACGAGCCATCGGATATCGAGCAAGGTCGTCCGCAAGATCGAAAAGGTTGCCGAGCAGCTCGGCTACAAGCGCAACAGTCTTGCCTCCAGCCTTCGGACGCAGAAGACGGGAACGATCGGCCTCATCGTCCCCAATCTCAGCGATCCCCTGTTTTCTCCCATCATCGCTTCCGTGGAAGAACGCGTCGCGGAAGATGGCTATGTCACCTTCGTTGCGAACTCGGACTACAGTCCCGTCAAACTCCGATCAATCGTCGAGCGCATGAGCAGCCAGTTCGTCGCTGGGCTCGTCGTCGCAAGCTTCGAGTTGAACGACCCGTCAGTCGAGCTATGCCTGGAACTGGGCATACCGACCGTCGCCGTTCTTCGGGATCCTCGGCACGCCCGGATGTCTTCGGTCGCGATGGACGATGCGGCAGGCGTTCAGGCGATGGTCGAGCATGTTCTTGAGCTAGGTCATAAGGACATCACCTATGTAACGCCGCCGCTCGCGGCCTCTACCGCTCAAAACAGGCTGGCGGGGTTCAATGCGGCGACCCGCCTTGCAAAGGCGGCCGGTTGCCGTTTCGATGTCGTTGAAGCGCGAGCCTATGATGTCGCGGAAGGTGAGCGGATCATGGGACATATGCTTGCATCCGGACTGACCAGCACCGCCGTCCTTGCCTTCAACGACCTGCTCGCCGTCGGCTGCCTCGTCGCCCTGAAGTCGGCTGGCGTCGCTTGTCCCGAACAGATTTCTCTCGCCGGCGTCAACGATCTACCGTTCATGAATCTGTTGTCGCCGCCATTGACCACTTTGCACACCGCCGGCCGCGATCTCGGATTCGAAAGCGCCGACCTGCTGATGAGCCTGATCAAAAATCACTCGCAACCGGTAAAACGCATCCTCCTCACCCCTCATCTGGTGTTAAGAGGCAGTACCGGACCGGCACGCAAGCCTGGGCCGAGTTCCGATCCTTCGCCGATTGTTACCCAATCGGATCCCATAAGCGTTTGAACCAGATGGATGTCATCGCGGCGAAATCATCGTCAACATGCGGATGTCCGGGTCTACTTTGAAAAACTCGCTCTTTCGCGCAATCAGTTCCTTGAGATACGGCGTTTCCATATGCTCATCCAGCGCTGCGCGATTGGTCCAATTTTCATAGAACGCAAAGTTCGCAGGGTCTTCCTGGCTCTGATGCAAATGATAATCGACGCAGCCCGCTTCCGAGCGCGTGCGCTCGATCAGCGACATCAGAAATTCCTTGGTGTCCTGGATCTTATCCGGGCGCGCCACCAGATGCGCGATGACCGTTAGCTGGTCCGACATTCGTTCTTCTCCCCTCAACTTCCAATTCGCGTCTCGATTGCCGCCTAGTTAGGTGAATCGGCAGCCGCCGTTGACGTCCAGCGTCGCGCCTATGAAATAGCTGGCGTCGTCGGTAGACAGAAAATGAATTGCAGATGCTATCTCCGCCGTTTCCGCAGGACGACCCATGGGGATCTTGCCCCATTCGATCTCACGCATCTCATCCGCGGAAATTCCGCGTTTTTCCGCCTCAACCGCAAGCGCGTTGAAATGCATCGGCGTGTTGATATTGCCCGGAGCAACGCAGTTTACCCTGATATCCGGCGCAAGTTCCGCGGCGACACTCTGCGTCAGCGAAATCAGTGCGGCTTTCGATGCGCAATAGGGGCTGAAATAGGCATGGCCTTCACGGCCCCAGAAACTGGCAACAGTCACGATGGAAGCCTTACCCGCCTTGCGTAGCAGCGGCACACACGCGCTGATGAACTTGACGTTCGCGCGCAGATTTACGTTGTGCACCCGGTCCCATATGGCCATATCCATGTTCTCGATGCTGACGGCCGGATGGTTGATCGCGGCCACGAGGCCTAGAAAGCGCAGTGGAATGCCGGTGTCAGAAGCCGTCTTTGCAACCGGGTCGACTTCCTGATCGTTCGCCAGATCCATCTGAATGCCCAGGCAGGTGCGGCCGAATTCGGCCGAAAGTTCCTTCGCAAGATTTGCGACCTCGGCCGTGCGATCGCACAGGATCATCGACCAGCCGCTTTCCGCGAAGCGTCTGGCTGTTGCCCGACCAACTTCACCGGCAGCACCCGTCAGAATGCAAAGCTTCGTATCCGTCATTATCTCGTCGCTCCTCCCAAGCTCTTGGAGAAAGACTACGAATAATTTTCGGGATGAGAACCGCGCAATTATCCATTTTGGATTTCATCCGTTCACCTTTGACGAGGTGCGTCGGTCCAAATACGGAAAACTCGGCGACGCGCTGCCCTTACAGCAGTGCATGGTCCCACTGGGTGGAGACGACATCAATTGTCGTCTCCACAAAAGAAGGATCGCCATTGCTCTGCCGCATCGGCGACAATAGCATCAATGGTATTTTGATCTGTTCCCGAAAGCGTCGGCGGGGAGTAGGACCGTCGGCCTCGCCGGCTACTCGTCGCCTGGTCGGGGAAAATCATGTCAATCCACGGGCAACCAACCCATCTGCCAAGCGGTATTGGAAAGGCATATTCAATGCCAGTATTGCTAAACAGGCTGTTCCAGAGCAGGCTCGATCAGTGCCACAGTGAGCATGATTTGGCGTTCGATGGCGACGGGATCCTGCGTCTCGGTTAGGCGCCAATAGCTCCACGTTGCGTTTACCAGCGTATAAATGCTGATTCCAAGATCGAAGAGCTGATCTTCGGTCCACCTCGAACCGAGCCGGGTTAAAAGCTCCACGTAATTCGAGGCAAACAAATGTGAGTGAGCACGGGCGATACGCAGCAGATCTTCGTAGTAGTAGGACGCGTCGACTATTGTACGATCGAGCCCAATATCCCGTTGATAAGTCCAGGTTTCCCGCAGAAGACTGGCAAGCTGTTTGCGCCAGTCCTTCTTTTCGATCTTCTTGGTGCCTTTCTCCAGGAAATTGCGGAACTGAGCGAGCTTCTCCTCGTAGATCTCGGCGATGATTGCTTCTTTGTTCGGAAAATAGTCGTAGATCGAAGCGACTTTGATGTCGGCGCGCTCGGCGATCGAATTCGTCGTGATGGCCCGGATTCCCCGCTCCCTCATGACGTTGTGGGCAGCCTCCATGATCGTCGCCTTGATTTTACGCGAGCGGGCCTGAACCGGTGTTCGCTTGGCCGCCGTGCTCGATTTCCCCGGCATTTGATTCTCCCTTTTCCGGCACGATTCCATTCTGGCAAGAAAATTGCACCTGCATAAATATCTGCCCTTGCGTCAAACGCAAATCCGAGTAAATATTCGGATTAGAGGGCGTGACGCCCCTTTGCACCAATGGGTGTCACGGAATCATTCCCTCAATAATAAAAAGGGGAATTTCCATGCTTAACCGACGTCAATTTACGCTTTTATCCGCTGTATCTGCCGGCGCGCTGGCGCTTGGCCTTGCGCTTCCGTCTCGCGCCCAATCGCCGTCAGTGGCGCGTTTTCGCCTACAAATTGATCCTGAAGGCCTTTATAATGTGCAGAGCATATCGCTTGCCGTCAGCAGCGTATTGGGCAACTACATTCTCGAAAGCCTGATCTACCTCGACGACAAGGGTCAGGCTCAGCCGTGGCTCGCCGAATCCTGGCAGGCAAGTGCGGACGGCACGGCCATCACCTTCAAGCTGAAGAGCGGCAAGACCTTCCACGACGGCACGCCGTTCAACGCCGATGCCGTCAAATTCCTGTTCGATACGATCCTGGATCCCAATAGCGCTTCGCCTTCCAAGGGGATTATCGGTCCGCTGCAGAAGGTCGACGCACCTGACGACACCACCGTCGTCTTCCACTTCTCGAAACCCTTCGCACCGTTCATCAATCTCCTTGGCCAATCCTATTTCGGCTTCAATTCGCCGACAGCCGTTAAAGCCGCCGGTTCCGCCTATGCACGCCACCCCGTCGGCACCGGACCGTTCATGTTCGACAGCTGGACGCCCGGCACGAAGATCGAACTCGTCCGCAATCCGAATTTCAAGCAGTTCCGTCCGGACGCCGCCAATCAAGGTCTGCCCTATCTCGATGGCATCACGCTCAATGTCATGACCGAGGAAGGCGTCGTCACCTCGGCGCTGCAGACGCAGGAACTTGATGCGGCTCAGTTGACGGCCGACGCGGTGAAGCCACTGACCGATGACCCGCAATACGCAATCATTAACGATCAGCATGCCAAGAACCTGATGTTCATGGAGTTTGACTACAAGAAGGCGCCATTCGATGATAAGGCCTTCCGCGAGGCGATCAGCTATGCCATCGACCGCGATTCCGTGCTGGCGGCGGCATTCGGCGGCAACGGCACGATTGCGCTCGGCCCGCTGTCGCGCGGCATTCCCGGCTACGACGACGCCGTAGCCCAGAAATACGGCACGCCCTTCAATGCAGCAAAGGCCATGGCGCTTCTCGACGCGGCCGGCTGGAAAGACAACGGCGGCGTCCGCGCCAAGAATGGTGTCGCCGCCCACTTCACCGTTCGTAGCTATGCCGACAGCACAACGGAACGAGCCCTAGCCGTCATTCAGGCCAATCTGGCCGCAGTCGGCATTCAGGTCGATGTTAGCACAGCCGACTGGGGCACTTTCTACCCCGGCCTATTGAAGCCCGATTGGGACATGGATCTCAATCGCTGGACCTGGTCCGATCCGAGCGTCATGTCGCAACTCTTCCGCTCTCCAGGCCACCGGCAGCTCCTGCCTGTCAATTCTGCAATCGACAACGCCCTGGACGGCGCGGACACGGCACTCGATCCGGCTAAGCGCATGCAATTCGTCAGCGATGCGCAACAGGCAATACTGGAAGACCGACTGATCCTGCCGCTACTGACGGACTGGCCGATTACCGTCACCCAAAAGACGCTCGAGGGGTATCGCCTCGACTATCTTGGCTATCTCTACGCTGGCGATCTCAAGATTACGGCATAACCGGCCATGGCCCAGTACGTTGTCAGGCGTCTACTCCTCCTCATCCCGGTGGTGATCGGCATTTTGCTGATCACCTTCCTGATGAAGGCCCTGATCCCGACCGACGCTGTCACTGCCATGTACCAGGGACAGCTGTCGGAAAAGGATGCCGCGCAGGCGATCGCCACGCTTCGCGCCAAATACCATCTGGATCTGCCATGGTATCAGCAGTTCTATTTCTATGTTGCCGATCTGCTGCACGGCAATCTCGGCGAGTCCATACGCCTGCGTAAGCCCGTCATCGACGAAATTGGCTACCGCTACGTCAATACGATCCTTTTGACCGGCGCATCGCTCGTCATTGCGCTGGTGATCGGACTTGTCACCGGCATTCTCGCCGCGGCCAAGCGCAACACCTGGCTTGACGTCACGGCCACCACCATCGGCTTGTTCGGCATCTCAATGCCGGCATTCTTTTTCGGCCTGCTGCTGATCCTGGTCGTGTCGGTATGGTTGCGACTGCTGCCCGTCGTCCCGCACGGTCCGATGGCCATTCTTCTGCCTGCGTTGTCGCTCGGCCTGATTGAAGCGGCACCGCTATCGCGTGTCGCACGCGCCAGCATGATCGATGTCCTGCGCCGGGACTACATCCAGGCGGCGCGCGCAAGGGGTGCCAGTGAAACCGCGCTCCTCCTGCGGCACGCGCTTCCCAATGCCCTGATCGTCGTCTTAACGGTGGTCGGGTTGCAGATCGGCAATCTGCTCGGCGGCGCCTTCATCGTCGAAACCATCTTCAGCTGGCATGGCATCGGTGAACTGGCGGTCAACGCGATCCAATGGCGAGACTTTGCCCTGACGCAGGCGATCATCCTGGTAAGCGCGGTGACCTACCTCGTCATCAATCTCGTTGCTGACCTTTTATATGCCTGGCTCGATCCACGCGTGGAGTTGGTGTCATGAGCGATATCCTCATCGAAGAACCGATCTTTCATATGCCATCACGCGGGCGACAGCTCTTTCGCCGCCTGCTCCGAAATCCGTCTGCCGCGCTCGGCGGCAGTGTGCTCGCCGTACTTATCCTTCTCGCGGCCTTCGCGCCTCTGATCACGCCCTACGATCCCTTTGCTATCAATCCGATGGGCCGGCTGAAGCCGCCGACCTGGCAGCATTGGTTCGGCACCGACGAAGTCGGCCGGGACCTGTTCAGCCGCATCATGTACGGCACGCGCTACTTCCTGCTCATCTGCGCGGTCACCGCTTCGATTTCAGCGACGATCGGCACGACGCTCGGGCTGATCGCCGGCGCGGGTTCGGCGCTTGCCGATGGGATCATCATGCGCTTGATCGACATCCTGCTGGCTTTTCCCTACATCCTCATGGTGCTGGTCGTTGTCGCAATCCTGGGTCCGAGCCTGTGGACAGGCATGGCCGCGGTCGGAATTGCCGGCATACCAGGGTATGCGCGACTGGTGCGCAGCACCGTGCTGACGGTCAAGCGTGAAGACTATGTTGTCAGCGCGCGAGCACTTGGAGCGAGCGAGACCGAAATCCTCTTCTTCACGGTCCTGCCCAACGTGCTCTCGCCGCTGATCGTCTATCTCTCCTTCGCAACGCCGCTCGCCGCACTTCTCGCGTCGGCGCTGTCCTTCGCAGGACTTGGAACGCAGCCGCCCGCACCCGAATGGGGCGTCATGCTCGTCAATTCGCGCACCTATCTTTTCTCGGCCTGGTGGGCCGTCGCGGCGCCGGGCATGGCTCTCTTCATTTCGATTTTTGGCTTGAACATCCTCGGCAACGGGCTGCGGGACGTCCTGGACCCGCAGAGTTGAGATATGCTGATGACCTCCCCTCCCTCACACGCCAAACCGCTTCTCGATATCCGCGCTCTCCAGACGCAATTCAAATCGGAGCGCGGTACCGTCAACGCTGTCCAAGGCGTCGATCTGACGATCGCGCCCGGTGAGATACTGGGTCTTGTCGGCGAATCCGGCTCCGGAAAATCGGTGTTGGCGCTCTCGATCCTCCGGCTGATCCAGTCGCCTGGAACGATTGCCGGCGGCGAGATCCTGTTTGACGGCCGCGATGTACTCGGCATGTCAAAGAAGGAACTCACGCAACTGCGCGGCCGCGACATCGGCATCATCTTCCAGCAGCCGCATGGCTGTCTCAACCCGGTGCGCCGGATTGGCTGGCAGGTCGCCGAGCCGCTACGTCATCAAGGTGGTCTCGATCGCCGCGCGGCATGGGACGGTGCGATTGCGCTGTTGCGGTCGGTCGGCATCCCCGCGCCCGAGGAAAAAGCGCTTGCCTATCCGCATCAGCTTTCCGGCGGCCAGGCGCAGCGCGTGATGATCGCCATCGCGCTGGCGCTGAAGCCGCGGCTGCTGATCGCAGATGAACCGACAACCGCGCTCGATGTCACCATTCAGGCACAGATTCTGGAGCTTCTGCGCGAGAGCTGTCGCAATTTCGGAACGTCTTTGCTTCTGGTCACCCATGATCTTGGCGTGGTTGCCAAACTCGCGGATCGCGTCGCCGTCATGTATGCGGGGCGAATTGTCGAAGACGGCCCTGTGGCTGAGATGCTGGTAGAGCCACAGCACCCTTATGCCCGCGGTCTGCTGCGCGCCGCCCCGCGGCTCGGCAATGCCGGCGCGGGTCGCCTGCAGGATATTCCGGGCGGCATTCCCGATCTCAGCCGTCCATCGCCAGGATGTGCCTTTGCACCGCGATGCGAGGTTCGCCGTTCGCTGCAGCTCGGCCGCTGTCTTACGGAGCAACCGCCATTCCAGACATCGCATGCGGGGCACCGGACACGTTGTTGGGCAACCGACAGATCAATCAACCCGCCGCAGAGCGTCTCGGAAATGTCTCTCCCGCTGGAGGGTAGACCATGAAATTACCGCCCCTTCTACAGGTTGAGGCACTGCACGTCCGATACCCTGTGCGCAAAGGACTGTTCGGCGCCACGTCCGGCTACGTCAATGCGGTCGACGGCGTCAGTCTGACGCTGGAGCGCGGCGAAACCCTTGGCCTTGTCGGTGAATCCGGCTGCGGCAAAAGCACGCTCGGACGGACCGTTCTCGCTTTGCAACGCCCGAGTTCGGGCCAGGTCTTCTTCCGCAATCAGGATCTGTTTTCCCTGCCGCCGGAAAAGCTCAAGCAGCAGCGCCGGTTTGCGCAGCTGGTATTCCAGAATCCCAAGGCCTGTTTCGATCCACGGCGAACCGTTGGTTCCTCCGTTCGCATGGCGCTCGACATTCAAGAGATGCTGGAGCCGTCCGAGCGGGATGACGCCGTGGCGGCGATTTTTGCCAAGGTCGGTCTTAGGCCGGAGCATCGCTTCCGCTATCCGCACGAACTCTCCGGCGGACAGCTGCAACGCATCGGCATTGCGCGTGCCCTCGTGCTGCAGCCAAGTCTGATCGTCTGCGACGAGCCAGTGTCGGCGCTTGATGTTTCCGTGCAGGCACAGATCCTCAATCTGCTCAGGGATCTGCGGGAGGAATTTGAACTCGCCTTGCTGTTCGTATCCCACAATCTTGCGGTCGTCGAATATATCGCCGATCGGGTTGCCGTGATGTATTACGGGCGTATCGTCGAAATAGCTCCCCGGCAGCGCCTGTTTGAAAATCCGCAACATCCCTATACGCAGGCCTTGCTTTCGGCCGTCCCATCCATGGATCTTGGCCGACGCGACGAGCCCGTACCGCGCCTCGGCGACCCGCCCGATCCCGTTCATCTGCCGACCGGCTGCCGCTTTCGAAACCGTTGCCCGCTTGCCTTCGAACGCTGTGCCGTCAGCGAACCCGAGGCAGTCGAGGTTGCCCCGGGCCATTCGGTTGCCTGCTGGGCGGCAATGCCGGCTGAACCGGCTCCATCTCTTGCAAGTGCTTCCACAAATTAAATCAAGCTTTCCATAATTTTAGGGAGACCACCTATGACTGAATGGCTCAAAGATGCTCTCGGCTATGCCGGGCAATGGCTTGAATACCAGATGAAGGTAGCCGAACTTCCGGGCTGCGTACTGGCGGTCGCAAAAGACGGCGAACTCGTCCTTGAGCGCGCTTACGGCGTCGCCGACCTCAAGACCGAGGCCCCCCTTGCCCCCGAGCACCGTTTTCGCGTCGCCTCGCATTCGAAGACTTTCACGGCGGTCGGGATCATGAAGCTGCACGAGGCAGGGCGCCTGCATCTCGACGACAAGATCGGCCAATATGTCGAAGGGCTCGATGCCGCCGTGGCGACCGTCACAATTGCCCAACTGCTTTCGCATGGCGCCGGTATCTTGCGGGACGGCACATCCGCGCCGCATTGGCAGCTTCGCAACCCCTTCTTCGACGAAGCAGAGCTTCGCGCTCAGCTCGCCGAACCGCTCGCGATCGACGCCAATACCCGCTTCAAATATTCCAACCTCGGCTTCGCCCTGCTTGGCTTGGCAATCGAGGCCATTACCGGCGAAACCTATAATGATTGGATCAGCCGCGAAGTGGTCGAGCCGAGCGGGCTTCGGCACACATTGCCCGATACGCCTTTGCCAGAGGGCACGCCGGTTGCCGCCGGCCACAGCGGCCGCATACCGTTCGGCCGCGGCGCTGTTGCCGGTGACGGAGCAACCTACGCACTTGCGGCGGCAACGGGCTTCGTCAGCACCGCCGGCGATCTCGCGCGCTTTTTTGCAAGTCTCGATCCTGCGGCCTCGACGAGCATATTGTCGGTTGCCAGCCGCCGCGAGATGACGCGCCGCCATTGGCAAGTGCCGCATCAGAAGGAAGTGCGCTACTATGGTCTTGGCACCATGGCGGGGTCGATCGACGGCCATGCCATGTTCGGCCATGGCGGCGCGTTTCCGGGCTTCATCAGCCGGACGGTCACCGTGCCGGAATGGGGGGTCACCGTTTCGATCGTCACCAATGCCATCGATGGCCCTGCCAATCCTTGGGTCGAAGCTATTGTTGCCATCATGCACCAATTCAGCCTGCGCGGCGCGCCCATTTCCAAAATTGCCGCGTGGTCGGGGCGCTGGTGGACCATCTGGGGTGCCGTCGACCTGGTGCCGATGGGCGAAAAAGTTCTTCTCGCCGATCCTTCAGCCGCCAAACCATTCGTCGACGCGACCGAGCTCGAAATATCGAGCCCGACCGAGGGCCGCATCGCCCTTGCAAACGGCTTTGGCAGCCATGGTGAACGGGCCACCCTGCGCCTCGGTGCGGATGGAAAAGCTGAACGGCTTTTCCTTGGCGGAACCGAATTGATGCGGGATGCGAAAGACCGGACCATCTCTTTTGAATAACGAAATTCTTTGTACGAGGGGCGGATTGTAGTCCTCATTTGATATTGCCGGCGTGTTTCCCAGGCACGCCTTCCGCCCCTCGCTTTCTCCCTTCATTTTCCAGAGGATTTTTAGAGGTTAGACCCATGCCCGTCATTGACCGTATTGACAGCTACAAAGATGAATTGACCGCCATTCGCCGCGATATCCATGAATATCCGGAAATTGGCTTCGAGGAGGTGCGGACCTCCGGCATCGTCGCCCAAAAGCTGGCGGAATGGGGTATCGAAGTGCATCGCGGCATCGGCAAGACCGGTGTCGTCGGCGTGTTGAGGGGCAATAAGGGGGCGGGTCGCACGATCGGCCTTCGGGCTGACATGGATGCGCTGCCGATGGAAGAGCGCACCAATCTTGGCTATGCTTCCAAGATTCCCGGCCGCTTCCATGGCTGCGGCCATGACGGTCATACGACCATGCTTCTAGGCGCCGCGCGCTATCTCGCCGAGACGCGAGATTTCACCGGCACTGCCGTGTTCATTTTCCAGCCAGGCGAGGAAGGCTGCGGTGGTGCGCGCGCCATGCTCGCGGACGGGCTTTTCGATCGCTTTCCGTGCGACGAAATCTACGGGCTGCACAATGCACCCCATGACGCACCTTACCGCATCGGCATCAAGCCCGGTGCGGCCATGGCCGGCGCCGATTTCTTCGATTTCCACATCCATGGCCGCGGCAGCCACGGCGCGATGCCCGAGGTTTCGCGCGATCCGATCATCGTCGCAACGGCGCTTGTGCAGGCGCTGCAATCGATCGTCAGCCGCAATGTCAGCCCGCTGAAGCAAGCCGTTGTGTCGGTAACGCAAATCCATTCGGGCAGCGCCTACAATGTCGTGCCGGAGGATGCGACCGTCTCCGGCACGGTCCGTTTCCTGGACCGCGAGGTGAACGAACTCGTGCGCAAGCGGATGCGCGAGATTGCCGCCGGCCTGGCCGCCTCTTTCGAGGTGGAAATCGACGTCGATATCCGCAATGTCTTCGATGTTTTGATGAACACCGACGAACTGGTGGAGTTCTACGCCGATGCCGCGCGCGACATCGTTGGAAACGACAATGTCTACCTCAAGACGCAGCCGGTCATGGGCAGCGAGGATTTTGCCGACATGCTGCATGCGACGCCGGGCGTCTACTGCACCATAGGCCACGGCGGCTCGGTTCCGGTCCACAATTCCGGCTTCGTACTGGATGACGGCATTCTGCCTGTTGGCGCGAGCCTGCTTGCCCGGATCGTCGAAAAGCGTCTCGCTGTCTAGTCGTTCAGACTTGGAGAACACGATGAGATCCGCGATGCCGAGCGCAGCGCGGAACCCGCCGAATCGACCCGTGTACGTCTGGTCACCCTGCCGCCATCTTTGCCGACAATGCGTGCCAGGGTGATCTATCCGGCGACGATATCTTCCAGGGCCATTGCCACGGCCAATAGCGACTCGTCCCGCCCCTGCGGGGCGGACAACAGCAATCCCGCCGGCATGCCGGCCTCTCCAGTGCCGCAAGGCATGGACACGCCGCACCAATCGAGAAAGTTGCCGATCAAGGTATTGCGAAGCGTCTTGAAGTTGACCTTGACGAACAGCTCGTCATCCACTTCCAGTGGCGCAAGGGCGGGTGCTACATGCGCGACGGTCGGATAGGCGATGAGCTCATTGGGTCCGAGCATACCCGCCGCGTCCTTGATCAGTCGTTCGCGCGCCCCGAGTATTGCGAGATAGTCGACCAGCGTGATCTTTTCGCCGAGGCGCGTGCGAGCAACGACACGCCGATCCATCTGTTGCGCCTCAGGCCCTGCCAGCCGCCGATGGTGAAGGACGAAGGCCTCGGCGGTCGCCAGCGGCCCATGATCCGCCATCACCTGAAAGAGCCCGTCGAAAGCCGGGAAAGCGGCGTGTCGCACCTTGACGCCGGCAGCGCTCAGCCGGGCAAGCGCTGCCTCGAAAGCTTGCGCCACACCGTGCTCGACATCGTCCATCACGATATTGGTCGGCACAACGATCGAGAGCCCGGCAGGGTCCACACGAATGACGTCCGGTGCCGCACGGCCACGCATCGCCGCATCGACCCAGACGGCGTCCTGAACGCTTCGGCAGAGCGGGCCAAGCGAATCGAGACTGGTTGCCAGCGGAAAGACCCCGGCCATGCTGTAGCGGCCGCGACTTGCCTTGTAGCCGACGAGCCCATTGAAGGCTGAGGGAATGCGCACCGAGCCGCCTGTGTCCGTGCCGATCGATACCGGCACCAATCCGGAAGCGACAGCGACGGCGGAGCCGGAAGATGAGCCGCCCGGTATCCGGGCCATATCCGAGGCCAGCGGATTGAGCGGCGTGCCGTAATGCGGATTGAGGCCGAGGCCGGAAAAGGCAAACTCGCTCATATTGACCCGGCCGACGGCGATCATACCCGCCGCTTTCAGAGCCTTGACGACATCCGCATCCTCTTGTGCGGCTGCAGCATTCGCAAGAACGATCGATCCCGCTGTCGTCGGCAGGCCAGCGATAGCAAACAGATCCTTCCAGGCGACGGGAATACCATCCAACAGCCCGCGCGAACGCCCCTCCCGCAGCCGTCTCGACGAGGCAATCGCCTCTTCTTTCGCCCGCGTCTCCAGCAGCCGCGTGAAGATTGCCTGATCCTTATGGGTGCGGATCGCATCCAGGCTCTCCTCGACCAGCGCGACCGGGTCGAGGCTGCCGGATTGGATCAAGACCGACAATTGCGCAATCGCCTTGCCGAGATGGGTTTGTGTCATTGTCCCTACTCTCCCTTGCCGCCGACAAGCTGCATCCAGCGACGCACGAGATAATTGTGCTCATCCATTGTCGTGTTCCAAACCGCAATGCAATTGGCGCGCTGCCAATAAGAACCGCCGCTGCGCACCGAACCCTTTCCTATCCGCGTCAACCCATCCGGGCCGGGGAGGTCTTCGGTCGCGGCGGCACCCTCGTACCAGTAATCCCATTCCGCCGACGTCATGAACTGGCGGGAGCGTTGCGGCGTCGAAATGTAATAGCCCTGCCGCGCGACGACGGCACCGGGCCAGCCAGAAATCCACCAGTTCAGATAGTCGTAGGCGACATCGAGCAGGCGGCCGCTAAGATGTTTCGAAAGGCACAGCCCACCATGCCAGGCACGATAGCCCTCCGCCGGCACGGCCTGCTCGACCGGAACGCCCCTGGAATTCAGGATGCCGATGCCGGGTGACCACATGCTTTGCACGCTGGTCTCGCCGGCGATCATCAGCCGCGCGGCGTCTTCGGCGGTTTTCCAGAAGCCACGGAAGAAGCCAGCCTTCTTGCGCTCCTCCAGGAGCTCGATCAACTGGTCGATCTCATGAATGGACATGTTCCCGATATTGTCGAAAGACATGAGACCGGCGGCCTGTGCCGCCAGCGCCGCATCGAAAACACCGATGGCGGGCTCGTCCACCAGAGCGACCCGACCGGCCCAACGTTCGTCGAACAACGCACTCCAGGAATGCATGCCGACGTCAGTCTTCACCAGATCGGTCCGGTAGGCGAAACTGTCGAAATTGTGGGTGGTCGGCAGCATCGAGATGAAGCGCGACGGCGTATCGCCCAAAGCGAGATTCGGCTGAACGAACAGTTTGCGTGCGGGTACGTCGCCAAGACCCAGTCTTGGATTGGGCCCTATATGGCCGGTCTTGGTCAGATCGTTGACCTCATCCCACAAGACGATGCGTTGGGTATCGATCGGCTGGATCGCGCGCCAATGCCAGACGATATCGAGATTGTGGAAGCATTGATCGTAGATGTCGTAGGTTTCCGGTTGGCGCGCCGCTTTGTACTGTGTCGTCAGGAAATCATTGTTGTCGAACGTCACATCGATGCCGAGATCGGCCTGCGCACGCAGCCGCAATTCCTCCAGCAGCGAGATCGCCGTGCCGAGGATGCGCAGACGCGGCCGGCCGGCCAAGTGCAAGGCGGGAACCGATACGGTTTTTGCCACGGGCTGATGCTTGTTCATGGAGGATCCGGTTGTCCTATTGCGCCGCGATCAAAGATGGTGCGGCAGACGATCTCTGCGGTACCGGTGCCAGTGTGAAGGCTTCGAAAGACCGTTTCAATACGCCACCGTCCAATCCATCCAGGATAAAGACCAGGCGCGACGCGCGATCGTCGGAGGGCCATTCCTCCATATGCACGGGGATATGCACCAGATGTTGGACGCCATGAACCGCGACCGGACGTTCTTCGCCGCTGAGATTGAGAATACCCTTCACACGCAGGACGCGCCCCCCGTGACGATTGAGCAGCATGGTCAGCCAGAGGCCGAAAGCCGTCCAGTCGACGGGCCGGTCTATCCTGAGAGCGATTGAGGAAATTGCGGCCTGATGAGGCATGCCATCTGCTGAGATGAGCTGCGTCGGCTCCTCGCAATAAAAACCGCTCGGCGACAGGCTGCTGCTCGGCGAGACGTCGGTTTGGACAGCGATAAGCGAGGAGAGATCGAGATCAGGATCGGCCGCCTTCAGGATCGGGGCATCGGGGTTCAGCACCCGAAGACGCTCCCGAAGAGCCTGCCCTTCCCCGTCCATCACGAGATCCGTCTTGGTCACGACTAGCCGGTCGGCGATCGCCGCCTGCCGGTTGGATTCGATATAGGTGTCGAGCTGGCGCAACCCGTTCACCGCATCGACCGTCGTAATCACGCTGCCTGCGCAGAAGTGATGCCTGAGGACAGGATCAGCCTTGATGGTCGACAGCACCGGGAAGGGATCGGCAAGACCGGTGCTTTCGATGATGACGCGCCGGAACGGCGGCAACAGCCCGCGCTCGCGTCGGGAGTAGAGGTCCTTGAGCGTGGCGGCAAGCTCTCCACGAACCGTGCAGCAGACGCATCCGGAGCGCAGCAGGACCATCTCGCCGTCGACGCGCTCAACAAGATCGTGATCCAGCCCGATTTCGCCGAATTCATTGATCAGAACGGCCGTATCGGCAAAGGCCGGGTCCGCCAGAATGCGCTTGAGCAGCGTCGTCTTGCCGGAGCCGAGAAAGCCCGTCAGAAGATAGACCGGTAGGAAGCCGTCGGTCTCAATCCACACACCGCGCCTCCATCCTTGCGATGAACGCGGCATCGAGCGGATCACATGCCCGGCCGACGAGCCTTTCGGCCGCCGGCCAGAGATGTCCGAGATCCTCCACAATCTCGGTCCTGCCCGTCTTCGTGGACAAGACGAAGGAGGCACCCTGCCAATCGGACAGGACAAGGCCGAAACCTGCAAGCATCTCATTGGCCGCCCGCACCCGCTCTACGCGTTCGCGCCGCCGGTCGGGGGTTGCACGACCGCGCGTGAAGACGCCCGGACGGGCTGCCGCGTCGGTCCAGTGCTCGTTGCTGCCGAGCACACCGCACAGTGAACACATGACGACCACCTCCTTCCGATAAAACCGCCGGCTGAAAGCCCAAAGGTCTATTTGCCCCGCGGGAAACGGGCCGCGAAATCGTCGGCGATCTCGTTCATCGTGACGAACTTCACGCCGGGATGTTTGATCATATGCGCATAGAGCCGCTCCAGCATCATCAGTACCTGCGGCCTGCCGGCGACATCCGGATGGATAGTAATCGGAAATACGGCATAGTCCATTTCGCGATAGACCCAGTCGAACTGATCGCGCCACATCTGTTCAATATGGTGCGGATTGACGAAGCCATGGCTGTTGGGGGACTTCTTGATGAACATCATCGGCGGCAGGTCATCGAGATACCAGGATGCCGGGATTTCGATCAGATCGGTTTCCTTGCCGCGCTTCAGCGGCACCATCCATTCCGATGGTTTGCGGGAATAATCGATCTTCGTCCAGCTGTCGCCAACGCGCACATAATAGGGCGTGAAGTCATTGTGCATCAGCGAGTGATCGTATTTGATGCCACGTTCCAGCAAAAGTTCGTTCGTCACATTCGAGAACTCCCACCAGGGGGCGACATAGCCCGTCGGGCGCTTGCCCGAGAGCTTGGTCACCAGCTCGATGCATTTGTCGAGGATCTCGGTCTCCTGCTCGCGCGTCATGGCGATCGGGTTCTCGTGGCTATAGCCGTGAATGCCGATTTCATGACCGGCATCGGCGACAGCCTGCATCTGCTCGGGAAAAGTCTCGATGGAATGGCCAGGAATGAACCACGTCGTCTTGATGCCGAAGCGCTCGAACAACTTCACCAGCCGCATGCTGCCGACTTCGCCGGCAAAAAGGCCGCGCGAAATATCATCGGGCGAATCCTCGCCGCCATAGGAGCCGAGCCATCCGGCCACGGCATCGACGTCGATGCCAAAACTGCACAAGATTTCCTTTGTCATGGGATTACCTCCTTCGGTCTGGTTTTCGATTATCAGTGAGCTGGAATGACGGTCGCGTCGGCCGGATTCCAGGCAAGCATAACTTCGGCGCCCACCGGGAAGGCACCGGGCCGGTATTTGTCGATATGCGCCTCCAATGCCAGCCCGCGACCATCGGGCAAGCTGACGCCGATCTGCGAGATATGGCCGACGACATCGAAGCGATCGACGCGCGCCCCGACGACATTGCCGCCGAAAGTGCCGGCGAGGCTTTCTCGCGCCGAAGCGTCGGCCGCGTGAATTTCGATCGCTTCCGAAGGAATGACGATATTGACCTTGCTGGAAGGACCACCGTTTGCGCAGCCCGACAGCATGCCAAACGACGTCGACACGAGCGTGTTGTCGGCCTTAGTGCCAGCCACTTCGCCTTCGAAGATTGTATTGCGGCCGATGAACTGCGCAACGAAAGGCGTGTCTGGGCGCGTGTAGAGCTGATACGGCGGGCTGATCTGCTCAACCCTGCCCTGGTTCATTACGACGATTCGATCGGACAGCGCCAAGGCCTCCGATTGGGCATGCGTGACGAACACGAAGGTCACGCCAAGCCTCTTTTGCAACAACTTGAGCTCGTTCTGGATCGCCTTGCGCAGATTGGCGTCGAGGGCGCCCAGCGGTTCGTCGAGGAGCAGCACATCCGGCTCGACCACCAGTCCGCGCGCAAGCGCGATGCGCTGACGCTGGCCGCCGGAAAGCTTGTCCGGCTTGCGCTCGGCAATGTCCTCCAGTCCGAGGGTGGCGAGGATGCGGTCGACCCGCGCGTTTCGCTCATCCTGCGCCACGCCTTTGACCTCAAGACCGTATCCGACATTGCGCCGGACCGTCATATGCGGGAACAACGCATAGTTCTGGAAGATCATCGATGTCGGCCGCTTCTGCGGCTGCACATCGTTTATGCGCTCGCCCTTGATCATCATGTCGCCGGAAGAAATGCTCTCGAAGCCGGCGATCATACGAAGCGTCGTGGTCTTGCCGCAGCCAGACGGTCCCAGAAAGGCGATGAACTCCCCCTTTTTAATCGCGAGATTGAAATCGATGACGGCGGGGGTGCCATTGTCATAGACCTTGCCGACATTGATAAGTTCCAGGTCATACATCATGAGGGATCTCCAGGCGTGGGCAGAGAGGCCGGATTGGCCTCCCCGCTGGGCATGTGACGGACGGCTAAAGCCTGTACCGCCCGATCAGGCATTGAGAAATTCATCCCACTTCTGGACGAGATGGTCGTATTCATCCGGCCACTGGTGCCAGTAGGCGACGTTCTTTGCACGCTCCGCCAGCGAGCCGCCGTCGCGCAGGTCGCCTTCCTTGATGCCACGCTCGGGAGCGCCCACCCATGGCTTGCCCTCGTACCAGAAAGCGTATTTTTCCGGTGCCATGACCTTCTGAATATTGGTCGAGGGCGAGTAGTACCCCTGCTCCGACACGGTGATGCCGGGCTCGCCCGACAGCCAGTAGTCGGCATAGGCGATCACCGCCTCCTTGTTGGGCGTACCGACAATCATCGACGGACCGATCGCCCAGCCGCGATACCCTTCCTTCGGCACAGCATATTTGCATGCCTTGCCTTGAGCCTTCACGGCCATGACAGCCGGCTGCCAAGCGTCGCAGACGACCATTTCGCCCGATGCCATCAGGTTGACCAGCTCGCCGAAATCGCCCCACAGCGCGCGGAACTGACCGTCCTTCTTCTTGGAAACCAGGAATTTCGCCGCCTCATCGATTTCGGCCGCACTTGGATTGCCGGGATTCTTGACGCTCGAAAGCCCGAGCGTGTTCATCGCCATGATAGCCTGACCGAAAGCGATGAGCGGATCGGTGTTGAGACCCGACTTGCCCTTCCACTTCGGATCAAAGATTGCAGCCCAGCTGTTGGCCTCCTCGGCCGACAGCACGTCCGGATTATAACCGATGGAATCGTAGTTATAGACTGCGGGAACCATGTTCAGCACGGTTTTGGCATCGTCTGCCCAGATCTGCCCGACGATCTGCTGCTTCGGCTCCCACTTGTCGGACGGCGTCGTGAAGGTGTCGCGGATGTTGGCCCAGTTCTTCAAGGAGGCGGCTGGAATTGGCTCGACATTGTTGGTCATGACGATCGACGGCAGGCGCTCGCCGATGATCTCCCAGCAATCATAGTCCTTGGAGCCGGAGAGGATCTTGGTCTGCGCGTCCGGGAAGGTCGCCGCAGTGCCGGACGTCTGTCCGACGCCGCTTTCCTTGCGGAAATCGTCAAGGATTCGCTCCTGGACGGTGACCGAAAGGCCGATGGTGCGCAACTGCTCCTTGGCGAGATCGGAGGCCTGCGCATAAGCTGCCCGCGACGACAGGAATGGCGTGCCGCCACCGATTGCGAGCGCCATGACGCCTGCGGAATGTTTCAATAGAGAGCGTCTGTTCATTTCCATTTTGGACATTGTGTTCTCCAGTGCTGATTGCTGTTCCCTGAGCCCTTTGCGGGCATGCTTCATTGCCCTGTCGCACGAAGCCCGGCCTTTGCCGGGCGCCGGCGATCAGTACCGCCCCACGAGGAGGCCGCCATCCACGACCAGAACCTGGCCGGTCATGTATCTCGCGCCCTTCGATGCGAGGAATGCGATCACGTCGGCGATATCCTCGGGCTCGCCGAGCCGGCCCAACGGGATGAACTCGGCTGCCTTTTCAGCACCCGCAGGGCCAAGCGAATTCTCTTCCGAAAGAAGCTGCGCCGTGCGGATGTAGCCGGGAGCAATGCCATTGACCCTGATGCCGTCCTTCGCCAGTTCGACGGCCAGTCCCCGCACCAGCCCGACAACACCGGACTTTGCCGCCGAATAATGGACATGCTCGTCCCATCCGTAGGCGACGCCCATGATCGAGGATAAAGCGATGATGCTTCCCGATTGGCGAGCGCGCATACCGGGTGCGGCGGCGCGCACCAGCTTGAAGATGCCCTTGAGGTCGACATCCATGGTCAGGTCCCACTTGTCGTCGCTGAGCTTGTCCAGCGGCGTGCGATGGGCGATCCCCGCATTGGCTACGATGACGTCGATCTTGCCGAAGCGCGCCTCCACATCTGCGACCAGACGGTTGGCGGCGTCTGTGGAGCGCACGTCGTAGAGACGGAATTCGGCCGAACCGCCGGCAACGAGAATGTCGCGCACGACCCCCTCGCCTTCCGTGTCAAGAATGTCGGTGACGACGACATGATCGCCGAGCGCGGCAAATGCCTTCGCGGTCGCTTGCCCGATACCGATGCCCGCGCCCGTGACGATGACAACGCGCTTTCCTAGACTGTCCATCTGCATCTCCCCTTCAGAGCATCACGTCGCCGGAATTGGGTCCGAGCGTCTGGCCAACAAACAGGCTCGCTGCGGGCGACGCCAGAAACGCCACGGTCGCGGCCACTTCCTCAGGCTCGCCGAAACGGCCGAGCGGCAATTCGCGTCTCTTGCGTTCGCGCCACTCCTCGGAAAGCCCTTGGACAAGCGGCGTATTGATCGGTCCCGGCGCCACGGCATTGACACGCACGCCACGGCTTGAGACCTCGCGGGCAAGCGACTTCGTCATACCGATGATCGCGGCCTTGGCGCCGGAATAGTGGACGAGTTCGACGCCGCCGATCTGTCCAAGCTGAGAGGCGATGTTGACGATGACGCCGTCGCCCCGCGCCAGCATCGACGGCAGGACCGCCTTGGTCATCAGAAAGTTTCCGCGCACATGCACGGCAAACATCCGGTCGAAATCCTCAACTTCGAGGTTCTCGAATGCCGCCTGATGCACAATGCCGGCATTGTTGACGAGAAGCGCGACGTCGCCGTGCGAGGCCCTGGCGGCAGCATGGACCGCCGCTACATCCTCGGGCCGGGCGACGTCGCCGGCGATCGCTGACGCCGCTCCGCCCACCTTGATGATCTCCGATGCCACGGATTGGGCCCGGTCCTCGGAAAGATCGTTGACCAGGACTGCATAGCCATCGGCCGCGAGGCGAAGGGCGATGGCGCGGCCGATACCCGAGCCGGCACCGGTGACGATTGCGGAGGGTGTCTGCGCCATCATGCGTCCTCCTGGATGCGGATGCGCTTGGCACGGCGCACCGACATCCCCATGAGGATCGCGTAGGTGCCGAGAAGCGCGAAGGAAAACAGCGTCGTCAGGACACCGAAGGCAAATACGTTCGGATGGACCTCGACGGAGAAGGTGCCATAGATCGCCAACGGCAGCGTCAACTCGCGACCGGAAGCAAACAGAGTGCGTGAGAATTCGTCATAGGACAGCGTGAAGGCAAAGAGCATCGCCGAGAGCACGCCGGGGAAGATCAGCGGAAACGTGACCTTGCGGAAGGTGCGGACAGGCGTAACACCCAGCGACCACGACGCCTCCTCCATGCTCGGATCGAACCGGTTGAAGATCGCAAGCATGACCAGGAAGGCAAAGGGAAAAGTATAGACGACGTGCAGGACGAAGGCGGTGCTCCACCAGTGGCGGTCTATCCCGAAGGCATTGGCGACAAGCGCCGTGCCAAGACCGACCAGCACTCCCGGTACCATCATGCCGAGAACGATCAGGTAGAAGACGACGCCCGAGCCACGGAATTTGCGGCGGAAGGCCTGGGCGGACATCACGCCGAGCACGGTGGAGACGATCATGGTCATCAACGCCAGCGATAACGAACGGATCAGCGCCTGATCGATCGGCAGGGGTGCGATGCGCGAGGGCGGCGTCAACCCGAAGAGATGGCGATACCAATAGGTAGACCATTCGATGATGGGGAATTGCGGACCGCCTTCCGGGCCGGTCTGGAATGACAGGATCGCCAGAACCACAAGTGGTCCGTAAAGGAAGACGAGAAAGAGGGCCGTGTAAACTCCCAGGCCGAGCTTGATGCCGCCGCTATTCATGCTCAAAGCTCCTTTCTGAGGTCGACGACCTTGAGCAGTGCGGCAACGACCGCTCCCATGATGATCGTGAGCACAACGCCGGCGACCGCGGCAAAAGCCCACTTCAGCGACCCAACCTGGGTGACGATGATGTTGCCGAGCAGATTGACCTTGCGTCCTGACAGAGCAGCTGACGTGGCGAATTCGCCGAGAACCATGACGGAGACGAAGATCGCGCCGACCACCACGCCCGGCATGGAAAGCGGCAGGATGATGGTGCGGAAGATGCGCCAGAAGCCCGCACCGAGATCCTGTGCGGCCTCGATGACCGAGGCATCGATGCGACCCATCATGAAGGCGATCGGTCCGACCATGAAGACGCAATAGATCTGCGTCATGCCGATGATGACAGACAGCTCCGAAAACAAGAGCACCTCTATCGGCTGCTTCACGATACCGAGATTCATCAGGATCATGTTGATCGCGCCTTCGGTGCCGAGCATCGGCCGCCATGCGAGCACGCGGATCAAGAAAGACGTCCAGAACGGAATAACGCAGAGGACGAGAAGCACGGTCTGGAGCGTCTTGTTCTTGATGAGAAGGCCGACGAAGAGCCCCGCCGGATAGCCGACGACGAGCGTCGATATCAGCACCAGCAGCCAGATGCGGATCGTCGTCCAAAGGGCACCGAGATAGGTGGGACTGGTCAGAAAGGTGACCCAGCTCTGCAGCGTCAACGTTGGCTCGATCTTGAAGGTCGTCTGCGTCCAGAAGGAAACATAGACCATCATGAGGATCGGGAGGACGAGAAAGGCGACCATCCAGATGATGCCCGGCGCCAGCAACCAGACTGTCTTGTTGGATGTCCGGCGCCCTGTGGCGCTTTCCTGCGCAGCTTCTTCGCTTGTCGCAACCATGGTCATCTCTCACTCTCCTTGGCGGATCCGTGGAAAGGTTTCAGGACGTTCACATCAGCCGAAGACAAGGGCATCCTCCTTCTTCCAGACGAGCGCATAGCGGTCCTTTTCGACGAAGGTCGGTGGACGCGCGTGGCTAAGGTGGGACTCGACCTCGAAGACATGACCGCCATCGAGGGCGAAGAAGGAGTTGACCGTCGCGCCTGAATATTCGCTGGCGATGAAGTCCCCTTCGATGCGGACCTCGTCCGTGGACAACTCGGCCTCGCGATTGCGGATGGAAACCCGATCGTAGCGGATGGCATAGGCAGGCTGCGGCGCCTTCCGGTGCGACGCACTCAAGGGAAAGCGGCCTGCAGGACCGACGAAGGCATCCTCAGCGACAGTACCGGCAAACAGATTGTAGCAATTGAGAAAGCGGGCGACTGCGGCCGTAGCCGGACTGTTGTAGACGACATCGGAGGCAGCGGCTTGCGCGATGCGGCCGCTGTCGAGAACGAGAACGAGATCCCCCATCGCCAAGGCCTCGGATTCGCTGCCCGTCACATGCAGGAAGGGTACGCCGCAGCGCTCGCGGATCGCCTTGAGTTCGCTGCGCATGCGGCTGCGCAAATTGGCGTCGAGCGCTCCGAGCGGCTCGTCGAGCAGCACCATCTTCGGCTCGGTCACCAGCGTGCGCGCCAAGGCGACGCGCTGACGCTGGCCGCCCGAAATCTGGGTGACGGCGCGATCCTCGAAACCCTTGAGGCCGACCAGCGCCAGCATGTCCTGAACCCGTGTCGCCAACACGCGTGCATCGGTCACGGGATCGACCTTGCGATTACGCAAACCGAAGGCGACGTTTTCGGCGACGGACAGATGCGGAAATAACGCAAAATTCTGAAAGACGAAGCCGATGCCGCGGTCGTGTGGCTCGACACCATCAAGGCGCTTGCCATGAAAGAGGATCGAACCGGAGTCCGGCTCCTCGAAGCCCGCTATCACGCGCAGCAGCGTCGTCTTACCCGAACCACTTGGCCCGAGCAGCGCGATATAGGCGTTGGCGGGCAGAGAAAAATCCACCGCGTCCAACGCGGGCGCTCCACCATACGACTTGGTGACTTTCTTGAGCTGAAGAACGGTCGACACCGAATTCCCACCAGTTTCAAGGCAAGGACCATCCTTCTGGCAAAGCGCCGCCATGCCGCAATCAAATCGATCCGGTCACCAGACGTCGGTCTGCCTTCGCGCACGATCTTATGCGCGTCAAAGCGATGTTCCTTGGCGTTTCAATGAGTTCCACCTGTGACGCTTCTGACGAGCGCCTTGATGACCGAAGCATTGCATAAATGATTTTTGTATTCAATAAGCTTTTTCAGAAAAGTCGTCCGGCCAAGTGATAATTATCGAGAGACGAACGACAGGACGCGCCGGAGCCGACACCACCATGACGCATAGCGGCAAGGAAACCCACAGGCGAAGGCCATCCAAGGTCATTCGCCAGACAGGACTGTCCGATCTAAGCATACCAGCGGCCACAACGGCCAGCATCCGTTACGGCAACGCTCACCGTCACAACCACTTTCAAAAACATACTTTGTATTCAATAGTCATTTATCTTTGCAGTATGTTGGTGCTATAAAAAGCGTAAGACTGGGACATCGGAACGACGTGAGTCCATTGCATCAGATGAACGAAAACCATGCGCGCCCCAATGCGCAGAAGCGCTATGAGATCGCGGAGGATGTCCTGCGCAGCAATATAGGAGACAACACGCTGCCGCCTGGCGTGGTGTTGCTCGAGGGTCCGATCGCGGAAATCCTGCAGATTTCGCGCGTGCCCGTGCAACGAGCACTCCAGACGCTGGAGAGCGAGGGACTGGTGCATCGTTTCAACGGGCGCGGCTACCTCGTCGGTCCCGCGGGCCAGGGTATCGAGCCGAACCGCACGGACATCAAGACGCTCGGCCTCACCATTCCCCGCCATGCCGACGAAGCACTTCAAAGCCGCGCGTCCTGGGAACGGATCTACAACACTGTCGAGGCGGATGTCGCCGGCTGCGTCGTCTTCGGTCAATATCGCATTATCGAGATCGAGCTTGCCGACCATTTCAACGTCAGCCGCACCGTCGTGCGCGATGTGCTTGCCCGCCTGCGCGAGCGTGGCCTCGTGCGCAAGAACCAGTCGTCCCACTGGATTGCCGGTCCCCTGACCGCGCAAATGATCAAGGATCATTACGGCTTGCGCGGGATGCTTGAGCCGCAGGCGCTGGTCGCCGGAGCCAATCGGGTCGACCGGGGACAATTGAACGACTTGTTTTTGCGCCTCTCCGATCTGGAGCGGCTGGAGCCTGCCGATCACCTCTCGGCTCTCGAAGGCGTGTACGCAGATTTCATCGATATCTGCATCCTCGCAACACCGAATGACCGGCTGAAGGAATCGATCCGCAACAATCTGCTGCCGGTAACGGCGACGGAGCGACTGCTGCGACAACTCGGCCTGCCTGGCGACCCGGCGATCATCACGGAACTGCGCCTGATAACGGAACTCCTGTTGCGGGGCGCCGTCACGGCAGCGGCCGCGATGATGGAGAGCCATCTGGAGGCGTCCGTCGACCGCACCATCGCGCAGATGAAGATTGTCGCGATCATTCCCGGCCCAAGCGCAACTGCCGCCTATCTCACGCGCGTTCTTGAGTGAAAGGCCGGCAGTCCGCGCAACTGCCCGTCGCCGTGTGAAGATGGGAACGGCCGCCATTTGCCTATCCCTTCATAATAAAGAGGCGCGCAAGCGCCCGACGAGCGCTTGGCGATCGGCACGCGCCGCAAGCGCCTGATCCATCGTCACCTCTACGAACTGTGTCTGTGTGTGCGGCTGTAATTGCGCGATCAGGTCCATGTCAGCGGAAATCACCGTTCCGAGCATGAAATAGCCGCCGCCGGAGACCGCGTCTCGATGCAGGATGATCGGCTCCGTTCCGCCCGGCACCTGGATCGAACCATAGGGATAGCAGCTGTCGACGATATTCGATGGATCCGAGCCGGCACCAAAAGGCTGCTTGCGTTCGACAAACTCAAGCTTGCGGCCGCCACGGAAGCGATAGCCCATGCGGTCGGCTTCGGGCGCCACCTTCCACTGGTCGGCAAAGAAGTTGCTCTTGGCCGCCTCGGTCAGCCGATCCCAATAGAGTCCCGGCAGCACCCGCAGTTCGGCCGGCATGCCGGGCCTGCGCCGCAGTTCTTCCGCGACCGATCTTCCGTCGCTCGCCAGCGAGCCAGGACCAACGGGAAGCTCATCTCCGACGGCAATTGCTCTGCCCTTGTAGCCGCCAAGCGCGCCAATCACATAGGTCGATCTACTGCCAAGCGCCTCCGGCACGTCGATGCCGCCCGACACAGCGATGCAGATGCGCGCGCCGGACTTCAGAAAGTCGAAACTGACAGTCTGACCCGCTCTGACTTTCAGCGCCGTCCATCCCGGCTGGAGCTCATCGTCAATCCTGACGGGCATCTCGGCGCCGGTCACGGCGATCAGCGCATCGTCGAGAAATTCGAGCTTGGGGCCCATGAAGACGGCCTCAAGCCCGGCAGCCCCTTCATCATTGCCGACCAGAAGATTAGCCGCCCGCATGGCATAGCGGTCCATGGCGCCGCCGACCGGGATTCCAAGATGGAAGTAGCCGGGACGTCCGAGATCCTGAACCGTGGTCGAAAGGCCGTGATGAAGAACCTTAATGGCCATGCAGCGCACCCTCCAGCTTGGCGTTACAGCCGTCGATATCGGCTTGATATTGCCGCAGATCAAACCTGACCTCGCGGATCGGCGGAGCGAAGCGACCCCGGTCGACATCCTCGACCGCCTGATCGTAGTGATCGCGATCGATCGGCCGGAATTTCACGATGTCTCCCGGCCGGAAGAACACCATGAAGTCACGCAGATAGCTCGTCGATTGCGTAGGATCGAAGATCGGCATCGGCGTGATGCCGAACATCTGATAGCCGCCTGCCCCGCGCACCGAATAGATGCAGCCGAAGCAGCCACCGTGGCCGACCGTTAGCCGCGGCGTATCGGTACGCGGGCGCAGATATTTCGGCACTTCGATCTGTCGCTGTCGCTCCACCATCTGGTACATGAACGGCAGGCCCGCAACGAAGCCGACCATCGAGACGAACCATGGCGAGCCGGAATGAGCGGCGACAAAGTCCTCGACCGCGTCATAGCCGTTGATCCTGGCGGCATAATCGAGATCGGTGCCCGACGGTTCCTGATGGCGCTCGCGAAAACGCATCAGGGTCTCATGCGTCCACGGATCGTTGTAGAAGACGGGAATTTCGACAATGCGGGTCGTGATAACGGGATCCGACTTTTCAGCCACCCCTTCGATTGCCTTGACCTCGCGCAGAAGATCGTCGGGCTTGATCAGATCCGGATCGAACTTGATCTGGAAGGAGGCGTTGGCGGGGCAGATTTCAGTAACGCCCTTGATGCCGCTCTCGCGCACGCCCTTGGCCATCGACAGGCTTTTGAAGAAGGCTTCGAGAGACATCTCATCGCTGCATTCGACGAAAAGATGCTCGTCACCCCCGAATGTATAGCGTGCAGGCATCAGGCAACCTCCGCGGCTATACCGTCAACCGCGATAAAATCGGTCTCCAGCCAGGATTCGAGAAAACGGGTGTGAAATGCTCCCTTGCGCACCGAAGGGTCCCGGGCCAAGGCAAGATGCAGTGGAATCGTCGTCGGTAAGCCCTCGATCTTCAAATCCGAAAGCGCGGTGGCGAGCCTGTCCAGACAGGCGTCGCGATCCTCGGCCCAGACGATCAGCTTGCCGAGGAGCGAATCGTAGAAGGGCGGAACGGTGTAGCCGGTATAAAGCATCGTATCGAAGCGGATGCCCTCGCCCTCCGGGATCGACAGCCGTGTGACCGTACCCGGCGCCGGTAGAAAACCCCTGGCCGGATCCTCGGCGTTGATCCGGCATTCGATGGCATGACCACGAGCCCGAATATTAGACTGCGACAGCGAGAGGGGAGCGCCTCCTGCCACCTTGAACATCTCCTGCACCAGATCGATGCCGGTGATCATTTCGGTGACCGGATGTTCGACTTGAATACGTGTATTCACCTCGATGAAATAGAACTCCCGGCTGTCTTCGTCGTAAAGATATTCGACCGTGCCGGCACCGCGGTACCCAACTTCGGCCACAAGTGCGACTGCGCTGGCGCACAAGCGTTCTCGCACCTCGTCCGGGAGCAGGAAGGCCTGCGCTTCTTCCCAAACCTTCTGGCGGCGACGCTGTAGCGAGCATTCGCGCTCGAAGCAGTGAACGAAATTCTGGCCGTCACCAAAAATCTGCACCTCGATATGTCGGGCGCGGGTGATGACCTTCTCCATGTAAAGGCCGCCATCGCCGAAGGCAGCAGCCGCCTCCGCCGAAGCGAGCGGAAACTGCTCCTGGAGTTCGGCCTGTGACTGGACGATACGAATGCCTCGCCCGCCGCCGCCGGCTGCGGCCTTGATCATGACAGGAAAGCCGGTGCGCGCGGCAACCGACGCGGCTGCATCGATATCGAGGACGCGGCCGTCGCTTCCCGGCACCGTCGGGACGCCGGCACGTGCGGCGACTTCACGAGCGGCGACTTTGTCGCCAAGCAATCGGATCGCCTTGCCGCTTGGTCCGATGAAGATCATGCCGGCTGTCTCAACGGCATCGGCGAAATCTCCGTTTTCAGATAGAAACCCATAGCCGGGATGAACGGCATCGACACCAGCCGAAAGGGCTGCGGCGACGATCGCATCGATGTTCAGATAGGACTTCTTCGGTGCCGGCGAACCGATGTTGATCGCCTCGTCAGCCAGCTTGACCGCGAGCATCTCGGCGTCTGCTGCGCTATGGACCTGCACGGTGCGAATTCCGAGCGCCTTTGCCGCCATTATGATCCTCACGGCGATTTCACCGCGGTTGGCAACCAGAACCGACCGAATGGTCATGGGTCCACCTCCGCGATGATCTGCCCGGCCATCACCGGTTCCTCGTTCTCGACGAGGAAGGTAATGTTCCTACCGTCCAGCCCGGCAGCGATCTGCTGGAAGGTCTTCATGACCTCGATGAGCCCGATCGTGTCGCTTGCCGCGACGGTGTCACCTTCGGCTTTAAACGGCGGAACGTCCGGAGACGAAGCCCTGTAGAAGGTTCCCGGAAGGGGTGATCTGATCTCAAGCTTGCTCATGGGACCTCCGCGCGGCGTCGTTGTTCAATATCTGCGAAACGGGTGCAATCCGGATGCCCTCGGCGACAAGGGCCTCACGTATATGACGTACGATCTCGAGCGCACCCAATGTGTCGGAATGAAAACAGATGGAATCGAAGGCAATCGGGATATCCGCGCCGCTGACGGTGCGAACCACCCCCTCGGTACAGGCCCTGACTACCTTCCGCGCAATTGCTTTCGGATCCGGACGACCGGCATCCCGGGTAAAGACGATCCAACCCGTATCGCCGTAGTCACGGTCGGCATAGAACTCGCGAACGATCGGCTGGCCCGCCTCCTGAGCGGCAAGGCAGGTCGCCGAACGGTCCATGCAGAAGACGAACATGTTGGGCGCCGCCGTGCGCATATACTGTATGAATAGCTGCGAAAGGTCGGCATTAGCAGCGAGCTCCATATACAGCGCGCCGTGCGGCTTTACATGCTGCACCGGGACATCGTGACGTCTGGCAAACTCACGCAGAGCTCCCACCTGGTAGATCAGATCGTTGACGATCTCGCGGCTGGTGCCATTGATTTTACGGCGCCCGAAACCTTGCAAGTCGCGGTAACCGGGATGAGCCCCAACACCGACACCATGGGCCGCCGCTATTCGCACAGTTTCGTCCATCAGATTGGGATCACCGGCATGAAAGCCGGTCGCAATATTGGCGGAGCTGATCAGTGGAATGAGTTCTTCGTCAACTGCATCGCCGATCCGCCAGCGCCCGAAGGCCTCTCCCATGTCGCAATTGATATCGACCGCTTCCTTCAATTCATGACCTCGCACCCGCGTCCCGATCGGGACCATCATGGACCAGGACGTTAGAGTGAAAGCGTCATTCTTAAAAATACAATTTTCAAAGCATCAATATCTGATAAATTGATACCAGTGCACAATTGCGCGTCGAAATATGTATAACCATATCAACAAGTTATTGCTGGTGCACATAAAGGGATCGAAAACTAGCTCGCTTTTGGATCTTCGAATCTCATTTGTTGATTCGATTCTCGGAAAAACTGATCGGAGGGATTTCATGAGCCTCAGCCTGCGGCAGCTTCGCTATTTCGTCGCAACAGCCGAGTATGGACAGATCTCGCATGCGGCCATCAACCTGTCGATATCACAATCGGCCGTCACAGCGGCAATCAAGGATCTCGAACTGACAGTCGGCGTGTCACTGTTCGACCGCACACCGCAAGGCATGGAAATGACGACGGCCGGGCGTCAATTTCTGTCCCATGCCTATGAGATCCTGGCAAAGGTCGATGAGGCGACGCATCTCAATCTGGTCAGCAGCGACATAGAGGGAGAGCTTATCGTTGCCGCCACCTACACGGTAATCGGTTATTTCCTGCCCATGCACATCGAGCGCATGCGTCGCCTCTATCCCAAGCTGAGGATCCAGCTCTACGAAGTCAATCGAGAGTCGATCGAGGAGGGTTTGCTGACCAACCGCTATGACATTTCGGTGTTGCTGACCTCCAACATCCTCAATCCGATGCTTACGACCGAGACACTTCTGAGCTCTGTAAGGCGGCTTTGGGTTCCGGCAGGTCACAGCCTGTTGCGTCGCGACGGCATCGGCCTGCGCGATATCGCGGAGGAGCCGTACATCATGCTGACCGTGGATGAAGCGGCCCACTCCTCACTCAAATATTGGAGCAAAACGCCGTATCAACCAAAGGTGCTGTTGAGGACAAGCTCGATCGAGGCAGTCAGGTCGATGGTAGCAAATAGCCTTGGTGTCGCTATCCTCTCGGATATGGTGCACCGCCCATGGTCGCTCGAAGGACGGCGCATTGATACTGTGAACATCCAGGACCCTGTCCCACCGATGGATGTCGGCCTGGCTTGGCGCGCCAATATCGAGTTCACTCAGCCCATGCTGGCATTCAGGCGCTATTTCCAGCAAGCTTTCGGCCTGCCGGGCACGAACGCCTGATCGGCTGCTAGGGAGTTGAAGCGATTGCAGTTAAATTGAGAATCCCGTTACTTAGATTCTCAAACTATCTGCCAAGCGACATTGGACCGCGTATTTTTGCCCCGGGTTGAAGCGCTAGCAGCAAAAACGGATCTTCGTTGTCGGCGCTTGCATGCTTGCAACCGCGCGGACCCGATTCTATTCTACAGCCGGGACCGACGAAAAATTTTAACGCCATTCCCCAAGAACGCCTCAAAGGCGCGGGACCGGCCAAACGCCTTTGGCGCCTGGTCAGCCGCAATCACATCTGCATCGACTGAAATCCAGCAATGACCTGATCCGGGCCGATATGGAGATCAAGATGACGGACCACCGCGAAATCGATGCTATTCGAGCCCTGTTGAGCTCCAAACCCCGCCCTGTCGGATGGGCCGAACGGCGGCGCAGAATCGAGGAAGTCGGTGCTGCCTGGCCGATTGCTGACGATATCAAGCTGGAAGCGCTCGAATTGAACGGCTTTTCCGCCGAATGGTCATTGGCGCCGGACAGCGATGCCTCGCGCGTTCTCCTGTTCTTTCACGGGGGTGGCTATTGCTCGGGCTCGATCGTCAGCCATCGCCGCCTGGCGACCGAGGCCGGACGGGCGGCGGGCACGCGGACGCTCGCTGTCGGCTATCACCTCGCGCCAGAAAATCCGTTTCCGGCAGCCCTTAACGATGCAATCGCCGCCTGGCGTTTTTTGCGCGCGCAGGGCATCGACGCCGAACACATTGCCGTTGGCGGCGACAGCGCCGGCGCGGGCCTGACCGTCGCGCTGATCAACGCGCTGCTCGCCGGCGGCGAAGCCTTGCCGGCGTGTGGCTGGCTGATTTCACCTTGGACTGATCTGACCATGTCCGGTACGACGCTTGTCACGAAGGATGCGATCGATCCACTCATTCACAAAGGCTATTTGCTTGAGCTCGCCGAGGCATACCTGCCCCCGCACGTGGATCGCAAGGATCCTCGCGTTTCCCCGCTCTATGCTGATCTGACGGGAATGCCGCCACTCCTCATCCAGGTCGGATCGGATGAAGGCCTGCTTGCCGATGCCACAAGATTTGCAGCGGCTGCGGGCGAAGCCGACGTCGAGGTGACACTCGAGATCTGGCCGCGCATGATCCACGCATGGCCGGTATGGAACGCAAAGCTCGAAGCAGGACGGCAGGCAATAGGGCATGCGGGAGATTTCATTCAGCGATGCATGAATAGAGCGCCGAGATAGCAGGCCGCGGATGCTGCTAGTGAGGACAGGAGTGCTGGTCCGCTTGCGTCGCCACAATTCCACATTTCCCGGTCGACGCTATCAATCCCTACCCGGCGCCGTAAAATTAATGGGGCATCGACGAAAATATGAGAGCCGGCGCCGTGGGCTGCCCCATGAGCGCGGGCGCAACAATCCGACGGTCTCTAGATTACCTTTCTGCCCAGGTCGCGAACGCCATTTTTCCTTGAACGAAATTCGTGCGGTTGGTGTTTTTTGAGAACCTAAAAGCAAGCAACCTGTGTCGCGCGGAGACATTTTGGAAATCTTTCTAGGCGGGCGCGTCCGTTTAGTTGCCTAAAAACCATAATTGCTCCACGAACATCACACATTAAAGACTCATCGTTGAGAATTGGATCAAAGCTTAATGCGTATACAACACAGCCTTCTCGGCATATTCCTGGCCATTGCACCGTCGGCATACGCCTTGGAAGCCGGTTCACCGCCAATCTTGGCGCCGCTGCAGCAGCAGGAGCAAGCGGCCCATTTGAGCGCGCAATTTCTCACGCGTTTCCACTATAGGCCCATTCCACTCGATGATGCCTTGTCGGCCAGGGTCATGAACCAGTTTATCAAGTCGCTGGATCCGGACCGTGTCCTCTTCCTGCAGACGGACATCGACAAGTTCATGGCTGACAGCGCCAAGATTGACGATGCCATCAACCGGGAAGACCTGAAGATCCCCTTTTCCATTTTCAACGTGTATGTTGAGCGCGTTGTCGACCGCATGAATTACGCGCGCGGCTTGCTCAAGCAGAACTTCGATTTCAGTGTGCAGGAAGACTATCCGCTCGTCCGCGACAAGGAGCCGTGGCCGCAATCCGAAGCGGAAAGCAATGACCTGTGGCGCAAGCGCGTCAAGAGCGACTGGCTGCGTTTGAAGCTGGCTGGCAAAGATGATGCTGGCATTCGCGATACGCTCGACAAACGCTACGAAAACTCTCTCGAGCGCGCCTACAAGTACAAGAGCGACGACGTCTTCCAGACATTCATGGATGCCTATACAACATCGATCGATCCGCATACCGACTATTTCGGTGCAGCCGCTGCGGCCGAATTTGATATTTCAATGAAGCTCTCGCTCGTTGGTATCGGCGCGGTCCTGCAGGAAAGAGATGACTACACGACGATCCGCGAGCTCGTGGCCGGCGGCCCGGCGCAAGTGTCCGGCAAGCTCGCGGTTGGTGACCGCATTGTCGGTGTTGGTCAAGGCCAGAACGGCCCGATAAAGGAAGTGGTCGGTACACGCCTCGATGAAATCGTGCAGATGATACGTGGCGCAAAGGGTTCTGTCGTGCGCCTGGACATTTTGCCGGCGGATGCCGGACCGGATGGCAAGCATCACGTCATCAGCCTGGTGCGCGATAAAATCAGCCTCGACAAACAGGCTGCGAAGAAGACGATCCTGTCAGTAAAGGATGGCGACGCCACTCGCAGGATCGGGGTGATTACGCTGCCCGCCTTCTACGAAGACTTTGAAGCGCGTCGAAAAGGCGACAAGGATTACCGAAGCGCGAGCCGCGATGTCGCCAAGCTTCTTGCTGAACTGAAGCAGGACAATGTCGACAGCGTTCTGATCGACTTGCGCAACAACGGCGGCGGTTCGTTGGCCGAGGCGATTGATTTGACAGGTTTGTTTGTCGGCAAAGGCCCGGTGGTTCAGGAACGGGATGCCGATGGCAAGGTGGACGTTGAAAGCGATGATCTCCCCGCGCCTGCCTGGACAGGTCCGGTTGGTGTATTGATCAATCGCGGCTCGGCGTCGGCTTCCGAGATTTTTGCCGCAGCGATACAAGACTATGGTCGAGGTGTGATTGTCGGCGAACCCAGTTTTGGTAAAGGGACCGTGCAAACTGTGGTCAATCTTGACCAGGTGGCCCACAGCAGCAAGCCGAAGTTCGGCGAGCTGAAATTGACGGTTGCTCAGTTTTTCCGTGTCAATGGCGGTACGACACAGCTGCGCGGCGTGACGCCCGACATCAGCTTGCCGGGCCTTTCGGACCCTAAGAGCTTTGGTGAGTCGAGTTATGACAACGCTTTGCCGTGGACGCAGGTCAAGCCAGCAAACTATACGGCTGCCGGTAATATAAAGGCATTGCTGCCGCAACTGCAGAGCAGCCACGATGCTCGGGTGCAGAACGATCGGGATTTCCAACGCTTCGTCGAAGACATTGCCGAACTGAAGGCACAGCGCGAGAAAGGGGTTGTCTCCCTCAATGAAAGCGAACGTCGCAATGAATTGACTGCTCAGGCAAGCCGTCTCAAGTCGCGCGAGCAGATAAACGATGGGGTGGACACTGGTGAAGACGACGGCCTGCAGGCAAACGAACGTAGCCTGAGTGCTGATATCGCCATTGAAAATGCCCGCAAGAACGCGAAAGACGTGGTGCTGAACGAGGCCGCCTCCATTGTCGCCGATGAGGCGGATCTGCAGGCGGGCGTGCTCAAGGCTGCCACCCAACGGTCGGGAAACACTGACGGAAAATAGTAATTTCTCGACGTGCACGATCCTAAAGGCTGAACTCGAGACAGCGGGCCTTTGCATCGTGAACGCCGTCTGCCCTTGGAGGAGCTTCGGACTCCGTGCCATGGCCTCGATCGTCAGGGCGGCGCGAAGCTCTTCTCTGTCAAGATCGATATAGCTGTGTCTTCTCGTCCGCAGGGCGTCAAAATTTTGATGCACCCGATGACACGTCTTGCAGCGCTCCGTATGTTCTACCAGTCGGCGAATTTTGTTCGTTGAAGCAGATATATCAAGCCACGATGGTAGACCGTGATTTCCGTTTTTTGTGTGCTGCGATCCGGCGGCGAATACAGGGCCGACCATGTCTTGCGCTTGCACAAGCAGGTGATGAATCATCTTCCCAACGCTGACTTTCGGTGTCTTTCCGATATTGAAGTCGAGGGCGTCCGGACCCTTCCGCTGACTGCTGATTGGCCGGGCTGGTGGTCGAAGATGGAGCTTTTCCGGCCGGGGATGTCCGGTGACATCCTCTTCATGGATCTGGACACCTCAATTGTCGGGAACCTCGCCGATATCGTATCCGTCAACCAGCTCGCTCTGATGCGCGATATCTATCGTCCTGCGGGCTTGCAATCATCGATCATGTTTCTGCCGGAAGCGGCTCGTGAGCGGATCTGGGGCGAATGGATCGATAAGCCACAGCACTGGATGGATATCTATCATAAGGGCGGCGACCAGGCGTTTCTGGAGCTATTCTGGCTCGAGCGCGCCAGCCGCTGGCAGGATTTACTACCTGGCCAAATTGTCTCTTGGAAGTCGCATGTGCGACAGGCGCTTTATGATGATGAAAGCGGAAACGGCTCGATCCCGGCAGACGCTCGCGTCGTGATTTTTCATGGCAAGCCGCGCCCTTGGGATATTGGCTGGTAGTCGTCATTCGCGCAAGAAGGCGAAGCAAAGGGATGCTGTTCCTGACAGCAGGAAGAGCGAAGAGGCGGCGCCTCAGCTCGAGATGGGAAATCGCATTGTCGGACATGCATCGCAGCTCCGCTGCGATCGCGGCATTTGCTGGTTCTTTCTCACCAACGAAGCCAACGCGAACCGGATACATAGCCGGCGGCGGTGGTAAAAGCGAAGGTGAGAGGATACCAGAGCGCCAGAAAGAAAGGGCTGTCATTGTCGCAGTGGATGGCAAAGAGCACCGACCCGACGCCTGCCGCCGTCAATCCCGCGACAGCTCCGGCCATACCCGCGTTCTCCGGCGCTCCTTGCCGGAGAACGAGCAAAAACAGCAAAAGGGGAGCGATCGCCAGAAGAGGGATATAGATGATGCATGACAGCGCGTCGTGCCCGATCATCCGGCCATACCAAGTCGGCATCGGCATCACAACCATTTCCAGCGCAACGGCCAGCACCAATAGCGCGGGCGGTATCAACAGGAAGAGATAGCGCCGCGTCAAATGGGATCCCGGACGGCCGATCCAAGAAAGCACGGCTCCCGCTGCCACTGTCACGGCGACTGTAAAGGCGAGCTTGAACAGAAATCGTGCCGTCTCGATCGCTGTCATGAAATCGAGGCGAACACCCATCAGCGAAAAGAACAGGATTGTAGAGATGGCGACGGAAACCACGCTTGCTGCGGCCATCACAATCCCGTAGCGCGCTTTCAGACGGGCGTCATTTGAAAGAAGCACGATGAGGTCGTCGGTTTTCATGGCGGTGGTCGGTCCTCGTAGGGGTCAAGCCTGCCGGCTTTCCGGCGCAACAGAGGCCGCCGCTGGAAAGCCGACAAAACCCATTACGTTGCCGCACACCGGATTGTTACAGCCACGTGATCTTTTGGGCGACAAGGGGCGGCTCAATTGCGTTTTGAATCGGCCGTTATAGTCTTGGCGGTCCGCCCAGGCCGGCGATGTCTGTCGCAACTACGCGGCGGCAAGCGTCACGCGGTTCCGTCCAAGCTCCTTTGAGCGATAGAGGGCGGCATCGACGTGACGAAAGACTTCTGCCGCCGATTGCGGACCATCGAAGACGGCCAGTCCCATTGAAACGGTGACGATGCCGAAAGGGTCGTTGCCACGGTGTTCGATAGCCAGATTGCCGACACGGTCGCGCAGGGCCTCGAAAAAGGTATGGGCATCCAACGCAGCGCGTGCCCGGCTTGCCATCAGAAACTCTTCCCCGCCGATCCTGAAAAACAGATCGTCGGCATTGGTAAAATGGCTGCGGATGACTGCGCCGATTTGATGCAGAACACTGTCGCCGGCCGCATGTCCGTAGTGGTCGTTATATCGCTTGAAATTATCGACATCGAGAATTGCCACTGAGCTCAACAGCCCTTCTTCCGGCGCTTTCAGATAACGGGGGAACTGCCTTGAATAGGCGTGGCGATTGGGAATGCCGGTCAGCGCATCGATACTGGCGCTTCGCGCTTCGGTGATGTCGGTAAAAATCCAGATTCTCGCCACCAGCGCTCCATCTTCGCTGAAGGGAACACTGCGCCGGGAAAAAATGCGTCCGTCTTTCAAGAGGACCTCATCCTCGGAACTCTGATGCGTCAGTTGCAGCCGCTCGACCTCGCGCAAAAAGCAGACAGGATCAAGAAGCTGATCGAGGACAAACGAGAGCAGGCGCAGGTCGTCGCGAGTGGCGAGGATTTGGGCGGGGATGTGCCAGAGTTCCGAGAAAGCCCGGTTTGCATAAACGACCTTTCGATCCGAGTCCGTCAGCAACACGCCATCCGGCAGCGCATCGAGCGTGCGTTCAAACAGAGAGCGGACTTCCGTTCCCTCAAAAGTCATCTTGTCTCAAGCCTCCCCAGGGCCTTCATCATGGGATGATTGTCATACAAAGTCGTTTCAATTTCGTCACTGCTCTTTTCGGCCGGTATTGCCTCAGTCATTTCCGGAGCGTCTGAACCACGTTGCCCGCTTAAGAAATCTTGCGGAGCAATTCCCCCAACATGGCGCGTTCGGCCGGTGACAGCGCCGCCAGCGTTTCCTCAGAGATGTCGTGGGCAACAGACAGATTGCGGTCGACCGCAGCTTGCCCTTCGTCGGTCAGCGTCAGGACAAGACGCCTGGCGTCGGCCGGGTCCGGCGCGGTGCGAACGAGGTTCCGTTTGGCCAAACGATCGACGACGCCTTTTATTGTTGCGACATCCATTGCGGTTTCCCGCCCGAGATTGACCTGGGAACAGGGCTGAAGATCACGCAATTTGACGAGGGCCGCCCACTGTGTCGTGGTCAGCTTCTCGTTCATCCGGCTTGTGAATATTGCCACGTGCCGCTGGTTTGCCTGTCTGAGAAGAAACCCGATCTGGTCAGCAAGCGCATACGCGTTGGCTGTCCGGTCCCCGTGGCCCTCCGATCGATTGAGCGGCTTGCGATGCTGGTTCTCCATGCGCGTATCCGTCAATGAACGGGACCGCGGGAGGCGGTCCTGTCCGTAGCGCTCAAAATCGTCGCGGTTGGAAAGAGCAAAATTTGTTCAGGCAGGCGCGGTGCGAGACAGTCAAGAATGGCGCGGTGGGCCGCACCCTCGGTGCTTGCAACCGCATCGGTTGCGATCACCACCCGGTAGCCGAGATCGACGGCCTGAAGGACACTGGAGTAGACGCAGACATCGGTCTCCACACCCGAGAAGATCAGGTTTCTGACGCCTTTCTGGCGCAGCTGGCCATGCAGATCCTTGTTCGAGAAGATCGAATATCCTGGCTTGTCGAATATCTGCTCCGGCCGCGCGATCGCCTTCAAGGGCTGCACCAGATCGTGCAGCGTTGGATCGTGCTGCTCGCCCGTCAGCATCGACCAGCGTTCATAATAGGGCCTCCAGCATCCATCGGCCTCCTCTAGAGAGGCCGGAACCACGAACCTTGCAAAGAGCGTGTTGGATGACATCTGGCGACTTAGCGCAACGACATTCTCCAGAATGTCCTCCAGCGCCGGCGCATGCCATGCGGTCTCTTCTGCAAAAAGCCGCTGCATGTCGATTACGACATGACAGCAATCGACAAAGACGGATTCGATTTTCATGACCTATTCAACCAGTGCGACTGTGTGTTCGGGCATCCACGAGAGCGTCACGTTTTCACCCTCGCGCATGAGGTTGCCGTCGCGATTCTGCGAGAACAATTTCAGTTCCCTGCCCTGACTGGTTTCGAGGTGGTAGGACAAAACCGGGCCTGCATAAATGACCGTCTTGATTTGGGCAGAGATGCGGTTCTTGCCCTCGCCGGCCGGCGACATTTTCTCCGGCCTGACGGCAAGCGTCACTTTCGTTCCCGCCGAAGGTAGCGATCCCGCCACTTCGATTATACCGCCGTCCTCCAGGCGCACGCCGCCGGCCTCGACAACGCCGGGAAGGAAATTTGAATCGCCAAGGAACTCCGCCGCAAATCGTGTGCGCGGCCGCTCGTAGACCGTGGCAGGATCGCCGATCTGAACGATCTTGCCCTTGTCGAGAATTGCGACCTTGTCAGACAAGGTCAGCGCTTCTTCCTGGTCATGGGTCACGAAGATCGTCGTCAATCCGCTTTGCCGCTGGATGCGCAGCAGCTCGACCTGCATCTCCTGGCGCAGCCTGCGATCAAGGGCCGACAGCGGCTCATCAAGCAGCAACACGTTCGGTTTGATGACGATGGCGCGGGCAAGGGCGACGCGCTGCTGCTGCCCGCCGGAGAGCTGTTTTGGAAAGCGTTCGGCAAAGCCCGGCAGCCGCACCATCTCCAGTGCCCGCTCAACCTCCTTGCGCGCCGCCTCGCCTCGGATGCCCCTGCGCTCGAGACCGAAGGCAACGTTCTGCGCAATGGTCATGTGCGGAAACAGCGCATAGGACTGAAACATCATGCCGATGTTGCGTCCCCAGACCGGGACATGCGTTACATCCTGGTCTCCGATCATCACAACACCCTGGTCTGGCCGAATGAAACCGGCAATGATGCGCAGCAGGGTTGTCTTTCCCGATCCGGATGGGCCGAGCAGGCTGGTAAAGGAGCCCTCGCCGAACTCCGTCGAAATGTCGGACAGGACCGGCGTTGAGCCGTAGCTCTTGGCAACCGACTTTACGTTAACGTGGGTCACGATTTTCTCCGGGTTTTGCAAAACGGGCAAAGATGAGAATTGCGGCCATGGAGCCGAGCAACAAAATGGTCGAGATCGCATTGATCTCCGGGGTGAACCCCTTGCGGATCGCCGAATAGATCTGCACCGGCAACGTCGTGTAGCCGGGCGTCGCCAGGAAGTAGGAGATCACGAACTGGTCGAGAGAGACGGCGAACGCAAAAAGCGCAGCGCCAAGGATACTTGGAAAGAGCAGCGGCAAGGTCACGGAGTAGAAGGCGTGGACCGGCGTTGATCCGAGACTCATCGCCGCCTCTTCGAGATCGGCGCGGATCGTCTTGAACCCGGTACCCACGACGATGACCACATAGGGAATGGCAAGTGCCACATGCCCGATGATCAGCGCATGCATTCCCCGACCGATGCCGCTCCAGTAAAAGAAGATCAGCATCGCCGTGCCGGTGATGAGCCATGGGATGGCAATCGGCGGAAGCAGCAGCAGCTGCAGGAGGCTGCGTCCACGGAATGTGTGACGGGAAAGCGCCACCGAGGCGACCGTTCCCAAAGAGGTCGCAACGACTGCGGTGATGACGGCGATGATGATGCTGTTCAGTCCAGCCGTCAGCAAGCCGGTATTGCCCATCAGAGCGACGTACCATCTGGTCGAGAAGCTGAACGGCAGCTGGTAGAGCGGGGATTCATTGAACCCCATGGCCATCATGACAATGATCGGCGTGTAGAGAAACGCGAGGATCGCGAAAAGATAGAAACGTCCTAATGTTTTCATTTGAGCACCTACGCGACGGATCCGCGCTTCAGAACGCCGGAAAATGTGGCGAAGATCGCCAGAACCACCGCCAGCAGCGTGAAGGAGAGTGAGGCCCCGAGCGGCCAGTTGAAGGCCTGTGTGAACTGATCCTCAATGACCGTTCCCATGGTCACCCCGACGCGGCCACCGAGAATTCTGGGCTCCATGAATGAGCCGATCACGGGGACGAAGGTCAGGACGGCACCGGAAATCAGCCCAGGCGCAGCCATGGGAAGGAGGATCTTGTAAAGGACCACCCACCATCGGGCGCCAAGGCTGACGGCAGCTTCGATGATCGCATCGTCGATCGTGGACAATGCGATGTAGCAGGTCAGGATCATATAGGGCAGATAGCCGTGCACCAGACCGACCACGATCGCCGGCCGCGTATAGAGGAAGCCGATCGATCCGGCCTGCGGGGCTACGAGATGCAGGATATAGTCGAGAAATCCGCCTTCTCTCAGAACCATGGTCCAGGAAAAGATGCGCACCAGCCCGTTGGTCCAGAAGGGTAGAAGGATAAGCACAAGCAGGGTCTCTTTCGTCTTGCCGATCGTGGCGCGCGCCAGCGCAAGGGCGGCAAAGAAGCCGAGCACGGCACAGACGAACGTTGTCCAGAAACCGATCAGAAGCGAGCTCAGCCCGACGCCGACGAGATAGGGCTGGTCAATGAAGGCGCGGTACTGCTTCAGTGTAAAGACAATCGGCTTGTTCCCGAGCGGCGTCGCCGTCAGGAAAGAAAAGGCAAACATCGCCAGCAAAGGTATGAAGACCGCAATCGTCAGCCAGCCATAGGTTGGCAGGAGAAGCGCCCCGGTGGTAACCCACGGCGGAAGCCGCCGTGATTGCGATGAACTCACGGCAGCCGCAAGCGGGGGTTCTTGAGCGGTAAGTTTGGCCATTCAGCCCTCCTCCACGACCACAGGACAGACGAACTGCCGTCGTCACTGCGGCGATCATTCCGGTGTTGTGATATTCGATTGCCGCCTTTTCAGGCTGAGTTGCAGATCCCGTTCAGCCGATAGGTCGAAATCGGCTTCCGCTAAGCGACTGCGCGTTTGATCGTCCTCAACAGTCCCATTTGCTCACCCTCGAGATATTGTTTCTTTGTTTGTATACAAATGATTTCAGTAGTGCAGCCGCTTGTCAAGCCGGCTTTTTCCAAAGGGCGCTTAGATACTGTTTTCCTTAGGCAATAGTCGGAGGAACTAGGAAGATCACCTCGAAGAGCCATTACGGTCCAATAAGCGATGAGGGCCGAGATTTTCGAACTGCTTTCGGCCCGGCCTTACCTATTGCAATAGTGCCACTTGACAAGAAATCCGTCTGGAGACACTTTATTTGTACACGAATGGTTTTCCGCAGAGAGCCTTCGGCCCGTCATCGCGGCCGACAGCTCGTGAACACTTTCGTTGCGGACGCTCAGAGGATGCGGGGAGGCATCAACGCAACCGCCTGTCAGCCGCAGACAAAAATCCAAAAAACTATCGATCAAGGGGTAACAGACATGAACCATCTCACCCGAAGGCAAGCCCTAGGCCTCTTTGGCACCGCTGCCGCAGTTGCGACAACCGGCCTGTCAATCTCAACGCGCCCCGCTCGCGCCGCCGGCAAGATCACTGTCCTCAATTGGCAGGGCTATGGGACTGACGAAACCTGGGCGTTGAAAGCATTCAAGGACCAAACCGGCATTGAGGTCGTCCATGACTATTTCAGCTCTGAACCGGAGATGCTGACCAAACTTCGCACGAATCCCGGCGCGTACGACGTGGTCCTCGTTAATAGCGCCCGCTCGCAGCAGGCTGCCGCAGATGGATTGCTGACGCCGATCGACTTCTCGAAAATCCCGAACGCATCCGGGCTGTCTCCGGAATTGAAGAACCATGCCAATCTCCAGCTCGATGGCAAGACCAACGGTGTCGCATGGGTCTGGGGCATAACCGCGCTTGCGGTTGCAGACGGTACAACCAAGCCGGATAGTTATGCCGCCCTCGGCGCACCCGAGCATAAAGGCAAAGTCGCCCTGTTCGACGACGCCGTCACGGCGATCGCCATCGGTGCTCTTCTCTCCGGCCAGGACATCAACAACCCGGCGGATCTCAAGGCTGTCGGAGAAAAGCTCAAGGCCTTCAAGGAGAACGTCAAGCTCCTTTGGTCGAGCGAAGACCAGTGGAACAAGTCTTTTGCCGCGAAGGAATTCGATCTTTCGGTCTACTGGTCGGGTGCGGCGGTTCGCTCGAAGCGCAACAGCCACCTGCCGGTCGAATTCGTGGTTCCGAAGGAAGGCGGCATCGGCTGGCTCGACAGTCTGTCCATTCCGGCATCTGCGCCGGATCCGGAGGCGGCAGCAGCCTTCATCAATTACATGATCGATCCGACCTTCTATGTGGAATGGGCGACCAAGATCGGTGCTCCGGCGTCGGCCAATGCGGCCGCCATGGAGAAACTGCCTGCAGACGATCTGAACCGGCAGATTCACAAACCCGAATATCTGAAGTCCATGGCGATCCAGTCGGCATTGCCGGACGACCGCCGGGAGAACTTCAACAATCTGTGGCAGGAAGTGAAGGCATTCTACGCAGCCTGATCGCAGGAGCTGTCCGATGCCCGCGGGCATCGGACAGCTCGCTCTGCGCAGCCGACGCCGCTTTACAGGATTAAACGCTTCGCTTTCTGCGAGCAGGCAAACGCGGCTATTGCGTGATCAAAACGGGGGAAAGCCGCTTCTACGGATGTTTCCTGCTGGAAACCGGCGTGATCGCGCCTGCAAGCGCGTGAGGGACAGGCAACCCGAAGAACGTCAGCCTGCTTCCGCCAGACCATTGGGATCCGCGTCGACATCGGCGATCTTGCGCAGCAGATAAAGCAATGCGACCTGCTCGGCCGGATTGAGCGGCCCCATTGTCTTTTCCGAAATCGAATAGGCACGTGGATACATCTGTTCGAGGATCGCCTCCCCGGAAGGTAGCAGCGAGACGATTACTTTTCGTCCGTCATGGGCGTCACGCGAGATTTCGATCAGGTTCTTGGATTTCAGACGGTCGATGATGCCTCGGATCGTCGCCTGGTCGACGGCTGTCGCCTTTACGAGCTCTCCTTGAGAAATGGGGCCGTTATCACGCAACGCGCATAAGGTGACGAATTGAACCGATGTCAGGGAAGGATCAACAGCATTTTCCTGAAAAATCGCCAGATGGCGCTGATAGGCTTTCCGCAGCAGATGTCCCACCTGGTCGGTGACGCGGTACGGTTCTACCGAAGGGTTGTCTTCCACGCCGCTCATTCTGATCAAAAAACCTCCCGCGCCACTCGTTTCATCCCATTTTTTTGCAAGCGGCTGCACCACGACGATGATGCAGCCGCTCAAGCGTGTGGCGGCCGGCGCCGATGTCACGCAAACTTGTGCTGCATTTCCTTCACGGCGATTTCGCCGTCCAGGACGATCGGTTCATCGTCCAGAAACAGGCTGCAATTACGCATCGGAATATCGAGATGGCAAGCGGTATCGTTCGGTCCGCCCAGCTCGTTGTTTGGTCCGGTCGAGAACATCACGTTGCCGTAGAACGACCTCAGCTCCATACCCATGCCGCCACCGAAATCGCACAGTCCATGCCAGTTGGCGCGGTGGTCGAGACCCCATCCGACATGGCTCATACCCATGCCGCGCGGATCGTTGAAGGTCTTCATGTAAGACTTGATCAGGTCGGCCTCGAGCCCGCCGCGGATGTCCTGGATGAAGCCTTTTTCGATGGTGTAGGTCACAGGCTCGCGGACATAGATGTTGAGGGGCAGAAGCACGTCACCCGGCGAAAGGACGATCTGGCCGTCGACCCCGTCGTCAGATGCTCCGGAGAACACGAATGCGGCCGGCCAATGGTCCCATCGACCCGCCTCATCGGTGCAACCGTATTCGCCGACGGTCGGATAGACACCCATCTTGTAGAGCACGTCCGTTCCAGCCTTGTTGGTGATGCGTAGCGTCTTCGCCCGCTTCATATAGTCGACGCCGATCTCGACGCGCTCGCGCAACTGCTTGGTCGGCATCAGCCGGCCGAGAAGAGGCGCCGGTTCGACGGCGGTCAAAACACGGGCGCCGGCGGCCTGGATGGCCATCTGCTCCGGGCTGAACAGCAGGAAAATAAGATCGACGACCATGTCAGCCTTTTTCAAGGCTTCCACCGCCTCCGGATTACCGGCAAGACCGGTCTGGCCAACCGCCCAGCTGCCGGTCCCCGGCAAAGGTGCAGGCAACCTTAAATGATACATCCGGGCGCCGAGCCGCTGGCCGGCGGCCAGAAATGCATCGGCATAGTCGAGGCGATCATCGCCTTGCGACAGGACGACGACCTTTTCACCTTCATGAACGCCGCTCATTTTCAACTGCTCGAGGCAAAGTTCGGTAAAGACGCTTCTATCCATTGTTCTATCCTCTGGTTGCTTGGCTTTGATCTTCAGTCGGCGCCGGGGGCGGAATTCGAACCGCGCCTCGAAAGGGCGGCAATTGCCTCTTCGAGCGACACGACGTCACCGTATTTGCTATCGATGTCGAAGAGATTGGCCTCATGCGGATCGGGATGGCGATCGCCGACGCAATCGCGCACAACGATCGTTCGAAAGCCGTGCTGAACTGCATCTACCGCACTTGCCCGGATGCAGCCGCTGGTCGAGCAACCCGAAAGCACGACAGTGTCGATGCCGCGCGCATGGAGGTAGGATGCCAGGCTCGTTCCGAAGAAGGCGCTGGCATATTGCTTGACAACAACCAGCTCTCCATCTTTCGGCTCGACACCGTCGCAGAATTCCGCAAGCACGTTGCCCTCGACCATCGCCTTCATGACCGGCGCCTTCTTGACCCAGATCCCGCCGTCGGCGCAGTCCTTTGCAAGATAGAGGATGCGCGTATGGATGACCGGGATCCCGTTCGCGCGGGCTTCCTGCAGCAAGCGCGGGGTTCTTGCCACTGCATCGACGACACCCGGCGCATAGAGGGGGGCGCCCTCAATCGTATAGGCCTTCAGGAAGTCGATGACGAGCAACGCGGGAGATTGGCCGAAGCCGATCCTGTTTCCCCATACACCCAGGTAATTGGCTTCGGCTGTTTCCATCTCGAAGGCTCCTTAATATGCGCCCGACAGAAGCGCGCCCGCCCCGGGGACCACCGTCTCCAGCCCCAGCGACTTCAACATGCAGTAGGTGGTGGCAACGGCGGCGGTGACCACGGGCTTGCCCGTCATTGCTTCCACCTTTGCAATGGCCGCGAGCGACGGCATCTGCACACAGGCCGAGAGCACGATCACATCGACCCCGCTCAAATCGAGACCTGCGACGATGGCAGGAAGATTTTGAGGATCATGGCGGCCGACGGCGAGGTTGTCTGGGATCTCCAGAGCACGCCAGTCAGCGACCTCGAAGCCTTCCTGCCGAATGTAGTCGACCACAAGTTCGGTCAGAGGCTTCATGTAGGGGGCGACGACTGCGATGCGCTTCGCCTTCATCACCTTGAGCGCTTCGATGAGCGCTCCTGCACTTGTCACGACCGGGGTATTTGTCCCGTTCTCGACAGTTCGCCCCCTGAGACGCGTTTCCGATTCCCGGTGATAGCCGGGACCCATCGCCATGATCGCCACTAGGCATGCATAACCAAGCACATCGACTTGAGCGTCGGAGAGTTCGACAGCGCAACGATCGGATTCTGCATCCATCGCCGCGAGCTCCTCTTTCTTCACCGTCTTCATACGCATGCGGCTCGAGTGAAAGGTGAAGCGCTCCGGCCGGATGGATTGCCTTGCGAGCAGCATTGCGGGAATTTCGGTCTCCATCGTCGTGTTGGAGCTCGGTACAATCTGACCAATGCGATAGACGTTTTGCACGGCTTGTCCTTTTGCAATGCGTTCGATGGGGCGTGGGGCGATCGCACCACGCGATGTTAGGGCAGCAGAAAGTCGCCGAGCGCTTCGAAAAAGCCATCGAAATGATCCCAGGGGATCATATGGCCGGCCTCAGCAACACGGCTGATCTGGATCGATGGATTGAGCTCTCTGATCTCCTCTTCGTCGGCGGCCTGAATGACCCCGCCCCGTCCCGCGACCATCAACATGGCGGGAACCTTCAACCGCGCAAAGTCGGGGAAAATGTCGATGTCATGGAAATCGTTGAATGCCTTGACGATCGCGGGCTCGTAGCAGGTGTGGAGCCACTCGGCGCGCAGTTGCAGCTGTTCATCGGTCCAGCTCGGACAAAAGGCCTTCATCGCTTCTGCATCCATGCCCTTTTCGGCGAGCCGGATCGAGTCGACGTACCAGGGCAATTGGCTGGGATAAGGACGCCGTCCCGGACCGGAAACCGGCGGATCGATGAGTGCCAAACGACCAAAAACCCCTTCCGAACGGATTGCCGCCCGCATTGCAATGCGCGCGCCCATCGAATGGCCGAGAATAGTGGGGTGGTTTAGTTGAAGGCTCTGGGCAAAGGCGATCGCGTCATCCGCCATCGCATCGAGACCATAGTCGAGACCGGCGCCGGTCGACGAGAGGCCACGACCGCGAACGTCGACAATGTAGACATCATGGTGCAGCGACAGCCTTTCGGCGACGAACCCCCAGGTGATCGCCGGAGACGTTATTCCAGGAATGAGGATAACCGCCGGTCCCTTGCCGCCGTAGCGCAAATAGTGCTGGCGAATACCATTGGCAAAAATATTGCCACCATGGAGAAATTGGTTGCTCATGCGGCGCTCTCCGACCGGAGCGGTTCGGCATAGACGTCGTAGCCGTAGACCCAGGAGGGGTCCTCCTGATGAAGCAGGAAGGTGTTGGCGTTGGAAACGTTCTGGACCTGCGTTGCCCGGTCGCGCCGGTTGACTTCGTAGAGCCTGAAGGCCGTTTCGTAGTCGGAGAGCCCCGTTTCCAGAAGGCAGCGCGTCAGCATGGCGGCATCTTCGATCGCCATTGCAGCGCCTTGCGCCATATGCGGCTTCATCGGATGGCAGGCGTCGCCAAGCATCACCAGCCTGCCGCGGCTCCAGATCGGTAGCGGGTTCCGATTAAACAGCGGCCACTTGGTGACCGTCTCTGTGCTGTCGATCAGCGCTTCGATCACCGGATGATAACCCGGGAACGCTGCATGCATTTCCTCCCGGCTGCTGTCCACGAAAGCCGTCTCGAATTCCCATGCAGCATGCGGAACGCCGGTGACGTAGTAATATTCGTTCTTCCGGCCCGTGGTGAAGTAGACCATCATGTGGCGGTCCGGCCCCCACCATTTGACACAGTCCTCGAATTCGAGGTCGTACTTTTTCAGCCGCTCCGCATTGATGAGCGCGCGATGGCCGACCCAGCCGCTGTAGTTCGGCTTCTCGAAGCCGAGAAGCGTTTCACGGACCTTCGAATTGATGCCGTCGGCGCCGATCACGATGTCGGCGCGCGCCGAGGTGCCATCTTCAAAGGTCATGTGGACATCGCTGCCGGTGTCCTCGATCGTCGCGAGCTTCTTGCCGAAATGAAGCGTCCCGTCCGTCAGGGTCTCGCATTGAAGCGCCTGAAGATCGCCCCGGTGCACGGTGCAGTAGGTCGCCCCGTAGCCTTCCAGCGGGATGCGCGAGAGATATTCGCCGGTGATGCCATCCCTGCTCAGCCAGAACTTCGGCGTACTGCTGATCGAAACGACTTTTTCGGCAACACCGATGCGCTCGAAGATTTTCAGCACGTTCGGGCCCATGTGGATCCCCGCCCCGAGCCGGGAGAAGGTCGGCGCCTGTTCATAGACGTCGACGTCGAATCCGGAATGCTGCAGCAACGAGCCTGCGACCGCGCCGCCAAGACCGGCGCCGATAATGGCAATCTTCTGTTTTCCCATGAACAGCAATCCCCTTTTTGTGGCCGATATCGCATGGCCATCAGCTTCCGGTAGATTAAGCGTATACACTATTTTTTGCAAGCATGATTTAGGTCAATCCTCTCCGCATACTCGAAAATATCCGATTCCAACCCTCTTAAAACCCAGCCATAAAAGAGACGATTGACATGAGCGCTCTCTTAAACCAGTGTATGCACTATTAAATAAAAAAGGGAACGCGCTCCATAGCAACACGGTTGATCCGGTGGGCTCGGAGTTGCGAACATCATGCGGGCAAGGCTCGCTTTGGAGACTGGGATGCTGGATTTGGCGAGGCGATTTGCCATATTTGCCCTCCGCTATCGGTGCGCTGAACAGCAGGCGGCGGGAGCACTTGGCACTTGAGCGCATCTCCCATATCAATCCGCGTAAACGATGCGCAGCATACGATCTCATGTGATCCGAAAACGCCGCTGCTTTACATTCTGCGCAACGACCTGGCTCTCAATGGTCCGAAATTCGGCTGCGGGCTTGGGGAGTGCGGCGCCTGCGCTGTGCTGATCGACGGACGCGCCGTCCGCTCCTGCGTCGTTCCGGTCACGGCGGTCAAAAACCGGAGCGTGACGACGCTGGAGGGATTGGGCAACAGTACCTCGCCGCATCCGGTGCAACAGGCCTTTATCGACGAGAATGCGGCTCAATGTGGTTATTGCTTGAACGGCATGATCATGACGGTCGTCTCTCTCGCTCTGCATCAGCCCGATGCCGGTGAAGCTGAGATCAAAAACGCTCTCGCACATAATCTTTGCCGCTGCGGCACCCACAAGGAGATCCTTGCAGCTGCCAAAAGGGCGCTTTTTCTGGCGAATAGCGCGGCTCTGCATGGGTCACTGGATAGCGCAAGGGAAAGCGGCTTCGAGCCGTCACATGTCAAAACAGACCGGGGAGAGCGGAATGCTTAGCGTTCACTCCAAGGCGCAGAACGGCCCTTTGTTCCTGGTCATCCATGACGATGGCCACGTCGTCGCCTACAACGGTCACGTCGATCTCGGAACCGGAATACGCACCTCGCTTGCCCAGATCGTTGCCGAAGAGCTGGATGTCGCATTTGACAGCGTCGAGATGGTGCTCGGCAACACGGTCAGCGGACTGGACCAGGGCGCCACGATTGCCAGCGAAACCATACAGGTCACGGCAATCCCCTTGAGGCAGGCAGCCGCAACCGCCAGACAGTTCCTGGCGAACCGCGCTCGAACGGTCCTCGGGATCGAAGGCGAAGAGCTGAAAATAGAAGACGGCGTCATATCCTGCGCGAATGAAAGGAACGTTGCGATCAGCTACGGCGAGCTCGTCGGCGGCCTTGACGAGCATCTGGAGTACGATCCCAATGTCTCCCTGAAGAGGGTCGAGGATTACAGCCTTGTCGGAAAATCGAAACCGCGAGTCGATATCCCGCTCAAGGCTGTTGGCGCCTGGACCTTCGTTCATGACGTCCGCATTCCGGGGATGCTGCACGGTCGCGTCATCCGGCCGCCTTATGGAGGCTTTGACCACGGAGACAATGTCGGTGCGAGCTTCGTTTCCATCGACGAGACTTCGGTATCTCACATCGAAGGTCTGGTTGCCGTTGTCGTCCTTGGCGATTTTGTCGGCGTGGTTGCGACACGCGAGGAAAACGCCATCGCCGCCATGGATGCCCTGAAGGTCGAATGGCTTGCACCTGATCGACGCCCGGACTTAAACAGGCCGGAGATGGCGCTTCGCGCGAACCCGGCGACAGCGCGACAATTGATCGACCGCGGAAATGTCGATCTTGCGCTTCAAGGCACGCCGGCTGCGATGAACCGCACCTATGTGTGGCCCTATCAGATGCATGGTTCGATCGGCCCTTCCTGCGCGGTCGCGCATTTTAGCGGCGACAGCCTCACGGTATGGTCAGGAACGCAGAACCCCTATCCGATGCGGCGCGACCTTGCCCTGCTGATGGATATGGCCGAAGAGCAGATCGTCGTCGAACGCTTTGAGGCGGCGGGATGCTACGGACGAAATTGCGCCGATGATGTGACCGCCGACGCTGCCCTGCTTTCGAGGGCTGTTGGCGCCCCCGTCCGTGTTCAGCTGACCCGCGACCAGGAACATGCCTGGGAGCCCAAGGGAGCCGCTCAGATCATGGATGTGCGCGGCGGCCTCGACACAGACGGCGGTCCGGCAGCCTATGATTTCGAAACCCGCTACCCCTCCAACCTTGCCCCAACGCTCGCCTTGATCCTGACGGGCAAGATCGCTCCCGTGCCTGACGTGGCGCAGATGGGAGACCGGACGGCTATTCCCCCCTACGCCTACGGAAATCTGCGGGTCACGGTCTACGACATGCCGCCGATTGCCCGTGCCTCGTGGTTGCGCGGCGTCTCGGCGATGCCGAATACCTTCGCTCACGAATGCTACATCGACGAGCTGGCGGCCGCCGCTCAGGTCGACCCGATCGAGTACCGGCTGCGTTACCTGCCGGACGAACGGGCAAGCGAGCTTGTCCGGGCGGTCGCCGAAAGGGCGAAATGGCAGCCGCACACCTCCTGGGGCAGTCTGGGCGGGGAAGGCGATCTTCTATACGGGCGCGGCTTTGCCTATGCGGTCTATGTGCACGGAAAATTCCCGGGAACCGCTGCCGCCTGGGCCGCTTGGGTTGCCGACGTCGCCGTCAATAAAAAGACCGGCGAAATAGCGATCACCAAGGTCACCTGCGGGCAGGACGCGGGTCTGATGATCAACCCGGACGGCGTCCGCCACCAGATCCATGGCAATGTCATCCAATCGGCGAGCCGCGTCCTGAAGGAGAAGGTCGAATTCTCCGACACATCGGTGCTCTCGAAAGAGTGGGGCGGCTATCCGATCATCACCTTCCCGGAAGTGCCAGAGATCGACGTGCTGATGCTGGACCGGCCGAACGATCCCCCGCTTGGCGTCGGAGAATCCGCGTCCGTCCCAAGTGCCGCGGCAATCGCCAACGCGGTCTATGATGCGACGGGGGTGCGGTTTCGCGAGCTGCCGCTGACACCGGAAGCCGTCCTTGCCGGATTGGGTAACCTAGGCCCGAAGCAACCAGAAGGCCCGCCGCGCAGCCGGAAATGGCGGCGCTTTTCTCTGGGAACAGCAGGGGCTGCTGCCTTGTTCGGCGGGCTTCTTCAGCTTGCCTCGCCCTGGCAGCAGAACATAGCGACGATCAGCCGTCCGGAACCCGGGGTCTTCTCCGCCTCGACAATCGAGCGGGGTAGGCTCGCTGCAGCTGCCGGCGCCTGCAATGTCTGTCACGTTTCGGGCGATGGACAGGCTTTCGGCGGCGGTCGCCGCCTCGAGACGCCGTTCGGCGACATCTACGCCAGCAATATCAGCCCGGACGTCGCGACGGGGATCGGGGGATGGTCCTATCCGGCCTTCGAGCGAGCCATGCGCAAGGGGGTGAGCCGCGACGGTCATCATCTCTATCCCGCCCATCCCTACACGTCTTTCGCCGGCGCTGAAGACGCGGACCTCCAGGCTCTCTACGCCTATCTGATGGGCCAGCCGCCGATCGAGGCAAAGATCCCCGAGACCAAACTGGCCTTCCCTTACAATATCCGTCCCTTGATGGCGGGCTGGAATGCGCTCTTCCTTCGCGGTCGCGAAATGCAATATACACCGGAAAGGGACGCGGTCTGGAATAGAGGGGCCTACCTCGTCGAAACTCTGGGACATTGCTCTGCCTGTCATTCTCCAAGAAACGCCTTCGGCGCAGAAATGTCGGGCAAGGCCCACCTTGCCGGCGGCTTTGCGGACGGCTGGCACGCGCCGGCGCTGAACGGTTCGGGAAATACACCGGTGCAATGGACGGAGGCGGCCCTTTACGACTATCTGCGCAAAGGCAGCTCCGCTCACCATGGCAGCGCTTTGGGGCCGATGGGCGACGTGATCAGGGCGTTGGAGCCGCTGCCCGATCAAGATATCAGGGCGATGGCGGCTTATCTGGCAAGTCTCGGTGCGCAAACAGCGGCAACCACTCCCGACGAACAGGCCGATGAGGCAATCGCCAAGGCGGAGACCGCCAAGCACGCGGCACTTGCCGCCGCGCCGCGGGGCCAGAGGATCTTTGAGGGGGCATGCGCCACGTGCCACAGTGACAACCGCGCACTCTCCTCGCTTGCCCTGAACACAAACCTGCACGCGCCAACGCCCGACAATGTCATTCAGGCCATTTTGGGCGGGGCCGAGGCGCCCTCGGAGATGAAGATGCGAAATTCGCCCGAGACGATGTCGATGCCGGCCTTCGGACCGACATTAAGCGATAGCACGATCGAGGATCTCGTTGCCTATCTGCGAGCACGTTTTGCACCGGACGAACCTGCGTGGTCCGACGTCGCTGGCTCGCTCGCAAGAGCGCGCTCCTCGAACCACTAAAGGTCTGATCGATGCCATCCCGTCAGGACGCCTTCATCGATCGAATTTTCCACTCTCCTGGCTGTGAATTCAAGCCGGCCGCTTACTGGTTTTGGCATTCGATCCCCGCCCGGGATTTGACACGCCGGCAACTTGAGGACTTCCGCGACAAGGGTTTTGGCAGGATCTATATTCAGGCCAGGCTGGCCATGCGGCTCGACGATTACCTGTCTGAAACGTTCGTCGCCGCTTACAAGGATGCCGTTGAAGCTGCCAAGACGCTCGGCCTGCGGGTCGGAATTTATGACGACTATAACTGGATCAGCGGACAGGCTGCTGGACGCACGGTTAGGGGTCGCGACGAACTTCGCGAGCGCCATCTGTTCTGGAGCGAAACCTCTGAACGAACGGGGCGCGTCAGCGGAATCGTTACGTCCTGGACATCGGGGATGGGAAAGGACATCCTCGATTGGCAGTATGACGAGGGATATCCTGCCTGGTGCGATTGGAAAGTCGAGGCGGTAGCCCTGAATCCGGCAGACGACATTTCATCGCTCGACCAAATCCTGACCTTCCCCGGCACCGTCACGATTGACGGCAGCAGCGACCAACATTGCGCGTTTCGGCTGTCAGGCGACATTCCTGCGGGAATGAAAGCCACCGTTTTTCTGAGCGCGCGAAGCCGAACCTCCCGCCTCATCAATTATCTGCTCCCGGAAGCCGCCCAGGCTTTTATCACGCACGGGCTTGAGCCTTTGGTCTCGGTGCTCGGGGAATTGATACCGGATCCGATCGACCAGATTTTCTACGATCAGCCAGCACCCGGCTTCTATCATTGGGACCAAAAGACGGGAAATCTCGAGAACAGCTTGCCGTTTTCGGCCGGTCTCGCGAGATCGATGGTCGGGCAAACGGGCCGGCCGCTCGAAACCACGCTCCTTTCTCTTGTCCGTGACATCGGTCCTTCGACAGCGACAATCCGGGCGAAGGCCTATGGCGCTTTCTCCCGGCAGATGAATGAAGCGTTCTTTGGCACGCTGCGGGCCTGGGCGGAGGACAAAGGGCTATCGCTGAGCGGCCATGAAATCCTGCCTCATGTCGGAAGCTTCAGCCTCAATGGCACCTTCAAGGGTATAGATCCGCGCATTGCGCCCGCTGTCGACTTTTTCGGGATCGATGCCTACCGCCATCTGACGGCAGCCGATGCCAACAACTTTGTCGCCCAACTGTCCCCAAAGCTTGCGGATTCGGTCGCGCGCGCCAATGGCCGGAGCCGCTGCATGATCGAGACCTATGCGACCGCGGAACGGACGCCGGTGAGAGCCGCAGGACAATGGGAACTGACCCTTGAGACATTGAGGAACCATCTGATCAGGATGCATTTTCTCGGCATGCGGCAGTCCATCTGGCATGGGCTCTATCTGTGCGACGGCAATGCGGATCCGAGGCCCTTCGTCAATCCGCGCTTCGACTTTGCACCCGGGATCAACTTCGAACCCTGGTGGCCGTTCCACGATTTACTCGCCGAGGAGACCGCACGGTTATCGGCATTCCTGGAGCCTGCGCACCCGTTGACGCGTGTCGCCATCTTCTATCCCCTCCAGACGGCATGGGCAGAGGGCCCAAGACACGCACACGCAGATCACACCGGAGCCTGGTGCAGCGCGCTCTTAGAAAAGCGTATCGATTTCCTATTCGTTTCCGAAGATGCTGTGGCCAATGCCGCGGTTAACGGGTCACTGATCGAACTCAGCGGCCAGACTTTCGATGCGGTGGTGTTGCCCGCCGTCACCGCTGTCAAAGACAGCAAGGCCATTCGCTCACTTGAGCATTATAAAAGGGCCGGGGGCCAAATCTGGTCGTCGGGTTGCGGGCAGCAGTTTTTGACGATCGACGACGGAGCGCAGATTTCCGATCCTTCCACTGTCAAACTCGATGGGCCGCCGGCCGACGCTGATATCGCTCTCCTGCAATCTGGATTTGGACAACGTGGCCCCATCCTCCAGACCGGCGCTGAGGCCAAGTTTTGGCGGTGGCTGGGAGAAGATGCCACAGGCTGGCGGCTCGCTCTCTTTAACGACAGTCGGGAACCTCTTACGGAAATTTTCGCGCTTTGCTCGGACTTCGATGTCGAAATCTGGTCGTGCGCGACCGGCGCGGTCAAGCGGCATGGCTCGTCATCGCAGGTTTCGGTAAGCCTCGAACCTTATGAATTGATCTGCCTGCGGCTCGCGCCCAGTTCGACAAAAAGCAGTGAGCTCGCGCTGACGTCAACCCTCGCCATCCCCACTCTCCCAAAAGACCACGAAATCGTTCTGGACGACGGCTGGACGCTTCGTTTCGAGGAGGAGCGTGAGGCCGTGGCCATTCGGGTCGACCGCGGCTGGGACGGCCAAGGATTCGAGGCTCGCTCCGGTACGGCAATCTATTCTCGGACGATCATCACGCCAAGGCCCGGCAGATGGTTGCTGGAACTACCGGCAGTACACACGGCCGCCAGCGTTACCGTGGACGCCCGCTCGTCGGGCAGGCGCGGCTGGGGCCCCTATCGCTTCAACCTTGGCAGGCTCGAGCCAGGGGCTCATGTCATCGAAGTCGCCGTCTCCTCCACGGCGGCAAACAAATATTATGCCGGCACCCCATTCAAGGGCGATGCCGATGATCCCGCAGGGCTTTCCAAGCCACCCATCCTCTTCTTCTTGGGACACTGAGACATGCCGCAGCATACAACCATTCCCCTTCAGCGCGCCTGGAATACATGGGCCGATCGGCCGGCCGAGATGGTGTTTCTTCCGCTGGGGGTTCGCCTGACACCCATTTTGTATTCGACCCGCACCCGAAAGACCTCAGCTATCGAACCGCGGCACGACAAGGTCCGTCTGGGCCGGCACGAGCTCGACGGTTGCGAGGTATCGCTGCAGACAGAGCACGCAGGCACCGCTCTTTCCCTTTTTTGGAAGAAGCCTGACCCCTTCGTCATCAATGGCGGGTGGAAAACGCTATCGACCGGAGAATGGGGTCTGCGTTTCTGGGTGACCCTGGCGATTTCCGCCGACGGCGCGGATGTCATTTACGACGAGGCTGCCGGTGCGACGCTCGTCAAGGTGGGGCAAAGGTTTGTTGCAATCGTCAGCAACGAAAAGCCCGTTCAAGTCACGGGGCACAACAGCATCGACGATCTGCGCCGGGATTTTGAGGAGAACGGCTACTTTTACCTAGATAGCCGGAGCAGCGCATCCCCCGTCATCGCACTACGCTTCAATCTGGAAATGATGCGCGATGGCCGATACGCCGCCGCCGTGGCCGATCGCGCGGATCTGGCGATCGAAAAGGCACGGGCAGCCCTCAAAGAGGCTGACAGCCTTGAGCCGGACCAGACCAACGAATTGCTGGCAGCAGTTCGCGATATCGTTGGCTGGAACACCATCTGGGACGAGACCAACAACAGGCCTTACACGGCGGTCACCCGAATCTGGAATCTCGGAAAATTCGCCGTCTGGTACAACGACCAGACCTACGCCGCGCTGCTTTCGGGGCTGTTTGACATGGATGTCGCCCGCGAGAACCTGGCTGCGGCGTTTGCGGGATCAACGCCGCAAGGCAATGTCGCCTGCATCGTCACGTCAAACGATGCATGGGTCGACCGGACCCAACCGCCACTCGGATCATTCGTCGTCTGGAACCTTTACCAGCGAAGCGGCGAACGTTCGATTGTCGAAGCAAACTACGGCGTTCTTATCCGCGCTCATCGATGGTGGTGGGCAAACCGCGATCCGGAGGGGCGCGGAATGGTTTCCTGCGGCACCTCGGATGTAGGAGAAGCCCTCTACAAGGGAACTTCCTTTGGCGCGCGCAATGAGACCGGCATGGATAATTCCGCAACGCATGACGAGGCGGTCTACGATCCGGCAACGCGAACGCTCTCAACCTTCGATCTTGGCCTGAACTGCGCCGTGGCGCTCGACGCTGAAATGCTTGCCAAATTGGCGACGGTTCTTGGCAAACGGCAGGACGCGGCTCAATTTGAAGCGATTGCGATGAAATTGCGCGAACGCATTCGCGAGGAACTCTGGGACGATCAAAGGAAAATTTTCGCCAACCGCCAGCGCTCCGGAGCTTTCGTAAAGTCCTTGTCGCCAACGAGCTTCTATCCTCTTTTGTGCGGTGCCGCGAGTGACGAGCAAGCGCGCTACTTAATCGCCCACCTGAAGGACGAGAGCCTATTTGCCGGCGAATTCGGCCTTCCGAATGCGACGAGAAACGATCCGGCTTTTGCCGAAAACGTCTATTGGCGCGGCCGGATCTGGCCGAACGTCAACTATCTCGTCTGGCTCGGCCTGAAGAGATACGACCTTGACGAAGAAGCGCGCACCCTGATGGAGCAATCAAAGCGGCTCTTCCTCAAATCCTGGCGAGGATCGCGGATAGCGGCGGAAAATTACAATTCGCAAACGGGCGAAGCAATGGACCAGGGGGATACCGATCCCTTCTATATCTGGGCCGGTCTGTTGCCGCTCATGGCCATGGCCGATGTTCTCGATGTGGATCCCTGGCGCGGTTGGACGATCAGCAATGAACAGCAGGATACAACGCTTGGCCCCGTGGTCTCTCCGCACGGGCCGATCACGGTCGAAATATCGAATGGGCGGCTATCGTTGTCGATCAATGGCGAGCCTTCACTGGAGACTGAGCTCAAGCTTCGAATTTCCGGACTGTCGATCAGCGCCGGGTGCCTGCGTATGTCGATTGATTCCGTCGAGAGCGACGGGGAAATTTTCTTGCCATCGATAGCGGCAGGCGAAGCGATCGGCATCTATCTCGATGGCCTTGTGGCGACCTTCCGGGAACACAAAGGCGGTGTAGCAGTCGGCATACCTGCCTCTTCGGAACCGCGAGTGCTTGAGATCTTCTTGAGGCGAGCTTAAAAACGCCGGGATGAAACCGGAAACAGTGCCAAGCGGCGTGGGCGATCACTTCCGTTGGAAACCTGTTGCGGCGCTGGACGGGATCGCATGCAGATCTGGTATCGGCACGGCGCTCTCTGATCGTTTCAAAGCTGAAAGACAAGATATCGGCGAGGAACGGCAAGTTCGCTTCCGGTCTATCGTCTTCCCTGTGGCAGCGGGCAGCTAAGACCGCACCCGCCGATATCCGCCAGGCAGTAGCGCAAACAACAAACCTTGCGACGTTTGAATTGAAGGCCGCTCTCATCCTGCATGTTGCGAAGGGTACCACACAAGGGGTTCCTCACGCCGTCGGGAAACGTAGCATCGGAAAACAGCGGCGCCCCTTCCTCGGCCAATGCCGGAGCGCTTTGACGGCCCGCTTCATCGATGATCCAATCGAGATAACCAGCCGCGTTTCCCCAAAGCAGCTTGGTGCTCAGATTTGCATGGTCGGAAATCGCACTGGTCAAGGGTTCTATGTGCTGCCGCAGGAGAGGCCTCATCGCCGCGTGGATATCGAATTCCCGCACCTCTCCGAGATTAGGCAGAAGAAACGAAACGGGCATTGCCGTTTCCCGGTCGAGACATACCGAGACCTCGTCGAGCGAGACCGGCAGATGGCGTCGCAGCTCGAGCCACGCGAGCGTGGTATTGATGGTCAAGATACTGAAGTAGTAAAGGGTCCAGAGGGATACGATGGCGCGACGGTCGGACGGCAAAAACGCGGCCGCGTATCGATCGATGATGCTATTGAAGCAATCTGCGTCGCTAAGCGCGGAGCATGCGATGACATCGCAGCCTGCCGGTGCGTCTAGCAAAAATTTCCCACGGCAGAAGCCATACTTCTCTCCGCCACGGCGAACCAATAGCGCTCCGAGATCGCGGTCGCCGTCCGCATCCCCTGGTGCGGACGGCATCGGTTGCTTTGGCAAGGCTTGGGTCGGAACCAATTGTTTACTCACTAACTCACCAGGTATACTTCAGCGTTCCAACGACCTTGCGTCGATCGCCATAATATTCGGTCCCGTAGTAGCTGCTTGCGACATACTTGCGGTCGAAGAGATTGGTTGCGTTGACCGCAAGCTTGACATTCTTGGTCACGTTGTAGCTGACCGCCGCATCGAACACGGTATATCCTCCGACGGATACGGTGTTGGCGTCGTCGCCATAGGTCTGCCCGATATAGCGCACCCCACCACCGAGGGTCAGATCGCCACGCTGCCCTTCTCCCGGGATCGTGTAGTCGAGCCACGCCGAAGCAAGATGTCTCGGGACGCGCTGCGGCCTGTTGTCGGCATTTCCACCCGTTCCGTCTTCGCGGATCTCAGCGTCCCAATAGGAATAGGCCAGTGTCAGGTTGACACGATCGTTCAGTGCCGCCTTACCCTCCAGCTCGACACCGCGCACGCCGACTTTGCCGATCTGCTGCTGAATAAGCGGCGTCACGTAGGTCGGCACGTTTGTCTGCGTCAGATCGAACAAGGCCGCGGTAAACAGTCCATCGAAATTGTCAGGCTGATATTTCAGGCCAACCTCATACTGCTCGCCCCTCTGCGGCTTCAGGGAGCCGCTCAATGCATAGCCATTGGCGCTCGGCGTCACGAGAGGCTGGAAGCTTTCCGAATAATTTACATAGGCGGCAAGATTGGAATTGATCTTATAGGTAAGCCCGGCGCGCTTGCTGAACGCGGATTCGGTATTGTCATCCCTGGTACCCAGGTCGACATAGTCGGCGGTCGTGCGGACGCGGTCCCAACGGCCGCCAAGCGTAGCGATCCAACGATCGTCGAAGGTCAACTGCTCCTGAGCATAGAGCCCGACAGCTTGCTGCTTGACGCGCCAGTTTACGTATGGGTCGAGATTGATGCAGGACAGGCCGCAGAAGACAGGGTCGTAGATGTCGATCGGTCCGGCCGTGCCGTAAAGGATGTTTTCGCGGGTGTTGTCGTTGGCATAGTCGACGCCGATAAGCGTTTTGCTGTCAAAGGCTTTCCAGCCCGTATCGTATTGAAGCTGGTTGTCGATCACATAGCGGTTCGACATGCCATCCACCGAGAAGGCCTGACGGTCGGCGGTCGGATCGAGGGAGGCTCCGTAGACCTCGGCATAATCCAGGCTGAGATGCGTATATCTGCCATTGGAGCGGAAGGTCAGGCCGTCATTGATTTCATGTTCGAACTGATAGCCAAAATCGCTTTCACGGGTGTTGAAGCGATTGAAATCCGGTTCTCCTAGGAAAGTATTGATGTCCAGATTGGCACCGGTCGGAAACCCGCGGGCGCCGGTGCCGTTCCGTTTGTAGTAGTCGGTCAGAATGGTGAGCGACGTTCCTTCGTCAGGTTTGATGGTCAAAGCCGGCGCGACATAGAGACGATCATCCTTGGAATAGTCCCAGCCAAGGTCTCCGTCTTTGGCGAGCGCCGTCAGCCGATAGCTCCAGACGCCGTCGGCATCGAGCGGCCCGCCGAAGTCGGCACCGATCTCCTTGGTCCCATCGCCAAAGGATGTGTAGACCTCGCCCTGCTTTTCCTCGGGCGGCCGCTTCGTGATCGCATTGATAAGACCCCCTGGAGCGTTAAGACCAAAAAGCGTCGACGTCGATCCCTTCAGGACTTCCACGCGCTGCAGGCCGTAGGGCTCAAGGCGACTTGCCGTATACCAAGCAGGAATGCGTGCCGCGAGCCCGTCCCGGTAGGTGCCTAGCGCCGTCTGGTCGAAACCGCGAATACGGAAATAATCATAACGGTCGTCATTGCCGAATTCGTCGGTGAAGACCCCCGCGGTGTAGGCCACGGCCTGCTGCAGATTGTCGACATGACGCTCTTCGAGTTCCTTTTCCGTCACGACCGAAACAGCTGCCGGAATATCGATGATTGGGGTGTCCGTCTTGGTACCGGTCATTGTCTCCTTAGCGACAATGGTGGCATCGGGACCGATTGCCCGGTCGGACTTGCCGACCACGACGATCTTCGGAAGCTCGGTCGCGGAATCCTGTGCCCAAGCCGTAGGCGCCAAAGCCAGGGAAACAGCCATCAAAGCACTGCTGGCTATCAGATGCCTCGTCGCACGATGCCGATCCGCGCAGTTTAAGGACGCGCGAAGTCCTGCCTGCCGGATGATCCCCATGCAAAGCCACTCCTGTCTATCATTTTCTGGTCACGCGGCGGAGCAGCAGTCCCCGGCGATCCGCCTGCGTTGCGGGCAAAATATAAACATAACCAAAAGAGTCAACTTAAAAAATCCAACGTCCCACACTCTGCCGAAACAGCCGGCGCGACGGGCTTAAGCCGGTGACTAAAATGAATTTTCGAGCTCGCAATGTGTAGGGTGGCAAAGCCGTCGCTGACGGCCCTCTCGATTCCACCGAGACACCGATGGCGATCTAAGCGAGCACCTCGGAGGCAGAAAATAATACTTGATAACTTAAGTCATCTTTAGTACCGACAAGCACCTTACCGCGAGGGACGACACGTGGAAAATCGCATAGACACCGCTGGCGCAACTGCCTCGACCGAGGCGTTCGCGACGCATCACATTCGGCTTTCGATCGACGGAAACGACATCCTTAGCGATGTCAATCTTTCGTTTCCAAAAGGCGAGTTCGTCGCACTGGTTGGGCATAACGGTTCGGGAAAATCCAGCCTCCTGAAAATCCTGGGCCGGCAGATCCTGCCGACGGCGGGTTTGGCCTGCTTTGCCGGTCAGGATATCCGCTCATTTGCGGAACGCGCCTTCGCGCGCTCGGTCGCCTATCTCCCGCAGGATGTGAATGCCAGCACCGACATGACGGTTCGGGAGCTGGTGCGCTGCGGGCGCTATCCTTGGCATGGCCCCCTCGGGCGCTTTTCCAGGACAGATGGAGAAAAGGTGGAGCAAGCGCTTGCCTTGACGCATCTGGAACCTCTGGCGGGCCGCATCGTGGCGACGCTTTCCGGCGGCGAGCGGCAGCGCGCCTGGCTCGCCATGCTGGTCGCGCAGGATACCGAATGCCTGTTGCTGGATGAGCCGACCGCCGCTCTCGACATTGCGCATCAGATCGAGGTCCTGTCTCTGGTGCGCAGGCTCTCGCATGAAAAAGGCTTGAGCGTGGTCATCGTCCTTCACGACATCAACATGGCTGCGCGCTTCTGTGATCGCATCTGCGCGCTAAAAGGTGGTCGTGTCGTCGTCAGCGGAAGACCGGACGAGATTCTGATGCGTGAGCGACTGCAGGAGATCTACGGCATCGACATGGATGTCATCGCCGCCCCGAAGACCGGCTTTCCGCTTGCCTATGCCTGCTAATCCGGTTTCTTTTTCCGCGCTATCACGCCGGGCCCTTTTGCGAACAATGGCTGCCGCGACGGTAGCGGCCAATGCCCCGGCTTTTGCGCAATCCGCACCTCGGATCGTCAGCCTCGACTATGGCCTTGCATCGACGCTTCTGTCGCTTGGCATCGTCCCCTTGGCAGTGTCCGATCTGGCCGATTGGGATAAATGGGTGGTCGAGCCGGCAATGCCCCAATCCGTCGCCAACCTCGGCAGCTCGTGGGAGGTCAATTTCGAACTCCTTGTTGCCCTCAAGCCGGATATCATTCTGACCACACCCTATCTCGATGAGCTCCTGCCGAAGCTAAAACAGGTCTCGAAGGTCGTCCGTCTGGAGATTTACGCACCCGGTATCGGGCCGATATTGCCTGCGGCCATCGCGGCCACACGAAAACTCGCGGCGGCGGTCGACCGGGAGGTGGAGGCGGAAGGTTTTCTCCAGCGCGCCGACGCTTTTTTCGCTGAATGCCGCGCTCGTCTTGCCACAAAGTCCCCTCCTGCCGTAGCGCTGGTTAACGTCATGGACGCGCGCCACGCCAGAATCTATGCGAGCCCCGGCCTCTATCATAACGTTCTGGAGCGCATCGGCGTACGAAACGGCTGGACCGAGGAATCGAACTACTGGGGTTTCCAGACGATCGCCATCGAGGACCTTTCCCGCATCGCCGATCCCGATGCACGTCTGGTCGCCTTCGAGCCGATACCATCAGACGTCCTGCCCAAAATCATGCAAAGCCCCCTTTGGCAAAGCCTCCCGTTCGCCAGGCCGGGACATCTTTCAATCCTTCCCCCTGCTTTGATGTTCGGCATGGTCAACGAAGCGGTGCGGTTCGGCCGCCTTTTGACCGACCTTTTGGATCCCAAGGCATGACCAGGACTTTTGGAAGGTTTGCCTTCGGACCCGCAATCGTTGCGCTGGTGCTCCTCGGCGCCGGCAGCCTCCTGTCGTGGTTGCTCATCGCCCACACGCTCGAGGCCAAAAGCCAGGCGGGCTATGACGTGCCGAGGATGGTTCTTTTCTATTCGACGCTCCCTCGCCTTGCGACGGCGCTCCTTGCAGGGGCGGCGCTTTCGCTGGCCGGTGCGCTCCTTCAACAGGTTCTGCGCAACCCGCTTGCCGATCCAACGACGCTTGGGATTTCCGCTGGCGCCAATCTCGCATTGGTCGTCGCGACCCTGTTCTTCCCGGGCTTGCTGGGACTGGGCCGGGATCTGGTAGCGCTCGGGGGAAGCGCAGTCGTCGCCTGCCTCGTCATGGGCCTCGGGGCGCGGCGCGGCTTTTCGCCCTTTTCGCTGGTGTTATCTGGCCTTGTTGTCAGCCTGTGGTGCGGCGCCCTGTCGGCGATCCTTACCCTTCTGAACGAACGCTATCTCGTCAGCCTCTTCATCTGGGGCGCCGGATCACTTGCGCAGCAGAGCTGGGTCATTCCGCGGTCGCTCCTCTGGAAGACGGCGGTCATCGCAATCATCTGCGCGCTCATCATGCGTCCGCTCTCTCTTCTCGATCTCGGTGAAGGCACAGCATCGGCGCTCGGGGTCCGCCTTGTCCGGCTGCGCTTCATGGTCGTTGGTGGTGCGGTAGCCCTTGCTGCGCTTGTGACGAGCGCGGTCGGGGTCATCAGCTTCATCGGTTTGGTCGCGCCGACAATTGCTCGGCTTTCCGGGGCACGGCGACCGCCGCAATTGATGTTCTGGTCGCCCTTGATCGGCGCGGGACTGTTGCTGTTTGCTGACGCCGCCATTCAGCTGGTTGCTGGCGAATTGGGAGAATTCCTGCCCACGGGTGCGGTGACGGCGATCTTCGGCTCGCCCTTGCTTCTGCTGCTGCTTCCCAGGCTAAAAGTCCGGCACAGGGTGTTGCAGCAAAAAGAAAGGTCGCGCTCATGGGCGCCGGCAGGAATGAGCGTGCTTGCCGTCGTGCTCGTCGTCTTGTTGGTGGCGCTCGTCGTCGGTGTGTTCGTCGGACGCGGTATCGATGGAACCTGGAGCTTGCCTGACGCAACGCTCTTCGACAAGATTGTTCCGATGCGGCTGCCCAAGGTTTTTGCCGCTTTGTCCTCGGGCGCAATGCTGGCCGTTGCAGGCGTCATACTGCAAAGGACCACCGGCAATGAAATGGCGAGCCCAGAACTACTGGGGATCAGCGCGGGTGCGACCTTCGGAGTGGCGGTCGCTGTCTTTGTCGTCGTTCCCGGGCTTATCGGGCAGGTAACGTTCGCGGCGATAGGCGCACTTCTTGTGCTCGCCTTGATTTTCCTCAGTTCCTTGCGCACGGGGTTGGCGCCAGAGCGTGTCTTGCTTGCCGGCATCTCGTTGAGCGCCATGGTCGATGCCATTGTCGGTGTCCTGAGTTCCACTGGCGATCCGCGCGCTGTCCTCCTGATGCGCTGGATGAGCGGTTCGACCTACAGTGTCGACGCCCGTTCCGCGGCAACCGTTACCGTTGCTGCCGTAATTTTAGCCGCCGCTGCTTTCCTTGCCCGGCGCTGGCTGGACATCTTGCCGCTCGGTCCATCGCAGGCGGCAGCTGTCGGCATTCCGGTACGCAAGGCCCGTTTCGCGCTCTTCGGCCTTGCTGGCCTGATGAGCGCGGCGGCAACATTGAGCGTCGGCCCGCTGACATTCATCGGCCTAATGGGGCCTCATCTGGCAAGGGAAGCGGGGCTCGTCCGCGCGCTGCCGCAAATGGTGGGAGCAGCCGCCATCGGCGGTGCACTGATGGTCCTTGCAGACTTCGTCGGCCGTACCATTGCCTGGCCATACCAGATACCCGCCGGCCTCGTCTCGGCCATCGTCGGCGCGCCTTTCCTGATGATGATGCTGCGACGAAGCGGCTGACCAACCAATCAACCGCCGGTCTTGAAGGGATCTTAACCCGCGGCCATTTCGAGTAGACCGCAAACAATTCCGCAATCACAGACGTCATATTCAGCTATAGGCAGCATAGGCCGCAATAATCGCCTCGACTTGTCCCAAATCCAGTGCTTGCGCCTGGGTTGTCGTGATAGCGTACAGTTGGGCGCTGGACAGCACAGAAATATCGTAGGTTGACAGCCCCGGCAGGCCGTGGATGCCAATCGCTTCGATCTGGTCGGTCGAGAACGCCGCGATATCCTGCGACGACATGGCACCGATCTCCGCGGCCGTCAGAGCACCGACCTGTGCGGTCGACAATGCACCGATCTGCGTCGACGACAATGCCGCGACCTGACCGCTGGTCAGCGCCGCGATCGAGGCCGGCTTCATCGCGGCGATTTGCGCGGTCGAGAGTGCAGCCACGGCGACGGTGCTCAGAGCCGCAACCTGCTTCAGGCTCAAAGCGCCAATCTGCGCGGAACTCAAAACCTGGATCTGACCGGTCGTGAGCGCACCGATCTGACTGGATGTGAGCGCCGCGATCTGCATCGTCTTCAAAGCAGCGATTTTATCGGTGGAGAGCGATGCAACATCATCAGTGGAAAGCTTCGACAGGGCGAGCGCGCTGATCGCTTCGATCTGGTCGGTCGAGAACGTCGCGATATCCTGCGACGACATGGCGCCGATCTCCGCGGCCGTCAGAGCGCCGACCTGCGCGGTCGACAATGCACCGATCTGCGCCGACGACAATGCCGCGACCTGACCGCTGGTCAGCGCCGCGATCGAGGCAGACTTCATCGCGGCGATTTGCCCGGTCGAGAGTGCGGCCACGGCGACGGTGCTCAGAGCCGCAACCTGCTTCAGGCTCAAAGCGCCAATCTGTGCGGAACTCAAAACATGGATCTGACCAGTCGTGAGCGCACCGATCTGACTGGATGTCAGCGCCGCAATCTGCGCCGTCTTCAAAGCAGCGATTTTATCGGTGGAGAGCGATGCAACATCATCGGTGGAAAGCATCGACAGGGCAAGCGCGCTGATCGCTTCGATCTGGTCGGTCGAGAACGCCGCGATATCCTGCGACGACATGGCGCCGATCTCTGTGGCGGTCAGCGCGGCGACCTGCGCGGTCGACAATGCGCCGATCTGCGTCGTCGACAATGCCGCAACCTGACCGCTGGTCAGCGCCGCGATCGAGGCAGGCTTCATCGCGGCGATTTGTTCGGTCGAGAGTGCGGCCACAGCGACGGTGCTCAGAGCCGCAACCTGCATTGCGCTCAGAACGCTCATCTGCGCCGAACTCAAAACATGGATCTGACCAGTCGTGAGCGCACCGATCTGACTGGATGTCAGCGCCGCAATCTGCGCCGTCTTCAAGGCGGCGACCGTGGCAGTGGAGAGCAACGCAACATTGGCCGTGGAAAGCTTCGACAGGGCGAGCGCGCTGATGGCACCGATCTGGTCGGTCGAGAACGTCGCGATATCCTGCGACGACAGCGCGCCAACCTCTGCGGCAGAGAGAGCGGCGATCTGCGTCGTCGTCAATGAACCGATCTGCGCCGTCGACAGTGCCGCGATCTCACCGGTGGTCAGCGCCGCGATCGAGGCAGACTTCATCGCGGCGATTTGTTCGGTCGAGAGTGCGGCCACGGCGACGGTGCTTAAAGCCGCAACCTGGGTTGCGCTCAAAACGCTCATCTGTGCCGAACTCAAAACATGGATCTGACCGGTCGTGAGCGCGCCGATCTGGCTGGATGTCAGCGCCGCGATCTGCGCCGTCTTCAAAGCGGCGATGGTGGCGGTGGAGAGCAACGAAACATTGGCCGTGGAAAGCTTCGACAGGGCGAGCGCGCTGATGGCACCGATCTGGTCGGTCGAGAACGCCGCGATATCCTGCGACGACAGCGCGCCAACCTCTGCGGCAGAGAGAGCGGCGATCTGCGTCGTCGTCAATGAACCGATCTGCGCCGTCGACAGTGCCGCGATCTCACCGCTAGTCAGCCCCGCGATCGAGGAAGACTTCATCGCGGCGATTTGTTCGGTCGAGAGTGCGGCCACGGCGACGGTGCTGAGAGCCGCAACCTGCTTCAGGCTCAAAACGCCCATCTGCGCCGAACTCAAAGCGTTGATTTGACCGGTCGTGAGCGCACCGATCTGGCTGGATGTCAGCGCCGCAATCTGCGCCGTCTTCAAAGCGGCGATCGTGGCGGTGGAGAGTAACGCAACATTGGCCGTGGAAAGCTTCGACAGGGCGAGCGCGCTGATGGCACCGATCTGGTCGGTCGAGAACGTCGCGATATCCTGCGACGACAGCGCGCCAACCTCTGCGGCAGAGAGAGCGGCGATCTGCGCCGTCGTCAATGAACCGATCTGCGCCGTCGACAGTGCCGCGATCTCACCGGTGGTCAGCCCCGCGATCGAGGCAGGCTTCATCGCGGCGATTTGTTCGGTCGAGAGTGCGGCCACGGCGACGGTGCTGAGAGCCGCAACCTGCTTCAGGCTCAAAGCGCCAATCTGTGCCGAACTCAAAACCTGGATCTGACCGGTCGTGAGCGCACCGATCTGACCGGATGTCAGCGCCGCGATCTGCGCCGTCTTCAAAGCGGCGACCGTGGCGGTGGAGAGCAACGCAACATTGGCCGTGGAAAGCTTCGACAGGGCGAGCGCGCTGATGGCACCGATCTGGTCGGTCGAGAACGTCGCGATATCCTGCGACGACAGCGCGCCAACCTCTGCGGCAGAGAGAGCGGCGATCTGCGTCGTCGTCAATGAACCGATCTGCGCCGTCGACAGTGCCGCGATCTCACCGGTGGTCAGCGCCGCGATCGAGGCAGACTTCATCGCGGCGATTTGTTCGGTCGAGAGTGCGGCCACGGCGACGGTGCTTAAAGCCGCAACCTGGGTTGCGCTCAAAACGCTCATCTGTGCCGAACTCAAAACATGGATCTGACCGGTCGTGAGCGCGCCGATCTGGCTGGATGTCAGCGCCGCGATCTGCGCCGTCTTCAAAGCGGCGATGGTGGCGGTGGAGAGCAACGAAACATTGGCCGTGGAAAGCTTCGACAGGGCGAGCGCGCTGATGGCACCGATCTGGTCGGTCGAGAACGCCGCGATATCCTGCGACGACAGCGCGCCAACCTCTGCGGCAGAGAGAGCGGCGATCTGCGTCGTCGTCAATGAACCGATCTGCGCCGTCGACAGCCCGGCGATCTGACTGGATGTCAGCGCTTTCACTTCGGTCGTGGAAAGCCCCCCAATCTGGACCGACGATAGAACGGCCAGTTGGTCTAGCCCCAAGCCCACTATGGCGCTTGCCGATATGGCGTTCATTTGCTTCGAGGTAAGAACAGCAACATCTTGCGTATCCAACGCGGCGATCTGGGCTGAGGTAAGCGCGTTGATTTGGTTAGTGCCCAGTGCTGCAACCTCGTCCGTGCTCAGAGAAGCGATCGTGGTAGTGGGGAGAGACCGGATCAGATTGACGGGCAGAGAAGAAATAATTGAAGTCATAGACGAGCGTTCCACAAATGTTAGCGTGATTTCGCCTTGTTTGCGCTGCCGGATTAGACAGCTGCAGTGGCTTTCGGATAGCCGGCTGGCGATGGTTACAAAGGTGCGGGAATAAACGCAGTTTCGAACTAACTAATTGCTTTTGTTTAAATATTTCCCGTGCTTATCGCCAGGATGTCTTCTTGTTAACATCCATAACAGGGACAGCTGATCCGAGGCTTGCGCGAGTAGGTCGCAAGCAGTGTCCCCAAGCCACCTGGGCCGATCGCGATCGTACCCTTCCTGGGATAGAGACCATAGCACTTGGCGTGATTGCTGGAGGTCAATGCGACGAAGCGAAAACGATTCGGCACCAATCGCCGCCGTTGTTGAGTCGTGTCTTCGCCGCATTCACAATTGCCGTTGGTCCGAGCACATAAACAAAGCAAAGAGACAGCCAAAAGTTGATAACTGCCGCGCATCTGCCGTCCGATCGTTGTGTATTACCAACGTATGCGTTCATGCATCGCCAGACAACTACTATCGATATGCAAATTTCTCTGAAATACAATTTTCAAGAGGTACTATAATTGCCTGCAAGCATCGGAGATTATATGATTAATTTTGTGTAATATTTGTAATTTCCAATTGTCTTTATCCGATACATCTGGCCTCTTTGATACTGCAGCGCCAAAAGCGGCGAGCAGGAAGCTCCTTGTCTGCAATTCCCGCGTTCCAGAGCAGGCAGTATCCAACGTGCATCGATCTTCGATGTGCTGGCAGGCGCCGGCTTACCAATGAGTTCTGATTTCGCAGCCGACGTGCATGTGTTGACGATCGTCGGTCTTGAATATCGAAGACCGCAACCAAGCCGGTCATGCCGAGTTCATTTTGGAAATGCCCTCGCTTTTCCTTTACTGAAAGTTGACGCATATGAATTTGTCGCCAGACGTCGCCTCGCCCTCACCGGCAGCACTCGTCGGAATTCTACAGCAGGTTTCCGACCTGATGGCATCGGGGAACAGCCACGAAGCTATCAATAGCCTGCTGTCTGTGCAGGACCTTATCCGATCGCAGCCGTTGGCCTGCAACACGCTCGCCTATCTATTGCTGCATAGCGATAAACCGCAGGAAGCCATTCCCTGGTTCGAAGCAGTTCTTGCCGTCAATCCCGGTGACGCCCAGGGGATCTCGGGACTCGGCCTGTCTTGCCAGGCTACAGGCGATCTTGTCCGGGCGCTGCAGTGCTACGAGGCCGCCCTGGTATTCCGTTGGAACCATGCGACTGCGTGGTATCATCATGGCGCCTTGCTAGCGCAGCTTGGACGTTTGCGCGAGGCACTTCCGAGCCTCGACAAAGCGATCGAACTCCAGGACGACTATGTCCTGGCGTTCACCAAACGCTGCCAGGTTCTGTCGGGGCTTGGCGACGTTTCGGGGGCTGCCTTGTCTGCCATGCGTTGTTGTCAGTTAGCGCCGAACGATGTGTCGTCCTGGCTACTTTTCGGCGATCTTTGCATGAAGCACGACGACCTCGGGCACGCGATATCAGCCTACGACAGAGGGCTGGAAGTCTCGCCCACCAACTTTCAATGCCTCTACAACAAGGGATATGCTCTAAAGCAGACAGGGCAGAAGGAGGCTGCCCTGGCGCATGTGCGTGCCGCGTTGCGTGTTGAGCCAGATAATAATGATGCACTGCTGTTCTGTGCCGGCATCGAACAGGAGCTTGGCAACACCGAGGAGGCATATGACTGCTTTCGCCGCGTCGCGGCCAAGGGCGTGGCTCGCAGCTACCGAGCACGACACCAGCCCGCGCGTTTTCAGGCGCTGCTGCTCTTTTCGCCGCTTTCCGGCAACACACCCTATGAAGATCTCATCAGTGACAGCTGCTATGACGCCGATGTCGTCCTCATCTTGCCAGGCCATCGTTGCGATCCGCAACTCGTCAATGCTGACGTGATCGTCAATCTGGTTTCAGAGGCCGATCTCAGACGAGATATTGTTGAACAGGTGGCGGATTTCGTCGGTTCCCTTGAAAAGCCGGTGATCAATCATCCGCAATTGATCCTTCGCACTGATCGCGAGAGCATCGCGCAGCGGCTCGCAGGAATCGCCGGAACGGTCGTGCCGGTCACCATCCGCTTGGACGCGGCCGCATTATACCAGTTCCTCTCCAGCAATAGTCTCCCGAGTTTCAATCTCATCGCCCGCCACGCAGGCACCCACGGGGGGGATAAGATGGAATTGATCTCCACGCTCCAGGAGTTGCGGGCATTTTCCAAGGAGGCGGGCGATCAACCGCTCTATCTCACCGACTTCTTCGATTATAGGTCAACCGACGGCTTTTACCGCAAGTATCGCTTCATCTTCGTCGGCGACGAAATCCTCCCTTATCATCTGGCAATCGGAGATGTTTGGAAAGTCCATCACGTATCAACTCGTATGGCTGATCTCGAGTGGATGCGCAGAGAGGAGCAGGCATTCCTCGAACGGCCCCATGAAGTCTTCGGGACGAAGGCCATGGCAGCGCTGGATACGATCCGGCGAGAGGTTGGGCTCGATTACTTCGGCATCGATTGCTCCCTGGATTCTGAGGGCCGGGTTGTCGTGTTCGAGGTCAACGCTTCTATGTTGATACACTTTCATAACACGGGTTTCGAATATAAGACGCCGCATGTGATGAGGATCAAGCATGCATTCGAACGGCTGTTGGAGCAGCGAGCGAAGAACACTCAACGATCCGTGGAGTGCTCACCATCACAGTGGTCAAATGCCAGCGAAGTTGGATCTCAAAGGCGATTGGTCCGATAAGATGAGGCCGAGACGCGCCGCGCCTGAGTTCTGCGAACGAGAACGAAATACCGTGGCGCTGGTTTCAGTGCGATACCAATTCCTCTTGACATCTCCCGAAACCCTACAATCTTCGCCTGAGGCAAAACGGAGGAGAGCGGATGTCAGGGACATGGTATATCGAGAGCTACGCGGAAGACGGGCTTTCCGCCGAAGGCTCTAAAGAGCATCAAACCTACGAGGCGGCGTTGAATGCCGTGAAGGCTATTTGCGAAGCAGGGAAAACGGCGCGCTTCATGGCGCCCGTAGGCGCAACTCGCGATCAAATCGATTCATTCACAATGCTCGGATTGGTACAGCGGATCTAGCTGTAGTCGCTTTCATATGCGCCGTGCCGGTGCCCGGCTCGATGCCGAGGAACGCTCGCTCTCTCTCGATCGTCAGGCAATCGACATCCACGCTGGCAAGGCCTGCGTGTCGAACTCGCTTTCGTCGACGAGGCGAGCGCGGACGAAGACCTCTCCACTCTCATCCAACAGGACGGCGAAATAGTGGCCGGAGGCGTCGTGGATGCCGAGCAATGTCAGCAAGTCTTCGGTCGTGTACTCGGCGTCGCAAACGATTTTTGGGAAGGACTGCCGGCGCTCCCGCGATACGCCAAGCGCGTCGAGATTGGCCGCGCGCAGCAACTGCAGACGAACGTAAATAGCGCGATCGCCGCTCATGTAATAGGCAGAGGGATAGGGCGGGTAGGTGCGGGCACGCAAGATGTTGATCAGGTCGCCGGCACGATTGCGGCGGCCGAGATCGATGCGGCTGAGCGCGGCGAGTTCGGCCTTCTTATGGATGGTCGCATTCCGATGGTCCTGTGGCAGGCACGTGTTCGTGCCCCGCCTTATGTCCGGCCAAGTCTGCTTGAACAGGTCAACGAGGCTTCGCGTAATCTTCTCATGCAGGAGACCGCCCGTATCGGTTGCCTCAACCGCGACGTGACGCTGGGCGATGACATCGCCGGTATCGATGCCGGAATCGATATAGTGGATGGTCGCGCCGGCCGGCGTGCGGTCGATGATTGGCCAGACATTGGTATGCCAGCCACGATTATAGGGCAGCATCGCCGAATGCAGGTTGATGCACCTCTTCGGAAAGATCTCCAGCAGGGACGGCTTGAGGATGGCGCCGAAGAACGCGGAAATGCCAATGTCGGGATCGAGCGCCTTGAGCTGCATCAGGGTCTGTTGGTCGCGCAGCTGGGTGGAGAGCCAGATCCTGTCGGCAGGCATTTGCAGCGCGCCGAGAATCTCCTCGCCAAAGCGCCGCTCCTCGGCGGGCTGGAGCACGAGGCCGACGATGGTCTCGCCACGCTGCCGAAGCCAGCGCGCGACCTCAAAGCCGCCCCAGTTATTGAGAAAAAGAACAACCCGTACCGCCACGTCAGGCACTGGCCGCAGCCCCCTGATCGGCGACAGCCCGCGTCGCGACGACAGACAGCTCGACACCGGGCAGCCGCTCAAGGTTTCGGACAACGCGGAAATACCGCTCCTGGAGGGATTTGAGGATCGGCGACTTCGGATCGAGCGGCAAACCGTCGATTGACTTCACGGGCACCAGTTCCGCCAACGTACCGCAAAGGGCGATCTCGTCGGCAATCAGCAACTCGGTCCGGTCGATCGGCCGGCGCTCGAACGGGATATCAGCGGAACGCGCCAACATCTCGACTATGTCAAGCGTGATACTCTCGAGCGCTCCCTCCGTGGCGGGGGTCGTAACGATCGTCCCATTGCGGACCATGACAAGGCACGAGCCCGTAGCCTCGGCGACGCGGCCGAAATGGTTCAAAAGCACCATGTCTTGGCAGCCGCGGGCCTGGCCCTCGATGCGCGCCACGCGCGCGACCTGGTAATTGCTGCCAGCCTTGATGCGAGCCGGTAGCGAATCGTCCGGGCTGCGACGCCAGGTGCTGACGCCGAGGTCGATCGGTTCCGGGGCCTTTTGCTCCTGATGGTAGGCGGTGACGACAAGATCCGCCACCGTACCCTCGCCCCAATGGCCCTCCACGGCAAAGAGCGTCGTGCGGAACCACATGTCGCGGTCCGGTTCAATCAGTGCCTCGGTGAGCTCGGCGAGGGCATCGCGGTACGCGTCAAGCGACATTTCGAAGGGAATGTGCAGCAGGCGCGCAGAGCGGTGCAAGCGTTCATAATGCTTCCGAAGCTGGACGATCCCGAAGTTGCCGCTCGGCTGCCAGTAGCCCTTGAGACCCTCGAAAACGTTGACATTGCGGGTCACGGCTTCGCAGCCGACATGCAGCGTGGCGTCGGCCCAAGGCCGCAACCCACCCCCCATGAACACGAACTTCGGCTGCTGCAGCTTCGCCATGTGACGCTTGCCCCAACTTTATCTGGTCCGGCGGCTAGACCTACCTTGGGTCGCCGAGGCATGAATGCTGACAGGGTGACATCAGCCGCCGCCGGTAGATGAGAATAGTCTCTAATGCAGCCACGGAGCAATAAGGCATAAGGAGGATTGCACTAAGCAATTCGACTACGCAGAGTTGCCAAGGATAAAACCCGATCGGGGCGTTTCAAGCGTTCGCAATGGCAATTTGAAGCATTGGCAACCTGTCTTGGCACAGAAACCGCGACAGGTATCCTCCGAGGCCGCGCAATTCGCCGGTGATCTAGCCGCGTCAAAGCCTGTCCGGCGCGCCGGCTACCCAACCAATCCATCTGGCTTTGTTATATTGGGTGCACTTCATTTTCCCATTGTTAATATCTTGGATGTCATAAATTCATCATCAATCTGTCATGACGACGCCCATCGACATGTTGCTGTCGAGTTGATTGGAAAACGGGCAATGAGGAAAGACCGTTGGCGGTAATCTGCTTTGCGGACGGCGGCGTGGGTCGCGTCGGCCGTATCGCCGCCAACCTGGTGGCGACACAATTGATATCGAAGGGCGAGAGCACTGCTCTTTATGACTGTTGGGGACAAGGCCACCCCGGCGAAGCGAATGCCTTATTCAAAGAGCCAATGGGAATTGCCTCGCAACGACAGCTTTCGAGCCGGCAATTTATCGATGATCTGCGCCGTTTGAGAGCATTGCATCACCATCTTGTTGTCGATGTGTCGGACGCTACGGATCAAACAACGGCCTTAGCTTTCAGCTTCGCGGACCTGACGCTAATCCCCCTTCGTCCGAGCAGCGTCGACATTTCACTCGTGACCAAAACCATTGAGCTGCTGGAAATTCTCTCGAACCACCGCCGCCGTTCGTTGCATCGTGCGGTCTTCCTGGTCGACGACCCGGCAACACTCGGTCCCAGCACCCATTTGCAGATATCTGGCCTTCTCATACGCAGAGGGCTGAAGACGCTGCCTGTGTGCTTGAACGACCAAAGTGCCGCTGACCATCTGGCGTCGCGACACAGAGACCGTGCCTTGATGGACATCGCAGATCCGGAGTCCACCGTAACCGCCCAGCCCGATATCAACGCATTCGTCGACTGTGTGCTTGAGTGTCTTTTTGAGAATAACGCAGGCGCGAAACGGAACGAAATGATCGTCAGCGGTGACTACAACTCTGTATCTTAACGGCAAGCGATAAAGGGATTGACCGTGCAGGCCAGGTTTCTGGCGCGGCCGCGGGACAAATAGTCGTATCCTGCCATGGCAGCCAGTGCTGTTTGGCTTGGATGGCCTAACAAAAATGGCGCCTCATTCTCTCACTTCAGTGGTTCTTGGTTGATCCTTTGCCTGTGGTGAAGTTGCAAGTCTTCATCTTGCAGCTCGGATTGTCGCTGGTCGGGACGCTGACGCTGCCCATTACACCTTGTCCTAGACATGACTTCGAATTCGAGACGTATCGGTTGTACATCATGAGACCTGGGCGACGTGAGGGATATCTCAGCACCACCGAGCCCTCCCGGGCGATCTTTTCGTGTATGGCCGAACAGGTCATCGATTTGGAATCGTAGGTGGACATGGCCATCGCGTTCGTAGAAAACATCCCAATTGTCGCGAAGACAATGATCTTCTTCATAGGGTTTCCTTTCTTAGGCTGCGAGCCGCTGACGGTAGAAATCCCATAGTCCTTCTTTCACATCCCGTTCATGACAGAATGCTAACTCACCGGCGTTCCGCGCTGAAATGACCGTTCGTGGTCTGAAAACAGGCTCATTTGCCGAAGAGGACTGAGCCTCAGTTCGTTTCACTCTTGCCTCCGCACTGCTCTTGCTGGTGGGTGCGGGTAACTCAGCAAAGTCTTGAATCGATCCCGAACAGACAAAAAGCCCGGCGGAAATACCGGGCCCTCGTTCTTTGATCGGCGATTAAGCCAAATCAAATCAGGTTAGAACGTGCGCTCAAACCGCAGAATGCCCGAGAAGGTGTCATCGCCCAGTAGGTCGTAATGAACGTAGGTGACTTCCGGCTCTATGAGCAGGTTCTTGACCGGGTTGAACTTTACGTTCGTCGTTGCTTCGAACATCTTGGAATCCGTGTAGGCGAGCTGCAGGTTCCACTTCAGCTTGTCATTGAGCGGTACGCCAACGCCGCCCCAAACCGCCCAGTCACCCCAGCCGCAATCCGCGCCGTGAACAATGCCATCAGAGGTAGTGCAAGCAGAGACGTTCTGGTTCGAACCGGCATACTGGTTGAGCTTGCTGCCGTCCGTGTTCCAGCCGCCCATCAGGAAGGCCGACAATATGCCGAAATCGGCGTCGATACGAGCCTTGATAGCACCTTCTTCGACGATTGAGTCATATCCGCCGACAACCCTGAAGGACCACGCGTCGGCCTTGTAGCCAGCACCAGCAACAACGTTCGGAAGATAGTGGTCGGCCGTGGACAATTGCCAAGCACCACCATAAGCGGTGCTGTCGGAGCTGGAGTTGGTGTCTTCGAGCGAAATCACAGCCGTGAAGCCGTTGCCGGCATCGTAGTTGTAGGTCATTTGGTTGAGTTCGTACGGGCCGTCATAGATTACGTCGTCCTGGATGACGTCGCCGGCGTAACCAACGAACTGGTTGTACTGTGAATCCGTCTTACCAACAGTAAAGCCGCCAAGATTGATATAGGCCCATAGCAGGGTTGTGCTGGTGCTGCCGCCGTCGTTCCAATCCCAACGAACGATGGTGTCGGTCTTCAGCGGGCCGTATTCGGTATCGGTTGCCGTGTTGACGTTCAATTCTGCACGGGTATGCCACTTTGTACCGAAATCGCTATCGCGATCGTAAGGGTCCTTCCACTGACCTTCGGTACGCACCTTGCCGCCGATCCGAAGGCAGGTCTCAGTACCCGGGATAAAGAAGTAACCGGCGCCGAATGCATCACAAATGCGAACATATTCGAGTGGCTCCGGCTCGGCGGCAACAACGGCATCGGCCGCATGAGCACCGGATGCGGCTGCAAGCGCGGCAATGGAGCCGAGAAGCAGACTCTTGATGTTCATTGTAACTCCGTTCTTGATTTGAAATTGTGCGATTATCGAGCAGAAAAGGCTCGTCCGACACCAAGTTTCAGTCCTCAATCCGCAGCGCCAAGCTTCTGCCAGGCAGGATGCAGTTGCGACCTTTCGTTTGCAAGAACGTGACAATATGTGACAACACGCACATTAGACTGTGTTGCTGAAACACCGCAACTTCGAGGTCGATTCCCGTTGGATCAGGCCAGATAGATTATATTAGTCTTTTCGAACAAAACCAATCAGCGATTTCTAGTGCGTGGTTTGCCGCGGGCTGTGACGTGGCTGGATTTGGCGGGCACCACAACATTCCACGTACTTTTTACCCGAACCGCAAAGGCATAGATCTTTGCTTCTACGTTGCAACCGCCCTATGAGGGGCAGCAGAACTGCGGAAGGCAACAACGCGATCACAAGAGCTGCCAGCTTGGCCGAGATGCCCGGCACGACGAGGCGACGACCGGATCTGAATCCGCGCCACGCGCGTTTGGCTACATACTCCGCGTCCAGCTTGGGCAAAATCTTGAATAGCGCCGCCCGATCGGCGCCGGATCTTTCGAGGAATTCTGTCGACACCGGTCCCGGAGCCACACATGTGACAGTCACGCCGGTGCGACGCAATTCGTGATGGAGCGCTTCCGAAAACGAGCGAACAAAATTTTTGCTGGCATAGTATAAAGCCATGTTCGGCCCGGAAGTGAACCCGGCTATGGAACCAAGATTGAGCACGCCGCCACGCCCCCGCCTCACCATTCCCGGCAGGAAACGAAGGGTCAGGTCGCTGAGGGCGCGTATGTTGAGATCAATGATTCCCAGTTGATTATCGATGGGGAGTGCCGTTGCCGGGCCACGCAAACCATAACCGGCACTGTTGACCAGGACATCGCAAATCAGACCGTTTGTGTCTAGGAAATTCTCCAGACGCTCCGACGCGTCGACGGCAAAGAGATCCAGCTCAAGCGTAAACGCCTCGCCGCCAGCCTCCCGCACGTCGGTCGCGGCAGCGGCCAGGCCCTCCGGCGAACGCGCAACCAAAACGACTGCAGAACGCTCGCCAGCCGCGACTTTGGCGATCGCCCTACCAATACCACGGGACGCACCGACGACAACGACAGCCGGGCGGAACTTATCGTTGAGGATCATATTGCCGTCCCTGAAGCTGCGGCGCTGGGAACCGCTCCGCTTTGAGCAAGGCTTTTCACTTCACCAGCCACGTCGCCGTTCAAGATCCTTTCGAATCGCTCCAGTGCTCGCGCAACATTGGCTCCATCCATGACCCTGTGGTCATAGTGGATACGAACAGTGACCAATCCATCCTCGTTGATCGGCCCGTAGTTAAGAAGCGTAGTCAAGGGCGTCAGGGGGTTGAGGGATTCTGCCCCGAGGCCGGAATAAACCGAAAGCTGGAAAGTGCCGAAAAAGCGGGCCCGCTTGCGCCCGATATTCAGCCCAAGCCACATCAATAGCCATCTGATCGGCGCTGGAGCGCGAGCAATCTTCAAGGCTCGCCGGAACTCCTTGATCTCCAGGACTGGACGCGATCGCGCCGTCTGGATCGATGCCTCCAGTTCGGCAATGGAGCAGGTTTCCGGCGACTTGATGGAACTCAGCAGCACGACCCGCTCACCCTCGTACTCGCGCTCGTGCGCAATGGAAGCAACACTTACCGGGTATTCATAGAGGTGTGGCCTCGGAAACTTGACGTAAGCGCGCCGTAGTTCCGGTATCTCCGCGGAAAGAAGCGCGTATCCCTTCAAGAAAAGTACGGTCCAGGAAGACCTGCTTTGCTGCGCCATTCTGGCCTTTTGGAGCGGGCCGAGGTTCATCTGCCGCTGCACCGTGACCCGTGGCACCCCGATCGAGAACCTCATAAGGTCCCCGACAAGGCGTCGTGGCGCCGAAAGCTTGATGGCTCGGCCTTGCATCAATGCACCTCTAGTAGAGATAAGGGATAATTCGCTTGGTCTTCTCCATATAGGCGCGATAGCGCTGGCCGAAGACGTCCAACATCATACGCTCTTCCTTGTCCACCCGTAGGAAAAAAAGGATTGCGAAACCGACCAAGCCTGCTAGCCCCATCACCCAGTTCGACAGCAGAAAGGCCTGACCAAGGCCCATAAGCAGGAAAGAGGTGTACATCGGGTGGCGGACGAGAGCGTATGGCCCGCCGCAGACCAGTTCGTGCTGGTCGCGAATCTCCAGCGTAATAGACCAGTTCCGACCCAATTCCTTGTGGGTTCTGCGAAAGACCCACATTGCGGCGATGAAGAATATCGCTCCGACGACGACGGCCCACGGGCGCGTCGGATAATCGGCCGCAGCCGGGATGCCGGTGGCAACGTAGAAGCCGGGCAAGATCGCGAGGCCGAGGAGAGCCGATGCAAGCCCCACCGCCTCAGAAAGCGAGCGGCGGTTGCTGACAACTCGCACGCGCTTGGCGCGGCGCTCGAAAGGATACCGAATAACATACCAGGTGACGACGCCGAGCACCCACACGATCTCGCCAACAGCAGCTACCGATATGCTCAAATCAAGTCACCGAAGCCTTTCTGCGATGTGCGATCGATTTTGCTTGCCCGATCGCGTTTAACTGTTCATCTCTCTCAGATCTGTAATGAATTGTTGCGGCCTGAGCCAGATGCCGGGGGTCTTATACCCCATGTGTCGCGCGATGTCCCCAACAAAGGCGTTGCAATTGTAGACCGACGCCTCCCACAGTTTGCTTCTCGCCTGAAGTTTGCGGATATACGCCACCGTATCCTCGTATTTGGCGTCCGTGAGCATAACCCGCCAGCTTGCCGACCTATACTGCTCTTCCAGGTCACCGTCGGTTTCCCCGGTCGTAGCCGGCACCGGCACGAAATGGCCAATGACGTAGGGCGCGGCATCAGGCGAGGCCGGCGCAAGGCCTGCAACCTCCCTTTCGATCATATGTCCATTCGCGTCCGCGCGCCCGAAAATAACATAGGTGTGCCCGTAGGTGAGCGCGTAGCGCGAGCGAAACTCGATAAAGCGCCCGCTGGACTTGTTACTGGTCGTCGCGACCTTTAACTGGCCACGCGCGTCCGACGTGTAATGTGGTTGGGGACTTTTGTCTTCCGTCTGGCATGATGAAACTACAAACGCCAGCACTACTACAAGCGATAGACCGCCTCTTCCAAGCGTCATCACCCATGCTCCATCTTTCAAGCCCTAATGAGCGCAAACCTGGAAAGCAACTTACCAACCACTCTTGGTCGTGCAGTGAGCCGCTAAGCCAGTCCCGCCGGATACCATGTCGGGCGCAATGAGCCTTTGCCCTTTACGCCCGACAAAGGTCAGTTGTTACTTATATACAGGCGCCGCTGTTTCAGCGGGTGGCGGAGCCTTCCCCTTGCCTTTACCAATCGACCCACAGGCGTTCAGGCTGGCAACCGAAAACAAGGCAACTAGTGCCATAATTAGAATCCTGCTCATCAAGTAGTCCTCTCTTCACAACAAAGGGGTTGTCGAAAACAAGTCTCCACTTATCAAGCATCCACTAATAGTAGAAAACAACGCCGATGCCTAGTGCAGAAAGGACACAGTCGGCATTCGGTTTGCAGTTGCCAAGCTATTCCACAGTGGCCCGGACATCGGTGGTTCAACCGCCGGTATCGAGCGCAAGCCCATCAGATAAGTCATACCATCGTTACCAAAGGGCCGCGACTATAGAGGTCAACGATGTCCTTGTTTGTCAAATGGATGCATCCATTTGCGTAAGTTTGGCCGATCACCCCTGGCTCATGGTGTCCTGCTCGTCGCCGTTCTCTGCGACGGATGAAACGTCTTGCATGAAACCTCCGTCCATGCTCGAATAGGTTGCGTTAGCTAACGGGATGGATAAGATAAGCTCGGTTTCGAAGGAAAAATCGCGGTTGTAACCGGGGCCGGCTCCGGAATAGGCGCCGCTGTTTCCCGGCAACTCGGTGAGGAAGGGGCTGAGGTCGTTGTTGCCGATCTAGATCTCGATGCTGCGCATCGCATCGCCACGGAGATCCGTTCGCATGGAGGCAAAGCCCATGAATTTGCGATCGATGTCGCCGACCCCGAAGCTGTCGAAAAGTTGGTCAAGTTCACCATCCAGACATGCGATGGCCTGCACCTGGCGGTTAACAATGCGGGAATCGACGGCGCCCGCAAAGCGACGGCAGACTACCCTCTCGACAGCTGGCTCAAGTTGATAAACGTCAATTTAAATGGCGTCTTCTACTGCATGAAATATGAGATCGCCGCTATGCTCGAACGGGGCGGAGGCGCCATCGTCAACATCTCTTCCGTTCTCGGTTCTGTCGGATTGCCGACCACACCGGCATACACAGCGGCCAAACATGGGGTTGTTGGACTGACCAAGGTTGCCGCGATGGAGTATGCGAGAATGGGGATCCGCGTCAATGCCGTGGGGCCAGGCTGGATCGAAACGCCACTCCTATCGGAGCACCTGGAGCTGGCCAGCACCCGGCGCATGGCGGCGCTTCAACCGATGGGCCGGCGCGGGACGCCGGAGGAAGTGGCGGCTCTCGTGTGCTTCCTCTTGTCCGAACAGGCCAGCTTCATCACTGGAAGCCACCATCTGGTCGACGGGGCTTACACCGCCCACTAGTTATTTGATCCCGCCATTTGATGGTGCATCATTCGCATTGGAGCGGGGAATGCGCACTGGGTCAGTGTCCGACATCAGCGCTCTTTAGACTGAGTAAGAAGAAGGGAATTCTGGAGCGTCGCAGCTCCGTTGAAGAAGCGAAGAAGGGACAGGAAAACCGGGCCCGGCAACTCGCGAGAATCTACTCGTTTTCTGAGGAGATTTCGAATGCATTCCGGAACTTGAACGCCGGGCCGCCTTATTATGCCAAGATGGCCTGGATCTTTCAGACTCCCGCTGGGATAGTTCTATTTTGGTTCCGCAACCGTTCCGCATATATTAGAAACTGGAAAATCTAGCGACACCAGATCAAAGGGCCGGAAAGGCGAAAAGTTCGTGCAAGGTTGCCAGCATCGCCAAAACCGCCGCACTTTCGCATCTGTAATAGATCGATTGCGCATCTCGGCGGGTTTGGACAAGGTTCCTCGATCGTAGTTTGCTAAGATGTTGCGACAACGCTGATTGCGTCATGCCAATAGCTTCATTCAATTCGCCCACGCGGACTTCGCCTTTGCTCAAAAGCCTCAAGATTGTCAGGCGCGTAGGATTGGACATCGCATCGAGCAGCGCAGCGGAATCGGCTATATTAAACATGCAAAATGCCCTTAGACTTATGGATCTGGACATTTGATACAGCTATGCCGGGAAAATTTCCAGCCCTCCATTTTGGCATTCGTGAGGACACGAGCACAAGACTGTCGAACGTTAGGCAGCACTTGCGTTGATTATTGCCGGCTTCAAAGGCTCCGGCCGTCCAAACAGATAACCCTGAAATGCGGTGGCCCCAGCAAGACGCGCCAGTTGGTGATGCTCTGTGGTCTCGATACCTTCGGCTATGACCCTGAAGCCGAGTGTTTCGCCAAGCTTTCCCACCCCCGAAACGAACACTTGCGCAATCGGATCGTCGGCGAGCTTCTGCACGTAGCTCCTGTCAATCTTGATGGTATCGAACGGCATGTCGCGCAAGAAGGCAAAGCCGCTATTGCCAGTCCCGAAGTCATCGAGCGACAAACGGAAGCCCATGCGTTTCAGTTCGCTTACGGTAGCGACAACGGCAGGCGTCGCGTTGAGGCCAACTGTTTCGGTCACCTCCAGCACGAACGTTTCGGCACGACATCCGGTTTCGCGCAGCACGTCGCGCAGCATCGGCACAAGACGATCATGCAGGAATTGCGCGCCGGAAACGTTGATCGAGATCACCTTGAACCCGCTTCGCTCATAGTCGCGGCAAACTTGACGAAATACCCACTCCCCAAGATGGTCGATCAATGCGGACTGCTCTGCGATCGGGATGAATTCATCGGGTGGTATGATAGCGCCTCGGATGGGATCACGCCAACGAACGAGCGCTTCGGCACCTATGACCTCACCGTCGCTGCCGATCACAGGCTGGTAATAGACGGCGAGATGGTTGAGAAGAATAGCAGACCGAAGATTCCGGGTGATCTGACGCTCACGCATTTGGCTGTGTTGCATGTCCGCATCAAAGAAAACGAACTGATTGCGGCCATTGCGTTTGGCTTCGTAAAGGGCAACGTCGGCGCGCGTTAGCAGAGCGTCGGCGAAGCCGGCATGGAGTGGTGCCTGGGCGATACCGACCGATATGCCGTCATAGCCACGACTATCGTCGCGTCTTAGCAGTTCCCGCAGCTTATCCATGAAGCTGGCGATCTCGGCGCTCAACAAATGATAGTCTGTGTCGTCTGCGATCACCGCAAATTCATCGCCGCCAATTCTGCCGACGATCCAGTTGGATCGCGCCGTCGCCACCTCAACCAGGGTTTTGAGAACGCGGTCACCGACCGTATGCCCGAACGTGTCGTTAATCCGCTTGAAGTAGTCGACATCGATCAGCATCAAGGTGAAATCGGGTGTCGGCTTCCTGGCGATCTGCCTTGTGCGGATTGCGCTCAATCGGTCTTCGAGAAGCTCCATGAAACGACTGCGCGTAAACGCATGGGTGAGACTATCGCGTTCAACGACCGACTCCCTCTCCTGATCATGCTCCTCGATTTGTTGCCGCGCCCATCTCAGGCGAAATACGCCCGCAACCGTCGCAACGAACGCAATGACGAGTGTCTCGATATCGAACCCATGATTGATGATGATGCGGCTGAAGCCGAGATGCGGATTAAAATGGATGAGGAATCTGAGGCCAAGTGCCATCGCCAGAGCTGAGATAGCGATCACTTGGAGCAGCCGGATCAGGCCGATGTGGCTGCGAAATTGGGGCTTGGCTTTCACCGCGGGGCACTCAAAAACTTTGCGTTATTCCATCAGATACCCTCATTTGCTTACCGGCCGATGAATCCGAACGGCGGTAATGTATCAATCGGAAATACACAATCATTCGCAGATCAGGGTTGGCTTGCCGCCTCGCGGTGGCTGGGCATTGAAACTTGTTGCAAGTTTGGCCTCTTGGCCAAGGCGTTGGTTGCGCGAACAACCCAGTCGCAACGTTCGGCACGCTTCAGCGCTGCGGCACATCTTTTCTGCAAGCCTGTTGCCGTCGGTCAAGGCTGTCCGGTTGGCGCGGTAAGGCTGCCATACGCATCACCACAGAATAACCGCTCTCGCTCACGGCGCGTAGCGGCAGGCGATTCCAAGCACAAGTTTAGCGGATATTTATGATGGTGAAGACAAACGACCCGGCGGCGACGCATACCGCAACAGTTGCATAGTAGTCCATGTTCAATCCCTCCTCACTGCCGCATATAAACACGCTAAGGAGCCATATGTTCACTTGTGCGATACGACAATGATTTCATCGCGCACTTTTTTTGTCCCAGGGATTCGCGCCGTTACCACTCGATGGTCATTTCATTGAATGGAAATGGCATAAAATATAGTTCAAAGGCCAGCTTAGCTCTCCAGAGCTCCGGTTTTCAGGTGTGCCCGAACCCGATGGCGCAGATGACAAAAACCCAGCGCCCCTCACACGCAGGCTTTTCGTTCCACCGCGACACCCTCACCTCTTGGAACGAGATAGGAGCAGACAAGGGCAAGCACTATGGCTGACAACACCTGGTCACATGGGTCGCTGCCTCTGGCCAGTCGCGCCAAGATGATCGTTGGGCGTCGGTGACTACTTGGTCATGGCTTGTGGTCCACGATCACCAGAACAAGCCACAGCAGCTTGCACGCGATATGCAATGCCTGGTCTTGAGCGAATGTCGTCTTACCGCGAATCTTTGCCTCATCGATGAGGGTATGGAGCACCCACTCCGCAAGCCCGAGCCAAACATTCCCCGTCACCAGTGCGACGCCTGCACCGTGAATGCCAGCATGGGCAATGAGATGATAGACCCGCAGTGGGCCTTTGGCTTTCGCGTCGGAGAGGAATTGGCCCTGCAGCGGGTAATCGCAGATCCAATGCATACCGAGCAGCATTAGGAAGAGTGTAAGCCATGCTTCCATCAGTCACCTGTTTTCTAGGGCCGCCCCGAAGAGCTTAAACTGGCTTTCGCCTGTTTGTCTTTCGGGGTCATGGCCTGCTGCTGGTTTTTCGGAACCGGGCTTAAGCTAACCCACCTTGGTTTCAAACTTGTTGGAACTGGCATAGCCCTGCATGGGGCTAACGACGCTTGGCATTGTAGAAGCATTCGATCTCATCGGACACATCCGTCTCGTCCCAGACGTTGCTGGATCGGCCCGTCGAGCAGGCAATGCCGCGGTCGGCTATCAGTCCTCTGGTCCTGAGAGAATATCCCCTTCGGCGACAAGCCCCTTTTCGTAGTCCGATCTTGATATGAAGCCTAGATGAACACTACCGTCACGCTTGGTTCATTTGCTCAGGATTACCTTTAAATCAACGTCCTAAGCGACGTTGTAGGACAGCAAATGTCAATCGGAGAAAACCCGTGAACAAGTTCCTCATCGCTTCTGCAATCACCCTCGCTTCGCTTGCAGCCTCAAGTCTTCCATCCCAAGCTGCTTCGGTGGAAGTTATCACCGGCGGCGGGCCTTATTATCATCGCCATCACTACCAGGAGCGCGCCGACTGGGACTATCACCATCACCATCGTGACTGTTTTACAAAGGTCGTAAAGGAATGGCACCACGGCCACAGGGTGGTCACAGAACAGCGAATTTGCCGTTAGTTCGCTACATCGGCCCGGCCCTTGCGCCGGGCCTTTTCACATGGTGCCCGAATTTACGCCGCCCGCGCCGACATAAGGGCGGCACGCCGTTCAACATCGTCGTTTATTCCTTCAGCCGTTTCGCTCCCACCATTGCAGCGATGTGCGAATTCAAAATACCGGCCGACCGGCACCACATCTGCCAGAGACGTCAAGGTGCGACCCGTTCGTCGTGCTCACCTTCGATTTCCGTCAAAAGCCATCGACGGAAAGCCTTCATGGATGCCGTTTCCGCACGTGATTTCAATCGCGTCAACCAATAACTGCCGGTCTGAGCCGTAATCTCAAAAGGCTGAATGATCCGCCCTGCTTCAATCTCCTGAAGGAACATGGCGACCGGGACGAGCGCAACGCCAACACCTCGCGCCGCAGCCTCCACAAGTGTCAGCGACGAATCGAACATCCAGCCGCGTAGACTGGGCGCATCGAACCCAGCAGCCCTGAACCAGAGAGGCCACTCGTCAATCCGGTACGAGCGCAGCAGTTCCACACTTGCCAAGTCTGCCGGAGTGCGAAGACGTTCGCGCAACATCGGCGAGCACACGGGCGAAAGCGGCGCATCCATCAGATGTATTGCCTCCATTCCGTGCCACGCGCCGTCACCGAACCGGATGAAGAAGTCCAGGCCGTCAATCAGCACGTCGGATCGATTGTTGTTCGTCTTGAGACGTAGATCAACATGAGGATGCTGTTGCTTGAATACGCTTAGTCGCGGCAGCAACCAACCAATCGCAAAGGTACCGACCACGCCCACGGTGAGGATCTCGTGGAAGTTCCCTTCCTCGAACTGGCTCAAAGTCGCGCTCATCCGGCGAAAGGCATCGGTAAGCACCGGGAGCAATGCGTGCCCTTCATCCGTCAGGGCAAGACCCCGGGGAAGGCGCTTGAACAAGGTGACACGCAAGGCTTCCTCAAGCGCCTTTACCTGATGGCTGATGGCGGTCTGCGTGACCCGGAGTTCCAATCCCGCTCGTGTGAAGCTGCAATGTCGCGCTGAAGCTTCGAAGGCGCGCAGGGCGTTAAGCGGCAACTGTGGAATTTCCATCGTCATTCATGCCCAAGTTTTTCTCATGTCTAAGCGCAGAATTGATCGTTTGTCTAGGACCAGCCTCCGCTTCATAGTTCCTGTCGAGAGGTGCAGACAGACCCTGCGACGTCTGCCGGCCAATGACACCGGCCTCTCTTTGAAACCAACCTGACGAAACCAACCTGACAAGGAAGACAGGAATGGCAATGTTATTGTCACGCCGGCAGACGCTTGCCGGCAGTTTGCTCGCGATACCAGCTCTTGCCGCACTCAGCACAGAAGGGCTGGCCCAAAATATGCAAGCTGCCGAGGCCAAGCTTGCCGAGCTGGAGCGCAAGCATCCCGGTCGCATTTGCGTGAGTATTCTCGATCTGGCGAGCGGCAAACGTATCGAGCACCGTGCGAACGAACGCATTCTCATGTGCAGCACTTTCAAGGCTTTGGCGGCGGCTCTCGTCCTCGTTCGCGTCGACAAAGGGGAAGAGAAGCTGGATCGACGCATCAAATTCTCAAAGAAGGAGCTGGTGTCCGGATCACCCGTAACGCAGGCGCGCGTCGGTGAGCTTGGTATGACGGTGGCAGAACTCTGCGATGCGGCCGTGACCCGCAGCGACAATACCGCCGGAAATCTGTTGCTTGCCAGTTTCGGGGGACCAGCGGCGCTGACGGCCTTCTGCCGCACGCTTGGCGATGACGTTTCGCGTCTCGATCGCATCGAAACCGAGCTCAACTATCACGACGGGCCCGACGACATCCGCGACACCACGACGGCTGCTGTGATGCTGGAGAACCTGCGGAAGCTTCTTTTTACGGGCATCCTGTCCGGTGGCTCGCGCTCTCAATTGGCGGCGTGGCTGATCACCACCAAGACGGGCGACGCTCGGCTGCGCGCCGGCCTTCCGAAGAACTGGCTTGTTGGTGACAAAACCGGGACCAATGGAGACAAGTACGGAAACGCCAACGACATCGCCGTCATATGGCCGCCGGATCGGGCTCCGATCATCGTCACGGCCTATTGCGAGATTCCGTCGATACCGGCCGACGAACGCGACGCAGTCATTGCCGATATCGGCCGGATCGCCTCTGAGATCTGATGGCGCCGTCGGACTGCCGGCCCGCACAAAGCGCAGTCCAATCAAATCCCCATGGAGCTACCGGCCGCAAACTGCTGAATGCGCGGCCGATCACACGTACACGAGGACTTTCTATGAAAACCATTTGCCTTCCAAAGCTTGGATCGATCGTCGGCGCTTCTCTTTTCTGTGCCGCCAACACTTATGCCGCCGAGAGTGGTGGCCAGAACTTTCTCGAGCACGCCGTGAACGACGCGATCCGACCCACGATGCAGGAAAACAACGTTCCGGGACTGGCGGTGGCGGTCACAATTGAGGGCAAGCGCTATTTCTTCAACTATGGCGTCGCATCCAAAGAAAGCGGGCAAAAAGTTACCGAGGATACGATTTTCGAGATCGGCTCGATCAGCAAGACCTTTACCGCGACCCTTGCCTCCTACGCTCAACTGCGCGGAACCCTGTCCTTCTCAGAATACGCGAGCAAGCATCTGCCGGCGCTCGCGGGCAGCAGCTTCGACAAGATCAGCCTCCTTGATCTCGCCACCTATACGGCGGGCGGTCTGCCCTTGCAGTTCCCGGATGATGTCACCGATCAAAAAACGACGATCGGCTACTACAGAGACTGGCGCCCGATCTATCCGGCCGGGACGCATCGGCTTTATTCGAACCCGAGCATCGGCCTGTTTGGCTATCTCGCCGCCAGAAGCATGGGCAAGCCTTTCAACGATCTGATGGAGCAGACGCTCTTCCCGGCGCTCCGCTTAGCCCATAGCTACATCAAGGTTCCACAGGACCAGATGGGCGATTACGCTTACGGCTATTCGAAAGACAGCAAGCCCGTTCGGGTCACACCAGGCGCTTTCGACTCGGAGGCCTACGGCGTGAAGACGACCGCGGCGGACATGATCTGGTTCGTCGAGGCCAATATCGACGGCTCGAAGCTCGACAAAACGCTCCGACGCGCAATCACCGCAACGCACACCGGGTATTACAAAGTCGGTGACATGACGCAGGGTCTCGGATGGGAGATGTATGCCTATCCGACGGATCTCGACCGGCTGCTTGCGGGAAATTCCCCCGAGATGGCCCTTAAGCCGAATAAAGCGACCAAACTTGTTCCGCCTGTAGAGCCGCAAGATGATGTGCTGATCAACAAAACCGGCTCGACGAATGGTTTCGGCGCTTATGTCGCCTTTGTTCCCGCCAAGCGCATCGGCATCGTGATATTGGCAAACAGAAATTATCCGATCTCGGCACGGGTGAAGGCCGGATATCAGATATTGACGGCGCTGGACGGACAGTCTGGCTCGTCGACCGCTCGCTGAGAGGCACTATGCACTGATCTTCAATAACTCCGCACTCACCGGTCTGCCCAGATGAAACCCTTGAACTCGGTCGATGCTGAGATTCTGGAGGACAGACATCTGAGCCTCGGTCTCCACACCTTCCACCAGGATGGTGTTGCCCCGATTGCGGATGAGAGCGACCATATCTTGCAACATGGTCAGCCCACGCTCGTCGGCACAATCATGCAGGAAGGTTCGGTCAACCTTGACGGTGTCGAACTCGATCGCCCGGAGCCAGGATAATCCGGCATAACCAGAGCCGAAGTCATCCAACCAAATCTCGACGCCGAGTGCCTGGAGATCGGCGACACACTGCAGAACCACGGGTTGCATTTCCATATCCAAGCCCTCAGTGACTTCCAATGCGAGCCGAGACCCGGACACGCGTGTCTCTTCCAGGATAGCTGCAACGCTCATGGCGAAACCCGGAGATCTCAGCTGTACCGGAGAGACATTCACGCTTACCGTCGACATGCGGTCGGACGCCAGGATGTCCTGACATGCCGTTTTGATCGCCCATCGACCCAATTCGATAATCGAGCCAGTCCGCTCGGCGATGGGAATAAAGATATCCGGAGGCACGGAGGTTCCATCGGGCAAACGAAGCCGCATCAAAGCCTCGGCAGCTTTTATCTGGCCGTTCCTGAGATCGAATATCGGTTGATAGACCAGTGATACCAAACTCCGATCAATGGCTGTCGCGAGCAGCGGCACCAATTTCCCGGCGTCCTCGTTCGGACGCCGCAACGTCGGGTCAAATGTTCGAACGCAGTTGCGGCCAGAGGCCTTTGCGCTATAGAGCGCAAGGTCGGCCTCACGCACGAGCCATTCCACCTTTGCCCCTGCCCGCTCGCTGATAAAGGCAACCCCGACACTCACCGTTACGATCTGCGCGTCGTCCGGCCGCTCGTCGTGCCGGATTGCAAGCGCTTCAACTTGGTGTCGAATTTTCCCTGCTACATAGCTTGCCTCATCCTGCGCTTGCAAAGGCATGACAACGATGAACTCCTCGCCGCCATAACGACCAATGATGCCCCCGTAGCGCTCGACCAATTTCTGAAGCGTCGCGGCAATAACAGTGAGACATCGGTCACCTTCCTGATGACCGTAGCGATCGTTGAAGCGCTTGAAGAAATCGACGTCGATCAGGATGACCGAAAATTCGCGGCCTTCGTTTTTCCAAGCGCTCCAGTACTCGTCCAGTCTGCGATCGATTGCCCGTCTATTTTCGATGCCTGTGAGGTAATCAGTGTGTGAAAGACGCAGCAATGCCTTTCCGCGCTCTGTTGCCTCCAAATGCTGGTGGCGAGCCTCCACCGCATTGAGGAACACGTTGTAGCGTTCGACGTTCAAACGCCAGTTCACGAATGACGTGAATATGAAACATGAAACGTAAAACAGTCCAAAGGCGAGTTGGTAGGCCGGCGTCGATGGAAAGAAACCATACAGTGCCACAAAAAAAGCAGCCAATACCGTGCCGGACGTAAGGACAGACAGCCGAAACGAGAAGCTGAAGAACAGGTTTGCGCCCATCATGAAAATCGCGCCGAAGATCATGTAGTAGGACATGCTCATCGCATATTTTGTGGTAATAGCCGGACAAAGCCAGCCGATATAACCCAAGATCAGCGCCAGAGCGCAAGTGCTGTCCAGCCAAACGGTCTTCGCCTTCGCCAACCTCAAAATCTCAAAGGCCATGAGCGCAACAGCCGCAACGACAAACCGCGAGGCGATCGTTAGCGGCGCGACGTCCGGAATGAGCCAGCTGTCAGGAGCGGCAAAGGCTACATAGACGGCGACAGCCATCCACAAGCCTTTGCGTGTGCATTGCCGCCGGACGGCATCATTCTCCGATGCATACGCAGCCCTCATCTCCACGGGGGAACCATGGAGCTTCTCGATCGGCACAACGCAGTCTGCATCCAGAAAAGTGGCCTTTGCGGGAACTCCAGATGCGATCTGCTCCGAAAATAATCGTTCATAGAACATGCGGCGACGCCCTCCGAGCATTGCTGCCGATAAACCTGAGTTCACCGCTTCCAAAGTTCCGTTCGTCTTGGCCACGAAATTTAGCTCGTGCTGCTAGAAATACCCTCTTGACGAGCAGAATCCAATCGCGTTCTGTCATCCACATATTTATGCTTAACATTGCGTCAACGGAGTTCATAATGGCACAAGGATTTAAGTTCGACGGCGAGAGTCTCATTGCACCTGGTCAAATCCTTCGCCCGACTGAGCCAAACGACCTTCACCCCTCGGATCAGATGATAACAGCCAAGGCGGAGCTTGCTCTGACGCTGGATTTATCGCTTCAACAGTTCCGATCCACAGTGGATCCGCACGCGGTTGTGAGCCGACTATCGCATGCGTTGCATCAAATACGCCGTCGCTTTCATGACAGCATATGGAGTGAAATCGTCTTCCTTGCGCAGAATCATCCCGTGACTCATTTCTTGCTTCAGGATCCCTTTACGCGGTGGTCGTTCGATAAGCCGCGCGGCTATTCGGGTGACGCACATCTGCTCGACTTCATCTACGGTCATTCCAAAGTGGAGACCGAAATCGCGGCATCCACCGACCTGGGCAGAACGATATACGAATACACCAAAAACGCTTCCTCATCGGTCGCCGTGAGAGAGCGCCGAGATCTGCTTGCACGAAGAGTGGATGACGTGGCCAAGGATCGCCCCGGGTCGGCTGAAGTCCTTGCGGTGGCATCGGGCCATCTTCGCGAGGCGGCGTTGTCGACCGCGCTCAGGGAAAGAAAAATCAGACGCTGGATTGCGCTCGATCAGGACCCGCTCAGTGTGGGGACGGTCGCGCGCGATTTTGCCGGAACATGCGTGGAAGCCGTAGACGGTACCGTCAAGAGCCTGTTTTCCGGCAAACACGCTCTCGGGCACTTCGATTACATCTATGCTGCAGGCCTCTACGACTATCTGACGTTTCCGGTTGCCGCCCGACTGACGCGCAAATGCATTGAAATGCTGAAGCCCGGCGGTTCCTTCTTGTTTGCGAACTTCTCGCAGGAAATCGAAGTAGACGGCTACATGGAAGCGTTCATGAATTGGCCTCTCCTTCTGCGTTCGGAGAGCGATATGCGCATGATTGCCAACGCAAGCGCCGGCAGCGCAGAGACAAAAGTATCCGTCTGGTTCGGGGATAACCGCAACATCATTTATTGCGAAATTGAAAAGGCGGCCTAACGCGGCAGGCATTCATCGCTCTTGCCGCTTTACGGGCGGGGCTCGCCGCCGCGACATCGAAACGTCGCGGTAGGTCAAGCAGCCTTGAGTGTTATACGCAGTATCAAAAAAAAGATCCCTCCGCCAGAACCGGCGGAGGGAAGTTGGGTCATAGTGCTCATCCGGCATTAGCCGACATTGGAATTTACGATGACGTCGCCCTAACCGTCATTTAACTATTTTATAGCGCCACTCATCGCACAAAATGACAATCCATACCCGCGGATCGCCCGGTTTCGCTTTATCTCCACACGATTTTCCATGGGTCATTTCCTCACCCGTTCCGCGTCGGAAAGCGTCCATGTCTTGTCGAAGAGCGCCTTTGTCGGCGCATAAAGACGGAACATCAGCTCGAAGTCGCGCTTCGGATCGGTCGGTATCCAGTTCGTGTCCCTGCCCTTAGGTGCCTTCGGCGCAAGGAAGATGTCGACCGAGCCGTCTGCATTTTTCTGCAGATCCGCGATTTGTGACGAGCGGCTTGCGCGCGGCATGTTGCGGATCAACGCATGTGTTTCGCGATCATAGGCGGTCAGCGACCAATATTGCTCCACCGGGACGTTGGCTGGCACGTTCAGGCGGTAGGTCTTCGAACCGTCAAAGGGATGCCCGTCTTTGTCCTTGATTGCGATCAGATAGAACTGGCCGGCGCCGAGGCGCTTAATGCCGACATAGGCATAGCTGTAGGTAAGACCGCGAATGTCGACCGGATAGGCATCCGGCTCACTAAACGACGCTTGCGCTGCCTTCACGAGTTCGGGGTCGGCGGGGAAATTCCAGCGTCCCTTCTCATAAAAGGGCTTCAAGCTGGTATCGTATTTTGCCTCCAGCCATTCCCGCGCCTCACGGATTCCGGTTTCAAGCTGCTTGCTTGTCGCTGCGTCCGGCTTGAACGGCTTGCCCTTCTCGATGCCTAACGACTTGAGCTGGTCGATCATGACCCGATCGCGCGGTAGCCAAGGTTCGGTCTGGACGATCCGGTCCAGAGATTTGAAGAAGCTTGTGTCGTACCTTATCGTCGAGTCGAACAGGACATCTTTGGCGTCGGTGAAGACGGTCTCCGGCGGCGAGGCTGCCTGTGACAGCGGATAAACCTTCAATCGCTTGCCATAGGCGACCGACTTTTCGATATCGGCGTCGCTGTGACTAGCAAGATTGGAGCGTAGAAGCGCGTATCCGCCGTAGGTGTCCGAAGTGAGCGGGATGTAGCCGTCGGGAACCTTGTCCTTGTAGCCGGGCGGCAGGATAAGATACTTTCCGCCCTTGCCCTTGTCGGCACCAGATGGTCCGGCGTCCTCAAGCGGCATCTGCCACACGTCGACGATATTGCCGTTGATCGAGCCGCCCTCTGCTGGCGGCACTTCAATCACGACCGGTCCTGCGTCCTTTGTGTCCGTGAAGGCCATCAGATATATAGCGTCCGGATTGGGCGTCAGGGTCTGATTGTGCCAATCGAGGGGGCGCGACCAATAGACGATCTGGTTCACCTTGCCGCTTGTCTTGGCGAGCATCTCCTGGAGCATCAGGTCGTAGTTGACTGCCGGAATACCCCAGATGACCGCCTCCACCGCACGGCGCTCGATCGTGCGCTTCGCGAGCTCGTCGGGCGACAAGGCGGCGGCAGCCGATGCTATCGCCATTATTGCCATTGTCGCGAAAAGCACTCTTCTCACGCTGATCTCCCGCCGAACTGATGTGAAACGACAGGATCGCCCACCCCGGAAGGAAGCATAAGTACGTTACTGTAAATACCGGCGTAAACGGCTTGCCTTGTGACGTGCCTCACAGGCATGCCTCACTGGCGTGCAGAGAGATCATGTCGAGGCAACGCCGACCGCTTCGCCGACGTAATTTACCGTAACGTACTTAACCGCGCGCCGATGCCGCCTATGGTGAATTTGAACGATCGACGGAGTGCCGATGCAGAAGAAACCGGTCCTCGCAATCCTGCTGACGCTATCCGGCTGCGGCCACCCAAGTGGTGTGATGACGCCCGTGACGCTGACGGCGGCGACGCCCAAAACCGCACAGGTCGACATTCTTGTGGCGACGACCCGCCAGCCGTCTGGCAATCCGGCCACCCTGTTCAACGGTGAGCGCAGTCCCAAGCCCTTTCTAACCGATATCGCGGTCTCCATTCCGCCAAAGCGTCAACCCGGAACGGTACAGTGGCCCAAAAGGCTGCCCCCCAATCCCGCTACCGACTTCGCCGTCACCCGCGTCAAACAGCTCTACACCGTTCCTGAGGGCCGCGCGTGGTTCCACCAGCATATCGAAGGCGGTCATGCGCTCGTCTTCATCCATGGTTTCAACAACACCTACGAGGATTCGGTCTTCCGCTTCGCCCAGATCGTCCATGACAGCGGCATGCAGGCGACGCCGATCCTCTTCACCTGGCCGTCGCGCGCGCGGCTCGCCGCCTACGCATATGATAGAGAGAGCACGAATTACTCCCGTACGGCTCTCGAACAGACGCTGCGTGTCTTGGCGCAAGATCCCGACGTCAAGGACATCACCATCCTTGCGCATTCGATGGGCACCTGGCTCGCCATGGAATCCCTCAGGCAAATGGGCATTCGCGATGGGCACGTAAATCCGAAGATTCACAATGTCATCCTCGCCTCGCCCGACATCGACATCGAAGTCTTCGCCAAGCAATTCGTCGAGATGGGCACGCCGAGGCCGAAGTTCACGATCTTCGTTTCGCAAGACGACCGCGCGCTTGCGGCCTCCAGCTTCATCACGGGCGGCGGGCGCCTGGGTGGGATCAATCCGGCCGAGGAGCCCTACCGCTCCCGTTTGGAGAGGGCGGGCATCACTGCCATCGATCTCACCAAGGTCAAGAGCGGCGACAGCATGAACCACGGCAAGTTCGCCGAAAGCCCGCAGATCGTCCAGCTCATCGGCCAGCGGATTATAACCGGGCAGACGCTGACCGATTCCAACATCTCGCTTGGAGAAGGTGTTGCCGCCGTCGTCGGCGGCACCGCCCGGACCGTTGGTACGGTGGCTGGAGCGGCCGTTGCCGCGCCTCTGACGATCGTAGAACAACCGCTACGTCCGAAAAAGGCTGCAGATGTGGATGCGACGCTGCGCGTAGATCCTGAATCGAAGCCGCTGACCCCGTGACCGCGGATTTACGCCCCTGTTACACCTTATAACCCCGCTGTTTACAGTAACGTACTTCCGCGCAGACGCCAAAAATAGAAGTCTCTCCCCGTCGAATAACAACGATCCGCTGCGGCGGCTGCGAAGCTCCACCCGATCACAAGGAGTGCGAAATGTTGAACGACCAAACTAGGGAGAGCAGATGATGGACACGAAACTCTCCCGTGGATTTCTTTGCGCAACGACCGTCGCGGCTATGACGCTGATTTCGGCGCCGTTGATGTCGAGCGCATCGGCCCAGGGCACGGCCCCGGCATCTTCAGCCACGAGCTCCCCGGCGCCTAGTCCGGACAGCGCAAGACCAAACATCCTGGTGATCTTCGGCGACGACATCGGCCAGAGCAATATCAGCGCCTATTCGACTGGCCTGATGGGTTACAAGACGCCCAACATCGACCGCATTGCCCATGAGGGCATGATCTTTACCGACTACTATGCCGAAAATAGTTGTACGGCGGGTCGCTCCACCTTCATCACCGGTCAGGTCTGCCTGCGCACCGGGCTCTGCAAGGTCGGCATTCCCGGCGCGACCGTCGGTCTGCAGCCGCGCGACATCACCATTGCCCAGGCGCTGAAGCCGCTCGGCTACGCGACCGGCCAGTTCGGCAAAAACCACTTGGGCGACCGGGACGAATTCCTGCCGACCAAACATGGCTTCGATGAGTTTTTCGGCAATCTCTATCACCTGAATGCCGAAGAAGAGCCGGAGCGACCCTATTATCCGAAGGACGACCAGGAGTTCGTCAGAACGAATTCGCCGCGCGGCGTCATCCACTCCTATGCCGACGGTAGGATAGAAGACACCGGAGCCCTGAACACAAAGCGAATGGAGACGATCGATGACGAGACGACTGCGGCGGCGATCGATTTCATGGACAGGCAGGTAAAGCAGGGCAAGCCGTTCTTCACCTGGATGAACACAACCCGCATGCACGCCTTCACGCATGTGCGCGAATCCATGAAGGGGCAGAGCGGGATGCCAGGCAACGACTATGCCGACGGCATGATCGAGCATGATGGCGATGTCGGAAAGCTTCTGAAGGCTATCGACGATCTGAACGTCGCCGACAATACCATCGTGGTCTACACGACGGACAACGGTCCGAACCAATGGTCCTGGCCGGATGCTGCGACGACGCCCTTCCGCAGCGAGAAGGACACGAACTGGGAAGGTGCATTCCGCGTCCCGGCGATGATCCGCTGGCCAGGCCACATCAAGGCTGGAGAAGTATCAAACGAGATGATGTCGGGTCTGGATTGGTTTCCCACGCTGCTTGCCGCCGCCGGCGATTCGGACGTCAAGGACCGCCTGCTGAAAGGAACAGCGATCGGAGGCAACCAGTTCAAGGTCCATCTCGATGGCTACAACCAGCTTGGCTATCTGACCGGGCAGGAGCCAAAGTCCGCACGACACGATTTCTTCTACTTCAACGACGACGGCAACCTCGTCGCCTACCGATACGACAACTGGAAAATCGTGTTCTGCGAACAGCGCAAGCCCGGTGGCTTCGAAGTTTGGTCGAATCCCTTCACGTGCCTGCGCGCCCCGAAGGTCTTCAATCTGAGGATGGATCCGTTCGAACGGGCCGATGTCGTCTCTGATCAGTATTATGACTGGCTGGCCAAGAATGCCTATCTCATCCAATACGGCGTGTGGCGCGTCGCCCCCTTCCTCCAGACGTTCCGGGATTACCCACCGAGCCAGCGTCCGGCGAGCTTCAGCGTCGACCAGATGATCGATTCATTGATGCGGTCGCTTGAGCAAAGCCCGGCTGGCAGCGGTCAGTAGCGACACCATCAGGCAAAGGCAGACGCGGCCGAAAGCGCCGCGCCTGCCCTTCACCTCACTTGGGAAGCAAATATGGCCGCCCGTGACGACATCCTCCAGCTCGGCAAACGCATCGGCCAGTCGATCATCGGCCAGGAGGCGATGGTGGAGCGGCTTCTGCTTGGGCTTCTTGCAAATGGTCACCTGCTCGTGGAAGGCCTGCCCGGCCTCGCAAAGACGCGGGCAATCAAGAGCCTGGCGAAAAACCTCGATTCCGAGCTTTCGCGTGTCCAGTTCACGCCCGACCTGCTTCCTGCCGACATTACCGGGTCGGAGATTTATTTCAGCGAAGGTGGCAAGGGAGAGTTCAAGTTCCAGCAGGGACCGATCTTCGCCAACCTCATTCTCGCCGACGAGATCAACCGCGCGCCCGCTAAGGTGCAATCGGCCCTGCTGGAAGCGATGGAGGAGCGGCAGGTCACCGTCGGCGGCAAAAGCTATCCGCTTCCGGCCCTCTTCATGGTCATGGCGACACAGAACCCGATCGAGCAGGAAGGCACCTATCCGCTGCCCGAAGCTCAGCTCGACCGGTTTTTAATGCACGTGCAGGTCGCCTATCCCGACGAGACGTCGGAAGCGGCGATCATGCGGCTGAACCGCGACGAAGAGAACGAGGCGCACGGCGACAGCAAACCCGCTGCCCCACAGAAGCTTAATCCGCAGGCCGTCTTCGACGCCCGCAAGGAGATCGGAGCAGTCACCGTTTCGGATCCTGTCGAGAAATACATGGTCGCCCTGGTCTTCGCCACCCGCTATCCGGACCGCTACGACAAGGCGCTGGCGAAGCTGCTGCAGGTCGGCGTCAGCCCGCGCGGCGGCGTCGGTCTCGACAAGGTATCGCGCGCCTATGCCTGGCTGAAGGGACGCGACTACGTGACACCAGACGACGTCAAGGCGATCGTCAATGACGTCTTCCGCCATCGCCTGATCCTTTCCTATGAGGCGCATGCCTCGAACACCTCGCCCGACCATGTCGTCGACCGGATCGCCGAGCTGGTGGCCGTCTCATGAAGACGCCGGCTGACATGGATGGCATCTACGTGACCACCGAAGGTCTGGTGGCGCTCGAAGGCCGCGCGCGAGACCTGGCATTCGTCCAGAAGGCACGCAGCCACCAGCAGCTTGCCGGGCGCATGCAGTCGGCGATGCGCGGTCGCGGCCTGATCTTCGAGGAGCTTCGCGACTATCTGCCGGGTGATGACATCCGCTCCATCGACTGGCGCGTGACAGCCCGCACGAGCAGGCCGGTGGTGCGCGTCTACGGCGAGGAAAAGGAGCGGCCGGCAATCCTTGTCGTCGATCAGCGCATCAACATGTTCTTCGGCAGCAGGCGAGCGATGAAATCAGTGACCGCCGCAGAGGCCGCGATACTCTGCGCATGGCGCATTCTCGGCTCCGGTGACCGCATCGGCGGCTTCGTCTTCAACGACACCGAGATCGACGAGGTGAAGCCGCATCGCAGCCGCAATGCCGTCATCGCCTTCGCCGACAGGTTGGCGAAACAGAACCAGGCGTTGAACGTAATCTCGGCCGCCGCTCCCGCGCCCGGCCAGTTCGATACGGTTCTGGAAACCGTGGCCAACATTGCCCATCACGACCATCTGGTCGTCGTCATTTCCGACTTCGACGGCCACACGGCGCTGACACGCGACCTGCTGCTGAGGCTTTCCGGCCACAACGACGTCATCTGCCTGCTCGTCTACGATCCTTTCCTTCTGGAATTGCCGAAGTCCGGCGATATCGTCGTCAGCGGCGGTGATCTTCAGGCGGAGCTTGCATTACGGCAGTCCGACGTCCGAAGCGCCATCGACAGGTTCGCCCGCAACCGCGGACGCGAGCTTCGGGCATGGCAGCGCGAGCTCGGCCTTCCCATGCTTCCGGTATCGGCAGCGGAGGAGACCGCTGCGCAGTTGCGGCGCCTGCTTGAACAGTCCGCATGGCGGCAGCGGAGGCGCTAATGGAGCCGCAGGCATCGCATTCGGACCCGATCACCGAGGCAGCACTGCGCTCGCTGCATGACATCGCCATACCAACGCCGGCCTCGTGGATGCCCCAGACCTGGGCATGGATGGTCGTTGGACTGATCCTTCTCTCGGGGTTGATGCTTGCGTTTCTGCTTTGGCTTCGGCGTTACCGCACCGATGCCTACCGAAGGGAGGCGCGGCGTATTCTCGACGAGATCGAAATCAGGATCCGCAACCCCGAAACTCGGCGGGACGCAATCCACGAACTTGCCTGCCTTCTGAAGAGGACGGCGCTGGCGGCATGGCCTCGCGACCAGGTCGCCTGTCTTTCCGGTGCGGCATGGGTGCATTTCCTCGACGGCCACGCCGAGGGTGGGGCAGGAAATGCGCTCGCACGGCTGCTCGACGATGCCGAATACCGCGACAGTTCGAGCGTCGGCGGACTGCCGCAGAATGACGGCGACGACATTGCCGCGGCCGTTCGCGGATGGATCGAGCATCATCATGTATCAGCTTGACCTCCCATGGCTGCTGCTCCTGCTTCCAGTACCACTGCTTGTCCGGTGGCTGTTGCCCGCGCATCGCGAGACGTCGGCATCCGTGCGCCTGCCCTTCTTCGAGCAGGTTGCCGAAGCAGCCGGCGTGCGTCCGACGGAAGGATCGGTCGTCGTCCGGCGGACGTGGCCGCAGTTCATCTGTGAGAGCATAGCCTGGTGTCTGATCGTTCTCGCACTGGCCCGCCCCCAGTTCGTGGAACCGCCGATCGAGAAGGTCGAACCTCAGCGCGACATATTGCTTGCGCTCGATCTGTCGCAGTCGATGGACACCAAGGATTTTCACGCGCCAGACGGAACGATCGAGGCGCGCGTCGAGGCGGTACGCAAGGTTGTCGCGGACTTCGTCGGTAGACGATCGGGAGACCGCATCGGACTGATCGCCTTCGGCGACGCGCCCTACCCCCTCGCGCCGTTCACGATGGACCACGAGCTCGTCCAGACAATGATTGCCGATACTCTGCCGGGTATCGCCGGGCCGCGGACGTCGTTGGGCGACGCGATCGGGCTTGCGATCAGGATGTTCGAGAAGACCACGGTTCCGGAAAAGGTGCTGGTCGTGCTTACCGACGGCAACGATACCGCAAGCAAAATGCCACCGGCCAAGGCAGCGGACATTGCAAAGTCGAAAGGCATCGTGATCCATGCCGTCGGCATCGGCGATCCCAAGGCGACCGCAGAGGACAAGCTCGATACGACGACGCTTCGGAAGATCGCACAAGCCACGGGCGGCCGCTACTTCTTCGGCTCCGATCAGTCGCAACTCGCGGCAATCTACAACGTCCTCGATCGGATCACACCCGAGAACCAGAAGACCTTCTCATGGCGGCCGCGTATCGACCTGTTTCAATGGCCGCTGACTGCCGGCATTGGACTGCTCTGCGTCTACTACATCGTATCCGGTTTCGCCGGGGTGGTCCGCAGGAGGGCTGCAGCATGATCGCGGACTTCCATTTCCTGCGGCCTTGGCTGCTGCTAGGCCTTGTCTTTCCGATCGCGGTGCTGTGGTTGTCATCCCGGTCCGGCGACGTCCGAAATCAGTGGAAGGCGATGATTGCCCCGCACCTGCTCGACCGGCTGGTCGTTGACGCCACCGGAGGATCGACTATCCGACCGTCATGGGTGCTGGCTGGCATATTAACTGTCGGCATAATGGCGGCGGCGGGGCCAACTTGGGAGCGGGAGCAACCTCCATTCGTCGAAGACACAGCTCCGCTGATCATCGCTGTGGACCTTTCCCCCACGATGGATGCCATCGACGTCACGCCCTCGCGGCTCGAACGGGCCAAGCTGAAGATCCACGATATCATCGCCTCCAGAAACGGTGCACGCACAGGAGTGATCGCCTATGCCGGATCGGCCCATCTCGTTCTGCCGCTCACCGATGATGCGTCCCTCATCGAAAGCTACACTGACGCGCTCGCGACCCGGATCATGCCGGTCTTAGGGAAGGATACGGCAAAGGCCCTGAAGCTTGTCGAGGACACGCTCGCGCAGGAGCGCGCAACGGGAACGATCCTCTTCATCACCGACGGCGTCGAACAGACTGCATTCGAAGCCTTCAAGCAGAACACCCAAAGCGACATCGTCGTGCTCGGCGTCGGCACGGCCGAGGGCGGACCGGTGAAGACGCCGGAGAAGGGGTTCCTCACCGAGGGCGGAAACAGGGTCCTGGCAAAACTCGATATCGAGGGCCTGCAGAACCTGCATAGGCTGACCGGGGCCGATGTGGCGACGGCGACGGCTGACGATACAGACGTCCGCTGGGTGTCACAGCGGATCCGATCGAACTTCGCCCAGAAGAAGACGACAGAGGGCGACCGGTGGCGCGACATTGGCTGGTGGCTCGTCGTGCCGGTGGCGGTCGCTCTCGCGCTGAATTTCAGGAGAGGCTGGGTCGTGCGTATGGGAGCCTTCCTTCTGGCGCTGCGGCTGCTTTCTCCTAGCGACGCAGGGGCGGCCGAATTCATGGGTATGTGGCTGACGCCGGACCAGCGGGGCCGTCTGGCGTTCGAACATGGCGACTTCGAGGGGGCGGCAGCGCATTTCTCGGATCCGATGTGGAGGGGGGTCTCATTCTACCGGGCGGGAAAATTCACCGAGGCGGTCGACGCCTTCGCGTCCGTCGACACGGCCGAAAGCTGGTACGATCAAGGCAACGCCTTTCTCCATCTGTCGAGGTTCGAGGAGGCCGTCGCCGCATTCAAGAAGGCACTCGAGAGGCGGAAGGAATGGCCCGACGCACAGGCAAACCTGGTGATCGCCGAACAGCTTTTGAAAGCGAAGAAGGACGAGGAGGAAGAGCAGCCGCAGGAGCCGAACGAAAAGCCGGACAGTGTGCAGTTCGATGACAAGGGCAAGCAAGGAAAGGAAGGACAAATCAGCATCGCAGAGCAGACATCGGAGATGTGGATGAAGAACCTGCAGGTGAGCCCGGCCGATCTTATGGCGCGAAAGTTCTCGCTCGAAACGCAGAAGAGGAAGCCATGAGATTGCTGGCGGTCCTTTTCTGGCTGGCCACATCCGGCATCGCTATCGCAGCCGAGCCGTTCGCGCATGTCGCGATCGAGGATGAAGGACAGATTGTCCCCGGCCAGCAGGTGCATATCGCGGTCGATGTCTTCGTGCCTGACTTCTTCACGTCGCCGCCGCAGTTCCCGCTCTTCGATCTTCCGAATGCGATCGTGACGCTTCCGGAGGAACGCGCACAGAACCTCGTCCAGACGGTGGACGGCGTCCAGTATTCTGTGATCCGCCGACACTATGCCGTCGTGCCGGAGACAGCCGGGACCTTCACCCTTCCGGAGATCGATATTGAGCTCGGCTACTCGCAGGATGGAAAGCCGGTGAAGGCAACGGCTCGTGCGCCCTCCACGAGTTTTGGGGTCGTGGCAACGGCGAACGGCGCGCCTAAGGCGCCGGTCTTTGCTGCGCGCGCACTGACACTGGCGCAGTCCTTCGACAAAGACCCGTCGACGCTGAAAGCAGGCGATGCGCTGGTCCGAACCATCACCGTCTTTGCCGAGGACACGCAGGCGATGATGATCCCGCCCGCCAACGTCGGAACGACGCCCGGCCTACGACAGTACGAGAAGCCGCCACAGGTTGAAGACGGCGCCAAAGTCGACCGGGAGACCGGCAGCCGGCGCGTCGAGATAGTGGTCTATACCGCGGAGGCTACGGGTGCTTTCGATATCCCCTCCCTTTCCTATCCCTGGTTCGATGCCGGCGATCACGCCTGGCGGTCGGCAACGCTACCTGCGGTGAAGGTCACCGTCGCTACGGCAGCCGCGACGCATCAGGCAATCACGCCCGAGCTTCAGGATGAGCAGTCCAGGCCGCTGCTGGGAACTTCGGCCTGGCTCTTCAGCGCATGTGCTGTCATCATCGTGCTGCTCGGCATCTTCTTCCGGCCCGTTCATCGAATGGCCCGGAAAGTGGCGGACCGGGTTGCGGAGATCAATGCGAGACGCCTCCGCGCCGATCGTTACCAGCTCGGGCAGTTGCGCAGAACGATCCGGACAGGCAATCCCATAGCGATCTATGCCGGACTGCAGGCATGGTCCAGAACGCTCGGGCACCGGACGCTGGCGGATTGGCTTTCGTCGGAGAACTCACCCGAGCTCTCCCGGCAGGTCTCTATCCTCGAGGAAGGGCTGTTTCGCGAAAAGGCGGCGGTCGATATCGACAGAAAGCGGCTTGCCAGCCTTGTCGGAACACCCGGTTTGCCCAGCTCGTCCCGGACGGCGCCTGTCCTGCCGGACCTCAATCCGGTTTGATCCGAACGGCTACAATTCAAAGGCCCTTGCGAGTGTCGCCCACTGCTCCCTCCGTTATGTTGCTAACGCCGGTATTTACAGTAACGTACTTCCCCTTCCAGCCGACAGGCGTGAAGCTGCACCCTTTGATATTCGGAGGCTATGATGGCATTGGCATTCGACAGCAAAAGCGGACCTGCCAAGACGCCCGAAGGCATGGTCTGGATTCCTGGCCGCACCTTCACCATGGGCTCGAACAACCACTATCCGGAAGAAGCTCCCGCCCATCCCGTAGAGGTCGACGGCTTCTGGATCGAGGAGACGCCCGTCACCAACCGCAAGTTCATGGAATTCGTGAAGGCGACCGGCTACGTCACTTTTGCCGAGAAAGCCCCCGATCCAAAGGACTATCCGGGCGCACTGCCGGAGATGTTGAAGGCTGGATCCCTCGTCTTCACCAAGCCAAAGACCGTCGGTGGCTCCGATATCACACAATGGTGGACGTTCAAGTTCGGGGCAAACTGGCGGCGCCCGCTTGGAGGGTTGAGTGACCTTCGAGGCAAGCTTGAGCACCCCGTGGTCCATATCGCCTATGTCGATGCGAAAGCCTATGCGGATTGGGCCGGGCTCGATCTACCCACGGAGGCCGAATGGGAACTGGCCGCCCGGGGTGGATTGAATGATGCAGAATATGCTTGGGGCGACGAGCTGATGCCTGGTGGCGTTGCCATGGCCAACACCTGGCAGGGCACCTTCCCGACCCACAGCACAAAGCCCACGGGCAAGGAACGCACGTCGCCTGTGCGCTCGTTCCCGCCGAACGACTACGGCCTCTACGATATGATCGGCAATGTCTGGGAATGGACGTCCGACTACTGGTCGACGCGCCATCCAGAACCCGCCGCCAAGTCCTGCTGCATTCCGCAGAACCCACGGGGCGGCGGTATTGAGGCGAGCTACGATCCAAGGCAGCCGCAAATACGGATACCGCGCCGCGTGCTGAAGGGCGGGTCGCACCTCTGCGCCCCCAACTACTGCCGCCGCTACCGACCCGCCGCCCGGCATGCCGAGCCTGAGGATACCTCAACGAGCCATGTCGGCTTCCGGTGCGTGAAAAGAGTATCCGCTTAGCAGGAGAGCTCCGATGACAAATCGCTCAGAGGCGTCCGACGCGATCTTTGCCTCGCTGCTCGTCGCGCTGGTCATGCTGATCATAGGCGCGGTATCTCCCGCATGGGCGCAGGAACCGCTACCGTCGTGGAACGATACGGCGGCGAAGACCCGGATCATCGACTTCGTCAAGGCAACGACCGCTAAGGGCGGCGAAGGCTATGTCGCGCCCGAGGACCGCATCGCCGTCTTCGACAACGACGGCACGCTGTGGGTAGAACAGCCGTTCTATATCCAGCTCGGCTTTGTGTTGGACCGGGTCAAGACATTGGCTCCGCAGCACCCGGAGTGGAAGGAGAAGGCGCCCTTCAAATCCGTCCTTGCCGGAGACCTGAAGGGTGTCGCCAGGAGCGGCGAGAAAGGCATGGTCGAGTTGGGCATGGCAACGCATGCCGGCATGACGACCGACCAATTTTCCAAGATCGTCACCGATTGGTTTGCGACAGCGAAGCATCCGAAGACCGGGAAGCTCTACACGGAGATGACGTACGCGCCGATGCGAGAGCTTCTCGACTACCTGCGTGCCAACGGCTTCAAGACCTACATTGTCTCCGGCGGCGGCGTCGAGTTCATGCGTCCGATAACGGAAAAGATCTATGGCATTCCACCGGAACAGGTCGTGGGCAGTACGATCATCACGGAATACGCTCTCGTTGGCGACGTTCCGGTTCTCAGGCGGCTGCCGAAGATCGACTTCGTGAACGATGGCCCGGGTAAACCAGTCGGCATCAATCAATTTATTGGCAGAAAGCCAATTTTTGTCGCCGGGAATTCGGACGGCGACTACGAAATGTTGCGTTGGGTGACAGCGGCCAAAGGTCCGGGGTTCGCGATGATTATCCATCACACCGATGCCGAGCGCGAATACGCCTACGACCGGCAGTCGACATTCGGGAAGCTGGATAAGGCATTGAACGAGGCCGAACGGCGGAACTGGCTGGTCGTTGACATGAAGGCCGACTGGAAGAAGATCTTCGGGTGGGAATGACCTGGCCAATGGCCAAGCCCTGGCCAACACCGACCTCGATCGACAGCTCAGGCAGCGCGGCATTTCACCGCTCATCGTGACCCGGCTTCTGGCCAATACCTGCGTCGAGCCCACAGCGCGCCACGGAATGGCACTCCGGGCTGCTGTGTCGCGCTGGTGCGCAACACGACTGCGGCCTTTACGCACGAGATGATGCACCCATGAACTGAACGCCCGGCCTACGCATACGCGATCCTGACAACAACCCTGCTCGCGGCCCTGCCAAAGGCATTCGGTTCAGAGGAGACAAAGCTATGACCACATCCTTCAAAGGGCTCGCTTCGAAAAAACGGCATGAGGTCATCGATCAAGGCAGGCGAAAGCTGATCGCCTCTGCTGCGATCGGTCTGGTCGCAGCAGGTACGGCCAGTGTTTTGCGCCCCAATATCGTGTCGGCTGCGACGGCAGACACGATCCGGCCGTTTCGCGCCAACGCTTCGGACGAAGACCTCAGCGACCTTCGCCGCCGCATTCGGATGACGCGTTGGCCGGATCAGGAAACGGTCGCCGATCAGTCGCAAGGAATTCAGCTTTCAAACCTCAGGCCACTCGTTGAGTATTGGGGCACCGACTATGACTGGAGGAAGGCCGAGGAGAAGCTAAACATCTTCCCCCAATATGTGACCGAAATAGAAGGTCTCGACATTCACTTCCTTCACGTTCGCTCGAAGCACCCCAACGCCTTGCCTGTCATCATCACGCATGGTTGGCCAGGCTCGGTGTTCGAGATCCTGAAAGCCATTGGCCCGCTCACCGATCCGACCACGCATGGCGCAAGTGCTGAGGACGCCTTCGATGTCGTTGTCCCATCGATGCCCGGCTATGGCTTTTCCGGCAAGCCCACGACCACCGGATGGGGCCCCGATCACACGGCACGCATCTGGGTGGAGTTGATGAAGCGCCTCGGCTACCAGCGTTATGTCGCCCAGGGTGGGGACTGGGGTTCTCCTGTCTCAAGCGCGATGGCGCGACTGGCACCCAAAGGCTTACTCGGCATCCACATCAATCTGCCTGCTGTCGTCCCGCCTGAGATTGCTGCTGTTCTCGCGGTGGGCGGCCCAGCACCCGATGGCCTCACCGACAAGGAGCGCGCGACCTTCGAGGCGCTCAGCGCGGCCGCAAAGATGGGCAACAGGTCCTATGCCACGATGATGGGCACCCGGCCGCAAACCGTCGGATATGGCCTGACGGATTCACCCGCAGGCCTTGCGGCGTGGATGCTCGGGCATCCAGGTTTTTCTCGCTGGACTTATAAGGCCAGTGATCCGGGAAAGTCGCCGGACGAGGTGCTCGACGATATCACGCTCTATTGGTTGACGAACAGCGCCGTGTCATCGGCGCGCCTCTACTGGGAATATGGCGGTGGCCGCAGTCCTGCGTTGGCGGCCGGAGAGAAAACCAGTGAAATCACATTGCCGGTGGCGATCACAGTGTTCCCAGGCGAGAGCTACCAGGCCCCCGAAACGTGGGCACGGCGGGCATATTCGAACCTGAGCTACTTCCACGAAGTCGACAAGGGTGGCCATTTCGCCGCATGGGAGGAGCCTGAACTCTTCTCTGCCGAGCTGCGGGCCGCGTTCCGACCGCTCCGGTAGCCGGACAAATTGGTGTCCGTTTACGCTTCAGAACGCGCTTGCCAGGCCTTCGGAGCTCAAGTGGGCGCCTGCTTTTCGCAGCCCCTCCTCCATGGAGGCGACCAACGCCGGCTGGTAGCGCCTGCCTGCGATTAGTCTTTGGAAGTTGGATTCAAAATCGGGGTTCTGGCTGCGGAGTTGCGACAACCGTTGTGCCGCCGCATCCGATCCCAGCTGGCCGAGTGATGCGGCTCGGAGCGCCCTGACGACGAAGTCGCTGCAGTTCACCTGCTCCGCCAGGAGGGAGGCGTCCGACCAGTCGCCTCTTCGATAAGCGTCCAGTGCAAGCACAAGCTGGGCATCGTGCGGCACGACGTCCATCGATTTTGCAGACCCTTCCGCCATTGCCGTAGCCGCCTGCCAATAGCCGGCTGCGAACAGGATCATCCCGAGCTTGGCGGCGGCGTCGGGATTGTTGGGATTGAGAGCAAGTGCGCGGTTTCCGGCGCTTATCGCAGTCTGGATGCGTCCCGCCTGAAACTGCGCCATCATGACGGCGATCTGCGCGCGGTCCGACAAGGGTGCAAGCGACACGGCACGGTTGGCAAGTGTCAGCGAACGGGCGACAATCTCTGGCGGGACCAAGCCATCCTCCTTGGCAATGAGCACGCGCGACAGCGTCGCGGCCGCATCGGCATTGGATGGCTCAGCCGCCACCGTCCGTTCGAGGCAGTCGGCTGTTCCGGCGACGTCGGCGGGGCTGCCATCGTCGAGTTCGTATTCCGCTCTCAAAATACAGGCGTTTCCAAGCGCCCCGATTGCGTTCTGGTGGATCTCGATGCTGTTGATCACGCCGCGGCTCGTGGCGAACCGCCGCGACAATGCGGCGACCAGCTCGTCGCTTACCGCCTGCAGGCTCTTGCCATCACCTTCGACCCTATCAAGCCCTGCCTTCAGGAGGTCGCCGGATCCGGAGTCGACGATCTGCCACCATACACTTCGGTCGTCATGGTCGCCGTAGTACTTCATATCTATGCGGTACGACCGCCCCGACTGGACACGCGATGTGGGTGATACCGATCCGGTAACATCGTCCGTCGATGTCACCGTGAGAGTCTGGAACTGGGTCAGCGCCGTGATCAGTATGTCCCGCGTCAGGGTCGCCTCGCCCTCCAACTGCTCGTCAGCCGCCGAGATGATGACCGAGACCACCGGCCTCGTGGTAAACACTGGGCGGGTGTAGAGCCATGCAGCGGTCGCCGCCGACAAGGCCACGCAAAGCACCGCAGCGGATGACACCGGGATGATCCATTTTTTGGGTCGCGCAACGGACGCCGCTGCCGGCATTGCCGTTTCCGTCGGCGTTGCAGAATATGCTCGCTCCGCTTCCTGCCCGCGAGTTCCCTCAGCCTCCCCGCTCTCCGCGGGTTCACCGGTCGCCGCCTTCGAGAACACGACGACGTACTTTCCCTTCGGCAGATCGATTGAAACCCAGCCCATCTGTTGGAAGGCTTCGTAGTAATTCGCGACCGCGGACCGCAGGCGGCTGACTTCGATCCGCACGATGGGGTCGAGGGAAGGCTCGAAGCTGCTTGATCTGCCAAGCACGTCTATCGCTATCGAGTAGGCCTTGACGCCATCATCATGTCCGCAGAAATGCCGTTCGGCGAGATAGCGCAGTATGGCGCGCTGGCGCTCCGTTGCATGGAATCTGGTATCGGAAAGAAGCCGCTCGACTTCAGCGCGCGCCTCGGTTTCCGTGACTTCGCAGTCCGTTGCGCCATGTTCCTCAGCGTGCATCACGGCCCCCCGCTACGCTTGGTCCAAGTCCATCAGAACAGACGAATATATCGCTCAGATGACGAGCGGTTGCAAGACAAGACGCTAACAAAACCGAAACGTGATCTTTTTCAGGGGTTTCTCCGCGTTATTTCGGCACGTCCGGGCTATGTCCGAGACAATATTCGATGACGTCGTTTTCGACCTCGCTGCAGATTGTCTCATATTCGCGGATCATCAAACGGGCGTCGCTGTCGGGCTCCTTGAGCAGGCGCTCGAGTGTCACGCTTGCGTCCTCGTAGGCTTCAAACAGGTCCTGGAGTGCGGCAGACTTTGCGCCAAGAATTTGAAGGCGCCCACGCATCGCCGGCAGTTTTAGCATGAGCCTCCAAAGTCCCCGCCGGACGGCCCCCTCCTGTGGGTTCGTGCTGCCCGTGCCCATAGATCGTTCGGCCCTCCATTCAAGTTGAAGGAAGACATCCTATGCAGTCTCGCGATTTCCGTAAGTACGTTACTGTAAACGCCCGCCATTCTGCTGGATCGGCTGAATGTTACGCCGGCATTTACCGTTGCGTACTCGTATCACGAAAGAATTTGTGATCCCTTTCCGTTAGAAGCAGCGAAGAAAGTGACAGAACATGCGATGGGTGGCAGCGGTCCTTTTCGTTCTTCTTTTCTCGATAACGGCGCATGCCCAGACTCCGCCCTCCGCCCAACCGAAGATCGATGATCTGGTGCGCCTTCTGCAGGACCCGGAGGTGAGGGCGTGGTTGGAGAGCCAAAAGCCAAAGAGCGAAACGACGCACCCATCCGCATCGCCCAATTCGGATCTGGAAGACTGGGACAACCAGACGCGCAACCGCATTCACAGTGTCGTATCCGCACTTCCGCGCATACCGTCCGAGATTGCAGCCGCGTCCGCCCGAACGCGGTCGGATGCCATCTCCCACGGTTACGCGCCGGTCATGGTTATTTTCGCGGCCTTGGTCGCCATCGGTGCTGCGGCGGAGCAGCTATTCCTGCGCATTCGTGCGGTTCGGTTCGTCAAGGCGCAAGGCTCCATCGCCGCTGCCGGCGCCAGGCTCCTCCCGGTGGTTGTCTTTGCTTTTGTCATCGGGGTGATCTTCTTTGCCTTTGATTGGCCCCCGTTGGCGCGCATCGCGTTGCTCACTTTCCTGATCGCCTTCGTGGCCTATCGCTTTTTATCCGTACTTGCAGTGTTCAGTGTCGAGAGTGACCGACTGCTCCGACGCGTGCGTCTCTTCATCGGCATTTTCGTGTTCGCTCTGGCCATCAGAACCCTTGGCCCGCCGCTTGGTATCGATCCCGCCGTCACGACGGCGATCGCCTACTGCTTTTCCATAATGCTCCTGCTGATCGGAGTGGAAGCCATTTGGCGGACATCCACGAAATCCCGTGCCATCAAAGGCGCTCTCAGTCTCTTTCTCTTTGCCATCTGGGTGCTGTGGTGTCTTGATCTCAAGGGCCTGGCTTGGATTGGAATCTATGCGCTCACCTTGCCAGGCATCTTGAAAGCCGTTGGGCGGTCGATCGAAGGGGCGATTTCCGCCCAGGACGGCTCCCGCCAGAACCGTGTCCGGAACATTTTCCTGGTCCGCGGCAGCCGTGCGGTCGTCATCGCGCTGGCGGTGGCGTGGCTGGCGATCGTCTGGCAGTTCAACCCCAACTCGCTTGCGCATCAGGACCCGACATTGACGGCCATCCTCTACGGCCTTCTGAAGAGTGTCGTCGTTCTCCTGGTCGCCGATCTCATTTGGCATATCACCAAGGCCTTCATAGACGAGAAGCTCCAGACATTTTCCGCCGACCCCTCTGCTCATGGCGGCGAGGCGGCGAGCCAGCATCGCATAGCCACGCTCCTGCCGATCTTCAAGAACGCGCTTGCGGTTTTCGTGCTGGCGGCAACCGCACTCACGGTGCTCGCCGAATTGGGGGTTCAGATCGCTCCCTTGATCGCCGGAGCCGGCATATTCGGCGTCGCCCTGGGTTTTGGATCACAGACCCTCGTCAAGGACGTCATAAGCGGTATCTTCTACATGCTGGACGATGCCTTCCGGGTCGGCGAATACATTCAGAGCGGCAGTTATAAGGGCACCGTCGAATCCTTCAGCCTGCGTTCGGTCAGATTACGCCACCACCGCGGTCCGATCTTCACGGTCCCCTTCGGCTCTCTCGGCGCGGTCCAGAACATGAGCAGAGACTGGGTCATCGACAAGTTCATGCTCCGCGTCCCATTCAACACGGATGTCGCCAAGGTGAAGAAACTGGTGAAAGGTGTCGGCGCCGAAATGCTGACCGATGAGGAACTCGCACCCTTCATCATTGAGACGGTGAAGATGAAGGGTGTTGAACAGATCGGCGATTTCGGGATCGAGCTCAGCTTCGCATTCACCACTGCTCCTGGACATCAGTCCGCAATCCGCCGCCGCGCCTATACGATGATCCGCGACATCTTCATGGCAAACGGGATCGAATTCGCGCAGCCGACCGTTCAGGTCGGCGGCGAGGAGAAGGCCGCCGCCGCTGCGGCCTCAGCCACCGTCACGGCGGCCAAGGCGGAGCAGGCGAAGATCGCCGCACCGGAGGGCTGACATTGGCTGCGGGCGACACCGACCAGGACACACGCATAAGGATCATGCACGGCGGCCCGTTCTACAATCTCGTGTCAATGCTCGGCCTACGCAAGCCGGGCTGGCGTGCCTTCGTCTTCGGATCATTCTGCTGGACGATGCCTGTCCTTCTATTGCTGGCGACCCAAGGCAGGTACGGAGCGCGCCTCTTCGTTTACGACTGGGGTGCATGGGCCAAGTTCCTGATCGCGCCAATCCTTCTCACGCTGACGGAGAAGCCGATAAGCTTCGCCCTCGACGAATGCGCAGCGATGCTTTTCGGGACCCCCTTGGTCGCCTCACAGTCGATGCCCGACGCCCGCCAGGCACTTTCGAATGCCAGGGACCGTACGGCGGCGTGGGGAGCAGAAGCCGGCTGCCTGCTGCTGGCCGCCGCGGCGTCGATATTGAACGCGAACAACTTTCTGAGTGGATCGGCACCCGGCTGGGCAGCCTCTGAAGGACGTCTTTCGCTCGCTGGCCTCTGGTGCCTCGTCGTAAGCAATACGCTCTACTGGTTCCTCCTCGCCCGGATGGTCTGGAAGCATGTCGTTTGGGCTGGATTCCTGTCGGACATTCGTCGGTGTCATCTCAGGCTGGCCGTAACCCACCCTGACGGACACGGCGGCCTCGGCTTCATGGGCCTGTATCCGGCCGGGTACACGCTGTTTACGCTGGCGGTCAGCTCTGTCACGGCTGCGGGTATCGGACACGTGATGCAGAACGACGCCGTGACACCGACGCTGTTCACAATCGTCGGCGCCGGATGGCTCGTGATCGTGCTCTTATATTATGCGTTGCCTCTGGCCGGATTGGCGGCTGACATTAGCCGGCTGAAGCGGAAGGCGGTCTTGCTCTCTATGGCGAAAGCCACGGACTTCGAACGAAAGCAGGAGCGCACGCTCCTGGGCGAGAACATCGTTGCGGACGAGGTCGAGCCGGAGACCGAAGAATTCCGCGACGTAAAACCTCTCTACAAGGCCTCCCTGAAGACATCAGCGCTCCTCATAAACAAGGGCAATGTCCTGCCGGTGCTCGTTCCCGCGCTCCTGCCGCTGCTGGTAGTCGGCGCGTCCTATCTGTCGTACTCTCAACTTGGGCCGATCGTGAAGCGGTTATTGCTTCTCTAGCCGATGGAGGTCGCCATGTGGTTTCCCATTCTCGCCCGCCTGCCGTTCGCAATAGCAGGCATCATTGCGGGCTGGTTCGTTGCTGAAGGGACGTTGCGCTATAACGTCGTGCAGCTCGGCATCGCGCTGGTGATGCTGGCGAGCTTCATCGCTGCGGTGATCTACGCACCGGCCGTGTGGCGATGGTTCGGGATCCGGCGCGGACCGAACCGCCATCCTTAGGTCTGGATAGGAATCGACAAGGGATAAACGGCAATTGATGTGATCGGAGTCATTAGATCCATGCGTCACATCGACCGGATCACTTCAATGGGACAGGCCGGAAACCTCTCTCCGCTCACCACGCTCACGACGTCAAACTAGATCGGCGTTGGGTGAACCTTTGACAGTCCTTCCCCTGCTGTAGACGGAGCCCAGCGGTTAATCCCTTAGAAGCGATCAGGTAATTTGACTTGCAGACGTATCCTTGGAGGGTCCTCGAACGTCATGCAAAAAAGAGAACTGCTTGGGCGCAGTTCAAGACACAGGTGAAGCATGGCCGAGGACATTTTTCTGACAGGCAAGTTCGATGGGCGCTATTCCGCCTTCATCGAGACCGTTGCCGGACACCGCGCGAAGCTGCATCGTTATTGCAGCCGCATGACGGGATCGGTGCTCGACGGCGAGGACGTCATGCAGGACGTGCTTTTCGAAGCTTATCGAAAGCTGGACCAACTACAGGACAACGAGAGTTTGGGGCCGTGGATCTTCCGGATCGCACACAACCGCTGCATCGATTTCATACGCAAGCGGACCGTTCGTAATGTCAAAGAGGCTGCTGCGGCCGAACCTGACGTCCTGCCTCAGGCGGATCTATACGGTCCCGGCGTAAGCCGGGCTCTCGAGCGTTTGGTCATCAGTCTGCCGCCGAAGGAGCGCGCTTGCGTTCTTCTCAAGGATGTCTTCGATTATAGCCTCGAGGAAATTGCGGCGCTCGTCGCCAGTAGTGTCGGCGGCGTCAAAGCTGCTTTGCATCGCGGGCGGGCGAAGCTTGCAGCGCATCCAAACGGCCCCGCAGGTATGAATGCTGCAAACAAAGAGATGCTCGAACTGCATGCCCTTTATGTCGACCGTTTCAACCGTCAGGATTGGGACAGTATACGTCAACTGATAAGCGATGACGCGCGGCTCATGATTACCAACCTTTATGCAGGCCCCGCGGTCATGAACTACTTCACACGGTTCGAGTTGATGTCATATCCGCGCAAGCTCATCACAGCGCGCCTGGATGGCGAAAGCATATTGGTCTTGCTGGGCGGCTTGGCGCCGGACATGGTGCCAACGGTAATCGTGCGCTTGGAATCGAATGGGAACAGTATTCACATGATCCGCCATTACACCGGCTGTCCTTGGATATTTGCAGCCACAGAGGCCTTGGATACGGAGTTCACCGGTTTGACCACAGTGCATTAGCGGACGTGATTGGCACCGGCGGCCGGGTCCGATTCTCTGGGCTATATAGTCATAGACAAAGGGCAGAGGAGCTCCCCGAATTCTAGTAATCTCCTCCACGCCGAAGGAATTAATCAAGCTTAAGCAAATATTTCTCTATGTGAATATTTGCTGAAACGGTAATATAGCCGTGCGTTAAGGTGCCCCCCTAGCCCAAATGACGCAAAATGGAGTTGATGCTCCGTGCCCTCCGTCTCATCCAGACGGAGGGTAACTTTGTGAAGGCTGAAGATCGCCGATACTGTCGATCAGCACGCGAAATCTGCCGGTTGGCTTCCTAGTTGGTCATGACATTGCCATTCGGTTCAGTCGGCTTGCCTCGACGACCGATGCCACAAGATCGCGCCCCGTTGATGCGATCAGAAGTGACAATTTCTGGTATTGGGATCTTCTGACCTTTGCTCCGCGATTGCCCCTGACTGAAGACGACGAACAGGCCTCTTAGCTTCGACGTGTTTCCCTGGGGGGTTGGATAGGCGATCGCCCTGATTCCACATCAATTCTTCTCTGCTTCTAAATCTGAAGAGCCCGACGCAGCTGCTCGCGAGCAGCTTACTTCAGTCGATCCGACCGCCGGTTCAGCGGTTGGACGGAAACGCATCCGGTGTTTCCAACAGCATTGGCCGGGACAACGATCGCTATCTTTTTGACGACCGGACGTACCCTGATGGTGGTCAGCCACGTCTTAGGCTCGGAACGTTGAACGGGCCACTCAAGACAGCGGCTTATGGCCGCGACACCAGTCAAACGCAAACAATGAGGAATCCAGATGGCAAGTCCGCAAATCCAAAGCGTAAAGCACTATTGGGATAGCATGGCGAAGGTCAAAGAGCCGCCGACAATCGAGACAATGCGGCTTAACGATCACTACTGGGCGGGCCTGACGAGCGAACCGGGCGACGTCGATTATATCGAGGGCTCTGTTGACGGTATTCCGGCGCTTTGGGCCGTGCCCAAAGGTGCGGTATGGGACCGGGTCATCATTTGCCTCCACGGCGGTGGCTATATAGTGGGTTCGCGCTATTCGCACAGAAAGATCTTCGCGCATATCGCCAAGGCAATTGGCTGCAGGGCCTTGATCATCGATTATAGATTAACGCCCGAGCATCCCCATCCGGCACAGTCGGACGATGCCATCGGCGCTTATCGATCGGTACTCGAGGCGGGCGTGAAGCCCGCCCATATCATTCTGGCCGGCGATTCGGCGGGAGGCGGATTAGCGCTTGCAACCCTCCTGCGCGCTCGCGACATTGGGCTCCCTCTGCCTGCCGGCGCAGTGACGATGTCGGCCTGGACGGACCTGGCCTTGAGCGGCACCTCCTACGACAGTAACGCCGAGAAGGATCTTGTCTTTCACCGCGAAATGGTCAGCGGGCTCGTTCAAATGCTGCTTGGCCCTGATGGAAATCGCGCGGATCCCCACATCAGCCCGCTGGCTGGCAATCTTAGCGGTCTTCCGCCGGTCTATCTCCAGGTCGGAGGCGATGAATGCCTTCTTGACGATAGCATCGCCTTCGCCGACCGAGCAAAGAGCGCCGGAGTGGATGCGAAGCTCGACGTCTTCCCCGAGATGCTGCACTCCTTCCAGATGGCGGCAGGGCGCGCGCCGGAGGCCGATACGGCTGTCGCACGGATCGCCGAATGGGCATGTCCGTTGCTAGGTCTTCCAGCAAAATAAATGGGCTGGCGACCGAAACTCCCTAAGCGCCAAGGTCGCCTTTACTTCAGGCAGCCGGTTGAGAGCGATGGCCTTTCAGATTTCGTCCATCGAGACTTATTTCGGAAAGGGGAAGGTCATTGCCAACCGGAAGCCCCATCCCTCCGTGCCGTTCTCCAGGGCCGCGGCCCAGTAGCGCGCACCTGCCGTGAAGCTGACGGGCTGCTTGCCGAACCTGACGAGCTTCGACACCTGAAGGTTGATCGGGACAGACCATTGCTCACCTTTCCAGTCGTAGGTGCTCTCGGTGTTGACGGTAAAGGTCCAGGCGTCGGATGTCGTGTAGGAGACGAAAGGCTGCAAGAAGGTCGAACTAACGTCGGGCCGATCCCCCTCGCCCGCGACCGACCAGATGTGATTGCCGAGCGCCCCGACCGTCCAAGGGCCTTCCTGCTTGAGGACCACGGCGGTCGGGCCGATGCCGAACTTGCCGTTGCCGAGGAGATCATCGGTTGCCGTCGGCAGCAGGAAGGCAGGTCCGGCGCCCCAGATGATCCCGCCCGCTGTCGGCTCCTTGGGGGAGAAGAAGAAGCTCTGCGTAGTGTCGCCGATTCCAAATTGGCTGCCGGAGGGACCCGCAATGTCGTCCTGCCAGATCACGGGCACGATCGTGCGAGAGATCACATTCTAGTTCTCGTTTATCGAGACCGGGATGACGGGTTGGATATTGAGGGTTTCGCGATTGCCGTCGTTAGGACCGAAGCCGTGATCACAATTGAACTGGAACGGCACACTGATCAGCGACGCCACAGGATTGCTCAGCTTCTTTGCAAGATCGCTATTTGCCTCTTGCGCCTGCGCGACGCCAGCGGTGGCAATCGTCGCGCAGGGTATTAGCGTCATGACCAAGATGAGCTTCATTGCGTCCGCCAACTTCAATGACGGTCGTAGAATCCGACTGGAACCGCACCACGACGAAAACATCGCCGACCTTCTTCGGGTCCGTCATCTGGCGCCTGTCGCCGCACGGAGTTGCGCGATCAAATCCGCAATCCTTGGGTTGTCCGGCTGTTGGCGGCCCAGTATCTCAGCATATTTTAGCGATTCTGGATATAGACCGAGCTTCAGACCGTAGTTGATGGCGGTACCAATCAGGTTGGCGTCCCGCTCTCCCGCGTCGATCGCACTCGCGAGAAGCTTGAAAGCGGCTTCCGTGCGCCCGATGGAATCCAGGGCGATGGAAAGGGTGGTCTTGTAGCGGGCATTGCCTGGGTCAAGCCGTGTGGCTTCTTCGAATTCCCGGATCGCTTCCGGCATTGCTTTTGTCCGAACGAGCGACAGCGCGTGACCGTACCGCAGATCGGCCTGATCCGGCGAAGCCGCAACGGCTTCAGCGTAGGTGCGTTCGGACTTGTCGTCCTGTCCTGTCGCGCGGAAGAGTTCGGCGAGATTGATGTGAGGACCCGAGAGAGAGGGGTCGAGCACGATTGCCTGTCGGAATGCCTTCTCCGCATCCTGCGTACGTCGCTGCCCCATCAGGAACATGCCGTAACTATTATTGGCCTCCGCAAAATCGGCGTTGGCTTCGATATAAGCGCGCAAGTCCGCCACAGCGGCTTCGAAGCTGCCTCGCTGATCGCCCAGGAATTCCGGTGTCGGCGCACTGCCAAGCGCTGTCGCAGCAGCTACGCGCACGGCCCGCATCTCATCGCCAAACAGCTCGCCCAGAATGTCCAACCTTGCCTCAGGCGGCAGGGTGCCCGCCGCTTCCGCTGCCCCCAGCCTGAGAAGAGGATCCGGATCGCCGGCGGCCGTCCTCACATCGGCAACGACGTCTGCTCCGCCAATCCTTCCCGTTTGAGCGATAGCGCTGCCTCTGACGAGGCCAGCCTGATCTCGGTCTTCGACAAGGTTCCTGAGCGCATCGACCGCCGCGGGGCCGCCTTTGGCTGTTCCGGCGAACGCGTGTGCGATCGTCTTTCGTTGCCGCCACGCCGTGCCGTACCACCTGTCCATCTCCTCCGCTGCCCAGGCATCGGTCTTTCCTTCATGGCACGCCGTGCAGGCGTTCGGTGTTCCATAGGATGCCGACAGGTCTGGGCGGGGAATCACGAAGGAATGGTCCCGCCGGGGATCAACTTTCATGTATGTGCGTTGCGGCATGTGGCAATTCACGCATTGGGATCCGCTGGAACCGACTGGATGGTGCGTATGAGCGGGCGTGTCGAAGAGACCGTTGGGATGCTGTTTCGCGAATCTCTCGGAAACGGCTTCCGAGTGGCATTGCAAGCACAACGCGTTGCCTTCCGCCTTCAGCACTCCCTCATGTGGCTTATGGCAATCGAGGCAGGTGACGCCCGCCCTTGCCATCTTGCTCTGCTGAAACGAACCGTATTCGAACACTTCATCGCGTATCTGGCCGTCGGGAAAATAGAGGTCCGGGCGAAGCAGTGCGGGCGAAAAGGAATCCAGAAACGGTTTTCCCGCTCCTTGGCCCTCCCCAAGCCTGATGCGTCTCGAGTGACAGCCAAAACAGGCGTTCTCGTCGACTTTCGAAAGACCTGGGTCGGATCCGATGGAAGGGACGCCTTCCGACTTCTTTTGCGCCCACTCGACGTGTTTTGCGCCCGGGCCGTGACAGGTTTGGCAGCCGATGCTTGTTGCCACATACGTCGATTGGTATGAGTTCGTCTCCGGCTGGAAGTGTGCCTGCGGATCCGTCGAATGACAGTCGATGCAGGTGCGGTTCCAGCGGTAGAACGGACCTGTCCAGTGATATGTCGAACCTGGCTTTGCTGGCGTGCCGACGCCGAGCCAGAACCATTCCTGCTTGACCGTGTCCCAGGCAATGTCGAGAGCCTGCAGCCTGCCGCCGCCGAGATCGACCAGATATTGCTGCAGCGGCTCATAGGCGAACGTGTATTTGACCTCGAAGTCTGCCTCTTTGCCGTCCGGTCCTTCGGTCCGGACGAAGAAGCCGCCGTCGTGGCGGAAAAAACGCGTAACGAACCCGTCGTGATCGAATTGGACATCGTTGAAATTGCCCCGCACCGTCCGCTCATTGGCGAGTGCCATCGCTTTTGCGTGATGAGACTTTGCAAAAGCGGCCGCCTGATCGTCATGGCAGGATGCGCAGGTCTTCTCGTCCGCAAATCCGTCATGGATCGAGATCCGTGGATCGACATCAGATTGCGGGACCGCCTCCTCAGCGAAGGCCCATCCAGCAAACACAAGCAGCAAACACAGTGAAAAAACTGCGCGAAGGATTGCCAGTGAATGGGCGAGCGTCGTCAAACGAATGCTCCATATCGTAGCGGAACAAGGGCCGACGCCTGCAGCGCGACGAAAGCATCGGGCAGGAACCAAAAGAGAGAAGCCGGGTCAGGCGAGTTTCCCATTTCTGTTACGGCGGGTCGCGTCCCACCCGCCTGGAACAAACCGCTGATCAATAGCAAGGCGGATAAGGATAGTAGCCGCATCGCGGATATGGATCGTCGTACCGATAGGCTGCTGCCGCGCCAACGGCTGCACCGACCGCTACGCCCGCGGCAACCGGAGCGCCGCGATACCAAGCGCCGTGATAGACGGGTGCATGCCAGTAGTTGTCGCCATGCCATGCATATGTATTGCCGGTCCGGTCGCTGTGATACACGCCAGTGTCCCCGACGCGCGCATAGCTCCCGCCGAAGTCTCCACGGTTAAAATCGCGACCACCAAAGTCTCCACCGCCGAAATCACGGCCGCCACCCCCGAAGCCGCCCCCTCCGAACCCGCCGCCGCGGTCGATGAAGAGTGCCGCAGGTCCACTCGATCCACTGAGAGTCCCCTCCAGAACCGAAACCTCGAAGGTTAGATTACCGCCATTCAGCCTCGGCGCTCGCAGCGTCACCACCGCGTCCTCCACTTTCGACCCATCGCCGCCGAGCACGGATATGGTCGCGTTGGGCGGATCGTTGATGAAATTGTCCTTGTCTTTGTCCCACTGCATGATGAATTGTTCAGTCGTTACATGACCCGCTGCCCGCACGGGGCGGTCGGCGAAGACGATCGAATTCGCTGAGACGCCGGTCATCGTCAATTTGTCATTCTGCAGTGTCGCGCCCGCCGAGTTGACGACGAAGAGCGATGGCACCGGCCCGGTCGGCGTGACAGCGCCGATCGTTTTTTGCAGCGGAACATGCGGCGGCACGCTCGCATCCTGTGCCAACGTGACACCTGCCGTGCAACAGAAGCTGCCGACCAACAGGGCGGTGCGGGCCAGATTTCGAGTAAACATGGCTAGTCCCCTTTTTCATTCGGTTTGCCTTGCCGGTGGCGCGAAACCCCGAAGCTCGCGCAGCCGGCCCATTCATTTCCAAGGAAAGATCTGCTTCCAGTCGGCCTTCATGTCGACGACGACCCAACCTGCGTTGCTTGCCGCGTCGAGCGCCTTGTCTAGCCGACCGAATGACGTGTTGCGGTCGTATGCGTATTCACGCTCAGCATCCGTGTGGTGGATGAGCATTCCGAAACGCGCGGTTGGCCCGGCCATCGTCGTCCATTGCAGCATTTCAAAATCGCCGTCGGAATTTCCGAAAGCAGCGATTGGGCGAAGACCGATCTGTTCGTTGATACCGACTGGCTTGCCTGCCTTGTCGTCTATGAAGTTGACCTGCGGCAGCCTATAAAGGGTCGGCGTGTCGTCGCGCATCCTGAACTCTGTCTTGATCGATGAGCCGACAACCTGTTCTGGAGGGACGCCGTAGACTTGCTCCACCCACGGCCGCATGAACTCGACACCACCGCCCGAAACGATGAACGTCTTGAAGCCGTTGGCGCGCAGATAGGCGAGCAGTTCGAGCATCGGCTGATAGACGAGCTCGGTGTAGGGTCGCTTGAACCTCGGGTCGCGCGCTGTGGTGATCCAGTCGGTAACGACCTTCTTGAAGTCCTCAGTGGTCATTCCGGCGTGGGTGGTCATGATGAGTTCCACGAGGCCTTTCTCACCGGAGGCGGCCAGCGTCTCCATGTCGCCTTCCAGCACGGCCTTGTAGGGCTGCGTGTCCTTCCACTCAGGATGGTCCGGAGCAAGCGCCTTGACACGATCGAGCGCGAAGGCGAGCTGGGTGTACATCGGGTGTTCGACCCACAACGTGCCGTCGTTGTCGAACACGGCGATGCGGTCCGGTTCCGGGACGAAATCGGGCGATCCCTGCTTGGTCACCTTCTCGACGAAGGCAACGATGGCCGCTTTCGGCGCGGTGTCGTTCCATGATGGCAGGGGATCGGTCTGGGCGCTCGAAGGAGCCGCGACAAGCAACACGGCCGCAATACCCAACGCGGCGTCGCGGATCAATTTGAGGGCTTTCGAGTTCGTATTCATAAGACTCTCCTGGATCCAACAATATTACGGTCGACGGCGCGAAAGGATGCACGAGGATGAGTGGCCGGCAATCGAGGGCCACCTAGACACCTATACGGCGCCAACAGGTGGAGTTCGTCGTGGCCTGTGATCAACCAGCCTGACGACGATGCTGGGGATCGAAAGCCCCGCTGTCGTCACGGTCAAGTCGTTCCGGGAGCACGGCACCATCCGAACGTTTGTCGGCACTTTTGCGCCCCCGCGGACGGCCTTGTGAGACCGTCCGCATTGAGAAGGTTCTATCAGTTTCCCGGACCTCTTGCGGCCGCCTCGGCCTGGGCCATTCGAGTCTGCATCTCGGCCTTGACGGCGTCGAGGTTGAAGCTGGCGCCTCGCTGCATTGGCGGAAAATCGAGGAAGGTCTGAAGTTCCTTTCCGACCAACTGCTGAACGAATACAAAGCGCCAGAACTGGTACTTGAACCAGTCGAAGTATTGCTGTCCGCCCTCTTTCGTTCCGTTGTTGGGCCAGCCAGTCCGCTCGAACGGGTCGAGGCGCAGGTTGGTGATGTATGGAACGTCCGGATGGGTCTTTTCGCCAATCCAGCCTTGGGGCTGATCGATGAAGCGGAACTTGTAGTCGTCGATGCGAACTGCGCCGACCGTGCTTTCACCGAGGTAAAAGATCTCGTGACGTGCAGACGGCCCTTTGCCGGTGATGGCCGCCGTCTGGTCGTAGCCATCAAGATGGTTCTTGTAGGTCCGATCTCCTATCGTCTTTCCCTGCAGCAATTCGTTGGTGATGTTCGGATTGCCGGCAGCGGCAGCAAATGTCGGCAACCAATCCAGACCTGAAAATATGCCGTTCTGCACCGCGTCTGCCGGCACATGACCGGGCCAGCGTAGGATCGCAGGTACCCGGAACCCACCTTCCAGCACGGTACCCTTGGATTGCGCGAACGGCGTCTGCCCCCCATCGGGCCAAGTGAACACTTCCGTTCCGTTGTCGGTGGTGAACAGGACAATGGTGTTGTCGTCCTCACCTAGATCTTTGATCTTTTGCATGACGAGCCCGACGTCGTCGTCGAGTTGAGCCATGCCGGCTTCCTCTTCCGACCAGCCGTTTTCAGCGTTTCGCATCGCCTCATATTTTGGAGAGAGGTGGGTGACGATGTGCATGCGGGTGGGGTTCAGCCAGACGAAGAAGGGCTTGTTGTCCTGCTTGGCCTTTACCATGAAGCTCGTCGCGAAATCGCGAATCTCGTCATCGACCGTTTCCATGCGCTTGGGATAGAGAGTGCCGGCGTCCTCGATCCTCTGCTTGCCGATTTTGCCCCAGCGCGGCATCTCAGTCGGATCATCCGTGTCGGTTGCCCAGCTGTGAACCATGTTGCGTGGTCCGACCACGTTCAACAGATCCTGCGGATAGTTGGGATGAGCCGGATCCTCCATCGCGTCGAGATGGTAGAGGTACCCGAAGAATTCATCGAAACCGTGAACAGTCGGCAGGAACTCGTTCTTGTCACCCAGATGATTCTTGCCGAACTGGCCGGTGGCGTAGCCCATTGACTTCAAGACTGTTGCTATAGTCACTGCCTCGGCCGGAAGGCCTGTCGCGGCGCCGGCCTGCCCGACGGTCGTCATACCGGTTCGGATCGGCAACTCGCCCGTAATGAAGTTGGCGCGGCCCGCCGTACAGCTGGCCTCCGCATAATAGTCCGTGAAGAGCATGCCTTCCTTTGCGATCTTGTCCAGATTGGGGGTGCGACCGGCCATTAGGCCGCGGTGATAGGCTCCAATGTTCCACATGCCGATATCGTCGCCCATGATGACGACAATGTTGGGCTTCTTCTGCGCCTCCTGGGCCTGGAGGGGCGGTGCTGTACACCAAAGAACGGCCGATGCAGCCAATGCTCCAATGCCATGGATGATCTTGCGATTCATCGTGACTTCCTCCGGTTGCGATTTCCGGCCGGACGACCATTCATCCTGGCTCAGCGGCAAAATCCCTCGAGCGCCGCCTGTCGCGCGTTCACTCCAAATCCAATCGAAACATCTGAAGCGATTTCAAACTGCGAACGCCTTCGTTGAGAATGGTGTTCAACCTGAGAAGCCATTACTCGTCGCAAGCGACATTCATGATAGAAGAACTTAGCGAAGGGCGGCGTTGAGCGATATTGTACCTTCGGGCAACCGTGATCCTTGTCGATTTTCCTCGATTATATTTGGAAGGTTGCAAGGATGACGAAACTTCGCGCAAGTGGTATTGTCGAGCAGTTTCTCGGGGGGAAGGGCTATGGGCTTTCACAACGGGAAAGTTCGATCGCGCCAGGTCCGGTGGTGCGCGGCCATCTGTTGGTTTTTTATCGCTATATTCGGCAGTGCCGCTTCTTCGTCGATGGAGATTGTCGGCCGTGTTCCGCGCGTCCTCATTCTCTATCCATACGATGAACGCATAGCTGCGACGACCGAGGCCGGAGAAGCAGTGCGGACGCGACTGCTCGACGTGACCAGAGGCAAGATCGACCTCTTCTCCGAGTTTCTCGACCTCTCGAGATTTCCTGAGCGCGAGCACCTTCAGCGTATGGCCCGCTATCTTTCGGCGAAATATGCCGATCGCCAGCCGGACGTGGTGATCGCACTCGGCGAGGAATCGGCAAGGTTCATCGTTCGCAATCGCGGCGGCCTTGCGGACCATGCGAGGATCATCTTCGGCGGCTTCAGCCGCGCGACCGCCAACGACCTGAAACTGCCAAGCGACGTGATCGGCGCCGTCAGCGAGTTCGACATTCTCAAGACGGCCCAGTTGGCGCGCCGGTTGCAGCCACAGGCTCGTCATCTCTACATCCTCGGAGGTTCGGCGGATTTCGACCGCGCGTGGCTTGCGACCGCGCGAACCGACCTCGCGGCTTTCTCGAAAGACTATGAGACGACCTATCTGGAAGACCTGACGATCGACGAGTTCACCAGGCGGGCCGCCGAACTGCCCCGGGACAGCATCGTTCTCGCCCTGACCATCTTCAAGGACAGCTCTGGCCGCAACTTCATTCCGCGCGAAGCAATCAGACAGATCGCACAGACAGCCGGCGCGCCCATCTATGGCCCCTACCCCACATATATCAACTATGGCGTTGTCGGCGGGAATGTCGTCACATTCAATTCGCTCGGAACGACCATTGCCGATCTTGTGCTTGATGTGATCGCCGGCAAAGAGGTCTCCAGTGTTGATTCTCCTCGGACATACGTCGTGGACGCGAGACAATTGCGGCGCTGGGGCCTGTCCGCGGCGGACCTCCCTCCGGGCACCGTCCAGATGTTCAAGGAAAAGACCTTCTGGGAGCAGTACCGCTATGTGATCGTTGCGGCACTTGCCGTGATAACAGCGCAAGGCGTCGTCATCGCCGGGCTACTTGTCGAGCGGCGGCGCCGCCGCAAGGCGCAGGTTGAATCGCATCATCGTCTGCTGGAAGTGGTGCATCTCAACCAGTCGGCGACCGCGGGCGCCTTGTCCGCGTCGATCGCCCACGAACTCAACCAGCCCCTTGGAGCCATTCGCAGCAATGCCGAGGCGGCGGCAGTCATCCTTCGGTCGAAGACACCCGATCTGAAGCTGATCGAGCAGATCCTTGTAGACATCCAGGACGACGATCAGCGCGCCCATGATGTCATATCGCAAATGAGGAGCCTGCTGAAGAAACGGGGCGACATCGATTGCCAGACATTCGACCTCAACGATGTTGCTGCCAATGCAATCAAGATACTCCACGGCGAGGCCCTGCGGCGGGGCGTCGCGGTCCGAGCCAACCCTCTTCCGCGGAAACTGCCGGTCCGAGCCGACAGGGTTCACGTCCAGCAGGTCATTCTCAACCTGGCGACGAATGCCATGGATGCGATGCTGGACGTGGCGGCTTGCGACCGGCGCCTCACTGTCGAGACGACCCTGGCGCGCGGATCGAAAGTCGAGCTGTCGATTTCCGACACGGGCCGGGGAATCCCGGATAGCCAGCTCACGAGCGTGTTCGAGCCGTTCTTCACGACGAAGCCGACAGGGACCGGTCTCGGACTTTCCATCGCGCGCGCGATTGTCGAGACCTATGGCGGCAAGATCTGGGCCGGCAACCGCCCCGAAGGCGGTGCCGTCTTTCGAGTTGTGCTTCCCCTTGCGCGCAGTGGATGAACCAAATGGAACCCACCGTTTACATCATCGATGACGATCAATCCTTTCGCACCGCGATCGGACGCCTCCTGTCGGCATCCGGCTACCGCGTCACCCTCTATGAATCAGGCAACCAATTTCTGGAGCAACTGCCTGGCAACGAGGCCGGCTGCATACTTCTCGACCTGGATCTGCCGGGCTTGAGCGGGCTCGAACTGCAGGACAGACTGCTGGAGAAAGCACCCCTGCTGCCGATCGTGTACCTCTCGGGCCGTGGCAATATTAGAGCCTCCGTGCTGGCGATGAAGGCGGGCGCGGAAGACTTTCTGGAGAAGCCCGCGCCCGCTTCTGTCCTCTTGGAGGCGATCGATCGTGCCTTGGCACAGTACGAGAGACGACGACTGGAACACGAACGCGTCGATACGCTTAACGCCCTAGTCGCGGCCCTGACGCCGCGCGAGGCCGAGGTGTTTGCTCTCGTCGTACGAGGTCATCTCAACAAGCAAATCGCCTATACGCTCGGGACCTCGGAAAGAACGGTGAAGGCCCACCGGCACCGCGTGATGGAAAAGCTTGGAGCAAGGTCGCTTGCCGAGGTGGTGTCGATCGCCGAGAGAACCGGCATACTTGATCACCACGCGTAATCACCGAGAGTTGGTCGGTGCGGCTTCCCTTTAGGACAATATCGGACATGTCGTCGCAGGCATAAGCTCATGTGGAAGAGCCGAATATCCTCCCACACGAGTAGAAGAGAGGCACACATTGGTAAGCCTGCCCCGTACGATCGCTATCGTGGAGGACGATGCAAGCATGAGAAGGAGCGTCAGGCGACTTTTGAATGCCCATGGCTTTGCCACCGAAGAGTATCCGTCTGCCGAGTCCTTTCTCCAACGCACCATCGACGGCGAAGTGGAATGCCTGGTGTTGGACGTGGATCTTGGCGGCATGTCCGGGATCGAACTGCAACGGCGGTTGAAGGACGATGGTTCCTGCCCCCCTGTCATCTTCATCACCGCCCTCGAAGACGAGGCACTGCAAGCAGACGCGGAAAGAGCGGGTTGCTTCGCCTATCTGCGCAAACCGTTTCCGGGGAGCGCCTTGATCGAGTCCATCAACGAAGCGTTAGGACCGTGATACCCCCAGAGGCTCTGGTCTGAAGAAGCCGTTGCAACAGCCAAGGCCGATGGGAGGGCAGGTGCCTGTATTTCATCCGCCCGTTGCCCGTGCGCGCCTGTCTCGGTCAGCGCCTGCTCGCCACCATCCCAATGGTGGACTGGGCTGCGTCAAAAAATTAGAATAATCTTATATAAATGCAGAGGTTTCCCGGCAGGAGCAAATAATGGCTATCTTCATGGATCGGCATGATCTTGCAGGAACCACGGCAGCCGACGTTGCGGAAGCGCATCGCAAGGACCTCGACATTCAAGATCAATACGGGGTCAAGTTCCTCACATACTGGTTCGATCAGCGGCGTGGAACTGCATTTTGCCTCATGGAAGCGCCCGATATGGAAACGGCCCAATGCGTGCACCGCGAGGCGCACGGCTTGGTCGCCGGAGAAGTTGTCGAGGTTTCGTTGTCAGCAGTCGAGGCATTTCTCGGCCGAATTCATGACCCTGAGGCGGTGCCTGGACAATCCTCAGCCGAAATCGATTCCGGCCACAGGGCGATCCTGTTCACCGACATCGTCGGCTCGACCGAAATGACGTCGCGCCTCGGCGACCGCATGGCGACCGAGCTGGTGAGGGCCCACGACGCCGTTGTGCGCAGATGCCTCGGCCAATCCGCAGGCCGCGAGGTGAAGCACACCGGCGACGGCATAATGGCGGCATTTGCCTCGATCACCGCCGCCGTCGATTGCGCCATAGCGATCCAGCAAGGATTTGAGCGTTACAACGGCGGGAATCCGGAGCCCATTCATGTCCGCATCGGATTGGACTGTGGCGAGCCCGTCGAGGACAGCAACGACCTGTTCGGCTCGACCGTTCAACTTGCAGCACGATTGTGCGCCGCGGCTTCTGCCGACCAGGTCCTTGTGTCGGAAGGCATTTTTCGAGAATACGGTGCCGCCGATCTCTTCACACACGCGACCCGCCGACGCCTGAAGGGTTTTTCGAAGCCCGTCCTGGTCTTCCAATGTGACTGGACCAAAGCCGGCGTCCAATGATCGAGTTCGCGTGCCGCATAGCCATCTGCCTATGAGCGCGAGGATATATTCTCTGGATCGGCTTGTGGCTTCCCTGTGCGTGTCCCTCAGCTCGTCGATCGAGATGCCCTTGAACAGATGGTCGTCCTTGCGGACGATACGGTTTCCACAGGATGGGACTTCCAATAATCGTTTGGACGGCTTGAGAAAGGAACCCCGTGCAACAGACCATCGAGGCTACTCGATGCCGCATGGAAGCTGCCGTCGAGGCCAAACGGGCGTCGGCGTGCGAGGAGAAGAACAATGGACGACCTGTTTCCTGCGACATCGATGCCCGACCGGGACTGGTGGGCGGCGCTTTGGCCGCGACCGACTGATGTCCTGGAGCGGCTCGGCATCCGGCCTGGCGTGACCGTGCTCGATCTGTGCTGTGGTGATGGCTATTTCACAGCGCCGCTTGCGAAGCTCGTCGATGGTCGTGTCTATGCCCTAGATCTAGATCCCGGGATGATCGAACAGGCGAAGGTCGAGGTCGAGCGCCTCGGCGGGACTGTCCGTCAATGGATCAACGCAGATGCGCGCGAGATCGCATCGCTGCTCACTCAACCGGTTGACTACGTGCTGATGGCCAATACGTTTCATGGAGTGCCTGACCAGCCAGGCCTCGCACGGGCGGTTTGGCATGTTCTACGACCCGGAGGCATGTTTGCGATCGTCAACTGGCATCGGCTCCCCAGGGAACGGACTGTTGTGCTCGATCAGCCACGCGGGCCGAAGACGGATATGCGCATGTCGCCCGACGCAGTGCGTAAGGCCGTCGAACCTGCAGGGTTTCGGACTGCTCGCGTTGAGGAACTGCCGCCCTATCATTACGCCATTATACTGGAGCGCGCGGCATGATCCATGCAGGCCTCACTTGGGATCGTGCGGCCTCCCGCGGGCCGTAGTTTCAGCCGCTCAGTCGCAGCGACGAAGGTAAGAGATCGTGCTGCTCGCGCATTGCAACGGCTGACTGACGAACGACTTCGGAAATCTCAAGGAGCTGTTTGGTCAAGGGGCTTGTCTTGCGCCAGATCATGCCAATCGTTCGCGAGGGTTGAAGGTGCGGAAAGCGCGCGACCGATACGGACGCCGAGCGCGTCTCCACGGCTACCGCCATCTCCGGGATCAAGGTGATCCCAATGCCGGCGCTGACCATCTGGACCAGCGTGGATAGAGAACTGCCATCCATCAATTCCCGCGGTAGCGCCGAAGGCAGATTGCAGAACGACAAGGCCTGATCGCGAAAACAGTGCCCCTCCTCCAGCAGGAGCAGCTTCATCTCACGGAGCGCTTCGCGATTGGGCACTGGCTTGCCCTCATCCTCGCTGGGCCGGACCAGCACGAAATTCTCCGAAAACAGCGTAACCTCGGTCAACGAGGGTTCGGATACCGGTAATGCAACAATTGCCGCGTCAAGCCGGCCCTCCGCCAGCTCATGGACCAGCTTCGAGGTCAGTGTCTCGCGTACATGAATGTCGAGCCCATCATGCATGCGCGTGAGATTGCCGATGATCGCCGGCAGCAGATAGGGGGCGATCGTCGGGATGACACCCATTCTCAGCCGTCCCACCAGCCGGTTCTGCGAGGCGCGTGCCATATCTGCAAGCTCGTCGACCGAGCGAAGGATATCGCGGACGCGCACTGCAAACGCTTCTCCGAAACTGGTCAGCCGGATCTGGCGAGCGCCCCTTTCGAAAAGCTCTGTGCCCAGCGATTCTTCCAGTTCCTTGATCTGCATCGACAAGGCAGGCTGAGAGATTGCACAGACATCCGCCGCACGTCCAAAGTGACCTTGTCGTGCCAATGCCTCAAAATAGCGCAGCTGCTTGAGTGTCAAATTCGTCATAACCTTACCTTATCGTCGCAATCAGTAAATCCAACTTAAATTAATGAAGCAGCTTGGGTATAGTCCTCAAAGCGCAGATGAGGTGCAGCCACCGTTACGCTTGGCCCATAAAAAGGCCACCGACGATATGCAGTTCATTGGCGTGCAGACTGTCCAGAACGCTGGTGCTTCCCAAGCTCTTTGTTCAGGGCGGTTTGCTTCGAGGAAAGCCCGAAACAAGGACATTTCGTGTGTCTGGTACTTCGTCATCGCGCTGACCGTGAAACCGAGCCGCTTTTCAGAGGATTGACGATGATCTTCCTCTGGAAGGCTCAATTCAAGTAATCACGAGGGAGAGAAATATGGATACGAAAGCGGATACCGCAGGCAAGTGTCCGGTGGTGCACACACACACCGCCCATGGCGGCAGGTCGAACCGGGACTGGTGGCCGAACCAGTTGAACCTCAGGATTCTCCATCAGAGCTCCTCCCTGTCCAATCCGATGGACAAGGCGTTCAACTATGCCGAGGAGTTCAAGAAGCTCGATCTTGATGCCGTCAAGCAGGATCTCTTTGCGTTGATGACGGATTCGCAGGATTGGTGGCCGGCCGACTTCGGCCATTACGGTCCGCTCTTCATCCGCATGGCCTGGCATAGCGCGGGCACTTACCGCACGGGCGATGGCCGCGGTGGCGCAGGAGCCGGTCAGCAGCGTTTCGCGCCGCTCAACAGTTGGCCTGATAACGTCAATCTCGACAAGGCGCGCCGGCTGCTCTGGCCGATCAAGCAGAAATACGGCAACCAGATCTCCTGGGCCGACCTGCTGATCCTCACCGGCAATGTTGCTTTGGAATCAATGGGTTTCAAAACATTCGGCTATGCAGGCGGCCGCGCCGACGTCTGGGAACCCGAGGAAGACGTCTACTGGGGCGCCGAGGACACCTGGCTTGCCGACAAGCGTTACTCCGGTGAACGGGACCTCGAAAATCCGCTCGCCGCTGTGCAGATGGGTCTGATCTATGTGAATCCGGAAGGGCCGAACGGCAATCCCGATCCGCTTGCCGCCGCCAGGGACATTCGCGAGACCTTCGCGCGCATGGCTATGAACGACGAGGAGACCGTCGCTCTCATCGCCGGTGGACATACGTTCGGCAAGACCCACGGCGCAGGCGACGCCGCACATGTCGGTGTCGAGCCCGAGGGCGCCGGCATCGAGGAGCAGGGCCTTGGCTGGAAAAACAGCTTTGGTACGGGTAAAGGCGGCGACACAATCGGCAGTGGCCTGGAAGTTACCTGGACTACGACGCCGACGAAGTGGAGCAACAACTTCTTCTGGAACCTGTTCGGCTACGAATGGGAATTGACGAAGAGCCCGGCAGGCGCCCATCAGTGGACGCCGAAACATGGCGCCGGCGCCGGTACCGTGCCGGATGCCCACGACAAGTCAAAGCGTCATGCGCCGTCCATGTTGACCACGGACCTCGCCTTGCGCTTCGATCCTGCCTACGAAAAGATCGCCCGGCGTTTCTTCGAAAATCCGGATCAATTTGCGGATGCCTTTGCCCGAGCCTGGTTCAAGCTGACCCACCGCGACATGGGCCCGCGCGTGCGCTATCTCGGCCCGGAGGTTCCGGCAGAGGAACTGATCTGGCAGGATCCCCTCCCCGCGGTTGACCACCCCCTGATCGACGCGCAGGACATCGCCAATCTCAAGAACAAGATCCTCGCATCGGGACTGCCCGTCTCCGTGCTGGTCTCGACCGCCTGGGCTTCGGCAGCAACCTTCCGCGGCTCCGACAAGCGCGGTGGAGCGAACGGCGCGCGTATCCGTCTTGCGCCGCAGAAGGATTGGGAAGTTAACCAGCCGGCTCAGCTCGCGACCGTAATCGAGACGCTTGAAGGCATCCAGAAAGCGTTCAACGAAGCCCAGTCCGGCGGCAAGAAAGTGTCGCTCGCAGACCTGATCGTCCTCGCCGGCTCGGCGGCTGTCGAAAAGGCTGCCAAGAACGCCGGCTACGACATCGGGGTTCCATTCACGCCGGGCCGCACTGACGCGACGCAGGAACAGACTGATGTCGAGTCCTTTGCCGTTCTGGAGCCGATCGCCGACGGGTTCCGCAACTATCAGAAGGGCGAGTATTCCGTTTCGCCCGAGGAGTTGCTGGTCGACAAGGCGCAGTTGCTGACGCTGACGGCGCCGGAAATGACGGTCCTGGTCGGAGGCCTGCGTGTGTTGAACGCGAATGCCGGACAATCCCAGCACGGCGTTTTCACCACGCGCCCTGAAACGCTCACCAATGACTTCTTCGTCAACCTGCTCGACATGGGCACGGCGTGGAAGGCTTCCCCGGACTCGAAATATGTGTTCGAGGGACGCGAACGCGGTTCGGATCACATAAAGTGGACCGGCACCCGTGTCGACCTCGTCTTCGGTTCGAACTCTCAGCTTCGGGCGCTTGCCGAGGTCTATGGCCAAGGTGATGCGCAAGAGAAGTTCGTGCGCGACTTCGTGGCCGCCTGGACGAAGGTGATGAACGCGGATCGCTTCGATCTCGTCTGATCCGCACAGAAGGATGCTCGGGCACGGCTGAGTTTCGGCCGTGCCCGAGGTGTTACATCAGGCAAAGATTGCCTGTCCGGCTAGGCGGCCGGCGTCGCCGGGGCCGTGCCCGCTGCCAGCGCATCCTGGAGCCGTCGCTCTTGCTCGGGCGACAGCGACGAGCGCAGGATACGTGCGTGTTCGCCCTTAAAATCCTCGAGCACCTTTTCCGGCTGGACCTTCCGTACAAGCAGGAACAGCGCAGAGCTGTTGACCGGAATGGTTTCAGCCAGCCGCTTGATGAGATTGTCATCGATGCCGTAGTCGGTCATCGACCCAGCGAGCGCTCCAGACCCCGCCCCGAACGCACCGCCGAGCACCATCCCGGCCAGCGGATTGAGAAACAGCAGGCCCACGAGCGACCCCCACAACGCGCCGGAAAGTCCGCCGCTCGCCGCACCTGCCGCCGTCAGGTTCATGCTCTGCTTGAGGCGCACCTTGCCGTCACTGTCGCGCACGGCGACCACCGCGTCCTCGAGATCGATCAGGTATTCCTTCTCGAGCTGCAACAGTCGATTGAGGATCGCATCCGCTTTATTGGCGTCATCGAAGCCGAGCACTACAAGTTCTGACATGGAAATCCCTCCGTGTTGACATCGCGATCTGAAACTAGAGCTGCAACCCGGTTCGTCCATGGAGCGAGCTGCAGCTATAGCCTGTTTCCTGCCGTTACCACACCCATGTAAGAGGCCGATGAACGAGCATGACTGGGGAACTGGCTGAAACTTCCTCAACGAGGTTGCGTCCCCGGATGTATCTTCCCTTCCGCCTTGTTGAGTTGCTTGGGGGTGATACCGGCCCTATTCTGCCGACAAGAAAAACCGCTGCAACGGTCGAGACGCGCGCTCCAACGCCGTGCGCGCCGAGAAAATCGCGTCGCCGATGTCCTTTCGCTTCAACGGCATAGTCGCCTGTGCGGCCCGTGGTCGACGTGTCCCCCGTTGATATCAATCGGCCTAACCCAGTTACCCTGTCACCTCGCGGACAAGCTGTAACGTCGACAGCCGGTCGATAATTCGCTTCGCTCGCTCCTCACCCAAAAGCTCAGGCGCGGCCGCCGGCCATAACTCCAGCGCTCGCTTCACGGCGGATGCAACCTCGCGCGCGATCCATTTAGGATCAATGTGCAGAAAGCTAGCCACCCGCTCGAAGCGGTGAATATTGACGTTTTCGAACTGATGCGTTTTGACGAAACGCAAGGCTAACGTATCGCCGGGGATGAACAGGAAAGTCGGCACGATGTCATAGGCCGGAGACAGACGAATGTGGCCGGGCTCGGGAAAGCAAAACGACCAGTTCTTGAGGTGATTGTCGCCGTTCCCAAGCAGGACATCCGCGACAACCCGTCTGACCGCCTCTAAGATGTCGTCCCGATGGTCGGTACTAAAGCGATGAACCATGTTGATGATCGTCTCAGTCGTAGCCATGGTATATGTCCGATCACCGATCGCGCCTATGATTTGTCCTGCATCTTCGGTGTGGATACGTCTCCCCTCGGCCGTGCGATCGAAGCGATCGACGACCAGAACGTTTTGACCGTGAGCAAGAAGCTCCGTCGGCACACCTATGACCATGTCGCGGGAAACGAGACGGCAATGCGCGGTACGGACCCCGATCATCACGGCCAGGCGCATGGCACCGTATTCCGCCTCGGGCAGATCGGGAAATCGCTCGCTCGCCACCTTGAGGATGTAGCGGCCGGTGCCGCCGCGCCCCGGTACGGTCAGACGGTCACCGTCGGGATTGGCAGTGAACTTCAGCTGGACGCCGGCGAGCGAAAATTTCACCGTGCCCTCGGGCAACGGTGCCTGAAAGCCTTCGACATTCTCCAAAGTAAGCGGGCCTGCAGAAGGGGGTACTTCGGTTTCCGGGACGATCAGGACAGCACCTGGAAGGTCCGCGCCGAGCCGGGTCAGTACGTCGAACTGATCATGATCACCAGCTCCCATTTCGCTTAGAACCAGATGGCGAAGAGCGCCCTCCGGCAGGAGCCCAGAAAACCAGGGAGGTAAAGTCCCGTGCAGACCGATCTTGTCGCCCCGCTTTGAAAGCCTGTCGCGTGTGCCTTCATCGCTCTCAGGGTCATACCAGCCAAGACTTAGAATCGGGCGCCCAGGCTCGCGCAGATACGGTTCAGCAACGCTGAATGCGACGCCACCATCTGAATCCCGCGTCAATGTCCCGACCCGCACCGAGCCGAGCACATGGTCGAGAAGGTGAACGCCCAATATCGCGGGGACCTTCGCCATCAACTCTCCTCATCCTCGTCGCCGAGATCGACGAACAGTTCGTCGAACGCCGTTGCTACCGGCGTGACTCGCCGCACCTGGCCAGTCTCGTCGATCAGCCCCCGAATTTCGGAAGCGCGCGAGCGCGGAACCAAAACCGGGACCATATCGAGAGCGTCGCAGATTTCAGCAAACAATGTCAGTCGGTCGCGCCCCCAGCGATTGCCGGCAAGGTCGCGTTCGAGTTCGGAGATGCGAGCCCGATCGCGCCCGAGCCGAGCGGCAAGCTCGGGCTGACTTAAGCCTCGCCGAACCCGCGCGGCGCGGAGTTGAACGCCCAACATATTGAAGATTGTCGCCGACATGCGGTATTCCGCTCGATTTAAGGGTAATGTACGGTATTCCGCTACACCACTTACAACAAAAATTCAAGCGGAATTCCGCTATAGTAACATTATAGGAGCGGAATAGCGCTTGAAAGCTCGCAATACCCTATTATCATCATGCTTATATGACTAATGTTGGAAGCACGATTGATCGAGCTCCGCAACGCCCGCTCGTCGGACCAAGTACAACGCGCAGAGCCCGGCTGGCCGGGACGACTTGCCGTTGCATATCGCGAGACGGAGGCTCGCCAGTTTTCCCCGCTCAACCGCTAGAGAAAAGTACCGCCAACAAAGGCCTTGCTCGGCAGGTGCGGGCATGGATGATGACTGACAAACCATTCGGAGATTGGCATGCCCAAAGGATCAGAACTTCTTGTCGCCGCATTGGAGAATGAAGGCGTCGAACGCATATTCGGTATTCCCGGAGAAGAAAACCTCGACGTCGTGGAGGCGATCCGGACGTCCTCGATCGAGCTTGTGCTGACCAGGCACGAGCAGGCTGCAGCTTTCATGGCCGCAACGTACGGCCGACTGACTGGGAAGCCCGGCGTGTGCATTTCCACCCTCGGTCCCGGCGCGCTAAATCTCTCGACGGGCGCCGCCTACGCCCTCTTGGGAGCAATGCCGATGATCATGATCACCGGGCAAAAGGGCGTTCTGTCTTCACGCCAGGCGCGGTTCCAGGTCGTCGACGTCGTGGCCAGCATGAAGCCGCTGACCAAGCTTTCCCGCCAGATCGTCTCGCCGTCGATCATACCGACGCTGGTGCGCGAGGCGTTCAGGATTGCACAGGAGGAACGGCCAGGCCCTGTGCATCTGGAACTACCGGAGGATATCGCCGCCGAGGAAAGCTTGCCGGTTCCGATGGTGCCGCCGCATCCGGCCGAGCTCCCCGTCGCGAATGCGGAAGCGCTGGACAGGGCGGCCGAATTGATCCGGCATGCGAAGCGGCCGCTCATCATGCTCGGTGCTGCTGCCTCGCGGCCGCGTTCGACATCCGATCTGGCCAATTTCGTCATCAGGACCGGGATTCCCTATTTTACGACCCAAATGGGCAAGGGCACCGTACCAGGGGGCACCGAACTCTATATCGGCACTGCAGCGCTCTCCGAACGCGACTACGTCCATGAAGCGATCGAGCGAGCGGACCTCATTGTGACGATCGGCCACGACACCATCGAGAAGCCGCCGTTCATCATGGGGAAAACCGGCCCTCAGGTGGTCCATGTCGGATATCAGCCAGCAACGGTGGAGCAGGTCTATTTCCCGCAGGCGGAGGTCATCGGCGATATCGGTCCCTCCCTCAAGCTTCTCGCCGACAGGCTCGAGGGACAGCTCCCCGATGCAAAAGCCCTTCTGCCGCTGCGCTCGGGAATCCTGGAAAGGGTCGCCGCGCGTGCGCAGGAAGATCGTTTCACGCCGCAGCGGATCGTCCATGACGTCCGCGCCGTCATGCCGCCCGATGGCATCGTGGCTCTCGACAACGGCATGTACAAAATCTGGTTTGCTCGCAACTACAGGACTCAGGTTGCGAATACGCTGCTGCTGGACAATGCGCTTGCCACCATGGGTGCCGGCCTTCCATCCGCAATGACGGCGTCTCTGCTCTATCCTCATCGCCGGGTGATGGCGGTCTGCGGGGATGGAGGCTTCATGATGAACAGCCAGGAACTCGAGACAGCGGTTCGTCTCAAGCTCAACCTTGTCATTCTGGTGCTGGAAGACGGAGCATACGGGATGATCCGCTGGAAGCAGGCGGTCGACGCGTTCCCGGATTACGGCATGACTTTCACAAACCCCGACTTCGTGACCTACGCCGAAGCTTATGGCGCCAAGGGCCACCGCGTGGACCGCATCGATGACTTCGTTCCGACACTGGAGCAGGCGTTCTCCGAGGGCGGGATCCATCTTGTCGTGATACCCGTCGATTATTCCGAGAACAAACGCGTCCTCGTTGATGAGCTTAGCAAGAGACTTCCCGTTTTGCCGGAGCAGACAGCATGAGCACCTTGACTGTATTCCAAGCCTTCGACCGTTCGCCCGTGCACGAAATACCGATGGACGATGCACAGGCGCTAGACACCAAGATTGCCGCGGCCGCCGCGGCGTCCAAGAACAGGGACAGCTGGCTCAAGACACATCAGCGTATCGCCATCCTGCGCAAGGTTGCTGGCCTTCTCGACGCGCGGGCGGAAACGTTCGCGAGGCAGATCGCACTGGAAGGTGGCAAGCCCTATCCGGATGCGGCAGTCGAGGTCGCCAGGGCTGCCGACGGCCTCCGCAACGCCGCCGACGAGCTCAGAAACTTCGCCGGCAAAGAAATCCCGATGGGGCTGACGCCGGCAAGCGAAGGCAGGTGGGCGTTTACGACGAAAGAGCCCATCGGTGTGGTAGCCGCGATTTCCGCCTTCAACCATCCCCTGAACCTCATTGTCCACCAAATCGCTCCTGCCATAGCAGTCGGATGCCCCGTCATCATAAAACCAGCGGCTGCGACGCCCTTGAGCTGCCTCGATCTCGTAGCTCTATTCCGCGAGGTTGGACTGGAAGAAAAGTGGTGTCAGACACTGATTACAGACGACAACCTATTGGCGGAGAAACTCGCGACCGATCCGCGCGTGAGATTCCTCAGCTTTATCGGATCGGCGAAAGTCGGCTGGTATCTCAGGAGCAAGCTTCCTCCCGGCACGCGATGTGCACTTGAGCACGGAGGGGCGGCTCCGGTTTTGATCCACAATAGCGCGGATATCGAGACGATCATCGAACCGATCACGAAGGGTGCGTATTATCACGCAGGCCAGGTGTGCGTTTCCACCCAACGCATTTTTGTAAGCCGCACGCGTTTCGATGATTTTGTCGACCTCCTCTCGGCACGCGTGGCCGCACTTCGGGTTGGCGATCCACTGCTTCCCCATACCGAAGTCGGACCGCTCATTCATCCGCGTGAAGCCACAAGGGTCACCGAATGGATCGACGAAGCGGTTGCTGCCGGCGCAGGCAGGATCGGTGGTGGACATCTTTCGGAAACGACGCTGAAGCCCTCTATCCTGCTGAACCCGCCGCCCGAGGCGAAGGTCTCGCAGCTCGAGGTGTTCGGGCCCGTGGTCTGCGTTTATGCCTATGATGACTTCAGTTCTGCCATCGAAGCAGCAAACAGCGTCAGATGGTCTTTCCAGGCAAGCGTCTTTGCGCAGGATATCGGCCCCGCCCTGACGGCGGCGCAAAGATTGGAAGCCTCCGCCGTCATGATCAACGACCACACCGCGTTCAGGACAGACTGGATGCCATTCGCCGGCCGGAACGAGTCGGGCTACGGCGTCGGAGGCATTCCCTGGACCATGAAGGAGATGGCCGAGGAAAAGATGATCGTCCTGCGGCGCTAAGAGTGGCTTGGCACGAGGTAGCGATCGGCGCGCGTCCGACGGCATATCTCAATACATCGACGGCCTGCTTCTTGGCTTCACCAATGTTGCAGGCTGGCCCGTCGCACAATCGCTCGCCAAACGGCTCTGGCACATCTGCATTTCGGCCGATCGTGACGGACGAGATTAATCTTGGCCTAGACGAATTCCAATTTCTTGCATCTATTTTCCGGGCCAATGGCATGGGAAATAGATCTCAGCCAATTGCTACGCAGACTTTCGAGGAATTCCAATGGGTGAGACCATTTTTCTTGCCGGCGCTACCGGCGCGATCGGGAGCAGGCTTGTTCTGATGCTGGTCGAAGCCGGCTTTACGGTCTATGGCACAACGCGCAAGCCGGAACGCGAAAATAGCCTTCGCCAAGCCGGCGCAACACCTGTCATCGTCGATGTGTTCGATAGCCAAGCCTTGGCAGAAACGTTGTGGCAAACAAAGCCTCGCATCGTCATCCATCAATTGACTGATCTGCCCTTCGGGCTGGACCCGGCACAAATGGAAGAGGGTCGGATCCGCAATGCCCATCTTCGTGAAGTGGGAACCAAAAACCTAGTCGATGCTGCGGTCGCAGCCGGCGCGGAACGGATGATTTCGCAGAGCATCGCCTGGGCTTATCAGCCCGGCGCTACTCCGATCTCGGAAGAGACACCGCTTCAGGATAGTGCGACCGCGATACGAACTCTTGAAGCGTTGACACTCCAAACGCCAAAGATTGCCGGAACCGTGCTGCGATATGGCCTGCTATACGGACCTGGGACCGGCTCGGATGCACCGGCCGGGCCGATAACCCTGCATGTGGACGACGCTGCGCGCGCCACCCTTATGGCGGCAGAGACGGCCGCGACCGGCATCTTCAACATCGTTGACGACGGCGGGCCAATTTCGAACGCCAGGGCGAAGTCGGTGTTGGCGTGGCGTCCGAGCAAGCCCAATGGTCAATAAGCGAGCGCGCTCACGGACCTAGAGCAAGGTCGCAGGATCACTTCGGCGCAAATGGTCTCGCCAAAGAACACAGCAAAGCCAATCTCCGCTTTGCGGCCACGCGACGTCGATGCCGGTTTCAAATGCGCCACTGCCGACCTTGCCCGCCGGGCGAACAGCATGCCGGGAGCGAATTTTGCTCGTCCTCCGTTCGCCGCTATTGGCGCCTGCCCTGACGCCACTCGGCGGGAGACATGCCTGCAACCCTTTTAAAGCTCCGACTGAAGGCTGCCTCGGACTTGTAGCCGACATCACGTCCGACCACCGAGACTTTAGCCCGTCCATCGGTGAGCAGCCGCGCAGCCAGTTGCACACGCCATCGCATGAGATATTGCATCGGTGGACAGCCGACGAGGCGCATGAAACGCGCCGCAAGCACGGACCGTGAGACGCCGGTTTCGCGCGCGAGCTCTTCAATCGTCCAGCCACGGACCGGATCGTCGTGGACGAGCGCAACGGCCCGGCCGACGGCGGGGTCTCGCAAGCCGGCCAGCCAACCGGTCTGTTCCTGCGGCAGCATCTCGAGATAGCGGCGCAAGACCTCAACGAACATCAGCTCGCTGAGGCGCAGGCGGATGCATTCCGCACCGGGGCGTTGAGCGGGCATCTCTGCCAGGGTTAGCTCGATCAGCCTGTCGAGCAAATCGATCGGTGTGCCGGCGGCGCGCCGGATGCGCATTAGCGGCGGCAACGCCCCGAGCAGGGGATTGAACGGCCGAGCCTCGCACCCGAGAAAACCGCAGACATATCTGGTCAGGAGCGGCCCATCGCCACCTTCGGTGACCACGAAGGGCAATTGTCCGGCTGCCATGGCGCGAAAGAAGTCGAGCGAATCTTTCTCACTCAACCCTGATCGCAATCCGGGCGCGCTGCGCATCGCGTACGGATCCTCGTGCGGTATCACCAGTATATCGCCTTCGGAAAATTCCATTGGCGGGCTGTGGCCGACGCTGACCCAGCCCGATCCCTGGATGATGATGTGGTAGGAAATGACGTGCTGGGCACGTGGCAGGATGAGATCGACAAATGAACCCGCCCGCGGCACCTCCACACTCCAGGGCGAATGGGCATCGACCCAGAAGAAAAGCGCACCGGTGAGCTTTATGGCGCGCAGCACATCCGAAAGCACGTCCTTACCGGGTAGGGCGCAAGGTGGTGCGCCGGGCACCACGTCTCCCGTCCGCCGACCAGAACCTTGCGGCAGGACGGACGCTGCAGCAAACGATTGAGACGTCGGGTCATGGAGCGTGCCCATGGCCAAGTCTACTATCAACTGAACAGCATATCCACTGCGCATCCCGCGGCGTCCAGGCGACAAAGGGAGGACTGCCATGTCTGCTTACTGCTTCTTCGACCTGCGTGAAATCACCGACCAAGCCAAGGTCGAGCAATACTTGGCAGGGGTCACAGCGACGGTTGCCCAATATGGAGGGCGTTGTCTGGTGCTCGGCGGAGAATCCCACCTTGTCGAAGGAGATTGGCAGCCGGTCTATCCTGTCATCATCGAATTCGGCGACAGCGCACAGGCGCAGCGTTGGTATGCATCGCCCCAATACGAGCCGCTGAAGGCGCTTCGCCTCGCAGGAACCAGATCCAATGCAGTGTTTCTTGAAGGTGTAAACCCGGCATCGGTGGAAGCGACAGCCCAAACCGTCAGGAAGAGGACAGCGAGATCCCCCGCCGAGATCTATGACGCGCTCTTCGTTCCGGCGCTTTTCCAACAATGGGGGCCCGTCGTCGCCGGCGAGGCAAGGATAGGCCGAGGCGACCGGGTGATCGACGTCGCCTGCGGAACGGGTGTGCTGGCGCTTGCGGCACTTGATCGCGTCGGGGCGGAGGGTACGGTGGTCGGTGTCGACCCCAATGCCGACATGCTTGGCGTAGCCCGCCGCAAAAGCCAGCGCGTCGACTGGCGTGAGGCGCGCGCTGAAGAGATTCCATTCCCGGATGGAAGCTTTGATGCGGCGGTCAGCCAGTTCGGCCTGATGTTCTTTGAGGATCGCGCCGCCGGTCTGCAAGAAATGATGCGTGTGGTGAAGCCGAGCGGCAGACTGGCCGTCGCCGTTTGCGACTCGCTCGGCCATTCTCCGGGCTATGCCGCGGTTGCGGATATGCTGGAGCGGCTTTTCGGAGGTGGGGTGGCGAATGCGTTCCGGGCACCCTTTGTGCTCGGCGATGCGGAACTGCTGCGCTCGCTCTGCGCGAAGGCAGGCGTGGAGCATGCAGACGTGAGACGGCATTACGGGACGGTTCGTTTCGCCTCGATCGAGTCGCTGATATCGACCGAAAGAGCGTGCATCTGGACACTTGGCGGATTGCTCAACGAGGATCAGTTCGGGCGACTTCTCAAGGACGCTCAGCGGGCACTAGAGGCTTTCGTGACCGCGAGTGGTGAGGTCTCTTTCGACATGCCGGCGCTCATCATCACAGCGTCCAAGCAATAATGGCACAAAAGCCGCGGGCTTTCTCCGAACATTTCGTTGCAAATCGCCCCCGAGCCGACACTTTTTGGCGAACACTCTGCCTTATTTGCAGCGCCTCATTGCCGTCCGTGAGATGTAACGCCCCTAGGAGCGCGCGATGGAGACGAAGCGGATTGACTGGAGACATTCTCGAAGCGGTTCACCGTTGCGTATGGGGGTAGCGCTGTGTATCGGCAGCACCATCGTCGGGCTGTTTTGCGCGGCGACCCTAATCGAGACTGTCGGCCCGGTTGCTATCGCTGATGACAAACTCGACGGGCCACCGACTATCAACAGCTTGCAGGTAGCAATCGACGCAAGTCCGGCCGCACGCTTTCCGGCGATCGCGGCTGTCCCCACTCCGGCCCCAAGATCGGTTAATTTGGCAAAGATGGTCATACCTCGAGTCCACGCACAGAAGGCAAAAGCACCGCTTCCCGCATCGTCGGACGTGCTGCTGTTCGACCGGTGCCTGCCGGCATGCGAGACCAAAGATCCCATGATCGCAGGGTATCCCGTCGAGAGCGACCATGGGCCCTTGCAATTGCAAGAGAGCGACGATCAAGCGGCCGATCCAGGCTTCTCGCCATTGAAGGATGCGACATACGTCGTGAGCCGGGTGGCGGAGGCTTCCGGGGCGGCCCTCAAGGGAGGACGCAGGGTGCTGGATCACGTCATTCCCACGGATTGGTGAGATGCGGAGCATTTTCTGGGCGAGCTGGGATCGCCGGATCGCGGCCGGAGCCGCACCGGCGGTTCAATCTAAGGGGACAGTCAACAAAACCTCGCCCGTTTTTCCGTCTGCCGACAGCAAAGCCGCCCGCACTTGCTCGCAACAAAATCGAACAAAACCGAACAAACAGCGAAACAAGCAAGCGCTATTCTCTTTCTGCACATTGGAGAATTGCCATGGTCCCAGACTTAACGAAGAGCGCCCAAACGCCCATTTTGATATTTCTGCCGAAGGGCGCCGCCGATGCCATCGCGACGAAGTTGGCGGAGCACGGGTACGAGTCAACGGTTGCATCCTCGATGCCGGAGGTATTCGACGCCCTCCGTTCGGACCGATACGTTCTCGCCGTAACCACACGCCCCGACATTGATATCGTCCGCAATATTCGGTCCATACCCGTGGTGAATCTTGAGGTCTTTTTTCACGCCGTCGCCTCGAGGGGTGGCCTGACTACCTCATCAAAGCAATTTGACGACAGCGGGTTTCTCCAACGGATCAAGGCGCTCGCCGAACCACGGACCAGTAGGACCGAAGTCACCCAGGCCGAATTGACCTCGAATGCGCCGGCAGGTGCAGACGCCAGATGGGCCTCTCGATGGCTGGCCTCCGCAAGATCTCTGCTCGGAACCTACTTCGCGGCAAGCGCAAAGAGCTGAGACATGGTCTCTCACAGTTCCGTTCGAGGCGAATTTGGCTCGATGCGCGATCGGCACGCGCGTTCCTTTGGATTGTCTGTCCAACATCTCAAAGTCGCAGCGCCGAGAAAGGAGCTGCTATTTTACGGTGGAAGCATGGTGATGATCTGGATAGTGGGTGCGACGTCGTTGAGCGGCTATATCTTGACAGCCCTGTTTGCGATCGTGGCAGTTTGGCGGCTCTTCAGAAGCGCTGCCGGCAACTTCATAGCGGAGATGCCAAAGCGCTCTGCGCTCACCCACTACTCGATTGCCATCGTCTCGCTGGTGTTGTTTTTGCTGCTGGCCGCTCGTGCTTGCTACATCGCCACGATTATCGTCGATACGGTGCTTCGCAACGATCTGTTCGAAAAAGTCGCGGTCAAAAACCCAATTTGATATTGCCCCCAAGAGAAGCCGGTCGCGGCGCTTTTCGATCCACCAAACGAAGACACTAGCGGAGCACCTTAGTCGATCTCTTCGCATCTCGATAGAATATCGTCGACAACGGAGGCGAGCGGCGCAGTGGCGTCAATGGTCGTCGCGTTCCTGGGAATGTCTTCTTTCGTTGCATGCAGTCGCACAACCACCTCTCGTTCGGTCGGTTTTCCTCCAAACTCGTCTTCAGGTCTGCTGGCAAGCCGCCTCTCCAACGTGTCCAAATCGACATCGAGAACGAAAACACCGTCGAATAGATCAATAAAGCGATGGAAATTCCTTGAGCCACCGCAGAAGAAGGAGATCGGGCGGCTTCGATCGGCCACCAGGGATTTGACTTTGTCGACATCCCAAAGGTGGTGCTTGTGCGCAAAGGCCACATCCAGACTGTTCTGCTTACGCGCAGAGCCCTCCAGCGGTTCACCTGTCTGGGGATCGCCTTTATATGCCAGCTCACGGTCACCGTGAATGACGTGATAACCGCGCTGTTGCAGTTCGGTGGCGACTGAGGTCTTGCCAGTCCCGGAAAGACCTTCGATCAAATAGTTCCTGACGCCCATTTCGTTCTCGTTCGCTGAATCGCACGCTCTTTGGCGACGGCCAAGCACCCCTGTTGCCTTGTGGCGCAGACCGGATACCCTATACGAACCAACAATTACAAACAGATCTCCGCGCTTCAATTCCTGCGGCTTTTACGGCGCAGAAGCCTGAGCGGGCCCACCCACGGAGGCATTCCAAAAAATTTTTGGTTCGAACAACAAAAATGGCGGGAATCAGCGTTAAGTGTATGGGTCCCGGACGCAAGGAGCGTTTCGGAGGACATCAAAAGAGGAAATCATGAAAAAGCTGCTTATTATAGCCCTTACTTCCGTAGCGGCGTTAGCCGCAGTCAATTCTACAGCTGACGCGGCTCAAGGATGCGGCGCCGGATTTCACCGCGGTCCCTATGGCCACTGCCGTCCGAACGTCGCCCCCGGCACAGTTGTTGTCGTGCCTGGAGGTCCCAGGGTCGGTGTTTATTATCATGGACGAGGCTACTGGGACGGCCACCGTTATTGGGTGAACCGTGAGCGGTGGCACGGTGGTTGGCGCTACTACTGAGCGCAGCTTGGTTGGGTCGGTTGATCGACCGGCCCAGCCGCTAAAAGGCTGTGGCACTAGCTGGATCGCGCCGGAAGCGGGCGATCGTATGCCTTAGCAAGACGCCAAATTACCAGTATTTGATTAGTAGCGAGCCGGCTCATAATCCCGAGCCCACAACTTGGAAGCGTGCCCCGGGCTTGATCATCTAAGCTCTCTTCATCGAGCTGGCCCTCTGCCGGTTACTGAGACCGGTGCCGTCTTCGGCAACACCGGTCTCATAGCATTGAAATGGCGCGAACGCCAAAGTCTTGGCGAATGCGGGTCTAGATGAGCTTTTCAAGTGTGATGGGCAGATCGCGGACGCGTTTTCCGGTCGCGTGAAAGACGGCGTTGGCTATGGCCGGAGCAACACCGACAATACCAACCTCACCCACACCCTTGCCACCCAAAACAGAGGCATGCGGATCGGCAACACCGACCGAGATCACCTGGATGTCAGGAATGTCCGAATTGGTCGGCACAAGGTAATCGCCCATATTGTTGTTGATGGTCCGGCCGTTACGACCGTCGACGAGGCCCTCTTCCAACAACGCCTGACCGATGCCCATGATGATCCCGCCGCGCCACTGGCTTTCGACCAGTTTCGGATTGTAGAGCCTGCCGCAGTCGAACGCCGAGACCATGCGAGAGACCCGCACGGTTCCGAAGTCCTCGTCGACCCGGACCTCGGCAAAGTGGGCACACCAGCTGTGCATGGAATAGTCGCCCGAAGTCGCGCCTTGCACGCTCGCCAAAGTCGTCCACGCCTTCTTATGGTCCTCGGGACTTTGGCTTCCTTCAGCCAGCGTGTTGCGTCGGACCTCGATATGATCCCGATTGAGTGTCGCCATCAACTCGCGAAGCGTCATCGAAAGCCCCCCACTCCGCGGCACGGCGATCCGTCCGTCGCTCAAGGTCAGCGTGTTCGCACCAGTCTCGCGGAAGGGTGAGTTGGCATCGCTAAGCGCAAGCCCGATCAGCTCGTCGCGGGCAGCTGTTGCTGTCTTGTGAACAGCACCGGTGATCGATCCCGCCAGCATCGAGCCGCCGGCGATCGCCGAGCCTGGCAATCTGGAATCGCCGAGATGAACCTCGATCTGCTCGACGGGAACGCCGAGCACTTCAGATACCGTCTGCGCCAGGATCGTATAAGTGCCCTGCCCCATGTCGATCGCGCCACTGACCACTTCGACGTGCCCGTTTGCAAGGATGCGGATGAGCGCTTCGCTCGGAGCCCGGATCACCGGGAAGGTGCCGCAACCGATACCCCAACCGATGAGCTGGCGGCCGTCACGCATCGACCGTGGTGTGTGGCTGCGCCGCGACCAACCGAAGGCCTTGGCGCCTTCGGTCAAGGCCTCGCGCAACCGGCGTGTCGACCACGGCTTGCCAGACTGGTAGTCGTGATCCGCATAATTCTTCAGACGGATTTCGAGCGGATCCATGCCGATCTTGTCAGCGAGTTCCTCGATGGCGCATTCGATGCCGTAGGCGCTGGGGTTTTTACCCGGTCCGCGCAGGGCGCCTGGGGTGACGGTATTGACCGGGACGATCCGATGTTGCGACGAGAAATTCTCGACTTTGTAGAGGATCGGCGTCGCGGCGCCCGTCTGCTCCGGATAATCAACATAGGTGGACGTTTCGCTGACCCCACGATGCATGATCGCCTGCAGCACACCGTCCTGCGTGGCACCAAGGGCGATCTTCTGACGGGTCGCGGCGCGACCGCCATAGCCTGTAAAATTCTGGGGGCGGGTGAGTGCGAGTTTCACGGGCCGTCCCAGTTTTTTCGCCGCCGCTGCAGCGACCGCACTATGGGCGAGCGCAGCACCTTTGGAACCGAACCCCCCGCCGATGAAGGGCGAGATCAACTGGACATTCTCAGCGGGAATGCCGAACCATTCTGAATAGGTGCGCGCCATGCCATGCGACCATTGGCTTGGCTCCCATACCGTCAATTGCTCGCCGTCCCATTTCACGGTCAGCCCGTGCGGCTCCATGGCGACGTGGTATTCGCGCGGCGTTCGATATTCGGCCTCGACCTGCACTGGCGCAGCCGCAAACGCGGATTCGGCATCCCCCCAGGCTGAGCTGAGATTTTCCATCAACTTGCCTTCGCCGGCATTTGGATCGTCAAGGCTTGCGACCGATGGCGTCTCCTCGTAGGCAACGTCGATCAGTTTGGCCGCCTCGGATGCCTGTTCGCGGCTTTCGGCGACCACGGCGACAATCGTCTGGCCGTTGAAGCGAACCTCGCGCGGCAACGGATGATAGGGCTGGTTTTCCGGGCGATTGCCGTACCAGTCGGCCGCCGCCACGAGGCCGAGATCGTCTTCCGGCGTCAGGACCAAAAGGACGCCGGGTGCTGCCAGCGCCCGGGACGTATCGACCGCGACGACCCGGCCGGCCGGGATCGTGCTCTGCACTACAACGGCATGCGCGAGCCCTTTGACGGGATATTCCAGCGCATAGGTCGCAGCGCCGGTGACCTTCATGCTGCCTTCGAAGCGGGATTGGCGGCCGCCGATCATACCGTCCGAGGCATCGCCGTGTTTGCGAGGTTCCATAATGGTCATTCAAGACCTCCAACTTTTGAGATGGCACACGCGGTGCGAGTTCGGTTTGTAGTGATTGCCGCCATGTAGGGAACAAGTTTGGGCGAGGTGACTTATGTTGCGAGCTGACCCCGACTAGCGGTATAAATTGTGGAGCGCCAAATAAATGGAGGCGCCTCCGTTTAGATTAGGGACTTGTGCGTCGACGTCAAGCCCTACCGCGCTTCGGGGATCGACAGAACCGGCAGGCCGGCAAAAACGGCAGCCTGATCCGTGTCCGCTCTTCGATGCAACGTCCATGTGCGTGGCCAATGTTGCTTATTGATTGATATTCGCACCGGTCATTTCCGCTCAGGCCACGGCCCGCACGAACAAATAAAAAAAATTCGTAATGAATTTTTGCGGAAAGGTTCACAGCAAACTTCGTTTGCAACAATCCTTCCCAACGAAACACTCGGAAATATAAGGACGCATCCCGTTTATATGCTGCAAATAGCCTCGCCGCAGTGAATTGAAGCAGATTCAGAGGCACTGATCATGAGGCATTTGCGGATTGTCGCAATTTTGTTGTTAACGGCCATTGGCGGCATAAATGTCCCGGCTCTTGCTGAAGAGCCTTCAACCCCGCCCATCGAGCAGAGACCTGCCGGTGCTGAGAGGATGGAATCGCCGCCGGAATGGATGGGGCCGGAAAGAGGGCCATGCCCCGGTATTTTCCGCGGCCCTCGATTCGACGGCCTTATGATGGCATTCGCGAAAGGTTTGCCCTTCCCACCGCCGCGCGAGCTGCCTGCCGGTTTCCTGCCTGAGCCGGATCGCCCATTGCAGCTCGCGAGCAAACCATCGGCCATCGAGACGCTGATCGGCATCCATGTCGCCCAGCTCGATGCCTGGAGGGACTACACCGCGGCACTAACAGACTTTCTCGATTTTCCGAAACATCCGAAACATATGCCGTCAGGGCCCCTTTCAGGGACCGAAACGAAACTATCAAGTCCCGGGATCGATGCGATGAAACCGCCCGAACTTTTCGGCGAAGAGATCGCCGATCGTATGCTGGACCGTGCAGTCAAGGCTCGTGTGCTGATAGATAAAGCGGCTGCACTTCGCACTGTTCTCACCGCTGATCAGCTCGAAAAGCTTGGGGATGCCGAACGATCGCTCGATCCAGGCCCTCGCGGGTTCCGATAGAAGCCAAAGGGCTTTCGCCTTCATGGGCAACCCATCCTACCTCCTTCGCCATCCGACGGGGCCCCTCCGGACGCAGTTTGTCCGATCCTTGCCTGTTGGACGGAGCGGACCGTGAAAGGGCTGCAAGGTCCGGGGCGCCGCGCCCGGCATCCCCGGACCAATCTCTTCGAGGGTAGCTTCGACCTTCTCGGAGAAATCACGTACGTTCTGCCCACCAACTCAGTGCTGCCGCAAATTGACTAGACCGTAGACCCATAAACCGGGTTTGTAATCGGGAAGATGATGATTCAATGAGGCCGGATTTGGAAGCTTTGCCTGCCCCCATCGCTTCGATCTGACTGATCTCGTGTGGGCGACTATTCAGCCCATAAAAGAGTGCGGTCGCTGCCGGCTTTTGCAAGACTCGAGCAAAACGCCCGCTCTGGGCTAGGACGTAGTCTCAGAAGGCGGACTGACAGGACACAACCCATCGAGCAGACCGGCGCAGGCATCCACCAAGTCGTCGAAATGATGCAGCAGGATGTCGGGCGCGAGTTCAGCGGCCGGGATTTCGGTGTAGCCGAAATCGACCAGGATCAACGGCGTCCCGGCGGCCCGCGCGGCGCCAGCGTCGGTGGCCGCGTCCCCGACCATGACGGTGCGAGCCAGATTGCCCCCCACGGCCGCCACGGCCTCGATCAGGTGGGCGGGGTCGGGCTTGATCGCTGAGACGGCGTCAACGCCCACCACGCCGTCGAACAGTCCGGCCATGTCGAGCTTCGTCAATAAGTCACGCGACAGGTCGGTGGGCTTGTTGGTGCAAACGACCAGCTTGGCGCCGGCCGCCTTTAGGAGTTTCAGGGCATCGATCACGCCCGGAAACGGCCGGCTCTCATCTGCGATATGGGCGCTATAATGGCTGATGAAGCGGCCGAAGAGGGCGGCGGCGCGGGCGGCCGGGTCTTGCGCGCCGGCGGCGGCAAGGCCCCACTGCAGCAGCCAGCGAGCGCCGCGGCTGATGAAGGGCCTACCCCGGTCGTAGGCCAGGGGCTCGAAGCCTTCCGCGATCAGGATTGCGTTCACGGCTCCGATCAGGTCGGGGGCCGATTCGACGAGGGTTCCGTCGAGGTCGAAAGCGATGGTCGCCCCGTCAAGGGCGGCAAGGTCGGTCACAGCGCAGGCTCCTCTCTAGGCCAAGGAATTCAGACAAACTAAATTGGCCTATAGGGCTATACACTTAGTCGAGCAATTCCCGTTCAAGGTTCCTGGGCGTCGAAAAACGAAAAGCAACTGCCGCTGGAAGGCCTGCTTCAGCAATCGCCACTGCCGCGAACGCAACCTGATCGAACGGTTCTTCTCCCAGCTGAAGCATTCCTGCTTGTCGCCACCCGCTACGATGAGCGTGGCGTCATAGGACCGACCATCTCTTTCATAGGGGAAGCAGATCCGGCTTCGCCATTCATGTTGGGGGCGTCTGGCGAAGCCGGCATGCGGGTGACCAAAGCAGAAAGCTCAGGACCGGCGAAATCTACAGCAAGCATCCTCAGGAATATTTCCGAATGTTGCTAAAAGAGGGCATTTCGAGGAAATTTGATGTCCAGACATTTCCAATAGAGCCATCCTTGCCCGGATTTATTTAGTACGTCTTGCGATCTATTTATCTATCGCACGGAGTTGATTTGGCTTTTAGAATTTCTGGCGACCTACATCACATGTACTTGGCGGAATTACAGTCGATATCGGTTTTTGACTATTCACCCAGTTAATACACTACGCACCATGGTCGGCCTTCCGAAACGAAGCAACGATCAGGATGTAAAAATGGTCAGCGCAATCTCTCAATCCGCAACAGGATCTCTGTTCAGTTCCGCAACCTCGTCGTCATCAGACGATGCCGCAAAGATACAGGCACAGATCGCAGCCAAGAAAGCAGAGCTTGCCGATACCAGAGATCCTGACGAGGCTGAGACGCTCCAAAAGGACCTCGCCGCGTTGGAGGCAAAACTGACCAAGGTGGAAAAGTCCGCCAACGGTCAATCCAGTGCAGCCGGTCAATCCGCCAAGTCTGGCACTGCTTCGAACTCCAGCTCCGAATCCGGCTCCTCGAAGAGCAAGCCGCAATCATCGCTTTCGGGCGAAAGTGATCGCATTGGCACCACGAATTTCGACGGGGATACCGCGTTCGGAGACCGGACGGCCTACGTTTGACAATCGGCGCCAGGCTGAAACAGGCGCCCGGTGTTGGATAGGGACGGTTCTTCAACCAGCGGCAATTTTGTCAACTTGGCTATTGAATGAGACCACCTGCTCTAGACCCTTCGGCTGCCGATTGCGCACGGTGATCTCCCCTTCGAACCTGGAAACGATCTCCTTGGCAATGGCCATTCCAAGGCCTGCTCCCGGGAAAGACCGCTGTCGTGCGATATCAATCCGAAAAAAAGGTTCGAACACTTGGCTCAGGCGCTCTTCGGGAATGCCAGGCCCCGTGTCGACAATTCTGACCACCGCCTTGTCGCCGTGGCGAGTGATGGTAACGATTGCCGATTCCCCATGCGTTGCAGCGTTGATCAAAAGGTTGCGCAGAGCGCGCGTCACCGCCAACGGACCTGCAGAAATTGTCACGGGCTGCAACTCGCCGGTTCCGATATCCATGCCCATCGTCGTCAGCTCCGCCACGATGTTTGCAACGATCGTATCCAGCTTTACGCATTGCAGGCTGTCCGTGGAAATTTCCTCACGCACCAATCCGATGGCGCTATCGGCGATCGTGTCGAGTTCTTCAAGGTCGGCGAGCCATTTCAGCCGCTCTTCTTCCTCCTTGATGAATTCAGCCCGCAATCGCATGCGCGTCATGGGCGTTCTAAGATCATGTCCGGCGGCTGCGACCAGCCGCATCCGGCTTTCCGTCGCAGCCTTCACTCTCGCCGATAGTTCGTTGAGAGCCCGTGCGGTGACGCGAATTTCACCCGGCCCGGTTTCCGGAACGTGCGGGAGCGTCCCATCCGGGGCGATCTCGGCCGACGCCCGCTCAAGCAGGCGAAGCGGCTTCATGATCTTCGATGCGGCGAATATGGAAATCAGCACACTTCCCGTAATGATGAGGCCGAGCCATCCCGCCAGAACCTTCCATCCTCCGGGTGGCGGGCCGAGTTCCGGCATCGGCATCACCATCCAATTGCCGTCGGGAAGCCTGAGAGAGGCGGTTGTGACACCGGTCGATTGGCGCGATACCGTCGCTTCCCGAGGGTCGCCGGTTCGGCGAAGGCTTTCCATCAGAAATCCGGAGAGTCGTTCATCGCTAGGCCCGTCCGCCGGAACGGCAGCAATGACCACGCCAGCAGAGATCGCCGCAGCCTTGTCGTCCCCGGCAAGTTTCGCGAGTATGGATAGCTGGCGCGCCATCGGCTCCATGGTTGTTTCCGGCCGGGGGCCTCGCATCACCAGACTTGCCGCAAAAGACGACGTGATAACCACCAGAACAATGGCCGTGAGCAAGAGCAGCGCCAGCCGCGCGCCTAGGGACTTCATGGATCGCCCTTAACAGCCGTCACCGGAACAACGAGCTGATATCCGCTGTTCCGGATCGTTCTGAATACTGGATCGTCGACCGTCTCTCCCAGCTTGCGGCGTAATCGGCTCATCAGCACGTCGATCGAACGATCGGCCGGATCGCGATCACGCCCCTGCGTCAAGTCGATCAGTTGATCTCGAGACAATAGCCGACCGGCCCGTTCGAGAAAGGCCTTGAGCAGATCAAATTCGGCACCGGTCAATGAAATAACCTCGCCGCTGTCCCTGGTGACGCGGCGAAGCTGCGGATCGAGCGTCATCTCGGCAAAATGAAAGCGGCGCTGCTCCGGCTCTGGAGACGGATCCTCATTTGTTCGGCGCAGGACCGCCCGAATACGTGCCGCCAGCTCTCGCGGATTGAACGGCTTGCCGAGATAGTCGTCAGCGCCGATCTCAAGCCCCAGGATCCGATCGATATCTTCCTTCAGAGCGGTCAGCAGAATGACCGGGATGCGAGGACGACGGTTTCGCAGATCGCGGCAAAGATCAAGGCCAGATCCATCGGGCAGCATCACATCCAAAACGAGGAGATCCGGGGTGCGCCGATTGAGGGCTTCATTGCAGCCGCGAAGGTTGCTTGCCGTCGAGACGCGAAAGCCCTGCTCCTCGAGATATCGGCTCAGAAGCGCGCGAATTTCATGGTCGTCATCGACAATCAAGACGTCAGACGCAGCGGTCACAGTCATAAGCATCATTCCATTTCTGCAGACTTTTATACAAACGCCTCTCCAAAAGAAGGTTTTTCGCAGGCGAAACCAGCAAAAACGCGCCCCGGAAACATTGGTTTACAAAAATCCTTGCCGTGGAAACGTTGAGCAAAAAACTGGGCCGCTTGAACGCGCCAGGCAGGTCTCGTCGGCGGCGACGATCGCGGCCGAGCGAAGGCCTGACCGGCAACTGCATCAAGCGCGATGCCAACCGTTTGACAAAGGACAACTGTTGCCGGATCGTGAATGCGAGACGTCTGAAATAACAGACGTCTCGCGAGCCAGCCACAGCAATACGGCCCGGGAGTTCGAAGCCAAACATAGTCTGCGTGAATCTGGGAGGAAAACGTGAACGATCATGTTTATAAGAAAGTGGAACTTATCGGCAGTTCCAAGACCTCGGTGACCGACGCGATCGAAAAAGCGCTTTCGCGCGCCTCGAAGACCATGAGGAACCTCGAATGGTTCGAGGTGGATCAAATCAGGGGACACATCAAGGATGGCGCGGTCGCGCATTATCAGGTGGTGATGAAGGTTGGATTTCGGATCGACGATTGATCCTTGAGCGGTTCGTTCTTCCTGCGCACGAACCAGCCCCGGGGCGAGCGCTCGCGCCCCGACGCATGCGCGTTTGTGAGCTCCTAAGACCGTGATTATCACAGCAAACGACTGACATAGGCGCCAAGGCTAGGGCATATTCTCGCCTTCGCTGACGGACAGATGTTGTCGACCACCATCGACAAGCAGGATAGAAGCGCTCTGAACGGCAACAAGGTATTTGGAAATGTCCTCACCCCGATCAGTTTATCATTTCAACTCCGCCATCGTTCGCGAGCCATCGCGCTCGGTCGTCGACGGCCTGCGTGTCGGGGAGCACGCCAGCCCGACCTATGAGGGCGTGAAGCTGGAACATGATGCCTACATCGCCGCAATGCGCCAAGCCGGCGTCCAGGTGACCATCCTGCCGGCACTTGAGGCCTTGCCGGACTCCGTCTTCGTCGAGGATCCCGCCCTCATATTCACCGAAGGTGCGATCTTGCTTCGTCCTGGTGCGGCAAGCCGCGCTGGCGAGGCAGCAGCAATCGTGCCTGCCTTGCGCGACATGTTCGAGACCGTCCTCGATCTCCCTGGTCATGGATACGTGGACGGCGGCGATGTCCTGACGACGCCGAATTGCGTTATGATTGGCCTTTCAGCGCGAACCGACAAGGCGGGCGCCGAGGCTCTCGCTGTCTGTATCGACAAGCTCGGCCGCAAAGCCAGGCTGGTTGCCACGCCGGAAGGCGTGCTTCATTTCAAGACCGACTGCTCGTTGCTGGACGACGAAACCGTACTCTCGACCGCCCGCCTCTCACGCTCCGGCGTCTTCAAGGATTTCAGACAAATCATCATTCCGGACGGCGAAGAACCGGCTGCGAATGCACTGCGCGTCAATGACGTCCTCATGGTCCCTTCCGATTATCCGCGTACGATCGAGATGCTCGATAAACTCGACTACAGGATCGTGCCGATGAAGACCGCGGAAATCGGCAGGATCGATGCAGGTCTCTCCTGCTTGTCGCTACGCTGGTACCGCGATGGCGAATAGCCTCGATCGGAATTCGAGCGGCCCTGACGCGGCAATCGGATCCTAGGGCACCAGCACGATCTTTCCGCTGACGGTACGATCTTCGAACGCCTCATGCGCACGCCAAGCCTCGTGAAGCGGAAATTGTCCGCCTTTCAGGACGCTGATTTGACCGTCGGCAGCAAGCTCATAGAGTTTTGCAAGGTCGGCCCTGATGTTTTCCGGAGAAAGCAGGGGCAGTAGGGCAAACCCTGTTAGCGATTGGTTCTTTAGAACCGATTGATCTAAGTCGATCTTCTCGAGAGCGAAACGCCCGAGTGCGGCGAAGACCAATTCGCCGCCCGGCGCGAGCGCTCCCAATGCCGCCTTCGTCATCGCGCCGCCGACGGTGTCGTAAAGGAGATCGACGCCGAGGCCATCGGTCTGCGCCCTGACGGCATCGGGCCAGTCACTTCCGCTGTAGTCGATCGCCAGATCGGCGCCCAGCGAAAGGGCGAATTCACGTTTCTCCTCCGTGCTCGCTGCGGCGATCACCAGCCCAGCGCCTTCGCGGTTCGCCAACTGCACGAGCAGCGAACCGACGCCCCCCGCGGCTGCGGTGATGAGAACCCTCTTGTCTTTCACACCACTGCGCCGCGTCATGTGCAGGGCCGTCAGGCCCTGAACCATCAATGCAACGGCACCGTCAAAGCCGATGCGATCCGGCAGGCGGATTAAAGAAGCGGCGTCGACCGCGACGAACTCCGCATAGCCTCCGGCGCGTCCAAGAACAAATAGCGGAACAACGACGCGAGCGCCGACCAACGCCGGATCGGCCCCGGCCCCGATCCGCTCGACGATGCCGGCTACTTCGACACCTGGGGCCACCGGCAGCTCCGGCGTGACGGCGTAGCGGTCGGCCCGCATCAGCACTTCGAAATAGTTGATGCCGGCGGCATGTACCCGCACCAGCACCTCGCCCGGCGCCAACTCCGGAACGGGTATCTCGACGACTTGCAGGACATCCGGCGAACCGAAGCGGCTGAATTGAACGGCTTTCATGGCAGACCTCACGTTGAAATACTGTGAGGCACGGTCTAGCTGTAGACTCCACGCCAAAATACACACTCTTTCGTTCCATACCCACCAGGAGGTGACCATGGCGGATCCGACGAAAAGACTGCCGAAACTGCCGGTCGAACGCGCATTGAAAGTCATCGCTGGCCGCTGGAAACCGGTCATTCTCTACTATGTGTTCGACGGACCGAAACGCCTTTCGGAACTGAAGCGCATGATGCCCGACATCACGCAGAAAGTTCTGATCCAGCAGTTGCGAGAGATGGAAGAACATGGGCTCGTCCGGCGACAGGTCTTCGCCGAGGTCCCTGCCCGCGTGGAATACACGGCAACGGACCTCGGGCTGGGTCTGGAGCCGGTGCTTCTGGCGCTCTGCCGGTGGGGTCAGCGCCATGCGGAGGAACAGAACGAGCTGGACGAGTTGGCCGATTGCATTGTCCATCCACGGTCGAACCAGGCCCGCGCAAAGACCGCGGCCTGACTGCGATATAAGTCGCTATCGCCCATTCGCTAGCAATCGACTTCAACGGGTAACGCCGCCAAGTCTCAAGCGATCCGCAGAAGTTCAAATCGCGTGATGCGCCAGCTTGATCAGTCCATATCCGGATCCAAAGCCAGGACCCTATACACCAAACGAGGTAGTATCACGCCAGCTATTTTCAATTGACAGAATTGGCAACAGGAGCAGGCTGGATCAGTAACTTGCAGAAGGATGAAAGACATGTGCGCACGTCTTTTGATTTTGGCTGCGATAGCCTCTGCAATCATTGCGCCTTCGCAAGCAGAGGCTCAGTGGGTCTATTATCCCGGATATGGGTACCAGTGGGTTGATCCGCAGATACAGGCCTACCGTAACTATCAGCAGCAGCAGATGTACATCCAGCAGCAGATCTATCAGCAGCAGATGTATCAACGGCAGCTTTCAGCGCGCCGAAGCTACAACAATCCGAATTGTGGTGGAGATTTGAATTGCGGCACGGGATCGGCGGGCGGCGGTGGTGCATATGGCGGGTACGGTGGATATAGCGGCGGCTATTCGAGCGGAGGCTCGGGCGGAGGTGGATACTCCGGCGGGTCGTCGTCAGACTGCGACTGGAGCTCGGGAGCTTGCTCCACCAAATAAGTGAAACGTTCAAGGTTGTGGGCGTGAGAGTGCATCATTGGCATCAATCGCGCGTGGAAGTGGTCATCGCGACCCGCCGACACTGCAATGGCGGGGCGAAGACCGATCGGTCCGGATGACCAAACGGGAGTGAACAGTTGAGCCTCCTTTTGAAAGTGATACGCGACAGCCCTATGCTATGGTTGCTGGTCGCTGTGCCGGTGGTGTTCGTTGCTGCGGCACTGGCCCCCGAAGCCCACACGGCACTCTTTATCCTGTCGGTCCTTGCCATTGTGCCGTTGGCGGGGTTGTTAAGTCACGCTACCGAATCCGTTGCCGCCAAGACGGGTGATGCCGCCGGCGGGCTGCTCAATGCAACCCTCGGAAATCTGACCGAGCTGGTCATCGCCCTGGCTGCCCTGCGCGCTGGGCAATATACGTTGGTGAAGGCATCCATCGCCGGTGCGATCGTCACCAACACGCTGTTCATGCTGGGGGCCTCGTTTCTGCTTGGCGGGCTCAAATACCACCTGCAGGAGTTCAACCGAGCCAGCGCACGTCTTCAGTCGGGCCTGCTTTTTCTGGCCACCGTCGCCCTGCTAATGCCTTCGGCGGTTGCCGAAATCGACTCGACATCGGCTGCGGCAGTCACCCAAACACTCAGCCTTGGCCTGGCCGTTCTGCTCATCGTCGGATACGGACTAGGGCTGTTGTTCACTCTTAGGACCCACCGCGAAATTTTCTCCGGAGCGGAGCACGCCCAAGCGGACGAAGCACCGTGGCCGATCGGCCTGGCCCTGGCCACGCTTGCCGGTGTGACCATATTGGTGGCCCTGGTGAGCGAGATCTTTGTCGAGTCCGTGCAGCGGGCGGCCGAAGCTTTTGGAATGACTCCTGCCTTTGTCGGCTTCATCGTCGTCGCCCTGGTTGGCGCTGCCGCCGAAATGGCCTCTGCGTTTTCCGGCGCACGCAAGAACAGGCTCGACCTGAGCGTGGGTATTGCGCTCGGGAGCGCCTCCCAGATCGCGTTGTTCGTTGCACCCGTCCTGGTCTTGCTGAGCTATCTGATCGGCCCGTCGCCGATGGATCTGCAGTTCTGGCCTGGCGCCGTGGTGATGGTGCTGCTTGCGACCGTTACCGCAATGTTCGTCACCAACAGCGGTCGATCGGCATGGTTCGTCGGCGTATTGGTGTTGATGGTTTATCTGATCTTCGCCATGACATTGTATATCTTGCCCCCCGCGGTGCGGTGAGGTCGACCAGCGATAGAGTTCCAGGCCTCTGGCAGGGACCATCACATGCAAGGTGATGATGTGTAGGCATGCATAAGCGCCTGTTGGCCGCCAGACAGGGACCCCGAGATCCGGTTTCACCTTCTTGGCTCCCATGGCGCTGAACCGCAGAAAGGTCGAAAGTCGTGCCGGCAAAAACAGGCAATAAAGCGCGCTCGAGGAAAATGAGGCGCCTGTTTTTCATCGCGCTCGTCCAGCAGGTCCGCGTGGTCTGGCCAATCCTGTCCGGGATCGTCTCGGTCATGGTCGTATCCGGGCTTGCAATTTGGCGCATAGAGAATTGGCGGATCGACGAAGCCCTCTATTTCACCTTCGTGACAGGACTGACCATCGGCTATGGCGACCTTACGCCCAAACATGTCGCGGCGCGGGTGCTGGCATTGGTGATCGGTTTTGCCGGCATTGTGCTGACCGGCCTCGTTGCGGCTGTCGCGGTGAAGGCCCTGGGCGCGACCGACCGGGACAGCGCGGAATAACAAATCTCAACGAAAAATTTGGAGCAGCAAGGGACAATCCCTCAACCCACAGCGAACGTCCGCTCGTAGCGCAACTGGCGCGTTCCAATGTCCAGGTGCCTCGCGGCGTCTGCTTCTAAAATCAACTATCGAGAATTAGTTCTGCACTTTCCGTGACATAGGGGACATAACGATAGTCGCGGATCGACGTGATCTGCCCATCCCGCCATTCTGTCCGCATGAAGTGGTTCGGCCTTGGCGCCGGACCATTTTCGAAGACAGCGATGACCTCCTGACCTTCGAGCCATGCGGTGGTAAGGTGAGTTGCCGTGTTGCGGGCGTAGATGGTGAAGAACATGCCGACGTCTGCCCCTGATCGGACCGCATGGGTGGCCTGATGCAGTTTGACGTCGCTGGCAAGGAGCGCCCGAAGGCTCTCCCAGTCACGCCGATTGAAAAGCTCGACATAGCGCTGGTTTGCGGCCGAGTGCGCCCGGTTGGCCGCAGATTTCGGCGCCCGGGCATTGATCTCCTTTAGTCGCGTCCGCCCTCGAGCAAGATGCCCCTTCACCGCGTCAACACTAATTTCGAGCAGATTTGCAATGTCGTCGAGTGGATGGTCGAGTACGTCCTTCAGGACGACGACGCTCCGCTGAACCGTCGGAAGTTCGACAAACCGCGATACGGCCGTTGTGACCGCTTCCTGACGCATCAGTCTCTCCAAGGGGTCTGGAGTATCGCTGTCGGGCATCTCCGATGCCGCCTCCAACGGTTCGGCCGCCCTTAAAGCGCGACTGCGCAGAAGGTCGAGAGCGCGGTTATGGGCGATACGAAACAACCAGGGGCGCAAAGCTGCCTTTGCTTTCAAGGTTTCAAGGGTCTGATAGGCTTTTACCATTGCCTCCTGCACCACGTCCTCGCCATCGATGACCGAGCCGGTCAGCCGCGCGCAATAGCGATGAAGCTCGGGCCGGATCTCGCTGGCCATGGCAAGAAAACTTTCTTGGTCGACGCTTTCGGTTCGTTTCTGGTTCATGCCGCCTGTTCTTCCAAAACGGTAACGCCCGTATCGCCTCTGATCCCAATGGCGAGCGCTGAATCATATGTCGCGTCGGTGAGAACTTGAACGACGTGATTGCCGAAGTGGCGCGGCGGCATAGCGGGGTAGCGAGCGAGAAAGGCGTCCTGCTCTATCCCCATAGCTTGCGCATAGGCGCTAGAACCAGCCCCACCGACACCCGTTCCCCCGACCATCTGCTTAGGCACGATCGCCTGGAAGCGAATGCCAAGGCCTTTCTGTTCGGACAGGCCATTGGCGTATTTGGCCATCAGCCACAGCATCCGTTTGGCGCCCCCGTAGCCACCAGACATGGGCGACCCCTGTTGCGCCGCGCCGCTCGAGCTCACCAGTACCCGGCTGCCGGGAGCAATCGGAAGGTTCAATGCAGCCTGCATCCAGTAAAGGCCACCCTTGACGTCCGTGTCCCAGGTCGCCGTGAACTCTTCCCAGCTGGTACGATCGAACCGCGCCATACGCGGCACCGCCCCGGCATTGAGAACCAGCACCTCCGGGCGCACATCCGAGAGGATGCGGTTTGCGGCTGACGCGTCGGTGATGTCGGCCGAGGCCGTCTCCACCCCCAATCGTGCCCGCGCCTTTTCGAGATCGGCGGCGTCACGCGCCACCACCCAGACTTTGGCTCCCTCATCGACGAGAGCTTCCACCAGTCCCAATCCGAGGCCACGGGTTCCGCCAGTGACCACTACGCGCTTGTTCTTCAGGCTCATCACGTTCTCCTTCGCGATCCTAAAGCTAGGACGGATGAGGCCTGGCAAAAGAGTCAGACAAAATATGCCTCAGCGAACGAAAGTGGACATGGCGGTATCGGCCAGCCAATGCAGCCCGCCGCTGGCGCAGCGATGTCTGCTTTCCACCTGTCGACGCCGATTGCTCATTCTGCCCGAAATCGCCTGAAGTCGGCAATGCAGTGATCGGAAGCCTTCCTGACCTGCGGCCTTCCATACCGCGACGGGCGCTGTCGGCTACTGCGACGACATGCTGACGGCGGCCGTCTGGCAAGGCGAACCTGCCTGTCAACACAATCAAATTTGGAATAATATTCCACTCTTATTATGAGTGGCTAGCATATTTGCAATTTCCTTGCGACCAAATGCGGCCTTATAATCCACGATATTAGTCGATTACCCTCGAGCCCAAACAACGGGAATATGAGTGTCTGTTCGCTGGGCACCGGCAAATATGACAAGCTCTCGCCCCAGTCGGAACGGCGGTAAGAATGCCGACCATCGATTTATCGCCGCTAGTCATAGCAAACAATCTTTGGCTGGTAACCGCCAACATTACTCAACCATGATTTCTTCCCACCGATTTCGTTAAATCCCAGCCATAAAGATCTGCAGGCCCCTCGCATGAGCAGCAATTCCGAATTTCTTTGGTACATCCCTAACGACGTCAAAGCCGGCCACCGCGGTGATTCCGCCGTCGAAAACCATAACAGCCTGGAGACGCTGACCGACCACGCGAAAGTTTTGGAGGAGCACGGCTGGAAAGGCGCGCTCATCGGCACCGGCTGGGGCCGGCCGGACACCTTCACCGTCGCCGCCGCACTCGTTGCGCGAACCACCACCTTCGAGCCGCTCATCGCGATCCGCCCGGGCTATTGGCGGCCGGCGAATTTCGCTTCCGCTGCCGCTACGCTGGACCACCTGAGCGGCGGTCGCGTCCGAGTGAACATCGTATCGGGCCAGGACAACCTTGCTGCATACGGCGACAGCGAGGGCGATCAGGCGCATCGTTATGCCCGAACCAAGGAGTTCATGCGGCTGGTTCGCAGACTGTGGACCGAAGAGAACGTCACCTACGCCGGCGAGCACTTTCGCGTCACCGAATCCACCATAGAGCCGCGCATCCCCGTCCGCGGCGACCGTCGACACCCCAAGCTCTATTTCGGCGGGGCCTCCGAGGCGGCCGAACGGGTGTCTGCCGCCGAGGCCGATGTCCAGCTCTTCTGGGGTGAACCTCTAGACGGCGTCCGTGAGCGGATCGAACGCCTCAAGGCGTTAAGCAGGGAATTGGACCGCAACCTCCCCCCGCTGGAATTCGGATTGAGGATCACCACGCTGGTCCGCGACACCACAGAGCAGGCCTGGGCCGACGCGGAGGCAAAGGTCGCCGAGCTGGCCAAGGGCAAGGGCGCCGGCTGGAACGACCACCGGCGGGCAGTGGCGGTGGGGCAGCAGCGGCTACTCGATTTGCACAGTCGCGGGGAGGTCCTTGACGACAACCTCTATACCGCACCGGGCAAGTTCGGCGGCGGCGGCGCGGGCACGACCTGGCTCGTTGGTTCCGCGGCAGACGTCGCCCGTTCGCTTAGCAAGTACCAGGATCTGGGCATCACGCACTTCGTGCTCTCCGATACGCCGTACCTCACCGAGATCAAGCGACAGGGCAATCAACTGCTTCCGCTGCTACGCAACTGAGGCCGGAGCCGTGCTTCGGCCAGAGCGGGGACAATCGGCGGGCCTTGACCCGCAGCCTTCCAATTTCCGGTCCATGCGCGGAGCGTCAGTGGATCGGTGAAGACCCGTGCGACGGTTTTCCACAGCACGTATGTCCCGAAGCGGAACACGTGACGTAAGGGCATCAACCGGTTGCCGAATTTTGGTAGGATGCGGTTTATCAACTGGCAACCATCCATGTCGGTGTGAAACTGCCATGCAAGAGAATCATGTACCCTTCACTGGCTTCAATGAATGAAGAGGAATGAAACATGTTTCGGCAGATCGCACAGCTCGTGGATTCGATCGTAGAAAATCCGGCTATCGGTGACGATGAGCTGATCATCGCGATTGACCACCTCAACAAGACGCTTAAGGCAGCGGCAACGAGTGCGATCAACAGGCCACCTACAGATGCACTCCACGTCAAGCAGGTCCTTGAGCACGTCGCCCTACAGCGTGGGCTTCCCCTAAGCTGACGTCGGCGTCGCCCGGGCAAACACGATGTTATCGATAGGAATTGCCGCACCATCACAGAGAATGCGATAGCCCGAAAGATATTCGCATGGGCTATTAACTTTCTGTTTGGCGACTCTAGCTACGGGGTGCCCTGGGCGCTTTGCGGCGGACCGAGCAATGGCGGGCGTGTGATAGATTTCCGCGCTCGTCATTTCTGCGCGATCCACTGCCGCTTTATGGACCGCCAACAGCATCGACATCATGTTCCCTAAGGCGGGACCTTAATCCCGCCTCCGATCATCTGTTGCGCAAGGAATATCGCTTGGCGCGCCGTGCGAAACGGTCGTGAGCGTCTTGCCGACTATGTTTCAGTGCTCGACGCGTTGTGTCTCGTGCGCCCTCACGATGGCATCTGCTTCCTTGCCATACAGCTCCTCGAAATGATCGAAGGTCTTGGAAAAATAACCAATGCCCTGCGTCGCCGAGCGTAGCGCCCGCGCCAGATCGTCGAGTGCGCTGCCCGGAACGAGTGCCCGGAAGATGTCCCATCCCTTAGCGGCTTCATCCCGGTCGAAGCCGAGAACCTGGCCCTTTAGGGCGGAGACGATCTGAACGAGGCTGCCGGAATGAACCGACGGAATGTGAATTTCGCTGCGAAAGATCGGCTGCATCAAGACGGCCGATCCTTCGGAAAGCGCCTGTCGCACTCCCATTTTCGACGCAGTCCGGAAGGCATGTTCCGAACTGTCGACGCTATGATGCTGACCATCGAAAAGCGTAACCCCGACATCGATGACCTGGAAGCCGAGCGGCCCTTTGTCCATCGCTTCGCGCGCGCCCGCTTCGACGGCAGGGATGTAGTTGCGCGGAACGACACCGCCCTTGACGGTTTCGCTAAAGGTGAAGCCCCGGCCGCGCTCGTTGGGACGAATGCTGAGCTTCACATCCGCAAATTGCCCGGCACCACCGGTCTGTTTGCGGTGGCGATAATGAACCTCAGATGGTTTCGCGATCGTCTCTCGGTAGATCGGGCTGGGCGTTCGATCGGTGACGTCGATGTGAAAGACGTCGGACAGAGTTCTGCAGAGATCGCGCAGATGCACCGGCCCCTGGGCGCAGACCAATTGGGCTCCGGTATTTTCCTCCTGCAAGACCGTTAGGCCGCGATCCGTCTCGGAAAGTTTTGCCAGCGTTTCAGAAAGCTTGTTTTCATCGCGCTCGCTGCCCGGGACTAGGATCCTTTCAAGCATCGGCGTGGGTGGCTCCGTCCATTCAGGCGGGGCGACCACCGCGTCTGATGTCAACAGCGAAGGGACAGGCAGGTGGTCGGACTTGACCGTCGCAAACACATCCCCGGGCGCAGGTACAACCGCCGAATTGGACCGCCCGTTTGCGAGATTCTGTACGGCGCCGAGGCCGGAGCCGCCCAATGATCCGCCTTGCCGCAATCCGTCGCCAAGTGCGCGCACGAGCACCGTCTTGCCAACGTTCTGGCGATGATAGGCATGGAAGCTCACGGCGGCCAGCTTGTTTTCATCGACGGTGCCCGAAGAGGCGAGACGCTGCCGAAGAACCCCGACCGGCGGTGCCTCGTGGCGCAGCGCCTTCATCAGCCTCATCATGCCGTTGCCGTGACTTGCAGCACCGATCAAGACTGGAATAATTCTGTTTTCCCTGAGAACCCGCGATGAAATGGCATAAAGCGCGTCGCTGGGCGGCTCGCGGTCTTCGATCAGTTCCTCGAGAAGCCAATCATCGAATTCGGACAGGTGCTCCAGGAGTTCGGTGCGCGCTTCGTGCTCGCGTTCGGCGGCGCTTTCAGGGATTGCGATCAGCGCCGAAGTCTGGCCCTCCCGGTAGCGCCACGCCCGTTCCGAAATCAGATCGCAACTGCCGACGATCCTATCCCCCTCGCGGATCGGGATCTGGCGAAGCAGAAGGGTGTGGTTGGCGTAGTCTTGAAGCGCTGCGATCACATCCCTTAGCCTCCCTCTCGGTTCGTCCATCCGGTTGACGAAGAGGATGCATGGTGTCTCCGAGGCCTCGATTACGCGCAGATAGGGCGCGGCGAGCACAGCCTCCTCAGGAGCCGGAGAAACACACAGAATGCAGGCGTCGCTGGCAAGAAGCGCGTGCTGTACATGCGCCAACGCTTCGTTGGGTCCTGGCGCATCCAGCGCACACCACGCTTCGTTTGCGAAGGTGAATTCTGTCAAGTTCAGTCCATAGGGGGAGCTGGATTTTCTCGGCGTCCCCTCCAAGGAGCCGAGCTTTTCAACGACCGTCGATTTTCCGGTCTGCGAAGGTCCAAGTACAGTAAAGCAACGCATCGGCATTCCTCCAACTGCCATAAGCACAATTTTCGGCCATCACAGGATGCCCTGAACCGCAGCAAGGCGCCAGAGGCACAATTTTCTTATTGATCAAAGGTTCCGCCCGTGGTCTCCACTATTGTGGGTAAAAAGCCGCCTGAGCGGGTTCGAACCGCAAGCTGAACATGCCCTCAGCCGATGAGACACGACCATCTTCGCTGCTGCAGAGTGACCCGTCAAATCTGGAAACTGATTGACGACCTGCTCGAACAACGCGGCAACATGCTGTCCAGATATGGCTGAGACAAGTCCAGCCACCAATTCCCTTGGGAGCTTCGAGGCGATGCTGGAAACAATCTGGTTCGACCAACTCTTTGTCGGCGCCAGCGCCATCAGCGCTGATGGGGCGATCGACAGTGTGGACAGCGCTAAAGCGAGCCTGAACAAACGGATGCTCACCCGTTCGGCCCATCGGTTCGTCCTTGCCGATTCCTCGAAATTCGGGACCACCGCGACCTACAAGGTCGCGCCATTGAGCACCGCGAGGGTGATCATCAGGACTTTCGAAGGTGCTGCGTGAAATTAAGTCAATCGATTGACTTAATTTCAAATGAGCGTATGATGAACAGCATGAGTGAGAAAAATGACACAAAATCCGACGTTGCGCGCAGCGACATAACCCGTGAGAAACTGCTCGAAAACGCTCTCGACGTCTTTGGTCGATACGGCTTCGACGGTGCTTCGACGCGCAAGATTACAAACGCGGCCGGCGTGAACCTTCAGGCGATTCCCTATTATTTCGGCAGCAAGGAAGGGCTTTACATCGCCACGGCGGATTATCTCGCCAACATCATCGGTCAGTATATCGGCGGCATGCGGCAACGGATGGCGGAGCAAATCGCAGCGCTCGACGCAACGGGTATGCCACTCGGCGAAGCGCAGGCAAGGCTCTTCCTGAACGAGATCGTCGAGACCATGGTCGTTCTTTTCGTCAGCAAGAAATCCGAAGCCTGGGCGCGTTTCATCATTCGCGAACAGATGGAGCCCACAGCGGCCTTCGAGCGGGTCTATTCCGGTGTCATGGGGCCGATGATTGGCCTCGGGCGCCGTCTTATCGGGGCGATCATCGCCGATGATCCCGCATCGGAAAATGTGCGCCTTCGCTGCCTGTCGTTCGTTGGCAGTCTCATGGTTTTCAGAATGGCAAATGCGGCCGTGCTCGCTCAGATGGAATGGGATGCGATTGGCGACAAGGAGATCGCCAGATTGCAGCAGCATGCGCGCAGGCTTGTCGCCGCCCTCGGGCCGGCGAAAGGAGAAATATCGTGAATAGGATCATTCCGATTGCCGCCGTTGTCGTCATTGCCGCGGGCGCAGCCGCCTGGTGGTCTGACGCGCCGGCGAAACTCGGCTGGAAATGGCAGGAGCAAAAGGAGTTCGTGCTCTACGGCAATGTCGACATCCGCCAGGTCTCGCTTGCATTTCGCGTCAACGGCAAGCTCAGTGAGGCTCTTGTCGACGAGGGTGACGTCGTAAAACGCGGCACGGTGCTCGCCCGGCTTGACGCGGAGCCCTATGACTATGCCGTCCGCTCGGCCGAGGCCAATGCCGGAGCATTGCGTGCCACGCGCGACAAGCTCAAGGCCGGGGCACGCCCGACGGAAATCGCACAGGCGCGCGCCTCTTATGAAGAGCAGCTTGCCGATCTGCAAAACGCCAATCTGGCTTATGACCGCGCCAAGCAGTTGCGGCCGCAGGGGAACATATCCGAAGCCAACCTGGACCAGGCGACGGCGGCGCGGGCCATGGCGGCGGCACGCGCGGATTCGGCCAATCAGGCACTGAAGTTGCTGGAAGAAGGCAGCCGCGCCGAAGATATCGCTGCGGCGGAAGCGCAGCTCAAGGCTGCCGAGGCTACGCTCGCGACCGCACGCACCTCGCTCGGCGATACGGAGCTGCGCGCCCCGAATGACGGCGTGATCCTCTCACGCGTGCACGAGCCAGGGTCGATCGTGGCCCCGACCGACCCGGTCTTCGTGTTATCGCTGACCGAGCCGGTCTGGGTGCGTGGCTATGTCGCCGAGCCGGATCTCGGCCGGATCCACCCCGGCATGAAGATCAAGGTGACGTCGGACACCAAGCCGGACGAAGCCTATGACGGCACAATCGGCTTCATCTCGCCTGTTGCCGAATTCACGCCGAAATCCGTGGAAACGCCCGAGTTGCGGACGGATCTCGTCTATCGGCTGCGGGTCACCATCGACAAGCCTGGACCTGATCTGCGCCAGGGCATGCCGGTCACACTTCACTTCCCGACGTCGCAGGTGGCGGAAAAATGAGCGGCGTGGTCGACAGAGGCGGCAGCGACGACCTTGTCCGGCTTCAAGGAGTCACGAAACAGTTTGACGCCGCAAAGCCGGCGCTTGACGCCATCACCGGTGCGGTTCACGGCGGCGAGATAACCGGCCTCGTCGGCCCGGATGGCGCCGGCAAGACGACGCTCATCCGCTTGATGACGGGGCTCATGCTGCCGGAAAGCGGAACCGTGCGGGTTCTCGGCTTCGACACGCGCAATGATGCCGCGGCGATTCAAGCGGGGATCGGCTACATGCCACAGCGCTTCGGCCTCTACGAAGATCTGTCGGTTCAGGAAAATCTTAATCTCTATGCCGACCTGCGCGGGCTGCCCAGGCATGAAAGGGCCGCGACCTTCGACGAGCTGCTTACCTTTACCGATCTCAAGCGTTTCACCGGCCGCCTCGCCGGCAAGCTTTCCGGCGGCATGAAGCAGAAGCTCGGCCTTGCCTGCGCACTTCTTAAGAAACCGAAGCTGCTACTGCTTGACGAGCCCGGTGTCGGCGTCGATCCCATTTCGCGGCGCGATCTCTGGAAGATGGTGGAAAACCTGACGGAGGAAGGCATCGGCGTGGTGTGGTCGACCGCCTATCTCGACGAAGCCGAGGCCTGCGACCGTGTGTTTCTGCTCAGCGAAGGCAAGCTGCTTTTTGCCGGCGAGCCGAAGGATCTGACCGAACGCGTCGCCGGCCGCGTCTTTCGGATCAGCGGGATTGCGGGCAGGCGCCGCCAGATGCTGACGAAACTCCTTGATGAAGACGGCGTGGTCGACGGCGTCATTCAGGGAGAGGCGATAAGGCTTGTTACGGTCAAAGACAGGGAAAGCCGGTTTTCGGCGGCAGGTGATGCCGAAGTCACGGCTGCAGAGCCTCGTTTCGAGGACGCGTTCATCGACATGCTGGGCGGCGGACCGGGCGGGCGGTCGCAACTGGCCGAGACGCAGCGGAGCTTTACCGTCGAAGGCGAGAAACCGGTGATCGAGGCGCGCGCCTTGACCAAGCGCTTCGGCGATTTCACGGCAGCCGACAACATTACCTTCGACATCCCGCGGGGACAGATCTTCGGACTGCTTGGCCCGAATGGCGCCGGCAAATCCACGACGTTCAAGATGCTCTGCGGCCTGCTGAAGCCGACGAACGGCGAAGGCCGGATTGCGGGTTTCGACCTGCGTCGCGACACCGCCGAGGCACGCAATCGTCTCGGCTACATGGCGCAGAAATTCTCGCTCTACGGCGACCTCAGCGTTTCCCAGAACCTGCAATTCTTCGCCGGCGTCTACGGTCTGCGCGGCGCACACAAACGCGAGCGTGTCGACTTGATGACATCGATCTTCGATTTTCGTTCCCGGCTGTCCATGTCGGCAAAGGACCTGCCTCTCGGCCTGAAACAGCGGCTAGCGCTCGCCTGCGCGGTGATGCATGAGCCGGAGGTGCTCTTCCTCGACGAGCCGACGTCCGGCGTGGACCCGATTACACGCCGCGAATTCTGGACCCACATCAATGCGCTCGTCGAAAAGGGCGTCACAGTCCTAGTCACCACGCATTTTATGGACGAGGCCGAATATTGCGATCGCATTTCGTTAATCTACCGCGGACGCTCGATCGCGCTGGGTTCGCCTGACGAATTGAAGGCCGGGGTTGCCAATGCGGAAAACCCCGATCCGACCATGGAAGATGCCTTCATCGCCCTCGTCCAGGCGTCGGAAGAGAGGATGGCGGCATGATGTCCCCTTCGCCGGCTGCAACCGCTTCGTCGCGACGCGAGCGCGTCCGCCGCTTCACCGCGTTGGTGCGCAAGGAGAGCTTCCAGGTCATGCGTGATCCGAGCAGCATCCTCATCGCCTTCGTGCTTCCGATCATCCTGCTCTTCCTGTTCGGCTATGGCGTTTCGCTCGATACCAAATTGACGCGTGTCGGCCTGGTCATGGAGGAGACGACGCCGCTTACCGGCGATCTAGCAGCCAGCTTCAGGGCATCCCGCTATTTTTCGGTCGTCAGCGGTCGCGACCGCCGGCAGTTCGAGGAGGAGCTGGTCCTGTCGCGTATCCGCGGCATCATCGTCATACCGGCGGACTTCACGACGAACTATATGGCGGGCAATCGCCCGCAGCTTCAGGTCATCGTCGACGGCTCGGATCCCAACACCGCCAACTTCGTGCAGAACTATGCCCAGGGCGCGGTCACCAACTGGCAGCTACAACGGCAGGCGGAAATGATGGGAGGCGGCCCGGCCATCACCGTCGAACAACGCTTCTGGTTCAACCCGGAGCTTACCAGCCGTTCCTTCCTCGTGCCCGGTTCCATTGCGATCGTCATGACGCTGGTGGGGACATTGCTGACATCGCTGGTGGTCGCGCGCGAATGGGAACGCGGCACCATGGAGGCGATGATGGCAACGCCGGTCACGGCGGCCGAGCTGCTTGCCGGCAAGCTGTTGCCCTATTTCCTGCTTGGCTTGACCTCGATGACACTCTGCGTCCTGCTCGCCGTCTTCCTCTTCGGCGTACCGTTCCGGGGCTCTGTCTTGGCGCTCTACGCCCTGTCGGCGGTTTTCCTGATGCCGGCTCTTGGCCAAGGCCTGTTGATCTCGGCCGTGACCAAGAACCAGTTTCTCGCCTCGCAGCTTGCATTGATTTCAGCGTTCCTGCCGGCCTTCCTGCTTTCGGGTTTTCTCTTCGAGATCAACTCAATGCCGACGGTCATCCAGTGGATCACCTTCATCGTGCCGGCCCGGTATCTTATTCCGAGCCTGCAGACGGTCTTTCTTGCCGGTGATATCTGGCCGATGTTCCTGCAAGCGATCGCCATCATGTTTGCCATCGGCTGCATCTTCTTCCTGCTCGCCGCGCGCAGCACAAAAAAGAGGATCGCCTAAGATGTGGTGGTCGAGGCTGAAGGCGCTCATCATCAAAGAACTGCTGGCGGTACTGCGCGATCCGAAGAGCCGCTTGATTTTGATCGGCCCGCCGATCGTGCAGCTTCTGGTCTTTTCCTATGCGGCGACCCTGGAGGTGCGCAACGTCGATATTGCGTTGCTGAATCGCGACAGCGGCCACTGGGGACAGGAACTCGTCCAGCGCATCGACGGCTCCCCGACTTTCCGCAGCATCTCGTCGGCACAAAATCTCGCCGAAGTGCGCGAAGCGGTCGACCGGCAGCGCGTCACCGCCGCTCTCGTCGTCGGCCCGGATTTCTCACGCAATATCGAGGCGGGCAGGCCCGCCGACCTGCAGATCATTCTCGACGGCCGACGTTCGAACGCCTCTCAGATCGTCGCCGGCTATCTCAACCAGATCGTGGCGACCCTTGCTGCCGAAACGCCCGCAGGGACAGGCGCGGCTGCACGATCCGTCGTCGTCGTGCCGCGCAACTGGTTCAATCCCAACCTGATCTTTCAATGGTTCATGGTACCGAACCTGATTGCCAGCATCGCGCTGCTCATCGGCCTCATCGTCACCGCGCTTTCCATTGCGCGCGAACGGGAACTCGGCACGTTCGACCAGCTCATGGTGTCGCCTTTGCGCACCCACGAAATCCTGATCGGCAAGTTCATTCCGCCGATGATGATCGGCCTCTTTCACATGACGATCTATATCCTTGCGGCGATCTTCATCTTCGGCGTGCCGTTACGAGGTTCACTGCTCCTGCTCTACGGCAGTTCGCTCTTCTATCTCGCTTCCGTTGCCGGTCTTGGCCTCTTCATTTCGGCGCTTTCGACGACGCAGCAGCAGGCAATCCTCGGCGCCTTCCTTTTTCTGGTCCCCGCCATGCTGCTTTCAGGCTTCGCCACGCCGATCGAGAATATGCCCAACTGGCTGCAGCCGCTGACCGTCATCAATCCGCTGCGCTATTTCCTGGTGATCGTCAAAGGCGTCTTTCTCAAGGATATTCCGCCCGCCGAGGTGCTCAACCAGACATGGCCGCTCCTGGTGATAGCGGCGGTAACCCTTAGCGCCGCGTCGTGGCTGTTCCGTCGTAGGCTTGAGTAGCCCGGGACGATATCTCCAGTCGTCGCGCTTGAGCCGCGAGCTTGGATCGATCGCCTCCGCTGGCAATGTGGCGGAAGCCGCAGCCTTTGGTCCTGTCACATAGCAGTCATCGGTGCGAACTGCGACCCGCTGAACGTCGGGAACCTTGCCACGGCCAGAGGCCTCCATCGAGGTCGGGATTTCGCGCCAATACGAGTCTGTGTCGCTTGCGCAGCATACCAGGATTAACGCATGATGCGTGACCACATCGAGTCCTAGTTTCGGCAATGAATTCAGAACCAGACATCGCAATCATTGGCGCCGGGGCAGCCGGCATCGGCGCCGCGCGCCGCCTCGCCGGAACCGGTCTTTCCGTATCGATCTTCGATTCCCTTCCGCGCCTTGGAGGCCGCGCCTGGACATACAAGACATCGGCAGGGCCTGTCGATCTTGGCTGTGGCTGGCTTCATTCCGCCGATCGCAATCCGTGGACACGTATCGCCGAAGAATCGGGCTTCGAGGTCGACCGTGGCCTAACTGCCTGGGGCGAACAATTTCGCGACCTCGGGTTTTCAAAAGCCGAACGAGAGGACGCACGACGCGCCTTCGCGCTATGGAGCAACCGAGTTGCGACGGCACCGCCAGCCAGTGACAAAGCGGCGGATGCACTGGAACCTGACGGATCGTGGACAGCATATCTGCAGGCCTTGAGCGGGTATATCAGTGGCGATGAGCTCGAGCGTATCTCAGCGAAGGATTATGCGGCGTATGACGAAGCGTCCAGCAATTGCAACTGGCGCGTACCGGCTGGCTACGGCGCCCTGATTTCGGCGAGCCTGCCGGCCGGCGCCGCGCTTCATCTCGCCACCCCTATAGACGCTCTGACACTCGATGAGCACCGCATCGTGCTCCGGACGGCGGGTGGTACCGTGCGAACCCGCGCAGTCATTCTTACTGTGTCGACAAACGTTCTTGCGGGCGGCGCAATTTCCTTGCCCTCGGCGCTCGACCCATGGCGCGACGCCGCAGCCCGCTTGCCGCTTGGCAATAACGAAAAGCTGTTCCTGGAGATTGTCGGCGACGGCCCCTTCGCCCCCGAGAGTCACGTCCTCGGCAACCCTCATGATCCGGCCACCGGCACCTACTATATTCGCCCGTTAGGGTCACCTGTGATCGAATGCTTTCTCGGAGGGGCCGGTGCACGGGTCGCAGCCGCGGAAGGGCACAGTGCGGCCTTCGAGCGGGCGATAGGTCAACTGGTCTCGCTCTTCGGCTCTTCAGCGCGCCGTTGCCTTCAGCCACTCGTCGCTTCCGACTGGGCTCATACGCCATCGATCGGTGGCGGCTACAGCCACGCGCTGCCAGGCCAGGCAGACGCTCGAATTGCATTGGCCAGGCCCTTCGACAACCGCCTGTTCTTTGCAGGTGAAGCAACGCACACAAGCGACTTTTCGACGGCGCACGGTGGCTATGAGAGCGGTGTCCGCGCTTCGGAGGAAGTGATCAATGCACTCGTCCCGCGCTTGCCACAGAAGGACTGATGGCGGTTCACCAATTCTCCATTATGGCGCATCCAGACGGGGCAACCCGGCTCAGGTCTGCCTTCGTGCCGAAGAGACCACCCCTGCACACAGAAAGCTGCCGACCCCAGCGATGCCGATAACCCACCCCATCGGCCAGGGCGTGCCGTTGGCGAAGGTGCCAACAAGCGCCGAACCGAAGATGCCACTGCCATAATGGATCGCGCCGACCAGCGCGGAAACCGAGCCAGCACGTTCCGGAAAATCGGCAAGCGCTCCCGCAATGGAATTGGCGATGATGAGCCCGCTTGCCGAGACGAACAGGAAGAGCGGCACAGCCAAACCCCAGAGCCCGCCCCAAGCGGTCCATGCCGCCGCGCTAAGGAGGATGCCTGCAAATGCAGCGGCACCCGTACCATAGACCAGCAGCCGCTCGCTTCCGACACGCATCACCAATCGTGAATTCACGAGATTCATCATCATGATGCCAATGATCCCGACGGCAAATAATAGTCCGTAGAGCTGTGGCGGCACGTGGTGATAGGTGATGTAGGCAAACGGAGTACCGGCGATATAGGCATAGATGCCGGCGTAAAAGAAACCGCCCGCCCCCGCATAGCCGAGCAGGCGGCGATCACGGAGCAGCGTGCCGTAGCCGACGATCGCGCGCGCCAACGATTGCTGATTGCGGCGCTCGGCTGGAAGCGTCTCGGGGAGCGTGAAGAGTGCAACAAGGGTCAGCAATCCAACACCGACCAAGGTCCAGAAGATCGCCCGCCAGCCCGCAATTGCCAGTATTTGAGCGCCAACAATAGGTCCGAGCAGCGGTGCGATCGCCATCACGGTAATCAATGTGGAAAGCATCTGTGCCGCGCGATTGCCTGCATATAGGTCGCGCACCATGGCGCGCGAAAGGACGACACCGGCGCACGCGCCAACGGCCTGAACCATCCGCCAGCCGATCATCGACGAGGCACTGTCCGACATGGCGCAGCCTGCGGAGCCCAATATGAAGAGAATGAGCCCGATCGAAACCGGAAGGCGTCGCCCGTAGCGATCGCCGATCGGTCCCCAGAGAAGCTGTCCCACGCTGAAGCCGATGAGGAACCCTGAGACCGTCAGCTCCGTCGCGCCCGCATCGACACCGAGATCTCTGCCCATTGCCGGCATCGCGGGAAGGTAAAGATCGGTCGAGATGGAGGCGAAGCCCATCAACGCGCTAAGTACCGCAAGCACGCGCCAGCCATGCGAGGCCGCGTCGTTTTGCGTCGATCTTTCCGACGCAATCATCGGCGTGGACATTCTCGCACCGCCCGAAAGGACGTCGGCCGTCAAGGATGTCGCTTCGGTTTCGGGCGTTGCCTGTTTCTCTTCGGCCGTTGCGTGGTCGAGCATCGCTCTCACAGCTCCTGAGCAGTCGGACGGAAGAGGATTTCGTTCACATCCACGTCCTCAGGCTGGCTGATGGCGAAGGCAACGACGCGTGCGAAGCTCTCGGCCGGGATCGCATAGGATTCGTAGAAGTCCTGGATGCCTTTGGCGACGTCCGCTTCGGTTACGCTCTGCGGCAGTTCGGACTCGACGGCGCCGGGCGAGATGATCGTGGTGCGGATATTGTAAGGCTTGATCTCCTGACGCAGCCCCTCAGACAACATCCGGACCGCAGCCTTCGTGGCGGCGTAGACGGTGCTGCCCGGCCGCACCTTATGGCCGGCGACAGACGAGACGTTGATGATGTGTCCGCTCTTTTGTTCCTTCATACGCGGCAAAGCGGCCGCGATGCCGTAGAGGACACCTTTAAGATTGACGTCGATCATGCGATCCCAATCATCGACCTTGCCGCGTTCGAGCGGTGAATGCGGCATCAGGCCGGCATTGTTGATGATCACGTCAATTCGGCCATGTGCGGCAACAGCCTCTTCCACCAGGCGTTTGACCTGCTTGCAGTCAGTGACATCCGTCTGAACAACTGCATTGTCTGGAAGGCTCAGCTCTTTCGCCAGCGCCCGCAGCCTGTCGATCCGTCGGGCACCAAGAACGAGCTTCGCGCCCTCCTTGGCGAGGTAGCGAGCCGTCGCCTCGCCGAGGCCGCTGCTCGCACCCGTGATGACGACGACTTTACCGTCGATGTTTTGCGGCATGGTTGTACTCCAATCTAAAAAAGAAGCGCCCGCGCAGGAGGTGCGCGGGCTCAAAGGTGGTGGCGTCAGAGACCCGTGGTTTTCATCAGGTGCTCCGGATAACGCTCGCCCTGGACGTCAATCTCGGCTGCTGCGCGCTCAATCTGCGCAAGATCGTCTTGCGTCAGCGCGACATCGGCGGCGGCAAGGTTCTCCTCTAGCCGATGACGTTTTGTCGTGCCGGGGATCGGAACGATCCAGGGCTTCCGGGCCAGAAGCCAGGCCAGCGCGATCTGCGCGGGCGTCGCCTTTTTTGCCTCCGCGATGCGCTTCAGCAGGTCGATCAGAGCCTGGTTCTTCTCCATCGCTTCGGGCGTGAAGCGCGGCAGGATCTTGCGAAAATCGTTCTCATTGATCTTGGTGTCCTTGCTCATCGCGCCGGTGAGGAAGCCCTTGCCGAGCGGACTGTAGGCGACCAAGCCGATGCCGAGCTCCTCGCAAGCCTCAAGGATGCCATTGGTTTCAGGCCCGCGCGTCCAGAGCGAATATTCGTTCTGAAGCGCAGTGACCGGCTGTACCGCATGGGCGCGACGGACGGTCTGTGCGCCCGGCTCAGAAAGGCCGAAATGCTTGACCTTGCCCTCGGCAATCAGCTCCTTGACGGCACCAGCCACCTCCTCGATGGGCACGTTCGGGTCAACGCGATGCTGATAGAGGAGATCGATCACATCGACGCCCAACCGCTTCAATGAGGCTTCCGCTGCTTGGCGAATATGCTCCGGCCGGCTGTTCAGGCCAGTCGACTTCTTGGCCTCGGGATCGATCGCGAAGCCGAACTTCGTCGCGATCACCACCTGGTCGCGAACCGGCGCCAGCGCCTCGCCGACGATCTCTTCGTTGGTGAAGGGACCATAAATCTCCGCTGTGTCGAAGAAGGTGACGCCACGCTCCACCGCATCACGCACGAGTTTGATGCTTTCGACCGTGCTGAGCGCATGACTATAGCCGAAGTTCAGGCCCATGCAGCCGAAGCCGATCGCCGAGACCTCCAGACCGCTCATTCCAAGTACGCGTTTCTTCATAGTATTCCTCCTGCTCACATTTCGAGCGCTCAGGCTTTGGGATGTGTGGAAGATACGCTGGTACATCCAAGTCGATTAGACCGCACAACCCGCATGAAGTTATGAATTCAATTCATGAATTCCGGCTGCTCACTTTGAGGAGATGTCGCAGGCCCGCAACGCCCGCATTAATCGACGCCGGCCTGCAACCGCGGCGTACGTCCGTGCCCGATACTGCATTCAGCAAATTCCCGAAGTTTCTTCCGCGGGTTTTGCTTTGTGCCGCTCTCGTCTTGCCCGCAGGATGTGCTGATCCCGTGGCGGAAACCTCGCCCAGGGCCATGGGCTCGGCCACAAAATGGCGCTCATCAGATCAATCGATTGTTTGATGACTATGAATTCAATCCAACTGCAGGAGCCTATCCCTGCGCGCCGTCCTTATCTCATGCCCACACACGCCACGGACTGTAAGTACGCTACAGTAATATACTGCTCAGAAGAGCCCTCGTGGAGTTAAAGTGCTCGGCAGGCGCGTGCTTTGACAGGCTTGGACTGGTGGGAGTTCCCCCAATCCGGACTGGTTGCCCAATCTTCGCATCGACGCAAAGAGGACACGGAACGTGAGTGGCGAGACCGGAACCGAAATGGACGTCAATGCTGCGATATCCAGCATTGAGAAGGCTGCGGGGAGCTTTGTAACTGGTCTGCATTCGCGGCTTTCCGCGCTGTCGGACATGCCTGCCGAGTTTGAACGCCTGCGGACTTCATTGACGGGCGCGTCTACGACACCGTTGCTTCTTCTTTTCGAAGCCATTGTGGTAGCAACTCTGACAGCCGGTACATGCCTTTTGCTCACTCATCAGGCGAGGAGAGGGAAGGCCGCGCGTCGTGCGTGGCAAAGAATTTTTTTCAATGTAGCAGCCGCGCTCGCGGCCCTTGTGGTCGGTCTCACTGCCGCATGGCTTCTTGCGCCTTCGGGCTTGGTCTTGCGGACCCTCCGACTCTGGGCAGTTGTGACCGTTGTTGGCTGTATCGTGTTATTCCTGGTGCGAGCCCTACTGATGGCATCGCGGCCTCCGCAGTTTCATGAGCGCTCGCACCATACTTTGGCCTTTACGCGTGACCTGTCGATCGCGATCGGCTGGGCTCTGGTCAGCGTTGCGCTCGGTGCGACATTGCAGCTTTGGGGTGGCGGGCCTGGACTCCAGGACCTGGTCCGCACAGGTCTGGGAATTCCCGTCTACCTTCTGTTTGCAGGAGCCATGTGGCGACACAGGCGGACGCTGGCGGCGGCTGTCGCTGGTCCGCGCCCGCGAGCCCGCTTGCGCAACCGACTTGCCAGGTTGTGGCCGGCAATCGTTATCGCGTTCATCGTCGTCACGTTTCTCAGCATCCAGACAGCCCTCACAATAGGTCAGGCGCTTCCGGCTTCGGCTGTTCTATTGACGGCGCTGATCTTCCTTGCAACCCCGCATCTGGATGCGATCATCGGGAACTGGGCGCAGCGGGGATTGGAATCGTCCCAAATCTCGATACCAGTGGCCGCTGGTCGGCAGACAGCACGCTTCACTCTGTCGATCGTTACAATCGCCCTGTTGGGAGCAATGTGGGCGGCGCCGCTCGTACTCGCACTAGGCTTCGAATGGCGCAGCGTTGCACGCGGAACGTTCGGAATGGTGCTGATTGCCCTTGTTGCGGCGTTTTTATGGAATGTGGTTGGCACGATGACGGGCCGAGCTTTGCAAATTAAGCGTGCCAACCTCAGTAGCGACCATGATGAACCGAGTGCGCCGCGCTCAAGGCTGGGCACACTTGTGCCGCTACTGAGCGCGGTGGGAAAATCAAGCATTCTGGCGCTGGCCCTGCTGTCGATCCTGGTGTCGGTCGGCGTCAATGTCTGGCCGCTGATCACAGGCCTAAGCGTCTTTGGGCTGGCTATCGGCTTCGGTTCGCAGACGCTCGTGAAAGACGTCGTGTCTGGCCTTTTCTTCCTGATCGACGATGCTTTCCGATTTGGCGAGTATATCGAAACGTCCGGTGCCAAGGGCACCGTCGAGAAGATTTCGATACGGTCTGTTTCCCTGCGCAGTTCGCGCGGCTCAATCGCAACAGTGCCCTATGGACAGATCGGCAAGATCCAGAATTTCAGTCGCGATTGGGTCATCGAAAAGCTGACATTCCGTGTTGCGTTCGACACCGACGTCGAACTGGTTCGCAGGCTCTTCAAGAAGATCGGGCAGGACATTGCCGCTAACCCGGAGCTTGCCCCTGACCTTATTGAGCCGTTCAAGAGCCAGGGGATCGGCGAGGTCGAGGACGGGACCTTGATTATCAAGGCCAAATTCACGGCAAAGCCTGGCAAGCAGTCCATGATCCGGAGAGCAGCTTTGATGGCAGTGCAAAATGCATTTCGCGACAATGGCATTCATGCCGTACCAAAGCCGCTCACCGCCAACGCCGAACCGACGGAAGCTGGATAGTCGGCTAGCGCACGGTAAGCATGGGCTGTCAGGTTACACCACCAGCAATACCCTGGCGATGATCAGGGTGAGGGTTGGCTTATGCGCTATCAGAAATGAGCACCACCGTTTTCCACCCATCAGCACCTTTCGTCCCGTCGGGAACAGAACCCCGCCCGATGCGGTAACGCGACTAGCCGCCAATCATCAGCTTGACGACTTCCTCGTGGGTGGTTTCGCTGATCTTACGCTCCCCCGCAACGATGCCACGGCGAAGGACGACGATCCGATCGGACACCGAGAAAATGTCCTGAAGATTGTGGGAGATGAAGATTACGCCGCGACCTTGTGCCTTCAGCGACTTGATCAATGCCACCACCTTGCGCTGTTCCGGCACGCCGAGAGCTGCAGTCGGCTCGTCCATGATCAGAATCCTGGCGTTCCAATAGACCGCGCGGCCGATTGCGACCGCCTGGCGTTGGCCGCCGGAAAAGTTGCTGACCGGCGCATCGAGCCTTTTCACATGGAAGTCAAGCTTCGCCATCGTTTCGCGGGCCGCCTCCGCCATCGCCTTCCGGTCGAGGACGGGCAGAAAGCCGAAAAGCTTCTTCATCGGTTCGCGGCCAAGGAAGATATTGGCGCCGATCGTCAGATTGTCGGCAAGCGCCAGATCCTGGTAGATCGTCTCTATTCCCTTTTCTCGCGCATCCTGTGGCGAGGAGAAGGTGACAGGCTTTCCTTCAATGAGGATTTCACCGGCCGTTGGCGGATAGACGCCGGAGATCGCCTTGATCATCGTCGTCTTGCCCGCACCATTGTCTCCCGCCAACGCGACGACCTCGCCGGGGTGGACGATCATGGAGCAATTGTCGAGTGCACGGACAGCTCCGAAATACCGCGACAGATTCCGGACTTCGAGAAGAGGTGTTTCGCTATTCATCCTGCTTTGCTCCGCTGAACCGGCGCTGTGCCTGATCGATGAGCACCGAAATGATGATGACGATACCGACGGCGATGAACTGCCAGAACGGCTCGACATTCATGAAAACCAGACCGTACTGAATGACGGCGATGACCAGCGCGCCGGCGATGGTGCCGACGATCGTACCTGAACCACCGAACAGGCTGGCACCGCCGATGACGACCGCGGCGACACTATCGAGCAGCAGCGGTTCGCCGGCCTGGGCAGCGCCGGCGGTGAAACGAGCGGCATAGAGCGCACCACCGAGGCCCGCGCAAACCGCCGAAAGTATGTAGAGCCTCAGGAGGTGGGTTCTTATATCGATGCCGGCCCGCCGCGCGGCCTGTGCGTTCGCGCCGATCGCATAATTGTGCTGACCAAAGCGTGTTTGGCTCAACAGGTAATGCATGATGATAACAAAGACGATGGTGACAATGACAAGATAAGGTACGCCGTAAATGCGGCCGTTACCAAGCTCGGCAAAATAGGAATTCTTGACTGGCACGGTCGTGCCGCCGGCGAGAAGAAATGCAGTACCGCGGGCGACGCCGAACATGCCGAGCGTGCCGATGAAGGGCGGGACCTTGAGGCGGGAAATCAGCAGGCCGTTGATGAGACCGGGTATGGAGGCGGCCAGCATTGCCACGAGAATTCCGAGAACCATCGCCACCGGCAGCGGCATATAGAGACCGGCGATATTGGTGACGTGCGCGGCAATGACCGCCGCGAAACCCATGATGAAGCCGGTCGAAAGGTCGATGCCGCCGGATATGATGACGAAGGTCTGGCCGATGGCAAGCAGGAGCGGCGCCACGGCAAAAACCGCAACCGACTGCCAGTTGAAGGCTGAGCCGACGAAAGTGCCGCCGAAATCGATGCGCGCCCAGATCTCGAAAATCACGATCAGCGCGGCAAGGAAGAGCCATGCACGCAATTGTGCGATGCGGTTGACGATGGTTTTTGCCTGATCGCCGTGGTCTGCCTGCGGCGCCACATGCGGGTCCGCTTTGCGGGCCTCGATATTGTCGATTGTCATGGATCAACCCGAACCCGAGCGAGGACGCACACAAATCGCCACGCTCATTTTCTCTACTGTGGTCAAAGATGCGCCTCGCCCATCGAGCGGGGCGCCAGACTCCATCCGATCAATCGGAGTAGATGAATTTCGCGACGTTCTTGTCGGCGACATTCGATTTGTCGATGACCGTGAAGCCGGTTCCGATGGCAGTCGGAATAGAATTGCCGGTCAGATGGGCATAGGCTGCCATCACGCCGAAGTAACCGATTTCGGCCGGATGCTGGGCAATCGCAAGATCGACAAGACCGGAATTGATGTTGTCGACGATCGTCGTCGGCGCATCGAAGGCGACGACGCGGATCTTGCCCGTCTGGCCTGCCTGCTGCACGCCATTCGCAGCACCGAGAGCGGAGAACAGATTGGCACCAAAAACGCCGTCGAGATCGGAATTGCGGGCATAGACTGCCTGCAGTTGGGACGCCGCCTTGTTTGCATCATCGTCGTTGTACTGCGTTTCCAGGACGGTGATGTTCGGATATTTCTTCATCTCGTCCTTGAAACCCTGCTCACGCTGGTCGGTCGTCGAGATGCCGGGCTTGACGTTTGAAACGTAGACTTTGCCTTTTTCGCCGACGGCCTTTGCAAGTGCGCGTGCAGCGATTGCGCCTCCAAGCAGGTTGTCCGAGGCGATATAGGAAAGCGGGAAATCTGCATCGCCGCTGCCCGTCTGGTAGACACCGCTGCCGATGAACGTATCGACGGTAATGACCGGAATGCCCGCATCCGCAGCCTTCTTCAGCGGCTGGATAAGCTGATCCTTGTCGGTCGGTGCAATCAGGATCGCATCAGGCTTCTTCGCAATGATAGCGTCGAGAACCGGAACCTGCGTGACCGGATTAAAGTCGGGCGCGCCCTGGAACACAAGCTCCGCACCCACCGCCTTGGCAGCAGCTTCGGCACCCTTGCGCATGGTGATGTAGAAGGCGTCCGTAGTCAGGCCTGGAATCAAGGCAATGGTGAATTTCTTGTCTTGTGCCTTGGCGCTTCCGGCAACAGCCGACACCCCAGTGGCAAGCGTTGCCACAGCGGTGGCTTTTAGAAATGAACGACGCTCCATAATTTCCTCCTCTTGAAACCGAACCTCCCCTGTCCGGCAGAACGGATAATCAGCGGCTTATAGCGGGCCGTCAAGTAATTTTTTTCTGTAACGAATTTCTGCTATCTATTTGAAATAACTCGTCAATCGGCGGGATCGACGACGCTCCGCACCATGCCGCCAACGCAGCGCTGGGCGGCGGTTTGACGTCAGGTCGAGCTTTCTCGGTCGCCTGGAAGGCGGCCGCTTTCATGCTTGGCTAAATACCTTTGAAATCCAGGCCGTTATGTTGTCGATATCCGGCTCCTTTGTTTGATCGATTGCCATTACCGGACCACACTCCATGGGTTCTGCACGATCGGCGAGCGCCACCAGTTCCGAGACGTATTCGGCCCCCGGATGGCCCGGCAGCCTGTTCTTCAAACGACTGGCATACCGCTCGCCGGCTATCGCCCCAGGGACCTTGCACCAAAGCTCTGCGACGCGATCGACGCCAGCGTTCTGGATATAGGCTTCGAGCACGGCTTTTGGCTGAAATCCAAACCAGGCGTCGATGATAAATGTAGATCCGGCCGGCGCCTCACGAATAAACATCCAAATCGCTTGGTAGCTTGCTTTTCCCAATGTCCGGTTGAAATCCCGGTCCACACCGCCGATGTGCTCCAGAAAGGGATTTTTGATGCCATCAAGGGAAAGGACGGGCCATCCGGTCCTTTGCGATAACAATTTTGCCAGGTGACTTTTTCCCGATGCCGGCACACCGTTGACGAGCACAACGCGCTTTTCGACGGAGCGGTCGGCATCCGCAAACGTCGATAGGCCCGCCCCGATCACCCCGGCATCGTCTCCGAGTTTCGCCGGCACAATCGTTGGCCGAAACCATGGGGCCGTCGCCGGAAGTTCGGCAAGGGCTCGCGCCGCGTCGGAACCGAGGCCGCCGCCCAATACAATGATGTCCGGATCCATCGTTGCCGCGATGTTGTCGAGCGCTATGCGCAGAGGGGACGCCCAAGCGTGTAGCACCGCCCTCGCGCTCGCATCTCCGTTGGAGGCCATTTCAAAAACGTCGCTAACGGATGAGGCCGGAAGCCCCGCCGCTTTCATGTGCCGGCGCAGTGCCGTTCCCGAGCTGAAGGTTTCCACACAGCCGCGTCTTCCACACGCGCACAGCGGGCCATCCTGCAGGACGGAAATATGACCCAACTGCCCGGCGGTCCTATGGCCGTGATAGATCCTGCCGTTGTTGGCAACCGCGCCGCCAATACCGGTTCCTATGGTCAGCATGGCGACGTTTTGGTAACCCCTGGCGGCACCAATGCGCATTTCGGCTATGAGCGCCATGCTGCAATCGTTTTCGAGAACAATCCTCTTGCCGAGACCTTCTTCCAGCCGATCGGCGAAGTCGATGCCGGCCAAGTTCAGAATGCCGCCGGATAGAACCGTACGATTTGCGATGTCGACACGGCCAGGGACGCCAATTCCAATCCCGGCAATTCCGGCCACGTCGAGTTGTGTCACCATTGCCGTGACGCGCTCGACGACCTGCAACGGATCGGTCGGAGTTTGCTCCGATCGCTTTTTGAGAATCTCGCCTCCACTGGAGACGAGCGCGGCACGGATGTTCGTACCGCCAATATCCACGCCGATGGCTATTTCAGGCATCTGCTTTCTGTCCTTGGTCGACACCTTCAGACTTAACGCCTTTGAAATGGGCTGATATCACCGCTTGGATTTCGCGAAGCCGCGGAACCGCTACCGACTGCAATCGGTCCTTCGTGACGGAACGATCGAGCGAAATGCAGTCTTTCCACAATGACCGGCCTGCGATGACGCCGGAAGCCCCATTGCGCATGGCATCTTCAACTTGCTTCAGGAACGTGGAGTGGTCGACGCCAGCGGACAAAACGGCCCACGGCACGTCCCCTGCAAGTCTCGTGACTTCCGCGCAGGCTTCAGCGCTTCCAGGATACGGAATCTTCAGCACCTTCGCCCCGCAATCCAGGCAAATCTTACTTCCCCCGATGACCAGCGACGGCAGCTTCGCCTTATAATCGGCTTCGTCTTCACCATCAAACCTGTAGGTCAGGAATTCTACAACGAGCAGCAGGTCCTCTCGCGCGAAATCGTCGATGCATTGGCGCAGGATTTTGATGTTGTGAACGTTCGCTTCTTCCCGGTCCGAGCGGAGATAGACCATGATCTTGCCGCCGGTTGCGCCGAGTTGGCGGACGCTACGGGCCGAAATGCCGGGAACCAGCTTGGAGAGGCGATATCCTTCCGGCGACGTGTCCCAGCCTGACGCATCCAGGCCGATCAGAAGTGCTGTATCGCGTTGAATGATGCGGTCGTCGACCAAAGCCGGAACAGCACAGATAGGGTCGACCAGCACACAGGATGCCTTGCTTGCCAGAAATCTGGCGATGTCGGCCTTCGTGTCGCCGAGAGTCTTGTCGGAGATGGCTGCTTGTGCCTCCGGATCCTTTGCGAGCAAACTGCGCATACCACCGCGTTGATCGCAGGCGATCACCATCATGGCTCCATCACTACCGCAAATCTGCTGGTAACCTCGCATTTCGGCTGTCGTCAATCTGGACATCTAATCCTCCGTTAGCGCGCTCGAAACAAGATGCTGAAAGCCCATCCCGCTCCAGGGTTCGCAAGGGATGGCCAATGAACATTGAGATCCCTCATGCGCCGCATAATCGTTGCGAAATCGGCTGTTTTGAGCGATAACTCCTTCATGTGCCGTATCTGTAACACATTGCAGAAAGGAATTTCAACCTGAATTCGTCTCAGTCCCAAGAGGCTGCAACAAACCGTGCCTTGCTGCATATGGTTGCAAAGCTGCATTACCAATCCGACATGTCGCAAGTCGATATTGCTAAAAAGCTAGGATTATCAACGGCTACGGTTTCACGATTGCTCCAGAAAGCCCGCTCGGCCGGGATCGTTCGGATTGAGGTGATTGATCTCTCCCCGTCGGAGGATTTGAGTGCGGCGCTGGTCGACGGCTTGAAATTGCGTACGGCTGCCGTGATAGACACCCCTTCATCCAATGTCCTCAGCGCGCTTGCTCCGCCGGTCGGGTCAATGCTGCAACAAGCGGGCCTGCGATCGGGTTCGACACTTGGCATCGGTTGGGGGCGCGCTGTTCGGGAAGTTACGCTTGCGGGCTTGCCGCGGTTGCCCGGCATCGTAACCACTGCCCTCAACGGCGGGATGCAACAGGCAGCGCCGCATTTCCAAATCAACGAATTCGTGCGGCTGGCAGCAGAACAGATGGGCGGAATACCGCATTTCTTGCACGCTCCTTACATTTCATCGTCAGAGCTGCGCGACGCCTTTCTCGCCGATCCCACGGTGCAGCAGGTGACGTCGCTTTGGAACAAGCTGGATGCCGCGATCGTCGGCGTTGGTCTGAGGCACGCGGCAAATCCGTCCGAAGCGACGGCAGCTCTTCCGGGAGAAAAAGCCCTGAGCCACGCCGCGGGCGATGTTCTGCGCCACTACGTCACCGAAGCCGGTGAAATCCTTCATTGGGATGGTGAGGAGCGCATGATCGCCGCCTCTCCACAGCAACTGCGGCAGGTTCCTTTGTGTATTGCGGTTGCCGCAACGCCTGCCAAGGCGGCCGGCATCATTGGCGCAGCGCGATCAGGCATGATCAATGCCCTCGTGACCGACGCTAACACGGCACAGGCCATTCTTGATCGTCTATCCGCCACCCAGAGCGAGGAAACATCTTGAAAACCTCTCCGTCAGGGGGGTTCGATCGGTCACGCATTGATTTCTACCCCGACCGATCCTTCAGCGCCTTCCTGTTTGACATGGATGGAACTGTCCTGAATTCGATTGCGGTGGCCGAGCGGGTTTGGACGGCATGGGCCTTGCGGCACAACGTCGATGTCGAGCGTTTGTTGTCGACGGTTCATGGAAGAAAGGCGGTCGAAACAATCGCACGGCTTGGCTTGCCTGGGATCGATCCGGCCGAAGAAATGAGGCGTCTCACATTGGCTGAAATCGCCGACGTGGCAGGTATCGAGCCGATAGCGGGAGCGGGCCGTTTCCTGGAGGCTTTGCCCAGGGATCGCTGGGCGATCGTAACATCGGCGCCGCGAGACCTAGCGGTTGTCCGGCTGAAAGCCGCGGGCCTGCCATGGCCGCCACTCTTGATCGCCGGCGAGGATGTAAAGAACGGAAAACCGGCGCCGGATTGCTTTTTATTGGCCGCAGAGACATTGGCTCAGCCCATAGAAGACTGCCTTATCTTCGAGGACGCGCCGGCAGGAATCGAGGCCGCCGAAACGGCCGGCGCTGCCGTGATGGTGATCACCGCGACCCATCGGACCTTGTTGCAGACACGGCACCCGAGCGTTGCGAGCTACGACGACCTGAACGCAGATATCACGCAGGCCGGATTGCTTCAGATCTCGCAAAAACGACGCTAGATGGTCCTGCACGGAAGCGAAGGTTTTCCGACGCTCATTTTTACGTAGAGCTAGCTTTGCGCAGCGGAATTGATAGCGTCCGCGTAGATATCGAGCACGCGAGCGACACTGCCAAGGACAATTGCATCCGCCTGTGGCGCTAGAGATCCAGATGCGACCATCGGCTCCAGATGGCCGAGATGTTGACTCATCAGCGGGCGCGGAATTGTCAGTCCCTGAAGAGCTGACATAAGTTCGTTCACTGCATTTTGCGCTGCAGGCGCTGTCCAATAATAACGGATGCGGTCGCTGAACGAATAATGCCGCTGGACATGTTGTTGACGCGCATCTCCGGGATAATATTTCTGCCAATGATCCGGTGATGACAGCATGATGCGCTCCATCGCGGTGGGTAGGGGTTCGTGGATCGCGTTCGGCACCAGGATCCCGGCAATGGCGCTTAGTCCATAAAGCGCCTCGCGCAAAGCAAAGGTCAACCAAGGACCGACCTTCAAGATCGCAAAGCCGTCACCGACAAGGTCGCAGAGCGCCCGCTGGCTCTGGTAGTCCGTCGAATGGGCCTCGAAAACAAACTGGGGGATGTCGCCCAAAGTGGCCACGAGTTCCGCCGCCGCTTGGCGCTCATAACCAATAACCTCGGCATTCCCGAACTCCACGCCCGGTTGGACAACAATGCCGATCGCGCGTGCGAAAGCCTCGTCCAGCCCGAGCCGGGAGAATGCAGCGCGATGAAGTTCCACGGTTTCGCGCGCGTCCGCAGGGGTCGTAATATGCAAATGGTCGAGTGCTTCGACTGCGCCGCCCGGAACAGGAACCTCAGTGCCAATGACGTAGCTCGGCGCTTGCATGCCGGATTGGCGCACCCTTGCTTCAGACACCGCAGCCAATTCGGCTGCCCGGGATGCAATCGTCTCATTGGGAACAGCCTGAGGATCGCCCGCGCAGGCCATGCTTGTATCAAGATGGAGTTTGGTGAAACCTGCGGCTGCGTAGGCATCAATCATTTCGCTGGCTTTGCGCATCGCCCCGCCGGCGGCCAGATGCTTCCAGGGATTTGGCCCAAGATGATCCCCGCCAAGAACGAGTTGATCCAGGGGAAAGCCGACCTTTACTGCTATCTTTTCGACGAACGTGCGAAAAGCAGCGGGGTTCATGCCGGTATAGCCACCCTCCTGATTGACCTGATTGCATGTCGCTTCGATCAGCACATCGGCATTTCGGTTTTTCCCATGCATCAGCGCTGCCTCGATCACCACCGGATGGGCAGAGCAGACGGAGGTAATGCCGGACGGCAGACTGGCGCTACGATTATGCGGCATGTTTGCCAGTCGTTGTGTCGCCGCGCTCATAACGACGTACCTTCTGTCGAACCGGAAATAAAAGCCTGTATTTCGGCAAAGGTGGCGATGCCCTCCATTGGTCCCTTACGCGTCACCGCCAGGGCCCCGCAGGCGCAGGCGAACCTCAATGCTTCCGCTGGCTTGGCACCCCGAAGCCAATGAGTAACGAAGCCTGCGCCAAAACAATCACCTGCGCCGGTCGGATCAACCTCCTTAACGGAGAATCCGGTCGCGGCGACCCGACGGTGCCGATCGTAGTAAACGGCGCCCTCCGATCCCTTTTTTACAATGACTGCCGATATGCCTTGCCCTAGCATCTCGGCGACTGCGGATGCCTCGTCTGCGGCCTTGGTGAAGATGAAAAGCTCTTCGCCGCTCGGCAGGAAGAGGTCTGTTTCTGCCAGAACCTGATTCAGCGCCTCACGCATACCAGGCAATTCGATCATCTCTTTTCTTATATTCGGGTCGAAGGAAACGGTGCCGCCTTGGCGCTTGATCGTCTCGATGCCTGCAAGAATGACGGCGATCGCCCTTTCGGAAAACAGCGAAGAGCCCATGACGTGAAAGTGATCCGCGCCGGCCAGCAAGGCCTGCGCCGCGTCGCCGATCTCCATCGATCCAGCCGCGCTATTTTTGATATTGAAGACGAAGTGGCGAGAGCCATCTGCCCGGTAGGCCACAAAGGCCGTGCCGGTCGCTTGCCCCTTGTGAATCGCAATCGCGGAGACGTCGGCGCCCCAATCCCGCAACCGGTCGATGTTCATCTGACCGAAATCGTCTTCACCAACGGCGCTGATCAAGCCCGCCGGCTGGCCCAGTCGCGCGGCCTGGCCGATAAAGATCGCCGGTGCTCCGGATGGAAATGGTCCGTGAAGCAGCCCAGGCTCGGCCAAGCTCTGATCGAGCCGATCGGCCATGATTTCGACAACGATCTCCCCAGCGCTGACGATCTTCTTCATAAGGGGTTGAACTCGCTTCCAGAGAAATCTCTTTTGATGTTTGACGTGGCCGGTCAGCCAAGCGCCTTTTCTATGGCTTGTATTTTTATGCGTCAATTAATAAATTTGCGCACGTAATGTTTTCGCATGGCGTAAGGTCCGAAAGAACTTGCATAAAACTTACGTCGCCAGTTGCGCCTCTTTCCATGCAGACGCATAACGATCACTGGTAGCAAGAGTGGTTTCAAAAAATGGTCGACCCCTGATGGAAAAACTGACGCATAGGACAATGGAAGATTTCGCGAAGTCCTGCGGCGTCTCGCGCCCGACCCTTTCCAAATATTTCGATGATCCAACGAGCGTGAAGCCCGCAACACGCGCGCTGATCGAGGCCGCACTCCGCTCGTCTGACTATCAGCCTAATCTTTACGCGCGAAACCTCAATCGGAAAAGAACGCGCAATGTCGGTATTCTGGTTCCGGCTCTCACCGACCCATTTTATGCCGAAATGGTCAATCGCCTCGAATTGCGGCTGCGCAACGAGGGATACTGGCCGATCGTGTTTTCATCGCACGGGCTGCCGCAACTGGAAGCCGAGGCCGTCAGTACGATGCTGTCGTTGAAGGTGGCAGGTGCACTCGCCGCACCGCTCGGGCAAAAATCCGATCCGCGCGCATTCGAAAAACTCGCGCAGCATCTGCCCATCGTCTATTTCGACACCTACATCGAGGGCAGCACTCCATTCATCGGCAACAATAATTACCAAAGCGTCGCAACAATTGTAGAATATCTCTGCAGGTCCGGAGAGCCTCCTGCCTATCTCGACATTCCGCACGTCAATCACAACTCGCCGGAGAGACTGGCAAGCTACGTCGCGACGATGGAGGCCTCGGGCTTCGAGCCCGTGGTGATCAAGACCAATGCCGCCTACACGTGGGATTTCGAGCGGTTAGGATACGAGCAGATGGACGCCATCCTCGACGCGAAAAAGCTTCCCAGCAAAACCATCCTCTGTGCCAATGATCGTCTCGCCTTCGGCGTGATGGCGGCGGCATTCGCGCATCGGCTGAAGGTCGGGCGCAAGAAGGGCGACGACCTTCGCGTTGCGGCCCATGACGATCACCCCTTGAGCCGTTACACCTGCCCGCCGCTGACGACGATGGCGCAGGATTTTGCATCCATGACGGCGAACAGTGTCGATACGCTACTGGCGCTTCTCGGAGATACAGAAGCGCCGGTCCCAACAATCGCACTCAAGATCAGCTTGGATGGGACGCTGGTCATGCGGCAATCGGCATGAAGCCGGAGCCTCCGCTCAATCCATGGCTTCAAAGCTGCGCCAGGCCGCCACCGCTTCCTCTATCGCTTGCCGTGCCTCGGGCATGTATTTCCCCATCGATACAAAGCCGTGAATCTGCCCCGGCCAATGGCGCGGGACGACGCGAACCCCGGCCTCCCGCAGCCGCGTGGCATAGGCCAGGCCTTCGTCAACGAGAATGTCGTGCCCAGCAGTGGCGATGAACGCTGGCGCCGCCCCTACAAGAGTTTCAGCCCGCAAGGGTGAGACCTGCCAATCAACGATGTCGGCTGCTGTGCGAACATAGTGATCGCGAAACCATCTCATCGTTGCCGCGGTCAAACCGAAGCCGTCGACGTAACGGCGATAGCTGTCGGCGGTCTGCGTGGCGTCCGTATTGGGATAGATGAGCAGTTGAGCCGCAAGCCGCGGGGCGTCGCCTGAACGCGACATTAGTGCGAGCACAGCCGCAAGATTGCCGCCAGCACTATCACCAGCCACGGCGATCCGTTTGGGATCGACGCCGAGATCCGTGGCGGACTTCGCCATGAATGCCAGCGCCGCAGCGCAATCCATCAGCCCGGCGGGAAACTTGTGCTCCGGTGCCAAGCGATAATCCGGGCAGATCACGGTACATCCCGCAAGATTGGCGAACCATCGGCAAATCTCGTCGTGAGAGTCCAGATTGCCGATCACCCAGCCGCCACCATGAAGATAGAGAAGACCCGGACTATCCTTGGAAGGCGCGCCGATGCCGCGATAGATGCGCACAGCGATCGAACCGTTGGGGCCGCTGATCTGGCGATCTTCGACCGAAGCGACCGCCTCTCGGGCACCCTGAATGATAGGAAAGCCCGCATTGTAGTTGCTGCGAGCTTCCAAAGGCGTGCCGGCTTCAATCGGTCGGGCGTTCGACCGATTGCTCACATCGAGAAGGAGTTGAGCGCTCTCATCGAGTTGGTCTGTCATGTCGGCTTGCTCCTTCGGCGATCAGGCCAAAAAACTGCGCGCTTCGTCTTCGCCGAGAAGCGGCGGCCGCGTCACACTCTCACGAACGCTGACCGATTGCCCGCTTTCACCAGATGCGAGAATGGCCTCCATGATCTCGAGGACATGAAGTGCGAGGTCGCCGGACGCGCGTGGCGGCCTGCTCTCCTCAAGCGACCGCGCGAGGTCGGCGACGCCGAGCATACGGTAATTCGCCCGATCAGGCGCCGCAAACGGCCAGTTTCTTTTGCCATAAAGCTCATCCTCACTTTCGAAATTGCGCCACTCTGCGCCCCGTTCGGACAAGGCGACCGTTCCACCGAATGTATCGGGGTCCGGCAGACGCACAGAGCCTTCAGTGCCGTGCAGCTCAATCGGATGATTGGAATGGCGGAAGACATCCCACGACGCGCCGAAGTTGACAGTGGCGCCGGACTGAAATTCCAATAACGACAGGACGTTGGTCGGCGTGCCAACCTTGAACGTCGTATTCTTGAACGGGCCGTCGGCGGTGATCAGGCGTTCATCCTGGCCTTTCGTCGCCATCGCCATGACGCGCACCACCGGACCCAGCAGATTGACCAGCATCGTCAGGTAGTAGGGCCCCATATCGAAAACCGGACCGCCGCCTGGCTGATAGTAGAATTGCGGATTGGGATGCCAGTGCTCCATGCCGCGCCCCATCATGAAGGCCGTCCCGCTCACCGGGCGGCCTATTGCGCCTTCCTCCATCAGACGGCGAGCGCGCCGACCGGCGGCGCCAAGGAAGGTGTCGGGCGCCGAGCCCAATAGCAAGCCACGGCCCTTCGCCTCCGCCATCAACGTCCGACCCTCTGCAGCCGACGTTGCGAGTGGCTTTTCCGTGAACACGTGCTTGCCCGCGGACAGAGCGGACATGGTAACGTCGAAGTGCACGGCGGGAACGGTCAAATTGACAACGAGGTCGACCTCGGGATCGACAAGGAGCTGGTCGACACTCTCAGCGCGAATGCCATACTCCTGGGCGCGAAGGGCTGCGATGTCAGCAGAAATATCGGCGCAGGCGCGCAATTCGATACCGGTAAACAGTGCGGCGTTGCGCAGGTAAGTCATCGATATATTGCCGCAGCCGATGATACCGATACCAAGCTTTCCTTTTGTTTTCTCTACCATATTTCCTAATCCTCCCTGGATCCGATGACTGCAGCTTGATCGACGGGCCAATTTGCCTGATGCGTCTCGACCTGATTTAAAGCATCTTATTTCTTGACGCGCGACAACTTTTTATGAAACATACGACAATACTGGCACGGAGATTATGGAGGTCGCCAGTCTTTCCTGGGAGGGAAACCATGCCTGTTTTCAAAAAAGCGTCAGCCGGTTCAAACGCGACCGGATTTTCCACAATGCTCGACCGTCGCCAATTGCTGCTTGGCGCAGCAAGCGCCGCAGTCGGTGCGGCCACCCTCGGTGTCACGTCGGGACTTGGAATGCGCAGTGCACGCGCTGCAGATCGCACAGAGATCAGCTTTGCCAGCGCAAGTTTCTTCGGCAAGGAGGGTCTTGGTGATCTCGTCAAGGCCTATAATGAATCGCAAGACCGCATCATGGTCAAATTCATCGAGCTTCCGCCGCCGAGTTCGTCGACTGAGGTCTATCAGGGCCTGATTCAACAACTGGCCCGCCGCAACGGAACCCCCGACGTCTTCAGCCAGGACGTGATCTGGATCGCCGGATTTGCGGCGGCAGGTTGGGCGCTGCCGCTCGATGAGTATTTCCCGAAGGAAAAACGCGGCGACTATTTTCCCGGAACGGTCGCTGCCTGCACCTACAACGAGAAGCTCACTGCGCTTCCGTGGTTCGTCGATTCCGGCATGTTCTACTACCGCAAGGATCTTGTGGACAAGCACGGCGGCAAGGTTCCCGAAACCTGGGAAGATATGGCGACCATCGCTGCTGCGGCCCAGAAGGCCGGCGATGCCAAGTTCGGCTATCTCTGGCAAGGCAAGCAGGCCGAGGTTCTGATCTGCGATGCCGTGGAAGTCATCACATCGAACGGCGGCTCCATTCTGGCGCCCGACGGCAAATCCTCGATCCTCGGCGAGAAGGCCGCGGTCGAGGCGATCCAATTCCTGTACGACACGATCAACAAGACGAAGATCAGCCCGCAGAACGTCCTCTCGTGGGATGAGGAGCCTTCCCGTCAGCCCTTTACCTCTGGCGAAGCCATGTTCATGCGCAACTGGTCTTATGTCTATCCGATCGCGCAGGACCCGAAAGCCTCGCACGTCGTGGACAAGGTCGCCGTTGCGCCGCTGCCGCATTTTGCCGGCGGGAAAAGTGCCGCATGCCTCGGCGGCTATCAGCTTGGCGTCAATGCCAATTCCAAGAAGCGGGAAGCAGCGATCGAGTTCCTGACATGGATGTCTTCTCCAGAAACGCAAACCCGTCTTGCCCTGAATTTCGGCCTTGCGCCCTCGAGACCCGCGATCTTCCAGGATGCGAAACTGAAGGCCCAACAGCCGTTCATGGCAAGTCTTCAAAACGTCTTTACGGGTGCCACACCCCGGCCGATCACACCGCAATATGCCAAGGTGACGCTGGCTCTGCAGTCCGGTATTTCCAAAGCACTGGTCAGCGGCAAAGTCGAGGCTGAACTGAAGTCTGCTGCCGAACAGATCAACAAGATCGTTGCCTGACATGGCTACCGCAGTGACGGCCCCCGCCGACGGCCGAACGCAAAAATCAACGAGGGCGCTTCCGAGCGCCCTCTGGCCCTGGCTCTTGCTGCTGCCGGCCTTCATATCGCTAGGATCGGTTTCCTTCTATCCGATCGTCAATGGCATCTACCTGTCCTTTACCAACCGTTCCCTGATCACACAGGACAATGATTTCGTCGGCATTGCCAACTACGCGCAACTGCTGGCCGATCCGCCGTTCTGGAATGCGTGGTGGCATACAATCTGGTTCACGATAGCCTCAACCGGACTTGAAACCTTGATTGGTCTCGCCATGGCGCTGATCCTTTGCGAAAGCTTCAGCGGTCGCGGTGTGATCCGCGCGGCAATGCTCGTTCCCTGGGCGATGCCAACCGTGGTCACCTCGAAAATGTTCGGATGGCTGTTCGACGGACAGCATGGCATCATCAACTTCATCCTGCTCCACGCCGGATTGATCGATCAAAATGTCAACTGGTACGGTTCGCCCGATACTGCGCTGACGACGATCATCCTCGCCGATGTCTGGAAGACGACGCCGTTTATGGCGTTGCTGTTGCTGACGGGTCTTCAGACCGTTCCGAAATCATTGATCGAGGCCGCGCGCATGGACGGCGCCAAGGCGTGGACGATCTTCTGGAACATTCGGTTGCCCCTGTTGCTTCCAACCTTGCTGATCGCCGGTCTTTTCCGGGCATTGGACGCGTTTCGCGTCTTCGATCTGGTCTATGTGCTGACCGGCGGCGGTCCGGCCGATTCCACAGAAACCCTCTCGACGCTGTCCTATAAGATTCTCTTTTCGACGTTGCAGTTCGGCTACGGCTCGGCGGTTTCCACCGCAATGTTCATCACCGAAGGGATGATCGCCGTGGTGTTCTGCCTCTTCCTCGTCAGGCAGATAAGGAAGACGACATGAACGACACCCGCACCGTCTTTCAAAGCATCATGATCTATGTCGGCGCGTTCCTCATTCTCATTTGGTCCGCCGGACCGTTCCTGTGGCAGTTCTCAACCTCGTTCCAGCTCGACAAAGCGCTGACGGAAGGAACACCTTCGCTCATCCCGGACCCGTTCACGCTGGAGCACTATTACAATGCCTTCGTGGAAAAGGGACTGCACCACTATGTGCTGAATTCGCTCGTCGTATCGCTCGCCACCACTGCCCTTTGCCTGATCGTCGGTTCGCTTGCCGCCTTTGCGCTTTCGCGTCTCGAGGTGAAGGGACGATTTGGGATCCTCATGGTGATCCTTTCGGTCTCGATGTTCCCGCAGATCGCGCTCGTCGGGCCGCTTTATCTGATCGCCTCCGACCTTGGGCTTCTGGATACCTACAGAGCCCTGATCATTACCTATCTGGCGCTTGGACTGCCGCTCGTCACGTGGGTTCTGTTCGGTTATTTCGAAACGCTCCCGCGCGAAATCGATGAAGCCGCGCGCATGGATGGCGTGGGCGTCGTCGGCCTGCTGTGGCATATCATCCTGCCGATGTCGCTTCCGAGCCTGGTCACCACAGGCTTGCTTGCCTTCATTACCGCCTGGAACGAATTTCTTTTCGCGCTCGCATTCACGTCGGACAGCGATAGCCAGACGATTCCTGTGGGCATCGCCAATTTCACCAACCAATATTACGTGCCCTGGGGAGACATCGCCGCAGCCTCGGCGGTCGTCACCGTGCCGCTGATTGTATTGGTCCTCATTTTCCAACGACACATTATCGAAGGCCTGACACAGGGCGGAATCAAGGAATAACGACATGACCAAGGATTTGAAGGTCGCCTGCCAGACGTTTACATGGGAAATGCTTGGCGAAGCCTGGACCGGAACGCCCGACGATTTGCTCGCAGCGATTTCCGCCGGTGGTTATTCGGGCATCGAAATCACAGACACGATGATCGGTCACTACGCCACAAAGCCTGGCGAATTCGCCGGGGCCCTGAGCGACAAGGGGTTGCAGCTCGTATCCTTCGCTTTTGGTTCCAAAAGCGGTTTTACGGTTGCCGACGCGATGGAAAAGGATCTGGCCACGGCGCAACGCTGGATCGACTACGCCGCACAGTTTCCGGGCGCGCTTGTATCGATCGGCTCGGCAACTGTCGTGTCGGAAGGATCGCGCGACGACAAGTTTGCCATCGCGGCCGAGTTCTACAATCGCTCCGGCGCGCTCGGCAAGGCATCCGGCGTCGATGTTGCCGTCCATCCGAGTTCGCATCACAACACCCTGCTCTTCAATCGCGCCGACTACGATCGGATCTTCGCTCTGCTCGATCCCCTGCTGGTCGGCTGGGTTCCCGACACCGGTCACATCCTGCGCGGCCACGCCGATATCCTCGACACGATGCGAACCTACCAGGATCGCATTCGCTATCTGCACCTCAAGGACGTCGATGCGAACGACCGCTGGGCGATGCTCGGCAAAGGCGTTCTCGATACGCCGGCGGTGATCGATCTCGTCGCGGGGGCACCACGCTTCAACGGATGGCTGGTGTTGGAAGAAGAATCCGAGACAGCCGCAGGTGATCCCGCCGCAGCCATAAAGACCAACCGTGACACGATGCGCACCTACGGCGCGTAAGGAAAAGGACCATGATCGAGAAGGAAAATCGTCGTCTTCGCGTTGGTGTACTGGGCTGCGGACCGATTGCCCAGTTTGCGCATCTGGAATCCTGCGTGAAGGCTGGGAATGCCGATCTCTACGCAATCTGTGACGCAGCACCCGATCTGCTCGCGCGCATGGGTGCAACCTTTCAGCCGCAGAAGATGTTCAGCGACTATGACGCCATGCTGGCCGACCCCGAGCTGGAAGCGGTCATCGTTGCAACGTCCGATGCCTATCATGTGCCGATGTCGATCAAGGCGCTCGAAGCCGGCAAACACGTGCTCTGCGAAAAGCCCATCGGCGTTTCGGTCGAGGAAGGCAAGGAGCTCGCCGACGCCGTCAAACGCTCCGGCAAGATCCTGCAGGTTGGGCACATGAAGCGTTTTGACCCGGCGCTTGAGGCCGCGCGCGACTTCGTCCGCGACGATATCGGTCAGATCCTGGCGCTGAAGGCATGGTATTGCGATTCCACCCACCGTTACACCAACACCGATGCGGTACAGCCGCTTCCCGTCACCAGCAAGCTTGCGCGCAAGCCGGCTGGCAATCCGAAAGCCGATCTCAGGCAATATTTCATGCTGGCGCATGGCTCACATCTGGTCGATACCGCCCGCTTCTTCTGCGGCGATATCATCGCCGTGCGCGCCCGCCTGCTGCAGCGTGCCGGCACCTATTGTTGGTTCGTGGAAACCGAATTCGCCAATGGCGCCCTCGGCCATCTCGACCTGACGGTCGCCGTCCGCATGGATTGGCACGAAGGTTTCCAGCTCTATGGCGAAAACGGCTCCGTGCTCGCGAAGACCTTCAATCCCTGGTACTTCCGCTCCAGCGAGGTTGAAATTTTCCATGAGAAGGATGCAACGAGTAGAAAGCCGCTCGGTGCGGACGGGCATTTTTTCCGCCGGCAACTCGAAGGCCTTGCCGATACCGCACTGAACGGCGCTCCGATGCGTGGCGCCAATGTCGACGACGGTATCGCCTCCATCCGGGCGATGGTGGCGATCGCGCGGTCGGTGGAGACCGGCGAGCGCGTCGAACTCGCAGCCGTGACGGGAGCCGTCTGATGCAGGTCGGGATCTTCGCCAAGACCTTTCCCGGGACCGATCCCTTGAGCGTGCTGTCTGCGGTACGCGACAGCGGCTATGCCGGCACGCAGTTCAATCTCGCCTGCTGCGGACTGCCCTCGATGCCGGACGCCGTGCCGGAGCCTTTGGTAACCGCGACCCGGGCGGCGGCGCAATCGACGGGTGTTGTGCTTGCCGCCTTGTCCGGCACCTACAACATGGCCCACCCCGACCCGTCGGTCCGTCAGAAAGGCCTGCGCCAGCTCGCCGTCGTAATCGAGACGGCGGCAGCACTGTCCATTCCGCTCGTCACACTCTGCACCGGCACGCGCCATCCCAGCGATCAGTGGGCGCATGATCCTGAAAACGCCGATCCCACGGCCTGGACCGATATGGCAACGGAGATGTCGAAAGCGCTGGCGCTGGCGGAAGAGCATGGCGTCGATCTCGGCATCGAGCCGGAGCAGGCGAATATCGTGACATCGGCTGCGGACGCCAAGCGGCTGATTTCCGAGATGAGATCGAAAAGGCTGCGCATTGTCCTCGACCCGGCCAATCTCTTCGAAAGCGCTACGGCGCCACGAGCGCGCGCCATCGTCGAGCGCGCCGTTGAAACCGCGGCCGGGCATATCGTCATGGCCCATGCCAAAGATCGCCATGCCGACGGGCGCTTTGCAACCGCCGGGACGGGCGTTGTGGATTTCCCCGATTTTATCGCACGGCTGCGCTCGGTAGGTTTCGACGGTCCGCTCGTCACCCACGGCCTTTCGGCCACAGAGGCGCCGCACGTCGCGGCCTTTCTCAAGGAATTGGTCTGATGGCTGCCGCAACAGGTTTCATGCGCGGCGATGCCCGCCTTGCCGTTTTCGACAGCGGCCAAGGGCTGCCGGTCCTCTTTCAGCATGGCTTGGGCGGCGATGAAGCGCAGGTTGCGCAGACCTTTCCAACGCCTGGAGCGGCGCGGCGCATCACAGTCGAGTGCCGCGGACATGGCGCGTCGTCGCTTGGCGACGCACGGCCCTTTTCCCTTGGGATGTTTGCCGAGGACGCTCTGGCCGCGGCGACAGATCGTGGCTTTGATCGCTTTGTCGCCGGCGGTATTTCCATGGGGGCGGCCCTAGCCCTCTACCTCGCCCATCGCCACCCGGATCGCGTCGCAGCCCTCGTTCTTGTCCGACCCGCCTGGAGCTTTACCGCGGCGCCGGACAATCTGGAGCCGATCCGCGCTGTCGCGGCCTTGCTCCGCTCGCATTCGATCGGAGAAGCCAGGGAGCGCTTTGCCGGTTCGGAGATCGGCAGGCGGATATGCGCGAACGCGCCCGATAACTTTGCCTCTCTGCTCGGCTATTTCGACCGGCCGAATGCCATCGCTTTCGCATCCGTGCTGGCCGATATTGCGGCTGACGGCCCGGGTGTGACGCAAGCAGCCGCCGCCGCTCTCACCGTCCCTACCCTCGTCATCGGTAACGAAAAGGACGCGATCCACCCGCTCGCCTGTGCACGTACTTTCGCCGATACCATTGCCAATGCAAGTTTTGTCGAAGTCACCCCCAAGGCATCCGACAAGGAACGCCATTTCGCCGAAGTCCAAGACGCGATCGCCACCTTCCTCGCAACCAAGACCATCCGGAGCCTCTTTTCATCATGACACTCAAGGTTCTTTCAGGCCCGGCGGCCATTGCAGCACTTCCCCGCGACCGACTGCTCGGCGAATTCTCGCTGTGGTCGGCCGATCTTGCCAACATGGAGGCCGATCTTAGGCGCATCGAGCCCTATGCCGACTTGCATCATATCGATGTCGCCGATGCACGCTTTACCCCTGGATTCCTGTTCTTTCCGGATTTCGTCGCGCGCATCGCGAAAGCAACTGAAAGGCCGATCCACGTTCATCTGATGGTCGAGGCCGAAATCGTCGAGGAACAGACGCGCCAGTTCATCGAGGCGGGTGGCGATCTAATCAGCGTTCATGCCGAGAATGGTGAAGCAGGTTTGCGCGCGATCGCGCTTGCCAAGAAACTCGGTGCGGAGGCCGGCGTCGTGCTGCGCCTCGAAACGCCGGTCTCGGCGCTCAGGCCGTTCATCGACCACGTCGCCTTCGTGACCCTGCTTGGCACCTCGATCGGCGTCAAAGGGCAAAGCCTATCCGAAAAGGCATGCGACCGCTTGATCGAGGCGCGCTCCCTGCTGAAGCAGTCTCGCCGGGAAGATCAAGTCATCTTGGCGGCTGATGGCGGTATTCGCGAACAGACCGTGCCGCTTCTGCGGCAAGCCGGAGCACAAACGGTTGTTCTTGGATCGCTGGCGTTCGGCGACAAGAACCTGGGTGACCGGATGACTTGGCTACATCGACTGGAGAGCCGCGTTTCGTGAAAAAGGTTGCCCTTGCATTTGATCTCGGTGGAACGGAGCTTCGCGCCGCGTTGGTGAGCGACGAGGGAAGCCTTCTATCGTTCTCGGTTGTTCCGACGCATGCGGCCGAAGGGCCGGCGGCTGTGATCAAACAGATCGAATTACTGGCGACGGCGGTGCTGACGCAAACGCCCGATCTTTTTCCTGTCGGTATAGGGGTCGGGGCGCCTGGCCCCCTCGACCCCGAAGCCGGCATTGTTATTGCGCCGCCGACCTTGGCCGGATGGTACGAGGTTCCGTTGGCTGACATCCTCTCCAACCGTTTCCAACTGCCGGTGCGGCTTGAAAACGATGCAAATGCGGCCGCACTTGGCGAATGGCGATACGGTGCCGGGCGCGGCGCAAGGTCGATGGTGTTCGTCACCGTATCGACGGGGATCGGCGGTGGCGTGATTGCCGATGGGCGGATCTTGCATGGCAGACGTGGTCTGGCCGCGGAAATCGGCCACATGACGATTACCAACGAGGGAGAACGGTGTTTTTGCGGCGCAATCGGTTGTTTCGAAGCGGTCGCCTCAGGCACGGCGCTTGGCAGGCGGGCAACCATACGCACCCGACAGTCTGACGGGTCGACGTTGCGCAAACTCTCTGCGGACGCGGACGTGACTGGACGGCACGTTGTCGAAGCCGCGCGAATGGGCGATGCCCGGGCCTTGGAATTCCTCAATGCCGAGGCGCGCTGGCTGGGGATCGGCTTCACCAATCTACTTCACCTCTATTCCCCGGACATCCTGGTGATGGGCGGCGGCATATCACACGGTTTCGACCTCCTGCAGGACGCCATAACGGCGACCGTTCGCGATCGCGCCATGCCGGCCTATCGCGACGTGCCGATTGTTCCCGCGCAACTGGGACGTCATGCCGGTCTGATCGGCGCAGCCAGTCTCATTCTGAGGAGTGAAGACAAAATCGGCCTTGGGTCATTGAGCCCTGACGATTCCGACGGTCGTGGCGCGGCGATATCCGCCGGCAAAAAGGAGACCAGCGATGGCTAATCTCAAACTCCGCGATGCGCGTAAGTCCTACGGCGCCCTCGAGGTGATCAAGTGCATTAATCTGGATGTGGACGATCGTGAATTCGTCGTCTTCGTCGGCCCTTCCGGCTGCGGCAAATCCACGCTTCTGCGCATGATCGCGGGCCTGGAGAAAATCACCGGCGGCGACCTTATGATCGACGGCACGCGTGCCAACGATATCGATCCATCGCAACGCGGCCTGGCAATGGTGTTTCAATCCTATGCGCTCTACCCTCACATGACGGTGGCGGAAAACATGGGCTTTGCGCTCAGAATTGCCGGTGTTTCATCGAGCGAGCGCGACCACAAGGTCAAGGAAGCGGCAAAGGTTCTGGAGTTGTCGCATTTGCTCGACCGTCGGCCGAAGGATCTGTCGGGCGGCCAACGCCAGCGCGTGGCCATCGGCCGGGCGATCGTGCGAAATCCGAAAATCTTTCTGTTTGATGAGCCGCTCTCCAATCTCGATGCGGCGCTGTGCGTCAACATGCGGCTGGAACTCATGCGCCTGCACGAAAGATTGGCTGCGACGATGATCTACGTCACCCATGATCAGATCGAGGCGATGACGATGGCCGACAAGATCGTCGTTCTGAACAACGGCCGCATCGAGCAGGTCGGTTCGCCGCTCGAGCTTTATAATCGCCCCGCAAATATCTTCGTGGCCGGCTTCCTCGGCTCGCCAAAGATGAATTTTCTGCCCGCGACTGTCGAAAAAACCAGCTCCGACGGCGTATCCGTCGCGCTGGCGAGTGGAACTACGATCATCGTTCCGGTTTCTGCCGGAACGGCGAAAGTCGGCTCGAAACTGACGCTCGGAATCCGCCCCGAGCATATCCGCATTGGCCAAGATGGTCAGTTTGCGGGGCAGGCAATTCTTGCCGAGCGGCTCGGTGGCCTGACGATTTTTCACGTCGACATCGCATCCGATCAGTCTGTCGTCATCCAGACGGAAGGTACCGATGCGACCCCGCTGCATACGCCGCTTTCTCTTCAGATCGACCCGACCATCTGCCATCTCTTCGATGTTGACGGCAAATCGCTCGCTGGATTGAACTAGGCATCGCGATAAGAGATGGCAGAAGATCGCAAACCTCCTAGCCGCCTGATCACAACGGTCATATGGCTGGCGGTCCTTCGGTTCGGGATCATGCTTCAACGGTCAGAACCTCGGCGCCGGCCTGCCGGCGGCGCGATGCGCGGCGATTGTTTCTATTGCGCCGCCTCGGCCGAATACGAACGACTGCAGCAGGAAAGGGTGGCTGCCTTCAAGGAATTCATCTCGGACGTGGAAACGCGCGCCTACCCGGCTCCGCAGCTTGTCGCGCCCATAACAGACACCGAATTCGCGCGCTTCGAAGCGAGCATCAACGCATAACAGCACCAACATTTGTCCAAGTCCGCTCAGGGCGTCAGTCTGCCAGGCAGCAAGGCTCTTCGGCGCCGGCGGCTATTTGGCCTGTGTTGCCATAAGAACGGCAATCCTGGCCTACTACCGCTATCTCCATGCGCACCTCTGCCGAACCTTAGCGGCGTATTTTACGGTAGCTTACAGCTTGCCGTCTCGTCCTGAGGTTAGCGCTTGGGCTAGACTTGCAATTTCGCAAGCGGAGCGCTTTCAAAGAGCCTAGCGTGCAATCTGTTCCGCCACGCAATGCAGGCGTGTCCCCAGCGACGTTACCGTAACATACTTCCTCGTGCTTCAGCTTTCGGGCAGGTTCACCGGGACGCCGATCCCGGCGTACTAAATGTCTATGGGGGCAGGGATGTCGAGGAGAAGCAACCTTTTCGCCGCTGTTACGCTTGCCTGCATTACTCACGCCGGGCTCGTGCAGGCCGAGACCATGAGCTATGCGGATGCGATCACAAAACTTGCGGACGATTGCGGAGGTGATATTCGCAAATTTTGCAAAGGCTTGAACCTTGGTGGTGGCCGCATCGCCGATTGCCTCGAGCAGAACGCGGCAAAGGTGTCGCCGGTCTGCAAGGCCTCGGTCACCAGCGTCGTCCAGTCGATCAGCCTGCGCGAGCAGGCGCAGGCGGCCTATAGCGACGTCTGCAAGGGCGACATCGCCCAGCGCTGCAGAGGCATCAAGGGCGACGGCAATATTCTCGCCTGCCTCGTCAAGAACAAACTGGTCAGCGGTAAGTGCAGCCAGGCGATCACCGATGCAGGCTGGAGGTAAGACTATGTTAGCGCGTTCCTTCAAGACACTCGCAATTCTCCTTGCCGTCGGCGTCCTGCCGGCAGACCTCGCCTTCGCCCAGCAGGTGTCCCAACAAAGGATCATTTCGGGCCTCGGCAAACTCAAGGCAAACGCCCCGGCCATCGATGTCGAACTGTTGCGCCAGGAGGCGATCACCGGGGCGGGCAAGCAGATGTCGGCGCTGCCCAATTGGAGCAAGATTGCCAAGCTCCCGCAAATGGTCGTCGAGATCAATTTCGAAAATGACTCGGTCGCCATCCAGCCGACATCCTATCGAACCCTTGGGATGATTGCGGACGCGCTGCACCATCCCAACCTTTGGGCCTACAAGTTTTTAGTGATCGGTCATGCGAGTTCGACCGGAGACGAGAAGCACAATCTCGACCTCAGCGAGCAGCGCGCCGTAGCGATCAAGGAAGTCCTGGCAACCACCTTCGCCGTCGACCCACAGCGACTATACGCCGTTGGCGTTGGCGAGGCTTTCCCCATCGAGGGCACCAATACCGACGCCGCCAACAACAGGCGCGTGCAACTCGTCAATCTCGGGGTGTTCACTCGGAAGCAGTGAATCTGAAAGACCTGTATGCCGTGAACTTGGATCGCGCGATTTGCGGTATGTCGTCAGCACCCAAAGTATCATACCGTATTCTACCGCTTCGGACGCGTATCTTACTAGTTTGGGCAGGCCAACCGACTTATTGTCCGCGAGTACGTGGAGGACGGCAATGACTGCAACCGCGACGGGCATCCCTCCAGCAACGACCAGCGCTGAAGAGCTTCGCAGACGTGAACTCGAATTCCATATTGTCGAACTGGAGTGGGAAGAGCGAACCAAGGCGCGCGAAGCCGAGAAGCGCGCGGCGTTTGTGGACGACCTGTTTCGCGGCCATATCGGCGAAGCGGAACGCAGGACGATCAAGCTGGTGATAACCAAGGCTGCGGCGAACGGGCAATACGAAGCCATGGTGTACAGTTTTCCCGCCGGCAGCTGCACTGACAACGGGCGAGCAATCGAGAACAATCTCCCCCACTGGCGCAAAACGCTCCAAGGCAATGCCAAGCAGGTCGGCGATCTTTTTACAGCAGCCGTCAAACCCGACGGCTACGGGCTCAAGGCTGCGATCATCAACTCTGCGGGAGGTTGTCCAGCCGACATCGGCTTCTTTTTCACGTGGGAGCCTTCTTCCCCGTAACGCGCTGCCGATGCGCGGCATCCGTTCCGGCATAACGGCGGTCGAGACCACGAAGGGGTCCGGACAGGCAGTCCATGGCATCGAAGATCGTTCATCGCATCACTGACGTGATCGATCCGGAGGACGCGCTCGGCGAAGTGCTCTTCGGACTGATCATGGCGCTGACCTTTACGATCGGCTCGCGGCTCATCTTCACCAAAGAAGGGCTGAACGTGCAGGAGTTGGTCGTGGCGACGATCGGATGCAATGTCGCCTGGGGCATCATCGATGCCGTATTGTTCGTCTTGGGTACCGTCTTTTATAAAAGCCGGCGCCAGCGGCTGTTTCGACAGATCAAGGCTGCCAAAAGCGAACCCGAAACGCTCGCCGCACTGAGAAGAGAGTTCCCGATCGGAGAGGCGCCGCTTTCTCCCAAGACTGACGACACAGATGCGCTCTATAGGGCCCTGCTTGCCCTCGCCAAGCGGGCGGATCCGGTGAATGTCGCTCTCTCCAGAAGTGACCTCCTTGCCGCGGCCGCGGTTTTCCTTTTGGTGTCGACAACCTCCCTTCCGGCCGTCGTCCCCTTCTTGCTCATCGATAATGCCGACCTCGCCTTGCGAGCCAGCAACCTGTTGCTGATCGCATTGCTGTTTCTGACGGGCTGTGCATGGGCGAGCTTTTCCGATGCCCGGCCGATTTATGCAGGCGTTACGATGACATGCCTCGGATTGATCCTGGTCGGCATAGCAGTTGCTCTCGGTGGCTGAGATTGGCGTCAGATCTCTCGCACGAAATGGTGCCCTGCCGTTGCCAGCCCGGCCCGGTCAATTCGGGATGTGATCGTTGAGTTCAATCGGCGTCCGGGGCGTGCGCGGTCCGGTCACACCATGTGCGCCAATGGGTCGGATGCACATCCAGGAGTTCTCCCGTTCTCGCATCAATCCAACCCAAGGCTATACGTTGGCAGGGGAACACCAATGCATGCACGCCTTCGTCGTCGATCACGGCGAGTTCGATATCCTCTGCAAACGGGGCTTCGATGATAACCTGCCACATCCACTGACACCTCACGGTAAAAGCCACTCGTGCGTTCATGCATTGCTGCGGCGGCTCGGCCGGACGGCAGGCGCGGGCCGGCCGGATTGCAAAGGATAGCCTATGAGAAAGCAGAGTTCCTTGACGCGGATCACTGCGCCGCCGTCTTTTTTTTGCAGTAGAAAGCGCTTATATTATCCTGAGTTGAGGGGAGCGCCTTCGATGCGCGTGGGGACAGAAGTAATTTCTCTGAGTATTCTGCGCGCGGTTTTATCAAAAACCGGTTGGCATCAGCTGTGGCGCGCAAAGAAAACCGAGCCGTTTCACATCCCCGCCAAGCATCCAGCCAGCCCGCCCGCGCCGCCGCCTGTAGATGGCCTTCGCGCCCGAAAAGAGCGGCATATAAGCCAAATTTTCGACGTCATGCCGGAAGCCGCCCTCCTGCTGGATGAGAACCGGAAGGTTACAGCGTGCAACAAGACCGCCTTGTCCATGTTCGGCTACGAGGAACGGGAGATCATCGGCAACGATATCGGCCTCCTGTGGGGACCGAGGCCGAGCGAATTCCGGTCGAATGGCCGATGGGCGACGCGCGGCTGGTCGCGCAGAGGCATTGCGATCAGAAAGGACGGTACCTCGTTTCCGGCTGCTTTGACCATGGTGACCGACAGAACCGCAACCGACGCCTTTACGACAGCGGTCGTACAGGACCTCGGCGCTGGCGACGATGCCGAGCGGCAGGTACAAGAGCTTCAAAGTGAGCTTGCGCGTCTGGCAAGGTTGAACGAGCTGGGAGAAATGGCGTCGACATTGGCGCACGAGCTTACACAACCGCTCGCGGCGATCGCGAACTATTCGCAGGGATGCTCCCGTCTGATGGCGAGCGAACATGCGCAGACCGGCGAACAGCTGCAGAACGTGCTCCAAGAGATCACGCAGCACGCCTTGCGGGCGGGCGACATCATAAGACATTTGCGCGAGTTCATCACCCGAGGCGGTGGCGAGAAGAGGCTCGAACACATCGAACAACTCACCGAAGAGGCAATGAAGCTCGCCCTCATGGGCTCGCGTCTGGCCGGCATTAAGACCGAATTGTGTTTCGAGGCCAAGTGCGATCTCGCTCTGGTCGATCGGATCCAGATCGAGCAGGTGCTGATGAACCTTATTCGCAATGCAATCGAAGCCATGGATTCGATCGAAGATCCGAAGCTTACGATCACGACACGAAACGAGAGCGACAACACCGTCGTCGTGGAGGTGTCCGACACCGGTTCCGGCATCTCGGCCGAAGTCGAAGGCGTGCTGTTTCGTCCGTTTGTCAGCAGCAAACCCCGCGGTCTTGGGATAGGTCTCGCGATGTCAAAACGCATTATCGAGGCGCACGGTGGGCGCATAAATGGCCGGCGCAGGGCTTGCGGAGGCTCGACCTTCACATTCTCCTTGCCCTTGAAAGAGGGACCGCCCGATGTCCAGTGACCTGACCGTCCATATCGTCGACGACGAGGAGCCATTTAGAAAATCGCTGACGTTTCTATTGGCATCCGCAGGTTTCGCAGTCAGCGCACACGAGTCGGCCGCTGCGTTTCTGGCCCTGCTGCCGCTACCCAGGAAAGCCTGCCTCGTCACCGATCTTCGAATGCCGCATATGGATGGGGTCGAGCTGTTGAAGCGATTGAGCAGCATGAATATCGATATCCCGACCATCGTCATTACCGGCCTCGGCGACGTAGCAATGGCTGTTCAAGCCATGAAGGCGGGTGCTGTCGACTTCATCGAAAAGCCCTTCAAGGACCAGGTGCTGATCGCTGCCATCAATGAAGCCGCTGGTCGAAGAGAGACAGCGGTAGCCGACGCGAATATTGAGGCGATCGCGTCGCGGCTAAGTCTGTTGACGGAACGCGAACATCAGGTTCTCGACGGGATTGTCAACGGGCTTCAGAACAAGGTGATCGCCTTCAATTTGGGTATCAGCTCCAGGACCGTCGAAGTCCATCGTGCGAACGTCATGGACAAGATGGGCGCGCACAATCTGGCCGAGCTTGTCCGAATGATCATCGCCTCTAATGCGATGCCAAGGCACCGTATAAGTACTTAGTGGTTGTTCCGAATTTTTTCGTCGCTCCCAATTTCGTATTGGTATGGGAGTACGCGGAGGAGATTTGGATGACGACCATGAGCCAAGCCGTCGATCACCGTCTACTTGCACCGAGGGGCATGGATGTCATGGGGGAGCGAAAGCTGCCGCCAAGCACCAGTCTGAGAGTGAATGCCGGCCAGGGTATCTATCGCGAGGGCCAGCGTGCCGCCTCGATCTATCAGGTGCAGTCTGGTGCCGTGCGCGTCTATCGGCTTATGCAAAACGGTCACCGGCATATCCTGTCGTTTTATGGACCGGGTGAATGGTTCGGTCTGCAGGATGGCCATTTCCACGACGACTTCGCGGAAGCGATCTGCGAGAGCCATGTGCGGTCATTTTCCGTGGCCGGCTCGCAAATGTTGCCGGTCAGCCTGCTTGGCATCGCACTGAGCAGCCTTGCTTGCGCGAACTCCCGCCAGCTCATGATTGTCCGCCAGAGCGCGCTCGAACGTGTCGCCGTCTTCATTCAGGAGATGGCGAGCCGCCATTTCGGCGCAAGTGAATTTGAGCTCATGATGTCGCGCGCCGATATTGCCGACTATCTCGGGCTGACAGTCGAGTCCGTCGCCCGCGCATTCACCAAGCTGCGGACAAACGGCATCCTTCGCCTGCAGGGACGAGGCCAACGTTATGTTCGTATCGTCAATTCCGACGGCCTTGCCGCGCTCTGTAGGTGAAATTCCGTGCCGATCGTGGTATTGAACATCGGCTCCTGTCATGACGTCACGTCCTGCGCCGAAATTCCCCTTCGCAACCCTCGGCAGGAAGGAAGCAGGCCACGCTCTGTCGGGAAGGCTTGGATGACACCGCAAGACGATGAAAGCCCAAGGACGCCGCTCGAAGCCCGAGATATTTACAGGGAACTCGACCGCATTTTCGACAGCGTCGAATTTCAGGCGTTCGATCGCGGACGGCGCTTTCTAAAGTATGTGGTTGGAGAAGTGCTCGCCGGGCGACAAGAACATCTGGACGTCCGTACCATCGCGCAATTCGTATTCGACAGAGATTCGTCTTACGACGCGGAAGACGACCCCGTTGTCCGTATCGAAGCCGGCCGCACACGCCGCGCCCTTGTGCGCTACTATCTTACGGCCGGCAAAGACAATCCCATCCGAATTGTCATTGCCAAGACGGGATGTATTCCGAGCTTCCACCAAGGCAATGCGGCTTTTGCCCCGGGAGAAGCGCATTCAGGCGAAGACGACCTGCCAAGTGCGACAGCGTCCCAAGATCCACCCGCCCCTTCGGAAGAGTCACTTAGCTATCGCGACATGTTGTTGTCGATCGGTGTGCCCTTGGGTCTGGTGGCGATCATCATCCTCGCGCTTGTGAAGCCATTGCGGTCAGTCTTCTTTCATTTGATCGTCTGAGGTGCGGGGTCCACCCCCGGCGACGAACGGCCGAAAATCATCGCGAACCGACGTGCTGGCCGAAAACGGGAAGATCGGCGCCGTGCGAAGTTGGCCCGCGATATTTGCGCGATAACCGCGCATCCTCCCTACGTGGAATTGCGTAGTGATTCATCACAATTTGCAGCCACCGGAAAGCGCTATATCACTCTATTCAGGCGAGGACGCTTCGTTGTCGCTCAAATCGTCCGGCACGTCCCCGCAAGTGCGTTGCCCGGTTGCTCGCAGCCTGTTTCTGCGGCAATGCGCATGCGATCTTGCGCCCGCGCTCCGGCATCCTTTTCTGGAGGTGATTTCGCATGGCTCGTCCGTCTATGATCACAGCGTCCAAATCGGTGGCCACAATCGTCGCCGCGACCTGCCTGTCACTCAGCCTGTCGGCGCCAAGAGCCTACGCCCAACATGACGTCTTTGACGATTTCCCGTTCGTTATCAGCTGTGAAAATAAGGGCACGTATCACGCCTACTACCTCTCCAGGGTCACGAAGAACGGCACGGCGACCTACGTCGCCTCGGACAACATCGCCGGGACTATCTCGCTCGACGGCCATGCAAAGGCGGTCGGGGGTCCAGGGGGAGGTAACTGTGCTGGCAAGACCCTTGAGCAACTGCGTGCCGCTGGCCAGGCCCATGATCTCAAGCGCTAGCCGTCTGCTTCAACAGGACCCGTGAGCCTGGGCAGTTGTTGGCGCTGCCTACGCCTCCAGCTTAGAATTTTCGTTCGAAGCGCATGATGCCGGCCACCTGATCCGTATTGGCCGCATCCCAGTTCGTGTAGGAGATTTCCGGCTGAACGAGCAGATGCTCTACCGGGCGCCACTGCACGTTTGCCGTTCCCGCGAAGATCTTGGAATCCGTGTAGGCAATTTGCACGTTGGCCGAAAGCTTGTCAGAAATCGGTTCGGTAAAGCCGGTCCACAGTGCCCAGTCACCCCAGCCGCAGTCCGCGCGATCAACCGGACAGGCGCCGCTGGCGAGATTGGTGCCGGCATAGTTGTTGAGCTTGTCGCCATCGGTGTTCCAGCCGCCCATCAGGAAGACCTTGAAATCGCCAAAGGCGACATCGAGGCGTGCCTTGATCGCACCTTCCTCGACAATGGAATCATAACCGCCGACGAACTTCAGTTCCCAGGCATCGGCCTTGTAACCGGCGCCTGCAACGACATCGGGCATATAGTGATCGGCCTTCGAGGTCACCCAGTCATGCGTTGCGGCTGGATCGGGATCACCGAAATATGTGGCATTGTCCGAAGAGTTGGAATCTTCGAGCGAAACCACCGCGGTGAAACCGTTGCCGGCGTCATACATATAGGTGAGTTGGTTGAGCTCGTATGGGCCGTCGTAGATGACGTCGTCGTTGGCGACATTGCCGGCATAGTCGGTATAGGAAATAAACTGCGAGTCGAGCTTGCCGACGGTGATGCCGGCCAGACTGATGTTGGCAAACAGTAGCTTCTCCTGCAACGTGTTGTCCTTGGTTTGCCAACGCAGGACCGTGTTGGTCTTCAACGGGCCGTATTCCGTGTCCGTTGCCGTATCGATGCCCAACTCGGCACGATTGCGCCAAAGCGTTCCGAAATCGGAATCAGGATCGTAGGCGTCGTACCATTCGCCCTGCGTCCTCACCCTACCGCTTAATTTTAGACAGGTGTCGGTCCCCGGAATATAGAAATACTGAAGCCCGAATGCATCGCAAATCCGGACATATTCAAGCGGTTCCGGCTCGGCGGCGACGATCGCATCGGCCGCATACAAGCCGGGCGCGGCAACAAGGGACACAGAGGCGCAGAGAAAAATGCGACTGATCTTCATTGTAGGTTCCCCCATGCCAAAAGGCACACCTAGAGCGAAAAAGAGTATCGAACCACAACCCCACATAAGCTTGCCTCATCGGCACTATGTCGACAACTGTCCGGGCGAGCAAATTGCAGCCTGGTGCACAATTAAATTCAGGTGTTGCTTTAGTATCGCTTATGGCAAGTGCATCTTAGCGGCCCGACTTGTGCGTAACATGCTGTCGCGGCTGGAAAATCATCCCTCAATGAGCAATCTGATCCTGTCGAGATCCGCCCGCGTAACCGGATTGTAGACCACCATACTGAGATCGGGACGGCCATCAACGGCAAACGCGGAATATTCGAACCCGATCGGGCCGAGAACCGGGTGCTTTATGTGCTTGACGGCCTCGCCATGGCTGCGAAGGTCGTTGTCGCGCCACATCACTTTGAACTCGGGGCTTAGCCGGCAGAGTTCGTCGACGAGGGGTTCCACATCCGCCGCCGCCCCTGCTCGTGCCGCGTCTATCTTGAACGCACCCACGACGAAGCGCGCGACGCTTTCCCAATCATACTGCACAGCCCGGGCGCTCGGGTCGAGGAAGACGAAGCGCAGGATGTTGCGCTGCTCCGGCGGCAGTGATCCGTAATCGATCAGCATGACCGTCGCAGCGCGATTCCAGGCGACAACGTCCCATATGGCCGTCCTGATGAGGGCGGGGCTCGGTTCCAAGGCATCCAGCACGCGCTGGAGCCGCGGCGTAACACCTTCATCTTTCCTGTAGCGCACCTCGGGTGGATGACCGAGCCCGAGCAGGAAGAGATGCTCTCGCTCGAGATCCGTCAGCATAAGGGCGCGGGCGATCCGGTCGAGCACATCAGCCGAAGGCGCCCCGCCTCGCCCCTGTTCAAGCCATGTGTACCAGGTCGGGCTGATATTGGCGCGTTGCGCCACCTCCTCGCGGCGCAGGCCAGCGGTGCGGCGGCGCGCTGGAGAATAACCGAAGGCAGCCGGATCGAGCTTCGCGCGCCGTTCCTTCAGATAAATCCCAAGCGGATTCTCGCTCAAAGCGTGTTCGCCCATCCTGTTAGCCATTATACCACGATAATCTCACTACTTTACCAGGATAATCCAAAAGTACACATCTGTCTCCAACGAAACCATGGAGACTGTACTGATGCGTGTATTTGTCACCGGCGCGACCGGTTTCATCGGCTCGGCCGTTGTAAAGGACCTGATTACAGCTGGCCATCAAGTGATCGGCCTTGCTCGTTCGGAAGAGAAAGCACCGGCCCTGGCTGCCGCTGGTGCCGAGGTTCTCCGCGGATCGGTTGAGGACTTGGACAGCCTGAAGGAGGGCGCGCAGCGGTCGGATGGCGTCATCCACCTGGCCTTCAACCATGACTTCTCGAAATTCGTGACGAACTGTGAGGACGATCGCCGTGTGATCAGGACACTCGGCTCCGCGCTCGCCGGCTCCAACCGACCCTTGATCGTGACCTCTGGGACGCCAATCGCCAACACCGTGCCCGATCAGCCGGCCGAGGAAGGCAATGCGACCGTCGGTTCGGACGTGCATCCTCGCGCAGCCTCGGAGGAGGAGGCCGCTTCTGTCGCCGCTGAAGGGGTCAATGTCTCGGTGGTGCGCCTTCCGCAGGTTCACGACACCGTCAAGCAGGGTCTCATCACCCCTGTGATCGAGATGTATCGCGAGAAGGGCGTATGCGCCTATGTCGGAGACGGACGAAATCGCTGGCCGGCGGCATACATTCTCGATGTAGCCCGCCTCTACAGGCTGGCGATCGAAAAGGCTGAGCCGAACGCAAAGTATCACGCGGTCGCGGAAGAAGGTGTGCCGATGCGCGATATTGCGGAAGCCATTGGTCGACGCCTAAAGTTGCCGGTCAAATCCATCGCCCCGGAAGAAGCCCAAGCCTATTTCGGCTGGCTCGCAATGTTTGCTGGCCACGACATGCCTGCCTCCAGCGCACAAACGAAGAGGAAGCTTAAGTGGGAACCGATTGGGCCCGGGTTGATTGCCGATCTCGAACAGTTGCGCAGTTCCGACGTCTGAGGCTTGCGGGAGTTTCCATAGAGACTGGCGAGGGTGCGATATATCTGCGCCAACGCCGGTAAGAGCGAACTGGAAAAGTTCTGCTGGCACCTGGCCTGTCCTGCCGACGCTCGTCCGCGACGATCGCGGACGAGCTTAAGAAGCGCCACATTTCCTTCCTGCTTCTTCGACTTCGTCATCTATCGGTTCCGTGGAGGCATCCGTCGCTATTTGCGACCTGAGACATTGCTTGGGCACGGCTGCATGTGCCGCCTGCGCTACCAATCCGCGGCAAATTCGACTATACTTTTGCCCCGTGAATAGTCTGGCTTGTTCGTCGGTCGCTTCGCTTCGAAGCGACCCTTCTCGAAGGAGTTCCCGGTGGTTCGTTGAGGACGCAGCCGACCTCAGAAGGGAGATTTGCCATGAAAATTTCGCAGACATTGTTGATTGGGGCAGCTGTGCTGGCGAGCAGCCTGTTCATGGCTCCAGCCCAAGCAGCGGAGGACCATGTCCTTGTTTTGCCTGACAAGGTAAAATGGGGCCCCGCTCCCCCGGTGCTTCCAGCCGGAGCTAAGGCGGCGGTACTCTATGGCGATCCGGCCAAGGAGGGTCAATTCGCGCTTCGGCTCAAATTGCCACGTGGATATCACGTTCCTCCCCATACGCACCCAGTGGACGAGAACGTGACCGTTATCTCTGGGAGGTTCCAACTCGGCATGGGGGAGGTTGCCAACAGGAGCAAGGCTGAGGCGTTGCCGGCCGGCAGCTTCTTTTCGTTACCGCCTGGTATGGCCCACTATACCTACACAGACGAAGAGACAGTGATTCAGATCAATACCATGGGTCCGTGGGGCCTCAAATACGTCAACCCGAAGGACGATCCGCGCAAAAAAATGTGATGGGCTTTGCCTTCTCCTGAATTGGAGGGGCGGTCGAGCCGCCCTTCTGACGATTGTCGTGCACCCCCAACGTCGAGTGCCGGGCGTTGCGCGGATGAACACATCTGCCGTCAGCTAGAAGAACCCACCAGCGACCTAAGCAGATTTATGATTCGAAGCCGCGTCCGGGCGTCGTTGATCTTGGCGAACGCACGGTTTAGTTCGATGCCCTCCCCTGAGGCGAGAAAGCCAACCAGGCCATTCCCGGCAGCAATAATTTCTTCCCCAATAGTCTCTGATGACGCAGAGGCGTCCTCGAAGAAATATGAAACCGGCACATCAAGGCAGTTTGCAACGCTTTGCAACCGGCTGGCACCGACCCGGTTTGTGCCTTTTTCATATTTCTGCACTTGCTGAAACGTCACATTCAGCCCTTCTGCGAGCCTCGTTTGACTCATGCCCAATATGCGACGCCGCATTCGAATACGTCTCCCGACTTCGACATCTATCGGGCTCGGATCCTTCTTTATTGGCCCCTTATGCACGATTCTCTCTTTCTGGCAGACGGTGCCTCGACGCTTACCGACACAGCTATCTTGATAGGGAGCGATAGGTCGATACGCGTCGACCTCCTGTGTTTCCGCCCGCTGCCCGAAACGGCGAAAGTGTTGACACCATCGCGACGAAGGCTTGCTGAATCGACAGTCTGAATGGGCAGCAAGACCGCCCATCGAGCTTGGGGAATCGATGGGCGGGGGGCTGCTGCGGGATCCCGAGGACATCATAACCACAGGACCCACTGTCCATGACTGCCGTCCCGCATGTCAAACTTCAACAGGGATTGCTCCATGCTGTGACCTTGCGTTTCGCTTTCCTGCGCATTCAGGATAATATCTGCGTTATGCGAACATATCTCGTCGGCCAACAGTCAACGGTGGATGCCTTACGGCGTCCTTAGGCTTTGCCGATCGATGATCGCTGAATAACCGTCATGGTTTCGACCGCTTGTTCAAGCCGCACCTTTAGCAATGCTTCTGACGGTGTTTTTACTTGCTCCCGCTCCGACGCAGTTTCGCTGCATCAGATGGCATTTCACCGAAGGACTGGTGATAGAGCGCTGCAAACCGTCCCATATGGGAGAACCCCCAGCTCCGCGCGACTTCGGCAACCGACATGGAAGTGGCCGGATCTGTAAGCGCTTTGCGAGCGCCTTCCAGGCGGATGGTCCGCAGATAATTTAGAGGCGTGGTGTCCTTGAACTGCTGAAAGGCCGCCTGCAATGCCCGCACGCTGGTGCCGGCCGCCTCAGCGACTTCGGTGATACCTATCGGAGACGAAATATTGGCGTGCATATATTCGATTGCTCTCTTCAGGCGCTTTGGTATCGCTGGAGACACCGGTTTTGTCAGCCGCAGGGAATAGCTATTTGGCACGGTTTCCAGCAGCATCGTCATCATCGCCTGCAACAGGCGTTCGATGAACGTCGACGAGGGCTGATGCTCGCCTTCAATGTCCAGGCAACTCCAGACAAGATTTCCGAGTGCCGCTATCCGCGAACCTTTTACAGTTGCCAGGTTGACCACGTCGGCAAAATCGATGCTGCTGGCGACCGGCGCATCCAGCAGTTCACTCAACTGGCGGATCATCGTTGACTTTTCGAACGCTATGCCGATGTGGCTGCGACCCTCATGGAGGACCAGCTTATCGAAGCACGACATGTCGCCCAGGAGGCCCGTCGCCGGTTCAGACACGAGCTGTCTTCGGCCCGTGTCGATTGCCATCACGCTTGAGGACGGAAGGTAAAGAGCGTAGGCGTCTGGCCCGCCTGAGAGCGTGACCTTCATTCCGGAATGGCATTTTCCGTTCCAGACGCTACAGCGTCCAACGGCGTAATGCTGGTCTTCTACCGAGATCAATGCGCCGCGCTGAAGGGGCTCCACCTTCGCGGGCGACAAGGTTCTTGCGTAGTGCTCCGTCATTTCGTCGGCATCGGCATTCACAATTCTGAATACGGAATGAGAGACGTACCTCATAAACTTCCCCAAACCAGCGATCCTTAAGGACGCTCTCACGGGGTTACCCCAAACCAAGTGAGAGCAGACCGCAGATCCCGACTATCCCTATCCGTAATCCTAGACGAACGGCGGCGTGAATGCATCATCGGCCGAAACACTGCCCAAAACGCAATAGCAACATGGACAAATGCTTCGTGACGTTCGCCAAACACAAGGCGTCGTGATGGTCGCCAAACGCTCCCCGCGAAGTCCATTTTTATCCACTTAGCGTATTCCATATCCTTTTTACGAATATAAATTCGAAAATCCGGATCATCGGATTGCATGTTAAGTAATTATTATCTGGGAGCACCGACATCAAAGTAGTTCTAGAAATTAGAACCTTGGAGATCGACCTTGATTGAAACAAGTCGGCATAAACAGCAATAAAATCCACTCCACTCAATTTTTTTGACGTTCTCTCCGCAATTTCTATTGCGCAAAACTTCGCAGATCCAGAGCCCGTGCTCCAAATGAAGCACGGCGTTGCAAACTTATACGGTTAAGGCGCCGCATGACAAAAAAAATCCGCAGACAGCCGTTTGGCAAATTATACGTGCTTTCGAAGCGGCTGATCGTCGATAGATCGGGAAATTTTGGCGGGATAACGGTCTTGCTTGCTGTTCCTCTCGTGGCAACGGCCGGCTTGGCACTGGACGTTACAAATGCGCTGTTGGTCAGAACGGAGCTTTACAACGCAGCCGATGCCGCAGCGATCGGCGCCGTTGCGGATTCCTCCCCTGCAGTGGCCGCGGCAATGGCCATGTCCGGTGACGGCACTGTTACAGTTGGCCAGGATGACGCACGAAAGCTTTTCTTCGGCCAGGCATCCGCGGACCTTCGAAACATACCGGTCAACATCGATATTGCCGTCACGAAAGCTGCGAACATGGTTACGTCCACGGTGACCTTCAGCGCCACGGTACCGACGACGCTTCTGCAGATTTTGGGGAAGACCTCCATACCGATAGGCGGATCCGCCACCGCGCAGTATCAGACTGCAAATTTCATCGATTTCTACATGCTTCTCGACAATTCGCCTTCCATGGGCGTCGGAGCGACGTCGACCGACATAACGACCATGCAAAACAATACGAGCGATAGCTGTGCGTTTGCATGTCACAACCTGGATACGACAAACAACTATTACAATTTGGCGAAGAAACTCGGCGTCAGCATGCGCATCGACGTTGTGCGTCAGGCCACCCAGAAGCTGACGGAGACAGCCACCGCCAACCGCTCGAGCCTTAACCAATATAGGATGGCCGTTTACACCTTCGGAAGCCAGGCCGAAAAGGCAGGGCTAACAACCGTATCCGACCTGTCGGCCGACATGACGCAAGTGAAAAATTCCACCGATGCAGTGGATCTGATGACCACTCCCTACCAAAATTACGTCAACGACCAGCTGACGAGCTTCGACGCGATGCTGTCGCAACTGAAGACGGTAATTGGCACCGGCGGCGGCGGTACGACCAATACCGATCGCTCAAAAGTACTTTTCTTCGTGACCGACGGAGTTGGCGACAGTCACAAGCCAAGCACCTGCACGAAGACGATGACGAGCGGCGGCCGTTGCCAGGAACCGATCGACACGTCTTTCTGCCAACCCCTGAAGAACCAGAACATCAAGATCGCCATACTCTACACGACCTATCTGCCACTGCCGAAAAACGGCTGGTACAATACCTGGATAGCGCCCTTTCAGTCGCAGATATCCACGCGCCTCCAAAGCTGCGCCTCGCCCGGCTTATATTTTGAAGTCAGTCCGACACAGGGCATTGTCGATGCGATGAATGCACTGTTTCTCAAGGTCATTCGCTCGCCGCGGCTCACGGGATAATCGTCGTAAGGGTGCGGGCGCAGACCCTCTTGACGGAATGTTATCGATAACATAACCTCTCCTCACCGGCCGCGCTTTTGCGTTCAACCAATCAGCAAGGCTTATCGGCTGCTGTCGCGCACGATCAGTTCAGGCGAAATCCTCACATCGTCGACGCTCTGCCCGCCATCCAGGATATCGAGGATCAACCGGGCGGTCTTCTCGCCGATTTCGCGCGCGAAGGCGTTGATCGTGGTCAGCGTCGGTACGCAAACCTCACCGATTTCATAGTTGCCGAACCCACCGATCGCGAAGCGCTGCGGGACGGGAACGTCCAATCGGCGGCATTCCGTCAGCGCGCCGTAGGCCGCAAGGTCGGACACGCAGATAACTGCCTCGGTGTCCGGATAGGTTTCGATCAACGTCGCCATTGCATTGGCGCCCTCGCGCATCGAAATGGGCGGCAGCCCGGCGGCAATCAGGCGTGAAGCATCGAGCCCGTGCGCTTGCATTGCAGCAACAAAGCCGGTCCGCCGCTCGCTACCGCGCGTATCGCGTCCGACATCGCCGCCGATGAAAGCGATGCGGCGATACCCTGAGCGGACGAAATGATCGACCATGTCGCGAACGGCGCCGGCGTTGGAGAATCCCACGTAATGACCGATCGGCTCGGCAGGAACATCCCACGTCTCGATCACGGGGATATTGACCGTCTCCAACAGACGCCGGGCGCGTGGTGTGTGCTTGCCGCCAGTCACGACAATCGCCTGTGGCTTGCGCCGCAGAAGCTGCTCGATGAGCCGTTCCTCCTCCTCCATGTTGTAGTTGGTATACCCCAACAGGATCTGCATGCTGCGCGAGGCCAGGGTATCTGAGAGCCCACCAACCGTATCGGCAAAATTGGCATTGTTGATGGAGGGGATGGTAACGGCGACGAAATCGGACTTCTGCGAGCGCAGATTGGATGCGGTGCTGTCGAAGACATAACCCAGATCCTCGGCTGCGCTGAGGATCGCCTCCCTGGTCACCTTGCTGACCAGACTGTCCGCCTTGAATGCGCGAGACACCGTCATCGGAGAAACCCCCATGACGCGGGCTATGTCAGCCATGGTTGGCGGCTTGCGATTATTGCTCATCAACGATCCATGTTATCGATACCACAAGAGTAATATGCATTTCCCGCCGATGGCAAGACGCGATCAGTGCCGTTCCCTCCGCTCGCGCAAGACACTCTCCAACGCGATTTAACCAAGGCCATCAATCTGCGTCGGTGAGCGGCACACCCGCACTTATCTTGGCAACATTCTCCGCCGGATGAAGATCGTCGCCGTGGATATAGACACCAGCCAACCTGTCGGCGAGGGCTGCGCCGACCGAGGATTTGCCGCAGCCGGAAACGCCCATGATGACGAACCGTCGCGGCTGCATCGCTTTAGAGTGACGCTGTGATGCCGCCGTCGACATAGAGCACATGCCCGTTGACAAAAGAGGATGCGTCGGAGGCTAGAAAGACGCAGGCGCCGACCAGTTCTTCGACCCGTCCCCAACGTCCGGCAGGCGTGCGCTTCTCCAGCCATGCCGAAAAATCGGCGTCGGCGACCAGTGCGGCGTTCAAAGGCGTGTCGAAATAGCCCGGCGCGATGGCATTGCATTGCAGCCCGTATTTCGCCCAGTCCGTTGCCATGCCCTTGGTGAGATTGCCGACGGCGCCTTTCGTTGCCGTGTAGGGCGCGATCGAGGGTCGCGCCAGTGCGGTCTGGACGCTGGCAATATTGATGATCTTGCCGGCGCCGCGTTTGATCATGTGGCGCGCAACGGCTTGGCCGACGTTGAAAACGCTCGATATATTGGTTCGAAGAAGACGTTCGAATGCATCGGCTGGGAAATCTTCCAACGGCGTGCGGAACTGCATGCCGGCGTTGTTGACCAATATGTCGATGGCACCGGTCTCGGCTTCGAATTTGTCTATGGCGTCATGAGAAGCGTGATGATCCGTCACGTCGAAAGGCAAAACGTGAACTGTGCCGTCGAACTGAGCTGCGGCGTTGGCGAGCTTTTCCGCGTCGCGGCCGTTGAGCACCAGCTCGGCGCCGGCGCCCGCCAGTCCCTGCGCAAGGGCCAGGCCAATGCCTTGCGACGAACCCGTCACAAGCGCGCGCCGCCCTTTGAGATCGAAAAGGCCAAGAGACACCGTTTCCTCCATTTTTTCATCTCGACAATTGTCGTTGTCCCTGTCTATGTTATCGATAACATCGATGTCAAGGGAGGAATCGAAAGATGGAAGAGCCGGTTGTCCTTCAGGTTGGATCCTATCCGCAATGGGACCAGGAACCCCTGGATGCGGCGTTTCGCGTCTACCGCTATTTCGAGTCCGCGGACAACGCCGCCCTTTTGGCGGGGGTCGGTCTGACCATAAAAGCGATTGCCACGCGCGGCGAACTCGGTGCCAACAGGGCCATGATCGAAGCCTGCCCCAATCTGGAATTGATTTCGGTCTATGGTGTCGGCTTCGACGCGGCGCTTTCTGGCGCTGGACAATGTTCTTTGCAGCCCCACCACGCCTCGGGCACCGTCGAGACGCGTAGGGCCATGGGCCAGCTTGTCCGCGGCAATCTCGCCGCCCATTTTACCGGCCAGCCGCTGCCCACACCCGTTCCTTGAGGAGAAAGACATGAAGGCCATCGTCGCTCACGCCGCCAAAGATATACGCATTGAGGAACATCCGGAAGAGGAACCGGGTGCGGGGGAAGTCAAGCTCAGACTCGCCACCGGCGGAATCTGCGGCAGCGATCTGCATTATTACAACCACGGCGGCTTCGGCACAGTTCGATTGAGGCAGCCGATGATCCTGGGCCACGAAGTCAGCGCGACGGTTGCGGCACTTGGCCCTGGCGTCCAAGGACTTGAGGTCGGCCAGCTCGTCGCCGTTTCACCGTCGCGTCCGTGCCGGACGTGTCGTTACTGCCAGCAAGGTTTGCACAATCAGTGCCTGAACATGCGCTTCTACGGCAGCGCCATGCCTTTCCCGCATATTCAGGGCGCATTCCGCGAAACACTTGTCGCCGATGCCATTCAATGCGTCCCAGCCGACGGCCTAACGGCTGGCGAAGCCGCGATGGCTGAACCACTGGCCGTCACGCTGCATGCCACCAGGCGCGCGGGCGAGATGATGGGCAAGCGAGTGCTCGTCACCGGCTGCGGACCGATAGGTGTCTTGTCCATCCTGGCCGCTCGACGCGCCGGAGCGGCGGAAATCGTCGCGACCGATCTCTCGGACTTCACCCTTTCACTTGCCAAGCAGTGCGGAGCAGACCGGGTCATCAACTCAAATGAGGAACCCGATGCGCTCTCCGCCTATTCGGCCGACAAGGGAACCTTCGACATCCTCTATGAATGCTCGGGGGCTGCCGCCGCGCTCGTTAGCGGGATCGCAGCACTCAGGCCGCGCGGGATCATCGTCCAATTGGGCATCGGGGGCGACATGGCGCTGCCAATGCTGACCATCACCGCGAAAGAGCTGGACCTGCGCGGCTCATTCCGCTTCCACGAAGAATTTGCCGTGGGCGTCGACCTGATACGCAAGCGCCTGATCGATGTCAGGCCGCTAATCACCCATTCCGTGCCGCTTGCTGATGCGATCGGCGCCTTCGAGATCGCGTCCGACCGCAGCCGGGCCATGAAAGCCCAGATCGTCTTCTCCTGAAGCGCGGCTCATGAAGCGATACGCCATGCAAGCATGATGAGAGATAAAGCAAAATGTCGTTCTTCGAAATTGTGGATCCGGCTTTCGGTAGGTTCGTCCTCGGCAATGCTCCCGTCAAACCGATCGCCAACGGCTTCGAGTGGATTGAGGGGCCCGTCTGGTTCGGCGCCCTGAATTGCCTTCTCTTTTCCGACATCCCCAACAATCGCATCATGCGCTGGATACCGGGTGTCGGGTTGGTACCAGCGTCTTTCGTGAACCATCCAACTTTGCGAATGGCCATACGCGCGACCGGCAGGGCCGCCTCGTAAGCTGCGAACACGGCAGCCGGAGCGTGACGCGAACGGAATTTGATGGTTCGATTTCGGTGATCGCCGAGGGCTTCCAGGGCAAACGGCTGAATTCGCCCAACGATGTCATCGTGGCCTCCGAGGGCGCCATCTGGTTCACGGACCCGCATTAGGGCATCGCCACGGCAGCAAACATAAGCCGTTCATTACGGCAATCACCAGCGTTTATGCGATTTCGCTCAACAGGCACGGGGCGCTTTGAGCCTGTGCCCGGCCACCGGGGAAAGAAGTCGACGGTGGTGCCCACAGCGGTCGCGCGGGAACTCGCCGGTTCATCTGGGTAGTTGCAAGGGAGACGGCAGACCATCTCATAATAGTTGCGTCCCTGGGGGCTCACTTACCGTTGCCGGAAAGGGCCGTTACCTTGACGTCGACGGCCGTCGACGGATCAATCGAATGAGGTCTCAAGACTAATGATCTCGTCCCTGGCCCAAGCTTCGGCCAAGCCCATCAACTGGCTCATCTCCTTTTTCAGAGCGACGGTCCGGCTGATATCATCCGCGTGCTCGCTATCCCGGCGAATGTAGTAGAACTCGCCAACCGCTATCCCCGCCGCCTTCCGCCTCTCCTCAAGCGACGACTTCAAATCCGTCAGCTCCGTCTTGATTGCGAAATAGCGCCGCATGACGGCGATCAAACGCAGGTCGTTGTCTGTACCATCCATATTAGCATTTTCCAAAACTCACTGGTCCCGGAAGAAACAGATTCGCGCTTTCCTGTCACGCAACCTGCGCGACGCACGACTGACGTCGCCTTCGCTCTGAAGAGAAAAAGCCCGGCGCGGCAGGAGGTAAGCGGGTCCGAAAATCGATGTGCAATGTTGCACTGCAGCCATTTTACGACAGAACCCTGCCATCTCGGTTCCGCGGCAGCTTTCGATCTCAAGGATGCCTTCCGGGATCAAGTCTTTTCGACGGCGGTTCAAAAACATCAACGATGCGCAACCACATGGCGGCCAAAGTCGAAGCCGCACGCACCGTCGGGCTCCAGTTTGCTTGCTGGCGGGCCGGCGGGAGCTGCTGGAGCCGCCGTCGACCTACCGAACTCGTGCGACACTCGCGGCTGATACCCGTGACGTCAGGCTTTCTTAGCGCGATTGGCCGCAGGCGCGGCGCTCAATGTCAAGCGATCCTGCAATTCCTTTGCCTGACGCGCTTCACGAAGCCGAAGCGTTTTTTCATTGCGGGAGCGCACGAGAGGGTCGGGTTCTTCGACAGCACTGGTGCGCGCGAAGAATTGCGATTGAACATTGCTGAAGGCAATCTCCGCCTTTTGGCGGGATTTGCTGTATGTCTGCGTCATGGTGTTTCCTGAACTCATAGCCGCTCTGTGTCTTGCGGCAATAAAAAAGGCCAGGCTAGCTGCCTGACCCTGATTGGCGTCATGCTCTCACAGTGCCAGTACATCCGTGGTCAACGGAAAGCAGACGCCGAGTGAGTTAGGCAGCCTGAAGGTTGCAAGCTGACATTTTGCCCGACTTGCTGTCGCGCTCAAGGTCGTAGCCGATCTTCTGGCCCTCGACGATTTCGCGCATACCAGCGCGCTCGACGGCAGAGATGTGGACGAATGCGTCAGTGCCGCCGTTGTCAGGCTGGATAAAGCCGAAGCCTTTGGCGGAATTAAACCATTTAACTGTGCCAGTGGTCATGATGAACCCTTTCATAGCAATAGAGGGACCACAACGCCCAAACGGCGCTGCAGATGATGATAGCGATTTTTGAAAGGAAAGTTCGTTCAGGGCGTGGTCCAAACACGCGGTAACCAAAGCTCAGCAAGCAAATATCGACTACCGGTATATAGGGTTCCCGCATCATCTTGTCAACTTTTAGTTTTCCATAACAGGCATTCTCGGCATATGGTTGTATCCACGACATCTTCCCTCCATCGCCGTTGCGGCGATACGAGATAGCGCATGACCAACATCAGTTGACACAAAGAGGATCTCAGTTTCCCGAAACGAGCTTGAGCCCGACAACGCCTGCCAAAATGAGAATGATGCAACCCACCCTCGTCGGCTCGACGGAGTCGCCCAGCACCGCCATTCCGAGGACCGCGGTACCTGCCGCGCCGATACCGGTCCAGACCGCGTAGCCTGTCCCGACCGGCAACGTACGGAGCGAGTACGAAAGAAGAAAAACACTCGACAGACCGGTGACGACGGTCAAGAGCCCGGGTATCAATCGCGTGAAACCGTCCGACGCCTTCATGCTGAGGGCGAAGGCGATTTCGAGAATACCGGCGATGCTGAGAAGTGCCCAAGCCATGAGAGACAGATCCATGGCACTGTAAAGTTATCGGCCTCGGGTTAAAGTGCGGCACGAGGTCTGTGATCAAGCGACCGACAGATGGGCGATCTCGCTCCACATCTGCATCGCGGCCCCTCGCAGCTGGCGATAATGGGCAGAAGGAATGTCGTGGCGCGGAACATGAAACAGGTTGGCGATCGGGTCGTGGATGGAAACGAAGCGTTGAAGCTGTCGTGATGATTTGAAGCGTTTCATGATCCGCTCACGCCGTCGGATGGGTTGATGGGAATTCTCCGCCCGATTGTTCAGCCCTTTGTGGGAACGGTGCTCGACGCCGGGCATGATCTCCCGCTTCGCCGCATCATAGGATCGAAGCTTATCGGTGATCATGACGCGCGGGGTAGAACCTTGCCCTTTCAGAAGCTTGCGCATCAAACGCTTTGCAGCCTTGGCATTACGGCGGCTTTGGACCAGAACGTCGAGGATGAAACCATCCTGATCCACGGCGCGCCAGAGCCAGTGTTTCTTTCCCCGAACGGTGATGACGACCTCGTCGAGGTACCATTTGTCACCGAGCCTACCAGCTGATCGCTTGCGGATATCATTGGCGAAGCACCTGCCGAATTTCTCGGCCCACAGTCTTACGGTTTGGTGAGAGACGATGACACCACGGGCTGCCAGCATATCCTCGACCATCCGTAGGCTGAGCGGAAACCGGAAATAGAGCCATACGGCATGGGCAATCACCTCCGCCGGAAACCGGTGACGACGATAGAGAGGATCACGTGCGGATCTGGTCATGCCGCCAGATCCCACATTTTGATCGATGCTCGGTTAACGTTACAGTGCCCTGGGATCTGCTTCCGCCACCGTGTGAGGCTGGCCCGGCCGTCGAATAGATTAATCGCATCGAGAGCGTCGAGCCCGCGGCCATATGTGGAATCGCGGGCTCTCTTTCGCATGTGCGATTGCATGTCCATTTTGGCTTCATCCCACGACTGAGGCTTCGGAAGGACTTCTCCGCTCAAGCATCATTTCCTACGAGCAACCCGAAAGATCACGTTGACAAAAGCGCAAAAGGATACTTGTATACTACCATGTCTCTAACGCCCCACCCCATTGATCGCCGACAGAATGCCGCTCAGCAGATTCACCGGCAGCTGCGTGACTGGATCATCACCGGCCAGCTCAAGACCGGTGCCATTCTGTCAGAGCCGCGCCTTGCGGATCTTTTCGGCATCAGCCGGACTCCGATCCGGGAAGCCATGAAGAAACTTGAGGAAGAGTCGCTTCTCGACATCTTTCCGCAGGTGGGTTCGATGGTTGCGCCGATCGAGATCGACATCGTCCGGGACAGCCAGTTCATCCGCGAAACGCTGGAAGTGCGGACCATAGAGCTCGCAACCGAGAATGTGACGAGCAGCAATATCGCGACGCTTCGCGGCATCATCGAGCGTCAGCGCGTGCTGGTCGAGGCGAAGGATCCGCATGGCTTCTTCGTTGCCGACGACGAGCTCCACGACACTTTCATGCGCATCGCCGGACGCCCATCCGTATGGTCGCTGCTCACGACGACCAATGCGCATCTCAACCGGGTTCGCTACCTGTCGCTCGAAGACCTCTCGTGGCTGCGCATGGTGTTCGAGGAACATTGCGACATCGTCGAAGCGGTCGCCGCGCACGATGTCGACCGCGCGACCCATTCCATGCGCGATCACCTGCGCTCCGTCCTTGCGGCCGTCGAGCGCGTGGCGATCGCCTATCCCGAATATTTCAAACAGGAGAACGAAACGGCCAAGTCGCTCTCGTAGCGAGTTTCGGTCTTCGGTTCAAAGTGGCCAACTAGGAGGAAAAGCCCGTGTCCCGGAAATTCATGACCACATTGATTGCCCTTGCCGGTCTGGCAAGCGCGTCGCTCGTCTCGGTCTCTGCACATGCAGACGACGTCCCGTCTGCCCCGGCGGCGGGCGCAAGCCAACGCATCGACGCCATTCGCAAGTCCGGTGTGCTGCGCGTGGCGGTTCTTGCCAATGCCCCCTGGCTGATCGAAAACACGACCGGCTCGGGCGATCAGTGGACCGGTCCCGCATGGACCCTCGCCAACGACTACGCCAAGCTGCTCGGGGTGACCCTGCAAGCGATACCGGTGTCGCACGAGACCAAGATCCCGGTCCTGGCGTCCAACCAGGTAGACATGTCAATCACGCCTCTTGCCGAAACGCCCGACCGCGACAAGGTCGTGGACTTCGTACTCTATTCGGCGACCAGCGTCTGCATGTTCGGCCGCGCCGACAATCCCAAGTTTGCCGACGTCAAGTCGATCGACGATCTCAACAATCCGAACGTGACGATCGCCTATTTTACCGGCGGCGGCGAAGAAGGTTGGGTCAAGGACCGCTTCCCCAAGGCGCATCTGCGCGGTGTGACCAGCTCGAGCGCGGTTGCACCGATCGAAGAAATCATGGCGCGTCGCGCCGACGCTGCACCGATCAATCGCATTCCCTGGGTCGGATTGAACAAGAAGGTAAAGGGGCTCAAGGCGCTTCCGGCGGAGAACAACTGCCAGGACAGCCAGGAGAAGACTTCCCCCGTCGGCCTTGCCATCGATAAGGGACAGGCTGCCTATCTCGACTGGCTGCGGGCAGTCGCCAAGGCCGAGCAGCCGAAGCTGCAGGCCGAAGAGGCCAAGATCGTCGAGAACCTGCCCTGACGGGCCTCTTCCAACCGGTTCGCAGCGGCAATAGGAGCATTGCGTGGATTTCGATTTCTCGCCCGTCCTCGATAGCTGGCAGTATCTGCTGGGAGGATTCGGGGTCACCTTGCTCCTGTCTGCCGCGACGGTCGGCTTCAGTCTTGTTCTCGGCACGGCGGTCGCGCTCGGGCGGGTCTATGGGCCGGTCTATCTCCGTCTGCCACTGACCTTCTATATCGACAGCATGCGGGCGATCCCCGTGCTGGTCGTGCTGGTCTGGATCTATTTTGCTCTGCCGATTCTCAGCGGCGTCAATCTGCCGCCGTTCTGGGCGGCAACCGTGGCGCTGTCGGTGCATATCGCCGCCTATGTGGCCGAGATCATCCGGGCGGGGATCGAATCCGTTCGTCAGGGGCAGATCCGGGCCGGAAAGGCCCTCGGCATGTCGAGCGCGCAGATCACCCGCAAGATCGTGCTGCCCCAAGCGCTCATCCGCATGTTGCCCGCCTTCGGCTCCATCGTTTCCATCACCATAAAGGATACGGCGATCGCCTCGGTGATTGCCGTGCCGGAACTCATCAAACGTTCCGAGACCGTCGCCGGTCAAAGCTATCGGCCCATGGAGGTATTCACGGTCGCAATGGTCGCCTATTTTCTGCTCCTCCTGCCGATCACCCGTATGATCGATCTCCTCTATCGCCGTTTTGCGCATCTGGGCCGGTCATGACCCTGGATTGGAGCGTCATATGGCAATTCCGCCAAGAACTGCTGAGCGGAACCCTCCTCACCATCGCCTTGACGGCGATCACCATGGTCATCGCGGTGCCGGGCGGCATCCTGCTCGCGCTCATGCGCCTCTCCCCGTCGCGGATTCTCTCGACGCTGAGCCTTTGCTTTGTGGAATTGTTCCGCAACCTGCCGATCATTCTCGTGGTCTATTGGGCCTTCTACGTGATGCCCGTCCTGCTCAACATAGAATTTTCGGCCTTCACCACCGGCCTCATCGCGCTCTGCCTCAACGTCTCGGCCTATAATGCGGAAACCTTTCGCGCCGGCATCAATTCGATCCGCATCGGCCAGACCAATGCGGGGCTCGCCCTGGGGCTGAGCCGCTGGCAAGTGATGCGCAAGATCATCCTGCCGCAGGCGGCGCGGCGCGTCCTTCCCGTGGTCGCCAGCACCTGGGTTTCGCTCTTCAAGGATACGTCGCTCGTTTCGGTGATCGCGGTGGGTGAACTGGCACATACCGCGCTGCAGATCCGGTCGCAGACCTTCCGCGTGCTGGAAGTGTTGACCGCCATGGCCGCCATCTACTGGCTTCTGGGCTATCCCCAGGCCAAATTCGTCGACTGGATCCAGCGCAAATTCGAGGTGAAGGAATGAACGCGACAACACAAGCAAAGAACAAGGACGAAGCCGTCGCTCCCATTCTTGTCTATGAGAATGTCCGCAAGCAATATGGCGCTTTCGTCGCCCTCAACGGCGTCTCCCTAAGAGTGAACGCCCGCGAAGTGCTATGCCTCATCGGGCCATCAGGTTCGGGAAAATCGACCTTGCTGCGCTGTACCAATGCGCTTGAGGCCATCGATGGCGGGACGATCTCCTTTGAGGGCCGGCCGCTTCCCAAGCGCGACAGCGAGACGCGCAAGATACGCCAGCGGATGGGCATGGTGTTCCAGAATTTCGAGCTCTTTCCCCATATGTCGGCACTCGACAATGTCGCCATGGCGCCGATTACCGTTCTCGGCATGAGGGAAAGCGAGGCACGCGAGCGGGCACGCGCATTGCTTTCGAAGGTCAATCTTGCCGACAAGGTCGACAATTTTCCATCTAACCTTTCCGGCGGCCAGCAGCAGCGCGTCGCGATCGCCCGCGCGCTGGCGATGGGGCCGGAGGTGATGCTGTTCGACGAGCCGACCTCCGCCCTCGACCCGGAAACGATCGGCGAGGTGCTGAACGTGATGAAGGCGCTCGCCGAGGAAGGCATGACGATGATCGTCGTCACCCACGAGATGACCTTCGCGCGCCGCGTTGCCGATCGCGTGGTCGTCTTCGAGCGAGGCGCCATCATCGAGGAAGGGTCGCCAAAGCAGATTTTCGAGAATCCGGAGGCGGGCCGGACACGCGATTTTCTCAGCCATCTCGGCTGGAACGGCTGATAGCGGCAATCACTGACTGAACATTCAAGCGAGGACCACAATGGAACAAACCTGGCGTTGGTTCGGGCCGGACGATCCGGTCAAGCTCCACGAAATCCGGCAGGCAGGGGCGACGGGCATCGTCAGCGCCCTGCATCATATTCGCTATGGCGAGGTCTGGAGCATCGAGGAAATCGAGGCTCGGCAGCGCATCATCGGCGCGGACCCTTCGCTCGGGTTGCGATGGAGCGTCGTCGAAAGCCTGCCGGTCGCCGAAGCGATCAAGCTCGGCGAGGGCGACCTGACGCAGCTGTTCGACAACTACCGACAATCGCTTCGCAACCTGGCGAGCTGCGGCATCACCAACATCTGCTACAACTTCATGGCGATGCTGGACTGGACGCGCACCGAACTACGTCGCGTTCTCCCCGGCGGAGCGACAGCGCTACGCTATAACGCCGAGGAAGTGGCTGCATTCGATTGCTATATCCTGCAACGCCCTGACGCCGAGGCCGATCACCGGCCCGACGTGCTGGAACGCGCCAGGGCATGGATGAAGAAGGCATCTGAGAGCGACAAGCACAATCTCCTTGCGACCATCATGGCCGGCTTGCCCGGCGCATACGAACGCTATGACGTGCCTGGCATGCGCACCATGCTGAAGCGTTTCGACGGCATCACGCGTGACGACTTGCGAGCGAACTACAAGCGGTTTCTGGAGGAAGTCGTCCCGACCGCAGAAGAGTTAGGAATCAGGCTTGGCGTCCATCCCGATGATCCGCCATTCGATGTATTCGGTCTCCCGCGAATTGTCTCCACCGCCGCCGACATCGACTTCATCGTTGAGGCCGTGCCATCGAAAGCCAACGGGATTACCTTCTGCACCGGCGCATTTGGCGCCGGCCCCGCAAACGACGTGCCGGCAATGGCCGAGCGATTTGCGCCCCATATCCAATTCGCCCACCTGCGCAATGTCCTGAAGGAACCGGATGGATCCTTCATGGAAGCCGACCATCTCGGAGGGGATGTCGACGTGGTCAAGGTCATCCGCACGCTGCTTGCGGAGCAGGCCCGCCGCAAGGGCGCCGGGGAAGACGACTGGCGTATTCCATTTCGGCCAGATCATGGACACGAGTTGCTTAACGATGGCGAACGTGGAACGCATCCGGGTTATCCCATGGTTGGCCGTCTCAAAGGCCTCGCCGAGTTGCGTGGTGTGATGATGGCCGTCTCGGCCATCGACCATCAATCGCGCTAAGATAGCCACCGCCGCGACTGCGTTGACGCTCTCGACGGCGCCCATCCTGCCACAAGCGCAAGATGGGTTCCGAGACTGGCAACACTCATCAACCATGCCTGTTGGGTCAACCGAAGGCGGACCCAATGGTGCTGCTCTTGATGCGAATCGAACCGGCGGCCTCTCAAGAGTAAGGGATGAATGTGCCAATCGCCTTGAATTGGCAAAGCCATCGTCAGCATAGCCACGCCGTGGCGGCATCCATTTCAATGAAAAGCGGCGCGTCCGAGACGCACCGCTTCGAGATTCGAGTGCCCGCTTAAAGGCGTCAGGCGCCAGCGGTTTGCGTGTGGGTCGCAAGCTGCTCGTCGTGATTGTTGAACAGCACCTGGACGGCATCGTGGCCGGTCGGCGTGTAGTTCTGCAGCGTTGCGACCACATGAGTTTCCGAGCCGGTATTGATGCTGATCTTCGTCGAATTGGTTGCGGTATCGACCGCCGCCGTCATCGACGCGACAGCACTCGCCTCGGTCATGCCCGGATGTTCGCCGACCAGCGCGGTCAGCAGGTTCGAAACATCAAGCCGATCGCCCTCTCCCTTCGGGCTGAAGTCGGTGATGACATCGGCCATGTTGAGGTTGTGCAGGGCCTGGGCATCGAGCAGGCACTGTAACGTTAACCGAGCATCGATCAAAATGTGGGATCTGGCGGCATGACCAGATCCGCACGTGATCCCCTCTATCGTCGTCACCGGTTTCCGGCGGAGGTGATTGCCCATGCCGTATGGCTCTATTTCCGGTTTCCGCTCAGCCTACGGATGGTCGAGGATATGTTGGCAGCCCGTGGTGTCATCATCTCTCACCAAACCGTAAGACTGTGGGCCGAGAAATTCGGCAGGTGCTTCGCCAATGATATCCGCAAGCGATCAGCTGGTAGGCTCGGTGACAAATGGTACCTCGACGAGGTCGTCATCACCGTTCG